>OBHX01003138.1_pt1 | contig 12064 bp, 12 predicted proteins | sample 1519331 | NCBI WGS metagenome assembly OBHX01 (sample SAMEA2602897, study PRJEB22501) | metagenome
AGTGGTCAGTAACTACAACAGCCGTTGCAGGAACAAGTTTCTCCGTATCGAAATAGGCATCGCACCGCAGGACGAGAAAAAGCTGCCTGTGTCCGAACTCATGTGGATAGCCCATTTGTTTGCCAAACGAATAGGACTTGACAACCACCAATGGGTGGCAGTAACGCACAAGGATACTGATAATAGACACATTCACATCATCGCCAATCGTATCAGCCTTTACGGAGAGGTCTATGACACCACCTTTGTGAGCAATAGGGCAGCAAGGGTGGCAGAGGAAATCAGCAGGGAGAAAGGCTTGACCATTGCAAAAGAGGTCAAGGCAGAAAGGAAACACCAAAAGGAAAAAGCCAGCCCTACAAGAGAGCAAACAAAGCAGCAGGTGCAGAAGATTTGCTATACCTTGCTTGACAAGTACAAAGGAACAGGCGTCACGGGGCATTCCATGTTCCTTTATGAATTGAACAAAAACGGCATTACCATGGAGCGTATGAAGAACAAGCAGGGCAAGGTATATGGCTTGAAGTTCTCATACGCAGGGCAATCCTTCAAGGCTTCCGAAATCGGCAGGGAGTTTGGCTACCGTTCCTTGCAGAAGAACTTTGAGGCAGCCAACAAGGAAGAAACAAAGAAACCACGCCAAACGATACAAGAGCCAACTGAAAAGAAAGAACAATCTGATACAGGCTACCAACTTGTGCCTCCAAGCCGTTCTTCTATCTCACGGGACAATTACACACCGCAGATTGCACAAGCCATCGGTGCGGTGGCAAGTACGGCAATCAATACTGCTGAGGAGCTTGTGTCGGGTTTAGGTGATATGATTTCTCCAACGACGCAGGGCGCCGATTATGCCGAAGCAGCATGGCAGCGCAGGCTCAGATACCAAGCGAACAGAAAGAAAAGACGAGGAAGAGGATTGTAATTGATCTTTTCAGTGCATGACTCAAAACAAAACAGTGTAAACTTAAGCCTGTATGATGATACGGTAAAATTGAAGGTTTGCATAGCTTCTACTATTAAATGCTATTAAAGATATACATAAAAAAATACCAATATCGTTGGCTTTATTAATAATAAATTGTAAATTTGCCCCAAGAATATGCGAGTTATGTATTATAGAAGGAAAATTATTTTGGCATTGCTTGAAGCACTTGGAAGAGATGTTTCTGCAAAGAGTATGCAGAAATATCTGTTTCTATTTACGCGTAGGCAGGTTGGTGAGAAAGCCTTTGATTTTGTTCCTTATAAATACGGTTGTTTCTCTTTTCAAGCCAATCAGGATTTAGTGGCTTTATCTAAGCAGGGATATTTGGATATAGAGAAAATAGAAAGAAAAGACAGCCTGTATCATCCTTTGTATGAAACTCATTTTATCAGGGATTTGGATTTGTTTGACGCTCAGGCTATTCGTGAAGTTTGTAAATTATACGGCAGTATGTCTCAAAATGAGCTGATTGCCTATACATATCGAACAAACCCATTTACGGCAATCAACAGTGCAATAGCCCAGTACTTGCTGACACAAAAAGAAATGGATAAAGTCAGGGAATGCAAGGAACGGTACAAATGCAGTTCTTCGGTACTGATGACTATTGGCTATGAAGGATTTACCCTTGAAAAGTATCTAAAACAGCTGATATGCAATGATATTAGAGTATTATGTGATGTCAGAAAAAATGCGTTCAGCATGAAATATGGTTTTTCTAAGGCCATCCTACAAAAGGCCTGTGAGGGTGTAGGAATCAAATACATACATGTACCTGCGTTAGGTATAGAGTCTGAAAACAGGAAAACACTAAATACCCAAGAAGACTACGACCGGCTGTTTAAAGAATACGAGCAGACCTCACTAAAACAGAATTGGGGTGCATTATTATACGTGCGTTCTGTTTTAGACGAAGAAAAAAGGGTATGCCTCACCTGTTTTGAGAAAGATCCAAGACAATGTCACCGCACACGAGTGGCAAAGGCCTTGATGAATTTGCCGAATGTAACCTATGATTTTCAAGAAATTTTGCTATGATTACGCGAATATTGGTAACAGTAATGACTTATCCTTCGCTATCGGAAAAGCATCTTGAAACGGTATGCACTGCTGGATTTCGTGAGGATGGCTCTTGGATAAGGATTTTCCCGATTCCCTACCGGGTGATTTTTGCGGATAATGATGTGCCTCGGTATCACAAATGGCAATGGATAGAAATAGATGTGGAGAAAAGGACTCAGGACAGTAGGCCGGAGAGTTATCATATCTATAATATTGATACGCTTAAAATCGACCCGAATATCCTTGGTAAGAAAGGCAAATGGACAGATTGGAATTTAAGGCTACAATGGGTTCTGAAAAACAAGAAGGTTTTCACAAACATGACTGAACTTCTTGCCTTGACGAAACAAAACCAAATCTCTTTGGCCGTATTGAAACCTACACATGTAAACTGTGTTGTATGTTGTGATTTGAGAAAGAAAGACGAAGGTAAGAGCATGGAAAAGTATGCCGACAAATTGGTAAGACTCAAAGCGAAGTATCAGGCAGACCTGCGCCAAACGAACATATTTGAAGATGAACAGGACATGACGGATTATTTTCACTTTGCAGAGAAAATACCTTATAAGTTCAGTTATGAGTTCGTAACCGAAGATGGAATAACTCGTACCCTCATGATTGAGGATTGGGAAATCGGATCTTTATATAGAAACTGCATTCGAAAAGATAAAAACGAAGAAACCGCCGTTCAGAAAGTTATCCAGAAATATGAGAATATGGCGAAACAAGATATTTATCTGTTTTTAGGTACTTCATACGAGTGGCATAAAAGAGCTCCCGATCCTTATTTAATTATCGGAGTTTTTGCTCCTCCCCAAAATAGACAATTGGATTTAGGTCTATTTCCTGTTTAAGAAAAAGTTAACAACTGCATACAACATCATTAAGGGCAACAGTTATTGAATTAAAAGACAAACAAGCCCTCTCACGCATACCGCAAGACAACATAAACTTGTAAGGTACTCATTCTTTTATATCATTTCACGCAAAAAACGCTTGTTATTCAATAACAAAGTATTATCTTTGCAAACAGAATAACAAGCGTTCTTTGTTAGGCAGAAAACAGCAACACCAAGTAGTTCGCTCGTTTCCAAATCGTTACCTATTCAGTTTCACAAACAAGGTAACTTCTTTATTTCCAATTAGTTGTATTTTAGAAATCATCTTACGGTGCAAAAGATGACCTTTTAAAATAGAGGTTGTAAACGGCTGATTAACAAACAATTGCAAACCCAACATTTTTACGATTACGATTTTAGCAGAGAGGAAATATCTTTACACAAAAGATTGCTACAGAACATATTGACAACAAGTTGTCTAGCAAGGATTGCTTACTGACTATTAAAAGAATATTCGTGCATCGGGCGTATAGCAAAATTCCCCCTATCTTCACCTTAGCCGAGTATGAGTATTCACAAAAAACATAAGTAAATCGGCAAAGCAATGCCCAAAATATTCCACTTAATGAGACAAATATTAAAGCATTGTCCACTTTCTAAAGCCTTAAAAACGAATAATTTTCTTTGAGTTTTTACCTTTTTCGAGTATCTTTGTACCTATGAATGCACAACAGGCAGATAAAATAAAATGGAGTGAAAACATCATCATTGCCGATGGTGATTATATAGATTATGTAGCGTTCGATCTCATTGTCAACTTCGAGCGCATGCTAAACCGCAAAATTCCCACAGCCAATTTTAGCCAATGGGCTGTAAACATTGCTTTAGACGGTAAACTAAAACCGGGCAATAACGAGACACAAGTGGTACTTTTACACGATAAAGAGAAAGCTATACTTGAAAACTTTACACCCTCATCATACGAAGCAGACCTTAACAACAAGGCTTTCAAGGATGAGTTTTTGGGCGAATTTCTAGTCAACTCTATCGTAACAGGTGAGGAAAACACTTCAAAAGAGGCGGTACTCTCCGATCTTTTACAAAAGCTCACCACGCATGAAGAGGGGCATCGCATCATGATCATACCCAATGCAGAGGATACCGTTACTTACAATGAAGGAAAAAAAAATTTCGAAAAGGGGGGGGAAGACGAGAAGGGGATTACCGTTTTTATTATGCAACCTATGGTTGGGGGGAACTTTAGACAAGAGATATTAGGATATTCGCTTATGAATGCAATGGGCATTAAGGCGGAAGAATTTAAATAAAACAATAGAAAAATATAGATAAGAATGAACAATCCAACTCAAATTGCTAACCCACGCATCCTCATGATAGGTGCTGGTGGTGTTGCTACAGTAGCAGCTTATAAGATCGTTCAGAACCTTGATGTGTTCGGTGAGTTTATGATTGCTAGCCGTCGTAAGGCAAAGTGTGATGAACTTGTGAATGCTATCCATGCTAAGGGATATAAAGCTGATATTAAAACTGCACAGGTCGATGCTGACGATGTAGAACAATTGAAGGCTCTCTTCTCTGAGTTTAAGCCTGACCTTGTCATCAATCTTGCACTTCCTTACCAAGATCTTACCATCATGGATGCTTGTTTGGCATGCGGCTGCAACTATCTTGACACTGCCAACTATGAACCAAAGGATGAGGCTCACTTTGAATATAGCTGGCAATGGGCGTATAAAGAGAAGTTTGAGCAAGCTGGATTGACTGCAATTCTTGGTTGTGGCTTCGATCCCGGAGTATCTCAAGCATTCACAGCATACGCTGCTAAGCATTACTTTGATGAGATTCACTACTTAGATATTGTAGATTGTAATGCAGGTAATCATCACAAAGCATTCGCAACCAACTTCAATCCAGAGATCAATATTCGTGAGATTACACAGAAAGGCTTGTACTATGAGAATGGCGAATGGGTAGAAACAGAGCCATTGGCTGTACATCAGGATATTACATATCCTAACATCGGGCCTCGCGACTCTTACCTTATGCACCATGAGGAGCTAGAATCGCTCGTTAAAAATTTCCCTACTATCAAGCGTGCTCGCTTCTGGATGACTTTCGGTCAGCAGTATCTCACCTACCTAGATGTTATTCAGAACCTTGGTATGAGCCGTATTGACGAGATAGAATACGAGGCACCATTAGCCGATGGATCAGGTAAGACGGAGAAAGTAAAGATCGTTCCATTGCAGTTCTTGAAGGCTGTACTCCCTAATCCACAAGATTTGGGTGAGAATTACGATGGTGAAACCTCTATTGGTTGCCGTATTCGTGGTATCAAAGATGGTAAGGAAACTACCTATTATGTATATAACAACTGCAAACATCAAGATGCTTACAACGAGACAGGTATGCAGGGTGTAAGCTACACTACTGGCGTTCCTGCTATGATTGGTGCAATGATGTTTGTTAAAGGCTTATGGCGCAAACCAGGCGTTTGGAACCTTGAAGACTTCGATCCAGATCCATTTATGGAGCAACTCAACAAGCAAGGCTTGCCATGGCACGAAGAATTTGACAAGGATATTGAATTATAAATATTTAAAGAGTTAAGGATGTTAAAGCAAAGCGATAACTCCTCACAACTCCTCTAACTCCTAATAAACAACAAATGGCAAAAGAAGAAAAAGAAATATCAGCAGCAGAAGGCAAACTAAAGGCACTTCAAGCAGCAATGGCTAAGATAGAAAAAGACTTCGGAAAGGGAGCTATCATGAAAATGGGCGATAAGGTCGCTGTTAAGATTGATGTAATCCCTACCGGAAGTTTGGGCTTAGATGTAGCCTTAGGTGTAGGTGGTTACCCACGCGGTCGTATCGTAGAGATATTTGGTCCCGAGAGTTCTGGTAAAACAACACTTGCACTTCATGCTATTGCAGAAACACAGAAGCAAAATGGTGTTGCAGCCTTTATTGACGCTGAACATGCTTTCGACCCTACATACGCAGCCGCTTTGGGTGTAGATATTAACAATCTGTGGATTTCTCAACCAGACAATGGAGAGCAAGCTTTACAGATTGCAGACCAGCTTATCAGCTCTTCTGCTGTCGACTTATTGGTAGTCGACTCTGTGGCAGCCCTCACTCCTAAGAAAGAAATAGAAGGTGAAATGGGCGATTCGGTAGTAGGACTACACGCACGTTTGATGAGTCAGGCTCTCCGCAAGCTCACTTCTACTATCGCTAAGACTAATACTTGCTGCATCTTTATCAACCAGTTGCGCGAAAAGATTGGTGTTATGTTCGGTAGTCCTGAAACAACAACGGGTGGTAACGCCTTAAAGTTCTATGCTTCTGTTCGTGTGGATGTGCGTAAGAGTACACAGATAAAGGAAGGAGAAAAGATCCTAGGTAACCTCACTAAGGTGAAAGTGGTTAAGAATAAGGTAGCTCCCCCATTCCGTAAATGTGAGTTCGACATCATCTTTGGTCAAGGTATCTCTAAACTAGGCGAAATTATTGATCTTGGTGTAGAATACGATATTATCAAGAAGAGTGGCAGTTGGTTTAGCTATGGCGATACCAAGCTAGCACAAGGACGTGATGGTGTAAAGGCAATGTTAAAGGATAATCCTGAATTAACAGAAGAGTTAGAAGGACTTATCAAGGAAGCAATCGTAGAAAAGACTACCAAATAAGAGCAAATAATACAAATAGAGAGAGCTAGAAAGAAAGATAAATCTAAATAAAAATCCTTTCTAGCCCTCTCTATTTTATTTATTGCACATTTAAACGGACGCCAAATTTAATATCAAAAGAAATAGGATGATCGCTATAAATAGTTTGCACATCCGATTTATTCTTAAAATGATACCCCACTCCTGGCTCAAAATATAAGCCAACACCATCATATATTTTATATTCAGCACCCACTCTCGCACCTATCGACCACTGCAATTCTTTCATCTTCACATCACGCTTAATAGGTTCTATACTACCACCGTAGGTATCATATTGTCGCCCTGAAACCATTTTCTCTACAGTGAAACCACTTGAAGCATATACCCCAAAGCTGTCATTGTGCCATAATTGATAGTTTAAATTAATAGGAATACCTATAAATTGAAGCTTTTGATCAATGCTATGACTCATACTACCCACTTCATAAGACAAGGCAGATTTATGGTAACTATAAACCAAACCAGTTTCTAAACTCATCTTCCTACCAAAAGGAAAAGCCAGAGATATACCAAAAGTAATAGGCTGAAGATGGTGAGCTTTCTTTACAATATTATTCTGCCTCTCCACCAAATTATAGCTAACTCGTTGATTATCGCCTTCAGAAGAGGAAACAGTCAGAAGCATTGGCCTCCCACTTGAAAAAGAAGATGTGCTACAAGGAAGTCCTGCCACTAAAACTCCAAGGCGAATAGGTCTCCTTTCATGATGTGTTTTGCCTATTTCTGCAAAGTCATACATCTTGCTATTATCATCCTTTTTCTTGGCTCCTAACACTTCTTTCTCTTCCTTTTTCAGGTCGTTTCTAGTAGAATCGGCTGGAACTTCTACGCGAGTTTTAACAGAATCGTTTGGTAATTCTTCTATTATTATCCTATCATTTACCGCTAACCTAATATCTTCTTTGGGGATAAAAGGCACTAAAAGCTCCTTTATAGGCGCCTGAAAAGCTTGCTTTACCCCACTAAATACCCTATTCTGCTCTACTCCTTTACGCTTTACTTTGCTATTTTTGGCTAAAGTTCGTGCTTCTAAAACACCCTTTTCAATATCTGTAGCTGTATAATTAATCAAGACAAAAGCACTCATAGCTGCTGCCGATAGCAGCCCTACTAGCCAAATAGTAACCTTATGGTCTCGTTTTTGATATACCGCAGTAGCAACATCTTCTTTTATTGGTGCTGCTGTGGCTTCTGTCTCTTCTAAAGGCAATTGTAACAACACATCATTCAAAAGATCTTGTGGGGGAGTAATCTCATAATGGTCTAGCTTCTTATGAAACTCTTTTTTCCATTCTTTCATCACAATAGTCCTCCTTTCTTATATAAGTCAATCTGTTGTCTTAGTATTTTTTTTGCTCGAGATAATTGAGATGCTGACGATTTTTCTTTTATCCCCAGCATCTCTCCTATCTCTTTGTGTGTTTTATCTTCTAGAACATACAAGTTAAAAACGATTCTATAACCTTCAGGTAAGTTTTGTAACATCCTAAAAAGTACATCTTGTGGTATATCCTCCACTTCTAGGTTATCATCGTCTTCAAGCTCGGGTATATTATCTTCATAGATTAATGGTATTGTCTTCTTCCGCCTCAGAAAGTCTAAAGCCTCCATAACTACTACCCTTTTACTCCATGCCAGCAATGCACCTTTTCCTCTATATTCAAAGTTTTCGGCTTTGGTAAATATTTTAATAAGTGCATCTTGTAAAACATCTTTCGCATCATCATCATTAGCCATATAACGAGAACATACCGAAAAGAGTACCCCTGCATAAAGACTATAAAAAGATTGCATTGCCGAACGAGACCTTTTCATCAGTCCCTCGGCAAGCATTTTCTCCTCTTCCCCAGATATATTCTTCATTAAAGTATGCTATTTATCAACTATTTACGACTTATCATCACGCGTATGATAAGTAAAAGTAATATGCTTCTCTCCGTTAAACGATTTCCAATAGAGCTGTAAAGGTACTTCTTTTTTCCCCTTTTCCTTTGCTATTTTATCTATTTCTCTAAGCCTAAAAGCTATAATTCCATCACCTCTTCGCCCTGTAACATCACCTTTTGCATTATGTCTTAGTACCAGTTTATAGGGATCATCTTTACTCACTCCTGTTATTAAATTTAACTCATGTTTGGCATTTAGCTTTCCCCATACAGTCTGAAACCTTAATGTTAGATAGCCATCTTCTACCACCGTAGTAAAGTCTTTTACTATCTCTAAAGGATCATCACCATATTTTTTTATATCTTCTTTCTCTCCAACAGAGCTAACAGTTTGCTTTGTTCTTATACTATCCAACCAATTAACATAAATTTTCTGCATACCATTAGCAGCTTTACCCTCATCTCTAATATTAGCAAGTGCACGCACCTCTTTGTTTCCATAAGGCGATTTTACCAAGTTAGTAGCCTGTCCTTGTACCTTATCACTTACCCAAATATTAAAGCCTTCACCATTATTAATAGGCTTAATAGTTACCACTGCATTAACGACATAATTATCACCATATCCATCGGCAGTATCATCACACGATATAAACATAAGACTAGTAGCTATGGCTATCAACGCAAATAAAAAAAACTTGTTTACTTTCATAACGTTCACCCCTTTAGATTAACACTTTACCTATTACTCTTAAAAGGAAGTGCCATCAAAAAGATAATGATGACACTTCATCTATATCATACTTTTTTGCTTTTTTAAGCATCCACAACCTTAAACGTAAACGCTTTAAAATTATCAACTTTTTTCTTATCTATGACAACTTCTTTCACACCAACACTGATATTTAGCTTCTTTGTACTTGCATTATACATTGCCATAGTTCCTGAAAAGTTAGCAGTTACAGTTACTGTTTTGCCCTTTACTGTGTATGCAAAACTATAAGCTTTCATTGGGATAAGTATCATTGACAATAGCCCACTACCCTCAGTCTTACCTTCAGCATAATTCACTAAACGCCATGAAGTGGTTAAAGCCGATGACTTAATATTCTTCTTAGCTTCCTCCAGCAAAGTCTTATCGGTGATAATCCTATTTAAAATAGCAGTATCAGGAAGTAAGAAAGCCATTTGGTTATCTGTTACAGTAGCCTCTACATTAGCCCCTTTATTACTATTGATCAAAGTAGCACCCATATATTTACCCGGCAACTCTTTTAATACGGTCTTAGGGATAGGAACAGTTGTAGGATTATCTTCACTACATGAAGAAAACAGCCCAACGCTTCCTATAATAAACATCAAACTTAAAATGATTTTATTGGTTTTCATTTCTATTTCTTTTAAATTTACAATTTCTATTTTTTATCTCTTGAGTACTCACTTTATAAATGAGAAGATAACAAAAAGGTTGCACTTTCAAAAGTTAAAAAATAAAAAAGATAACCTCTCTTTCAAGCAAAAAAGTAGTGCTGAAGCTATGGCTTACAACACTACTTTTTAAAAAGGAAATTCATTTATATTTATACACTACACTTTCATTCCACACTGTGTTTCTGCGAGAAAAGTTGCCACTGCTCTTTTACTTCAGCTTCCGTTATACCTAGTAGTTGCATCTCACGGAAAAGATTTGGTAGCATCTTCGACATAAATTCACGCTTCCTACCCTTCATAATCTGCTGGCGAGCACCTATTGAAACAAAATATCCTAGCCCTCGCTTGTTGTAGATAACCTCTTCGCGCGATAGTAATTCGTAAGCCTTCACTGCTGTGTTTGTATTCACTTGCAGCGTAACGGCGTACTCCCTTACTGACGGAATGCGGTCGTCTTCCTTATAGTTGCCTGCTATTATCTCGTCGCATAGCCTATCGGCCATCTGCTCGTAAATAGCTTTTGTTTCGTCAAACTTCATATTGTTCTCTCCTTTAATCCTGAAATAAAACCTATTTTTTAAATATTAATCCAACGGTTGTTGATCACTTGCAAGCGGCAATATAATCTGTAACCAAGAAAGTAAAAGAGAGCTATACCTACCAAACTATATCCTATAATATAGGAGGTTATCTGCATATCTTGACCTATGTATAATTCATAGGCTGTATAAAAAAATAGAATACTTGCAAAAAGTGTTACCCCCATAGATCCGATCATAGCCAACACCCATAGTGCAATACTTGTTTTTAACCAAGCTACTTTGCGGAAAAACATACCACCAAGGATAAAACTTGCATTGTTTAACACTAACCCAAGAATAGCAGCAATCAATTTAGATGTTGGTACTTCCGAAAAAGCAGGAGACATAAAAGCAAGTCCTATGATACTAGCTCTACCTCCATGATGCATTAACATAGACATCAATTGCTGCAAACCATCCGCAAGCAAAACACCACAAGAAGCAGTTATCAATATTCCTAGCGAGCTATAAATTACACGTGCTGCATATTTTTCTAGGTTAGTGGCTGGCAATGCTAGCTCATGAATACGTGCTCCACGATATTCAAGATCCTTAATAACAAAAGCACCCATAAGGACTGCCCCACCGAAATATATTATCATATACATTGGAGTTACGCCGAGAAGCGAATCAAGTGCCTCTACATCAGTCAGTGGATCTGTATTAAATATTCCTGTAGCAAATACCGATAGTACAAAAAACAAGATACTATAAGTAAAAAATATATTTCTCAATTCTTTCTTACGTGTCATGAAAAGACGTACAAGCGTATTCCAAAATCTGTTTATATTAAATGTATTCATAACTGTATCCTCACTTATTTTATAATGGTTGTGTTATTGGTTATATCACTATTATTAGCAGAATGCTCTATTACTGCTTGACGAACTGTACCTTTTAAGGTAATACTAGCATTGTTTAAGGTAGATGCTTCCACTTTCCCTGACCTATCATGCTCTATCGTTGCATCAGCATTGTTAAACACTTCATAAGCAGCTTTATCAACAGTTACCTTAGATATTCCCATAGAGGCATTATTTGAAAGACTTATGTTAAGAGATTTTCCCACTATTTCGTCAATCTCTATTTCACTATTATTCAAAGCTACAGCTTCTAAACTATCTACAGCTAAAGGAGAAGTAATTTCAAAATCAGCATTATTCATTGTGCATATATAAGAGAGTTTTGGGGCTTCCACATACACTTTTATATCCAATTCTGAATAAATTTTTATTTCCCCTTCGTGCTCTGGATGCAAACTTGAGTTAAAATGAATAGCTCCTAAGTTATTATAGAGATTGGGAATTCTATCCAAAGAAACCGATAACCTACCATTCTCTACCCTCACCTTCACATAAGGTAACATCTTCTCTGGTGCTTCTATTCTGACTTTAAAAGCATTGCCTTGCTTAAAAAATATATTAGAATTCCCTCTAGCCTCTATACTATCAAAAGGTGCTACAGTTATATTTTTTGAGACAACTTTTCCCCAGCCTTTCTTCTTTCTAATACATGATGTT
>OBHX01003147.1_pt1 | contig 12042 bp, 12 predicted proteins | sample 1519331 | NCBI WGS metagenome assembly OBHX01 (sample SAMEA2602897, study PRJEB22501) | metagenome
TTACTTGTTATGAAATCAAGAGTTGCCGGGAAGATGTGTTCAGCGGAAATGGATTGAATTTCATCGGAGAGAAGAATTACATAGTAACCACTATGCAGAGTTATAAAGACATTAAGGAGGATTATCTAAGCGGGTCACTTGACACCCATATTCGCAGTATCAATCCAGAATCGTCGACAGAATACGGAATCATAGTGGCTATTCCAAAAACGAGAATGCTCGAAGATGAATTTCAGAATCCGACACCGCTGGATGGAAACCTGGATAAATGGAGACTGGCGATCGCCATCAAATGTTTTGAAGGTCGTCGGAAACGGTCGATGGTTGAATTATTGTTTTGTATGTTGAGGAGTGGAAGATAAAAATTCAGAAAGAGGGGATGAATCATGAGTGAAAATTGCAATAGAGCGTGTTGGAACTGCTGGTATGACGAATTTTGCGACTGGCATCCGGCGGGCGATGAGGATGCGTGCGAGGAGTACATAGCAGATGACGAGGGTTAAGTGGTTAGATAAAGAGTGCAATAGATGTGGTGCACGCCTGAATAGCTGGGATGTCAGGATATCCAAGACGCTGGCGTACAAATACCCATGTTGCGAAAAGTGCATCGCAAAAGAATATGACAAGACGCCGGGGGAGCTGCGGGAGCAAATGGAAAACTTTTTCGGGATGCGCCCTTGCCAAGGAATTTAAAGAAGGTGGAAAAGTGGCGGAGTACAATCTTTTGACGCAAGCCCTTCTGGCAGCAGGATACACCGTGGACAATTACCCGACAGACAAGGTTAGGCTACCCGGTGGATGTTATGGTAAAAGCCCACTGGAGAACATTTATGGAGGTTTTGAATACGTCTGTAGATATAGTGATAATTTTGTCTACAAAACAGGTTGCGACTTGTATGTAAAGGGCAGAAATGTGATTGGAAGCATGTCAACGGCTGGAATTGACTGGTGCCATGAAAACGATAACCCTGTTATAAGATGTCCGTATGACAAGCCAGATTGTCCACAAAACGATCCGAAGTTGTATGGAATGCAAGGCGGAGGACTGTGTATACAGTGCTGGTGCGTATGCCATCAAACAAAGGATGATTATAATTATGATGCCAGTGTTGAGAAAAAGAACGACGAGCGTCTGGAAGAAAAAAAGAGAAAATATAAGGAACTGGTCGAAAAACGTCATGGGCGGGTGTGCAGAAATCATGCATATTATAACGAACGCGCAAGAGAATGGCATATCAACTATAAACCTGAACGGTGCACGCACTGGTGCGAAAGAAACTATGGCTTCTGTCCGATACTCGGCAAAGAACTGAACAAGAAAAAAGGCAATGTGTATTACGATTTAAGGGTAAGTGGCAGGCGACGCGAAGAAGAGCAGCTATCCTTGTTTGACGGCGAAGAGTGGACGACCATCACAAAAGGATTGAAGGTATTTGATAAGCCTGTCAGCCTGGATATCTGCCGGGCGTACATAAAAGTGCAACGGGATGAGATCTTGGAGAAGTGGGAAATGAATAACGCCTTCTATCGCCTGATAGATAAGAGCCTAAAAGCAGAAGTTCTCAATGTCCGGGCAGCCAGGACAGAAGCACGGGATTTGATGCAGGATTTACAGGATATCCAGAATGGGATCACTGTACACCACGAATCAGATTTGCAAAAGTCCGAGCAAACGAGGAAGAAAGAGTTACGGCAGCAGGCACAGAAAAAGAAGGTCGAGAGATTGGAAAGGAAACTGATCGCCTTTGGCTATGAGAATTTACAGACCGTAGACCAAATGCAAGCTGACAAATGGCTGGAGCCGGAACGTCTGGAAGAGCTGGAAGAAATCAGACAGAAGCGGGCGGCAGAAGAGAAAAATCAACCTGTTCAAATGAGTATGGCGGATTTTATGAAGTGAGGAGACGGAACAACGATGATTAACGGAGAATTGATAGTAGATAACTTTGCTGGTGGCGGTGGGGCAAGCACCGGCATCGAAGAGGCGACCGGGTATTGCGTTGATATAGCAATCAATCATGATCCAGAGGCAATCAAGATGCACAAGGCGAACCATCCATACACGAAGCATTATTGCGAGGATGTGTGGCAAGTAGATCCGGTCGAAGTGTGCGGCGGGCATCCTGTAGCGCTGGCGTGGTTCTCGCCGGATTGCAAGCATTTCAGCAAGGCAAAGGGCGGAAAACCCAAGGACAAGTTTATTCGCGGTCTGGCGTGGGTTGCCTGCCGCTGGGCGGGATTGGTGCGGCCGCGGGTAATAATGTTGGAAAACGTCGAAGAATTTAAGACTTGGGGACCGCTGGGACGCCGGAAGCACCCGATCAAGGCAAAGCAGGGAAAAACATTCCAGCAATTTGTTCGGCAGCTTGTTAATTTAGGATACGAAGTGCAGTTCAGGGAGCTGGTGGCGGCAGATTATGGAGCGCCTACCATGCGGAAACGGTTCTTTCTGGTTGCGCGATGCGATGGCAAGCCGATCGTATGGGCGCGACGTACCCACGGACCGGCAGACAGCCCGGAGGTAAAAGCTGGCTTGCTGAAACCTTATGTGGGGGCGTATACACAGCTGGATTTTTCACTCCCGTGTCCGAGTATCTTCGATAGCGCCGAAGAAATCAAAGAGAAATACGGAATCCGGGCAGTGCGTCCGCTGGCGAAGAAAACAATGGATCGCATTGCCCGTGGAATCAAGAAATTCATTCTGGATAACCCGGAGCCGTTCTTGATCCAGTGCAATCACGGCGGCGAACGTAAACCGGGGGATATCCGGCAGCCAATGCCGACAATTACGGGAAAGCATGGTTTTGGAGTTGTTGAGCCTAAACTTGCCCCGATTATTGACAAAGCATATGGCGGGAACTATTCCGGCGCGGGGAGTAGAGTAAACGATCCGATAGATACTATTACGACGGTCGATCACAATCGACTTGTGGAGGCAACGCTGGCACCGTGTATTATGTGCAACAACGAAAATAATGTCGGAAAAGATATAAGAAGTCCGCTCCCGACAATAACAACCGGAAATCGAAATTTTGTGGCTGCGCCGATACTGATTCAGTACCATTCGGAAACGACGCAAAATGAAACGCGTGGTCAAGGAATAGAAGATCCGCTTATGACGGTAGATGGTTCGAGCGGATATGGTCTTGTTACATCGTTTATCAGTAAATTTTATAAGAGCGGTACCGGACAAGATATAAGGGAGCCATTACATACAGTGACGACCTCCCCGGGGCATTTTGGAGAGGTGCGGGCGTTTTTGATGAAGTATTACGGTGGCGGTACCGGGCAGGATATAAAAGTGCCGCTTGATACTATCACAGCGCAGGATCGTTTCGGGCTGGTAACCATATATGGCACTGAATATCAGATTGTGGATATCGGACTGCGGATGCTGGAACCGAAAGAGCTGTACGGCTGCCAGGGATTCCCGGACGACTACATCATCGACCGGGATTGTGACGGGAAGCCTTATCCGAGAGCGGAGCAGGTGCGGCGCTGTGGAAACGCTGTGTGTCCGCCGATACCTACGGCGCTGGTGCGGGCGAATCTGAAAGAGTTATGCGTTGCGAAGCGGTTGCCAAATTGCCGGGCGGATCGTCTGGGCGAGGATGCGGGCGGGCAGTTGAGGTTCGCGTAGGAAAAGTTCGGAATAAAATGGATATACAGGGAACCTCTAATGGGGAGGTGGAGGCTTCTTTATAAGTAAAAAAATAAAAAAGACGAAAAATCAACACAAAAACTATCTAAAATGTCAATAGACTTTTTGTGCAATATGACATATACTATAGCTATCATAAGGTTAATAGAGAATGAAAAACTTGAATGTAAGGATGATTATATTCAAGTTTTTTGCTTTATGAGCAGGAGGGATATGTTATGTATAGCGCAGTGGATGTTGCAAGGTACATTATTTGGTATTGCAAACGGCAAGGATATTCGATTAGTAATTTGAAATTACAAAAGATTTTATACTTTGTTCAAGCGGAATTCCTTGTTAATACAGGTAAACCATGTTTTAGCGAAGAAATAGAGGCATGGGATTTTGGACCAGTTGTTCCAGAGGTATATCATGAATTCAAAATTTTCGGTAGTGCAGATATTCCTAGAGCTGTATGCATGAATGCGGATGAGCTGATATTAAAAAAAGACAGAAAAATAATTAATGAAATGGTAGATCAATGTGCACACTATACAGCATCTGCTTTAGTGGAAATTACACATAATCAAGATCCGTGGGTTAAGGCATATGAAAAATATTGCAATAATGTTATTGAGAAAGAAGATATACAGCAATATTTTGAAAAGGAATAAAAATGATTGAATGGAATAAAGATACAAAAAAGCAATCGGATTCAACCTCAAATTATATTCAAGAAATGGAAGCGGCGGTTGACAATTTGTGTAATGAGCTGCTTAAGGATTCGAAAAAATTTGAAGCAAATGTTTTTTTCGATAGATTGCATGATTATATCATAAAAGAAGATAGGCTGCTGTACACTAATATTACAAATTATATCTTTTCTTTGGATAAAGAAGAAGAATTTGGAATAATGCAAACAAATTTAGACAGTGTAATTAATTATATGTATGGTAACCAATTTGAAATAGATCATCCGTGGAAAACAGATCGTAAATATCAAAGAAATCCGTATGAGAGAACTAAACGAACAGCCTTAAAGTTATGGGATCACATGAATTTAGCTAAACGACAGATGGCATTGTTTAAAATGACGGATGAAGATTACACAAAAATAGTGAGCCAAAAAATGGAAGTTGAGGGAAATAAATTGTCAAAAGAAGTTAATGGACAATTAATTTCATTGGTTGCTATTTTTACTGCGTTGTCATTTATTGTGTTTGGGGGTATTAGCTCGTTAGACAATATCTTTGAAGGTGTAAAGGATATTCCAGTTACGAAACTTATGATAGTTGGAACGATTTGGTGTTTTTGTATTATGAATTTGGTTTTTGTTTTTATGTTTTTCGTGGCAAAATTAACAGGGTTAAATATAAAATCTTCAAAAAACATAAATGCAAATTTGGTTCAGAAGTATCCGCTGATTTGGTGGTGCGATTTTGTACTAATATCCGTGCTTATTTTCTCATGTTGGGCGTATTACATAAAATGCGAAGGATTTAGCAACGTGGCGTATGCTTTTTTATCAAAACATCCTACAGTTTATTTCGTACTTGGAACATTGATTTTGGTTGCTATTGTAAGTTTTTTTGCGAGAAAGATTTTAAAGATGGCTAAAGAGCCTATGGATGATTAAAGCATATATCAGATGATGTATGCTTTAATTTGTGTATGATATGTCATGAGTTTTTTATAAAATAACATAATATGTTTTATTGACAGTGTAGTGTACGAGGGAAAACAAAAATGAGTTGGAATGAAATTGAATATAGCCTTATTATAGGAGTAATAAGTGGGATTATTAGTAGTATAATTGTAACACAATTATATAGAATTAAAGATAGAGAACGTGATAGAATACTTTTTTTTGAAAGATTTGAAGACTTTTATTTAAAGTTGTGTTCTCTGCTATCATCGCTTATGTTCCCGAATGAAGAAGTTTTTTTGGAATTAAAGAATATATATCCACCAAGGAAATATAGATGGATATATTTAAAAAAAGAAGAAGCTTCAATTATATATAAAATTGATGAAATCTATTATAGTTTAGCGTCAAAGATAAGAGAAATGTCTAATGAATATCAAAAAACAAAAGATGAATATATTTTAATGGAGGAATGGTCTAAATATGCGAAAGATTTTTGCGTTATGCATAAACAAATGTTGGAACTAGGAGACAAAGTTTGGGATTTGGCACATCCAGAGGGCAGGAAGTATAGGAAAATTGCAAATAAGAAAAAGAAATAGTATTTTTGCTATAGAAAGAGGTTATATTTAAATTCTATGATGAGAGAGTTGTTGATAGACAAGGCTGGCAACAACTCTTTTTTTGATCCTCAAAAATCCAAACGTGCAGAGAACCCCTCCCACCTCGCCATGATAAAATAATGGCAGAATGCCAGAAATAAGGGAAGTGATAGACATGAATCTGAACGCAGCGATGCGGAAGCTCCAGAGGGCTATTCTCGTTCGAACTGGTTTAGTGGTGAAGATTGGGACAAGCCAGTTTCACAGCAAGGACCAGAACCGTATGATTACGATGTATTCACTGACAACGCCAGTGCTGCAGGAGAACCGGAGGGGACAATGGAGGATGAAGGACTATGAGATTATCCGGACGGCATCGCAGATTGATATTGTCATGACGCTTCGGGAAATCTGGACGCAGTTAGAAGGCTGGGCTTGAGCTGGAGAAGGGAATGTACGATGGAAGAGGGTGGATAGATGAAGCTGACGCCGAAGCAGAAAGCTTTTGCGGATAATTACATAGAGAATGGGGGGAATGCTTCTGCAGCGGCGCGGGGCGCAGGATATAGGGAACGGGCGGCGGGATCGATGGGAGCGGAGAACCTGAAAAAGCCGCAGATAGCCGCCTATATAGCCGAGAGGCAGGAGAAAATAGATTCCGACCGCATCTGTACGCTGAAGGAGATCCAGGAGCTCCGGAGCAGAGTGGTGCGCGGGGAAGAGAAGGACCAGTTCGGCCTGGATCTTTCCGTGGCGGACCGGTTGAAGGCTGCGAATGATTTGGAAAAGGCGTTATCCATCAAAGAGCAGCAGGAAGCGCTTCGCAAAGCAAAAGAGGAAGCCAGGGCGGCGGGGGAATACCATATTGATTTGGATGTGATTGCGGATGTATTCCATCCGTTGATTCGCGATGTGCGGCGGGGAAAGCATACAGAATACATTCTTCCCGGTGGGCGTGGTTCGACCAAGTCCTCGGGAATTTCGTGTATAATTCCGGAGCTGATAAAGAATCATCCAAGTATGCACGCGCTGATTCTCCGCAAGGTGGGGAATACGATAAAAGATTCTGTGTTCGCTCAGATGAAGTGGGCGATCGCGAAGCTGGGATTGGAAGAGGAGTTTCGGTTTAAGACATCTCCGTTTGAAATCACGTATATGCCGACCGGCCAGAAGATATATTTCCGCGGGGCGGATGATCCACTGAAGATTAAGTCGATTAAGCCGGAGTTTGGCTATATCGGTATTCTCTGGCTGGAGGAGTTGGATCAGTTTGCGGGACCGGAAGAGGTCAGAAGTATCCAGCAGTCCGCTATTCGAGGCGGTGATGAGGCATACCGCTTTAAATCCTTTAACCCGCCGCGCAGTAAAATAAACTGGGCGAATCAGTATGTGGAAGAGGCGGAGTTCAAGGATCCGGAAGCGTTGGTCTGCCGGAGCACTTACAAAGATGTCCCAGCGGAATGGCTGGGCGAACAGTTTGTGAACGACGCCGAGCATCTGAAAGAAGTAAATCCGGATGCATATGAGAATGAGTATATGGGTCATGCGAACGGAAATGGAGGCAATGTGTTCGAATTTGTAGAGGTGCGGGCAATCACAGATGAAGAAATCAGTCATATGGATCGACTCTACTGCGGTGTAGACTTCGGATGGTACCCGGATTCGTTTTGCTATCTGCGGACGTACTACGATGCTGCCAGGGAAACAATCTATCTTTTGGACGAACTTTATGTGACAAAGTGGAGCAATGCCAAAACGGCGGAATGGATTAAGAAAAAAGGGTACGATGATTATGTTATGATATGCGATTCCGCCGAGCCGAAGTCAATCAATGATTTCCGGGACGCTGGTCTTCCTGCCCGCGGGGCGGAGAAAGGACCCGGCAGCGTCGAATACGGATTTAAGTTTCTGCAGACAAAGAAAATTGTCATCGATCCGAATCGGACACCGAATGCGCATCGAGAGATTACCCGTTATGAGTATGACCGGGATAAGGAAGGAAATATAATAAGCGGCTATCCGGACAGAGACGATCATGCGATTTCGGCGCTGCGTTACGCGTATGAACCGCTGTTCAACCGGAGAGGAAACAGTGCATAGGTGTGTGGGTGAGAATAGATGGGATTAATAGAGACAATAAAAAGGTGGATAGGGATGATATTCAAGAAACAGGCAGAGGATGAGTTTAAGATTAAGTCCGTAGTATCGCCGGAGATGGATCGGGAACTGAAATGCTGCGCGGGTATTTATGCTGGAAAACCTCCGTGGCTAAGTAAAAAAAACAGAACCCGGACTGTGAACTTTGCTAAGTCAATTTGTTCAGAGACTGCCAGGCTGACAACCTTGGCGATCGGGATCCAGATTGAGGGCAGCGCACGGGCGAACTGGCTGCAGGAGCAGATTGATAAGGTGTATTTCCAGATTCGCCACTGGGTTGAATTTGGCTGTGCCTACGGAACCTTGTTCGTAAAGCCGAACGGGGAAGGGCTGGACATATTTACGCCGGAGGATGTTATTCTGGTAGATTATGATAACCAGAGCATTAAAGGACTGGTTTTCCGTGATACATACACGAAAGGGGATAAATTTTATACAAGGCTTGAGTATCATCGCTTTGTAGAGGTATGGCAGGACGGAAAACGTGTGTGTCCGTATTATATCAGCAATCGTGCGTATGTGTCACGGTCCGTGGACGATGTCGGGAAGCGGATCCCATTGGAAAAGACAAAGTGGGCGGGCATGATGGAAGATACTCCGCCGATACTGAAAGCGAATGGCGAGCGGCTGGATGGTCCTATGTTTGGCGTGTTCCGGACACCGCAGGCGAACAATGTTGATTTATCCTCTCCGATGGGGTTGCCGATGTATGCAGAAGCGCTCGAGGAGCTGCGCGATCTGGATGTAGCGTACAGCCGGAATGCCGGGGAGATATTTGACAGTGAGAAAATTGTGCTGGCAGACGATCGCCTGATGATGCCGGATGGAACGAATATCAAGGGCAGAACGGCGATTAAATTGGAAAAGCAGCGGGAGGAAATGAAGCTGCCGCACTATGTGAAAAACGTGTTCGGCTCGGATTCAAAGGACTTTTATCATGAAATCAATCCGCAGCTTAACACGGAAGAACGCCTTTCTGGTATCAATGCCCTGCTGTCTCAGATAGGCTATAAGGTCGGGTACAGCAACGGATATTTCGTATTCAACGAGAAAACAGGAATGGTAACGGCAACGCAGGTGGAGGCGGATGACCGGCGGACGATCCAGCTGATAAAAGATATGCGGGATAAGCTTCAGGGCTGTTTGAATGGTGCGATTTATGCATTGAGTGTGTACGCGGATCTGAACGGTTTGGCACCGGCGGGGCTGTATGAAGTGACGTATGACTTCGGAGACATAACCTACAATCGTGAAGAGGATCGGGCGCGCTGGTGGCAGTATGTTATGCAGGGGAAAGTGCCGGCATGGGTCTACTTCCAGAAATTTGAAGGAATGTCCGAAGAGGATGCGAAAGCAATGGTAGAGGAAGCACAGCCAAAAGAACCAACGCTGTTTGGGGAAGAGTAAAAGGATGCAATAGAGGAAGTGAGGGCGGCAATGCTTAGACCGGCATATTTGGCGGCGATCGCGGAAGGAAGCGAACAGATAGCTTCGGAGCTGCATGATTATATTGTACAAGCCATTGTGGGACGGATGATGGAGCGCATTGGCAGAGGAGAAAAATATCTGCTGACTTCGGCGGACCGCTGGCGGATCCAGATTTTGCAGGATGCTGGGGAGTTGCTGGAGAATATCACGGCAGAGCTTGCGCTGTATACAGGAAAGCAAATGCAAGAGATTCGTTCGGCAATGGAAGAGGCGGGAGTGAAAGCGCTGGAAGCGGATGATTTGATATACAGTGCCGCAGGCCTGTCTACGGTGCCATTGTGGGAGTCTCCGGCGTTGGTTCGTCTGATGGAGCGCAACATGAACGCATCGCTGGGGGAATGGAGGAACTACACCCGCACAACGGCGGAAGAAGCACAACGGCTCTATATCACGGAATGTGATAAGGCGTACAACCGCGTTATGTCTGGGGTGGTGGCGTATACGCAGGCAGTCAAAGAAGCGGTTGAAGAGGTCGCTTCGGCAGGCGTGGCAGTAAAATACCCAACCGGACATACAGATACACTGGAAACAGCGGCAGCGCGGGCGGTTCGTACAGGGATCGCCCAGGCAACCGGGGATATATCCCTGAAGCGCATGGAAGAAATGGAATGGGATATCATTTTGGTATCCGCGCATATAGGAGCCAGAACCGGAGACGGCGGGCAGAACCCTGGCAATCATTTGTGGTGGCAGGGGCAGTTTTATAGTCGGACAGGCAAGGATAAACGTTTTCCGCCGTTTTCTCAGACGGGATATGGAACGGGAGAGGGGCTGTGCGGCTGGAATTGCCGCCATAGCTTTGGCTGCGGCGACGGTGTCCATAATCCATATAAAGACATTCAAACCGAAGATAATGTCCGGATGGAGAAGCTGGAGAAGCGCCAGAGAGAGCTGGAACGCCGCGTTCGGAAGACCAAACGTGCGGTGATGGGGATGCAGACGGCAGTTGAGCAGTGCCAGGACGAGGCTGCAAAGTTCGCCTTGCAGCAAGAACTGGATCGGAAGTCGTATCTTTTGCAAAGGCAGAACCAGGCATATCAGGATTTTTGCAAGTACAATAGCCTGCGTCCTCTTTCAGAACGCTTGAAGATAGCCAGGTGGAGCAGGGAACAGGCGGCAAAAGCCAGAGGAGCGGCAAGACGGTATCAAAATGCGAAAGGGGCATCATGATAGAATTAGAGTTTATAAAAAACAGTAATTTCTATATGCAGCGGAATAACTGTGATTGGAGCAGCCTGCGGAGTGATTTATAATACTTACCTCAGAGTCAAGAAGCCGCAGAAAGATATGACCCAACGTATGCAGGCGATCGAGGCGGACGTTCGGGAAGTGAAACAGAAGTTGGATAACGATTATGCAAGAATCAATCAGAACAGGGATGATACACAGCTTCTCATACGGAGTATGTTTAACTTGATTGAAAACAAGATCACCGGAAACAATGTCGAAGGATTGAAAAAGACCCGAGATGAGCTGATCCATGCCCTGACGGAAAATAATCACAGAGAAGTGATGTGAAACGTGAGGGGAATGGGGGCGGGAAATGTATGATAGAATGGCACTATGTGGGAGAGAAACAGGAAAATGGTAAAAAATGGATGGGTATGCTGCATGATATGCGGCAATAAGACTCGAACAAAGATTCGACCAGACACGGAAGCAACCAATCTTCCAGTATTTTGTCCGGTATGTAAAAATCAGAGTATTGTGAATATCGTAAAAGGAAATGTTTTTCAGAGCCAGACGCATGACGCAGAGCCGAACCAGTAAGAGATTCTTACAAGTTGGGGCTCTGCGTTTTCTATAGGTTGGATAACCTCCTTTCATATTTGTGTGCGTCCTTAAAAGAAATTCCGGTTCCGGAAGAGGTTGAAAAGCGGATGCAATTTCCGGCGCACACCTGCAGCGCAAGCTGCACATACGTTGCCATTTGTACCCCTGTTGTGCCAGGCATAGCACACAAAACAAGATGCTAACCGGCGTATGCCGGTTTCGGACCGTTAGCTCAGTTGGTTAGAGCGTCCGGCTCATAACCGGATGGTCTGGGGTTCGAGTCCCTGACGGTCCAGTACCATATGTTTCAGCGTTAAGGAGGATGAGAATGGAGAATTATGAGCAGATCCTTAAAGGCTTGGGAATCGAGATTCCCGAGGACAAAAAAGCCGATCTGAAAAAGAAGATGGAAGAAAATTACAGCACCAAGGAAGATTATGACAAGGCGGTAGAAAAGAGAGATGAGTATAAAACGTCTCTTGAACAGGTACAGGAAAAGCTGGATGGTTTTAAGGATGTAGATGTGGACGATCTGAAAGGACAGATTCAGACCCTTACCTCAGAGCTGGCGGATGAGAAGAAAGCCAGAGCAGAAGACACCCGCAAAGTGGAAGTGGAAAAGACAGTCAATGCGTTTCTTGCTTCTACGGATGAAAAGGGCGAGAGACAGTATCATTTCCTGAATGATATCACTGAAAATCATTTCCGGGATGCACTGATGGCGGAGCTGGATAAGG
>OBHX01003153.1_pt1 | contig 12020 bp, 17 predicted proteins | sample 1519331 | NCBI WGS metagenome assembly OBHX01 (sample SAMEA2602897, study PRJEB22501) | metagenome
CGCTGCCTGCAATCACTCTCATATTTCAACCTCTGAATATTGCAATTATTCGTAACTGTTCAGCAGGTCTGCGCACTTGCTGCGCTGACCGTAAGAAAACATACCCATTATAATCGCATTCTTTCTATTATACAAGTATTTTTTGCTGTAACATACTCAGTTACTGTCTGCGCAAGGCGTGAATCGTGACACGGAAAAAGCCCTCACAGGGCAGATGGAACTGATGAGGTCCCGTCTTTCCTGCGAAGGCTTTCCGGATGCTCAGGCTTTATTTACCTGCCATCTTCTTTCCCTGCTCTTCGATCATCTTCTTGACCATATAGCCGCCGACGCTGCCGTTCTGGTAAGAAGTCAGATTGCCGTTGTAGCCGTTTGTGAGCGGTACTCCGAGCTCATCTGCGATCTCCATTTTGAATTTGTCCATCGCTTCCTTTGCTTCCGGAACTACTACACGGTTAGAAGAACTGCTTGTGTTAGACATAAGATACGCCTCCTTTTAGTGTAATGCCTTTCCTGCTTTCGCATCGGGCATGTTTGATGGTACGTTCCTATTATAAGCGTCCTGAGGAATAATACACTGGAAGGTTTTGCGTGAAATGTCGTTTTTTACAATTCGATCACAGGTTTCAGCGTGATTGTTCGATTTGCAGCTGCTATTTTTCTTTGAGTGAAAGGAATGCGCACAGATTTCCCCGCTTTTCTCCCATCGCCCGGTGGGAAAACAATTTATCCGGGTTGCACTTTGTACAGATATCCGTAACGGAAATATTCTTTTCCGGTACTCCGGCTTCCAACAGGATCCGGCGGTTTGCCTCCCAGAGATCGAGCTGGCGCTTTCCGATCCTGCCTGTCTTTGACGGAAGCACAATGGCTTCGCAGTCTTCTCTGGAAAACGCGTCCCGGAAATTGTCCGCCACATCTTCCCCAACCTCATAACACTCCTTGCAGATACTCGGTCCCACGCAGCAGATCAGGTCTTGCGGATTGCTCCCGTATTCCCGTTTCATGGCATTTACCATCTTTTCGCCCATACGGTTTACAGTTCCTCTCCAGCCGGAATGTGCAAGACCGACCGCACGGTGTTTCGGATCCACAAAATAAAGCGGGACACAGTCGGCGAAAAATGTCACCAGTGTCACCCCCGGCATATTCGTCAGCAGTCCGTCAATATCCCGGTAATCCCGGTCTTTCACAATGCCTTTTCCGAGGTCATCTTCCGAAACAATACGGATATTCGTCGTGTGAGTCTGCCAGGTTAAGACCATTTTTTCAAGATCCACACCCAGAGCCGCTGCCATTCGGTTATAATTTTCCAGCACATGTTCCCTGCTATCACCGCGGGTAAAAGAAAAATTCATGGTCGAATACCAGCCCTCGCTGACGCCGCCCATTCTCGTGGAAAACGCGTGAGTGACGATTCCCGTGGCTTCAAGAGCCGGAAATGTAAGATAGGTGACACCGTTTTTCGTCACTTCCTTCATACGATCCGCCGCATTTGTTTTTCTGATCCACTGATCCATAAATGTTCTCCTTTCCGAATGACCCCCTACTTTTAAAACGCGTTTTTTATATAAGTGATCGTTTCTCCGTCAATTCCTGCCGCATCAAACCGACACGGTGTCTCTTCTGAAAGCTGATGAGAAAACAGATAATACAGCGCCGCTTTCCGGATCCTCGACGCTTTCCTGTGATCGATCGCCTCCAGGGAAAAGCCCGTTGAACCTGTAGCGCGAAACTTTACTTCAATGAATACAAGATATCTGCCGTCCCTTGCAATAATATCGATCTCCCCCTGCTTACAGCGGTAATTTCGCTCCAGAATCAAAAATCCATTCTGTTTTAAAAAGGCAGCGATCTTTTCTTCATAGATGCTGCCTGTTGCCCGATGATTCTTTATCACATTCATCCCCCGATTTATGACCTTATGACCGTGATATTATACAAATTTCGTGATAAATGTCCGTCTGTGGATCGGTGTCGGTCCGAATTCTTTAATTGCCGCGATATGCGCCGGTGTTCCGTATCCTTTATGCTTCGCAAAACCATACTCCGGATATTCCTTATCGTATTCCTCCATCATATGGTCTCTTGTCACCTTCGCAAGGATGCTGGCCGCCGCGATGGAAACGCTCTTCGCATCACCTTTGATGATCGGTACCTGAGGGATCATCATGCCCGGGATCGTAACCGCGTCATTTAAGAGAACCTGAGGTGCCGGATCAAGCTTTGCGATCGCCTGCCGCATCGCCTCGTAGGTTGCCTGCAGGATATTAATCTCGTCGATCCGTTCCGGCCCAACGATTCCGACAGACCACGCGATCGCTTTCTCCTGAATTTCTAAAAACAGTTCCTCTCTGCGGCTCTCAGAGAGCTTCTTTGAATCGTTTAAATAAAGGATCTGGCAATCCTTCGGCAGGATGGCCGCGCCGGCTGCCACCGGGCCTGCAAGTGGTCCGCGGCCCGCCTCGTCGATCCCGCATATCCAGGCACAGTCCTCATATTGTCTCTCGAATTCCCGCATGAGTGAGAGGCGTTCCAGTTCCTTCTCAAGCTTTTCTCCTGTCAGTACCCGTCTTGCCATATTCTGCCCAGCTCCTTATCCTCATATAATTTCTCTGCCTGTATGCGCAGATTCTTCCCCTTTCATTTCATCAAAACAGCCATCAGCTGAATATTTCCGGGAAATATCTGCATACCTCTGTATTTTCAGGGTTCTATACTATTTCACTTTTCTTTCTTATCCGGCATCTCAAGCGTGATTCTTCCAAGCTTTCCGCCCCGGAATTCATCGAGCAGCAGTCGTGCCACCTTCGTAAGATCATTCACTCCGCCCTTTGTAAGGCATGCACGGGCAGTCGCGATCTCATCAAGAAGCTCATATGGCTTCTTTCCATCCTCCTCGATGCCGTAGCGTTCCTTTAAGAGTCCCGGTGTGATCATCCTAAGATAATCTGCAAGCTCGGAAGCCAGCTCATCCTTCTCCAGGATCTCATCATTGATGGAACCTAAAAATGCCAGCAGAAGTCCCACTCTCTGGTCCTCAAATTTCGGCCATAAGATGCCCGGAGTGTCGAGAAGCTCCACCTGCTTATTTAAACGAATCCACTGGTTTCCCTTTGTGACGCCGGGTTTATTTCCGGTCTTGGCAGCTGCTTTTCCGGCAAAACTGTTGATGAAGGTAGATTTCCCGACATTCGGGATTCCAACTACCATAGCGCGCACCGGGCGGTTTAAGATTCCCCGTCTTCTGTCGCGCTCGATCTTTTCCCTGCACGCCTCCTGAATCAGAGAATTTAACTGTTTTAGGGTGGCCTTCGCTCTCGCGTCGATCTTCATAACCTGAAAGCCCTGTTCCTCAAAATAAGCGATCCACGCTGCGTTTGCCTTTTCTGATGCCAGATCTGCCTTATTTAAAAGGATCACACGGCCCTTTCCGGCTGCAAGGCTGTCAATATCCGGATTACGGCTGGCTAACGGTGCTCTTGCGTCAACAAGCTCGATCACAAGATCTACAAGCTTCACATCCTCTTTCATAGCCCGTTTTGCCTTCGTCATATGGCCTGGATACCACTGTATATTCATAATGATTGTCTCCGTCCTTTCCTGCTACCGGACGAAACCAAGTCTGGAAAATGGCTGAAACCGCAGCCAGACGCGTCCGATGAGATTTTCCCGTTTTATATTTCCAATGCCGGAAAACCGGCTGTCTTCACTTGATTCCCGGTTGTCGCCAAGAAGAAAGTATTCGTCCTTCCCAAGTTCTACCGGATATTCAGCAACCCCGGCGATCGTCGCATCCCCAAGGCTGTTCTCCGCCTTTAAAGCTTCTCCATCAATATAGACAGATCCGTTTTTGATCTGGACCGTCTCTCCCGGAAGTCCGATGATCCGTTTGATCCCCGGCTGCTGTCCTTCCCGATCAAACACCACAACGTCAAACCGGTTCGGCTTACCGATATCATAGGAAAGCCTGTTCATAAGGACTACATCCCCCGATTCAAGCACAGGCTCCATAGAACTTCCGTTCATCTCGACCCGGCTGCCGAAGCAGAATACGATATAGCATGCCAGAGCGACCATGACTGCGCAGTCCACCACCCATTCCGTGACCCGGTGAAGTCTGTTTGGTTCCTTTTCCTCAAAAAAATCCATGATGGGGACCTCCTATCTTTGAAAGCCAATTGTTCCGTGAATACGTCACTCCCACAATTGCTGCCGAAATTCGTAATCCGGGCTACTTCATATTAAAAACAAAGGGACAATTTTCATTGCCCCTTTGATCTACTGACTCTCTGTACAGTTTTCCGAATTATTTTACTAACTCTTTAACCTTTGCAGCCTTACCTACTCTTGTTCTTAAGTAGTAAAGTTTCGCACGACGAACTTTACCTCTTCTGACAACCTCAACGTTCTCAACAGACGGAGAATGAAGCGGCCATGTCTTCTCAACGCCGATACCATTGGAGTTCTTTCTTACTGTGAAAGTCTCTCTAACGCCGCCGTTCTGTCTCTTGATAACTGTACCCTCGAAAACCTGAATTCTCTCACGGTTTCCTTCTTTGATCTTAGCGGATACTCTTACAGTGTCACCTACGTTGAAGCTCGGTACAGACTCTTTTAACTGTGCAGCTTCGATGTTCTTGATAATGTCGTTCATTGATATGAACCTCCTTAAAGTATTCGATGTTCTTACCCGCATCGTATTTTCCTGCGGCAGCGGACCATCTCTTATGATTTAAGCCTCCGTATCGACAGGATTTCCCCGTCTTTCGGATACCACAGTTTTGTATTTTACCATATCGCCTGCCAAAATGCAAGCGGTTTTCTCAAAGATCGTGCAAATTTTTGCAGTTCAAAAGTCTCATTTTTCCAGCTGCTGCACGGATCAGACGGTCTCTTCCCCGTCATGTTCCGCCGCTGCTTTCTCTTTATTTTTGACCTTCTTGGCGTTCTCCAATTCCTGCTGTCTCAACAGTTCGTCGAGAAATTTCTGTTCCTTCTTCGACAGGACCGCATCCTCAAGAAGCTCCGGCCGGTTCTTTAACGTGCGGATAATGGACTGTTCCCTGCGCCACTTCTCCACATTTGCGTGGTGGCCGGAAAGCAGGATATCCGGCACTTTTTTACCCATGAATACTTCCGGGCGGGTGTACTGGGGATATTCCAAGAGGTTGTCATGGAACGTTTCAAACTCCGCGGACACGTTGTTGTTCAGCACTCCCGGCACAAATCTTGAGATGCAGTCGATCATCATCATCGCCGGCAGTTCACCGCCCGTAAGGACATAATCTCCTGCGGAGAGATAATCTGTAGCGATCATCTCGAGGACACGCTCATCCACGCCTTCATAATGGCCGCAGAGGAACACCAGATCTTCCTCCTTCGCGAGATCTTCTGCGATGCTCTGGTTGAAGGTCTGACCCTGCGGTGTCATATAGATCACACGTGGTTTCTTTCCGATCTTCTCCACAAGGGCCTCGTAAGCGCGGTAAATCGGCTCTGCCTGCATGACCATCCCGGCTCCTCCTCCGTATGGATAATCATCCACCTTGCCGTGGCGCTCCAGCGTATAATCACGGATGTTCACTGCCTCAAATGATACGATTCCCTTTGCAGCCGCGCGGCCGAGAATGCTCGTCTCCAGACCGTTCATGATCATTTCCGGGAACAGGGTAAGTACATGAAAGTTCATCGATACCTCCCCTACAGATCGAGAAGTCCCGGGAGAACATGAACAAGCATTTCTTCCTTGTCGAGATCCACGTCCAGGATGCAGTCACGGATCGCCGGGAGAAGAAGCTCTTTTCCCTCCGGTGTCTTCACGCAGTACACATCATTCGCTCCGGTCTCCATGACATCCGTCAAAGTTCCAAGTGTCTCTCCCTCGTCTGTGACAACGTTAAGTCCGATGAGGTCTGTGATAAAGAACTCATCCTCCTCCAGCGGGATCGCCTGATCTCTTGTAATAAGAAGATCCTTCTGACGCCAGCCTTCCACCTCATTCATGGTATCCACGCCATCAAATTTCAGGATGACCATATTTTTAAAGAATTTCACCTGACGAATCTTTAACTCCCGTGTCTCTCCTCTTCCGAGATCCAGAATCACTTTATCTAATTTTTTAAAGCGCATCACATCATCTGTGGTCGGATAGACCTTCACCTCGCCGCGCACGCCGTGCGGGGAGGTAATGACGCCTACGCGAAGATATTTTTCCATATTGTCTCCTTAATGACAGAAAGGGGACTGCAGCCGGGAAAAATCCTGTCCACAGTCCCTCACGATTACTGAATTTCAACAATCACTTTCTTATCCATCTTGGAAGAAGCTGCCTTCACAACGGAGCGGATGGCTTTCGCGATCCTTCCCTGCTTTCCGATCACCTTTCCCATATCGGTCGGGGCAACCTTAAGCTCAATGACGATCTCTTCTTCTTTTTCAGATTCCGTAACAACGACTTCATCTGGATTATCAACCAGCGCTTTGGCGATAACTTCTACCAATTCCTTCATTGAATCCACCTCGATTACTGGATACCGGCTGCCTTTAAGAGCTTAGCAACAGTCTCAGTCGGCTGAGCGCCTGTTCCTAACCACTTCTTAGCTGCTTCCTCGTCGAATTTGATGGTGCTCGGCTCTGTGTTCGGATCGTAGTATCCAACCTCTTCGATGAAGCGACCGTCTCTCGGGGAACGGGAATCTGCAACGATAATTCTATAGAAAGGAGCCTTCTTCTGACCCATTCTTCTTAATCTCATCTTAACTGCCATGACAATTTCACCTCCTTGGTTTTTTCGTTTATCAGCCATGCGGGAATCGCATTTGCCTTCTTATCATAAATTGCGGTATTTAGAAAGGTAATTTCATCTTTCCAAGCATGCCGCCCAGTCCGCCAAGCCCTTTCCGCTTGCCGCCTCCCATCATTCCGGGAAGCTGCTTCATGAGCTTTTTCGACTGTTCAAACTGTTTGACGATCCGGTTCACCTCGGCAATATCTACGCCAGCTCCCTTTGCGATCCTCTGCTTTCGCGACGGATTTAAGAGCGACGGATTCGCCCGCTCCTCCTTCGTCATAGAGAGAATAATCGCCTCCACTTTATCCATGGATCTCTCGTCTATTTCAACATTTCCCTTCATCTGAGACATTCCCGGCATCATGTTTAAGATGCTGTTCATGCCGCCCATCTTTTTGATCTGGCGCATCTGATCCAGGAAATCGTTAAAATCAAATTCTGCTTTGCGAAGTTTCTGGCTCATTTCTTTCGCCTTCTCTTCGCTCACCTCAAACTCGGCTTTCTCGATCAGGGAAAGGATATCACCCATTCCAAGGATTCTCGAAGCCATACGGTCCGGATAAAACTGTTCCAGATCGGAGAGCTTCTCGCCCATACCGACGTAGAGGATCGGTTTTCCCGTTACGGCACGAATGGATAATGCCGCACCGCCTCGCGTATCACCATCAAGCTTTGTTAAGATCACGCCATCGACACCGATCTTATCATTGAAGCTTCCAGCTACATTTACAGCATCCTGACCGGTCATCGCATCGACAACGAGGATCGTCTGGTCGACTTCAACGGCTTCCTTGATATTGACGAGCTCATCCATCATGGACTCGTCGATCTGAAGACGTCCTGCCGTATCGAGGAATACAAGATTCATGCCTTCTTTTCTGGCATGTTCCACAGCGGCTTTCGCGATATTCACCGGATTCTGGTTATCACCCATCGTGAAGACCGGAACTCCGACTTTCTCACCGTTTACCTGTAACTGTTTGATCGCAGCAGGACGGTAAACGTCGCAGGCCGCAAGGAGCGGCTTTCTGCCCTTCGCCTTAAACTTTCCGGCAAGCTTTGCCGTAGTCGTTGTCTTACCTGCACCCTGAAGTCCGATCATCATGATCACGGTGATCTCATTCTGGGGCTTTAAGGCAATCTCTGTGGTCTCGGAACCCATAAGCTTTACGAGTTCCTCGTTTACAATTTTTATTACCATCTGACCCGGAGTCAGGCTCTCTAAGACATCCTGTCCGATCGCACGCTCCTGTACAGAACTGATAAACTGTTTAACAACTTTAAAACTTACATCGGCTTCCAGGAGAGCCATCTTGACTTCCTTCAGAGCAGCTTTTACATCTGCCTCTGTCAGTCTTCCTTTGCCTCTTAAGTTTTTAAAGACATTCTGTAATTTATCGGCTAAACTTTCAAATGCCATGAAAACTCTCCCTCTGGCTCACAGCTTCCCAATTTCCTCGGAAATTGCTTCGATCCTGTCGATCAGGGATCGGTCGCCGTCCTTTTTATATTGGCCAGCCAGTTCCTTAATCTCTTCTACCATTTTCTTTGTCTGGTTGAATTTCTCGACAAGCTTCAGTTTTTCCTCGTATCCGGAAAGAATCTTGTCACAGCGCTTCACCAGGTCATGCACGCCCTGTCTGCTGATTCCCTGTTCTTCGGCGATCTCGCTGAGGGACATGTCATTAAATACCACATCTTCATATACACGCCGCTGGTGCTCCGTTAAGAGCTCTCCATAGAAATCATACAGAAGACCCTGTGCTACAATTTTTTCCATATCAGGTCACCTGCGATATCATACTATAAACGAGGATGGTTGTCAAGTGTTTTTGCTTGACATTTTTTTAATTTTACAATATTTCCTTTTCAGACACTTGATGCGGATTGATTGCGCGGTCGCTTGCAACAATCTGCCTCTTCGCGCGAGTGTGCATCATTGACACGTTAGTGCCATTTTATGTAATAGGAAATTCTGCTGAATTTCCTATTACATAAAACATAAACACCCGCCGTCAGGCAGGTGTTTATGTACTCTTATATAGGAAGGAGCGATTATTTTATAAAGCAACCAGCACCATATCTTTTGCAGATTCCGGAAGTTCTTCACCATCCATGGATACACTTAATACAAAGTTTACATGATACTTCGTACTGATCTGATCCAGCTCTGCAAGTGTTGCGGTGATATCTTCTCCCTCAAGACCGGCGAGTTTTAAGAAGCTGTCGAGATACATAGCCTCGAGATCGTGGTCCTGAGAAATAATTCCACAGATAAAGCCGATAAAGCCTTCAGCCGTACTTACGGAGAACTCAGCTACGTTGATTAAACGAATCCTGTTGTTAAGCTCGTACATATGTTTCGAACTCTTATCAAGATATACGATTGAGCCCTTTGCCTCTTTCACAGCTGTGTTAGCCATGTCAAGTAAATATTTAGTTTTTCCTTTTCCCTTCCGTCCTGCGATGATCTGAACCATAATGCACTCCTCCTTGGATTTTATATATTTTGTATAAAAAATCTCTTGTTTGTAAATTTATTATAGACTATTTGCTGATAATTTGCAACCATTATTTCTAAATTTCAAAAAAATTTCAAACAAATACAGAATGTACCCGCAACGTAAAACAGGACGTGAAAATCTTCGGAGCTTTCGAAAACTTTCACATCCTGTCCATTTTTTCTTTTCTTTTGAGTTACCGGTCGATCGTTTCCATGATCTTCGACATATCTGAATACAGCGCATCCCTGCTGTCCGCGTGCATCACCACGGACGCATATTCTTTTCCGCCTGCATCCGTCTCCCCCATGATCAGACAATACCCCGCTGCCTGCGTGGTTCCGGTCTTTCCTCCGAATACAGAGAGTCCATCCGGCATTTCCCTCTTTCCGAGCATGTTGTAATTGCTGACACTCCAGGACGCGGTCTTATCCGATCCATCTGCCCCTTTATAGGACGCAGTGTATGTTTTTGTCCCAATGATGTCCCGGAACTTTTCATACTTTAACGCCTCATGGAACATCAGATAGAGATCATAGGCGGTCATATAGTGGTCTCCATCTGTCAGACCATTGGCATTTGCAAAATGCGTCCCTGTGGCACCGATCCGGGCTGCTTCTTCGTTCATCATTTTAACAAATCCTTCGATCGATCCGCCCATATGAACTGCGATCGCGTTTGCCGCATCGTTTCCCGATGGGATCAAAAGACCATAAAGGAGCTGCTCCAGTGTCAGTTTATCTCCGGGAACAACCCCCGCCATGGAAGATCCGCTCTCCGTGATCACCGACTCCTGTGGAACCGTCACCATATCATCAAGATTTCCATATTTCAAAGCCACAAGTGCTGTCATGACCTTTGTCGTGCTGGCGGGATTTTTGCGCTCAAAAACATCATGCGCGAAAACAGCGTTTCCCCCATTTAAAGGAAATACTCCGGCAGACTCCGCCGTGAGTGCTTCATCCGCGGCAGCTTCATCTATTACAACTGCCAGATCTTCTGCAAATCCTTTTGCCGTCCTTCCGTTTCCGGAGGATGCGAATGTTTCAATTCTCTGATCCAGAGTATAGGCACTGCTCAAACCTGCTGATTTCGCGCAGCCAGCTGCACCAAGAAGCAGGCAGAGTCCCACAATTCCCGGAATCCATCTTCTTTTCTTACCCATTACTTATACATCTCACGCCATTCCAGATCACCGCGGTCCAGAGCCTTGATAAGGAGTTCTGCAGTAGCAAGATTTGTCGCCAGCGGAACATTGTGGATATCGCAAAGTCTCACAGCCTTGTTGACATCCGGCTCATGGGACTTCGGAGACAGCGGGTCTCTTAAAAAGATCACGAGATCCATATCATTGTTCTCAATCTGAGCTCCCATCTGCTGTTCCCCGCCAAGGTGACCCGGCAGGAATTTATGGATATTTAAGTTTGTGACTTCCTCGATGAGTTTGCCGGTGGTCCCGGTCGCATAGAGGTTATGTTTGCTTAGGATTCCTTTGTAGGCGATACAGAAGTTCTGCATCAGTTTCTTTTTGGAATCATGCGCGATCAGTCCAACATTCATAACAATACCTCCTAAAATTCAAGTTTGTTTTGCTGCAGTCCGACGTTCAGAAGAACGCCAATGCCGATATAAAGACTTACCAGAGAACTTACACCATAACTGATAAACGGAAGCGGTAGTCCGGTGTTTGGGAAAATCCCGGTGGCAACCGCAATGTTTGTAAATGCTTGGAATCCAACGAGAGCAGCCATCCCGGTGCAGAGAAGCTTTCCGGTCAGGTCCCTCGTTCTCCCTGCCATTCGCAGGCATTCAAATACAAAAAGAAGGTACAGGATCAGCACAAGCATACAGCCTACAAATCCCATCTCCTCACCGATCACGGCAAAAATAAAATCGGTGTGTTCCTCAGATAAGAAATTTCCGTTTTTTACGGAAATAGCCGTCTCGTTGAGAAGACCCTTTCCATAAAGCATTCCCGATCCGATCGCCATCTTTGAGTTGTCCTGCTGGACATTTAAATCCGCGTATTTTCCGGGATTGATGAAGGCGAGGATCCGGTTTACCTGATATCCTGTCAGAAACGGTACAGCTCCATGCTCAGCAAGGAAAACTGTGAGGCCGAGCCCGGGGATCCCGACAGCTGCAGCGCCGACGATCCATTTATAGCTGAGACCCGCGACAAAGATCAGGCATACGATAATAAACACGATAACGATACTCGTGGACAGATCCGGCTGCTTCATGATGAGAAGCAGTGGAACTGCAGCAAACGCTCCGACGATAATCAATGTGCGGAGATTGTTGATCCTCTCCTGATTTCGCTGCAGAAACCAGGAGAAGAAAATAATCAGACCGATCTTAACAAATTCCGACGGCTGGAAACGTCCGATAACAGGAAGCGTGATCCAGCGTCTCGCACCGGTCCCGGCTCCTCCAAACTGTCCCGCGACGATGATCGCGAGGAGGATCGCCACACATCCGAGGTAGATCACGCCGGTGCAGCGCATCAGTTTGTGGTAATCCATCAGAGCCAGAAAAGTCATGATCACCAGTCCGCCAAAAAGGCCGATCAACTGGCGGTTGATATAGCTTCTGTCTCCCTTTACCGCGCTGGTGATCACGAGAAGTCCGATAGCCTTTAGCGCAAGAGCGTAGGAAAGCAGGCGGGAATTGAGAATTTTTAAATTGTATTCTGAAAACATGTATTTTATATGGTCCCCTTACTT
>OBHX01003158.1_pt1 | contig 12007 bp, 9 predicted proteins | sample 1519331 | NCBI WGS metagenome assembly OBHX01 (sample SAMEA2602897, study PRJEB22501) | metagenome
TTAAGGCGGAAGTTAAGAGAATAACTTGGCCTTCTAAAGATGAGACAAAAAAAGCATTTGTTGCAGTTGTTATATTCGCACTAATATATATTGTATTAGTTAGTGGATTGGATTTTATTTTCAGCAACCTCTTTGAAATGATTTTAAAATTGAAGTAAAAGGGAGGTTTGGTGATTTGTTATAATCACCTAACAAGTATGAGTGATAGAGCAAGATGGTATGTAGTACATACATACTCTGGATACGAAAATAAGGTTAAAGCAAACTTAGAAAAAGCAATTGAAAATAGAAATCTTGAATCATTAATCCAAGACATACAAGTGCCTATGGAAGAAGTGATTGAAGAAAAAGATGGAAAACAAAAAGTCTCATTGAAGAAAAAGTTTCCTGGATATGTACTTGTTAAAATGTTAATGAGTGATGAATCATGGTACGTTGTAAGAAATACAAGAGGCGTAACAGGTTTCGTTGGACCAGGATCTAAACCAGTTCCACTATCTGATGAAGAAGTAGAATCAATGGGTGTTTTAGAAATGCCAGTTGATATTGATTTAGAAGTAGGGGAAAGTATTAAAATTATTTCAGGTCCACTTAGAGATTCAGTGGCAACAATTCAAGAGATAGTTTTAGAAAAACGTAAAATTAAGGCTTTAGTAGATATGTTCGGAAGAGAAACTCTTGCTGAACTAGACTTTAATCAAGTAGAAAAATTAGTTTAATATACAACTGATTTTAATTAAGTGGGAGAACAAAAAGTTCGTATTTACCACAGTAATAGGAGGAATAACAAAATGGCTAAGAAAGTAACTGGAATGATTAAACTTCAACTTCAAGCAGGTAAGGCAACACCAGCTCCACCTGTAGGTCCAGCTTTAGGTCAACACGGTGTAAACATAATGGGATTCTGTAAGGAGTTTAATGCTAAAACTGCTAATCAAGCTGGATTAATAATACCAGTAGTTATAACAGTTTACCAAGACAGATCATTTAGTTTTATATTAAAGACTCCTCCAGCTGCAGTTTTAATTAAAAAAGAATTAGGATTAGACAGCGGTTCAGGAGTACCAAATAGAACAAAGGTTGGAAACTTAACTCAAGACCAACTTAGAAAAATTGCAGAAACAAAAATGCCAGATTTAAATGCTGCAAACATTGAATCAGCAATGAGAATGATTGCTGGAACAGCTAGAAGTATGGGAGTTACAGTTGAAGAATAATATCAACTAACTCAATTTCGTAAAAATAAGTGGGAGGTCAAAACCGTTACTACCACAGAGGAGGCAAATTATGGGAAAAAAATATGTTGAAAGCGCAAAGCTTATCGATAAAAGTGCATTATACAATCCAAATGAAGCATTAGAACTTACATTAAAGACTGCAAAGGCTAACTTTGATGAAACTATTGAATTACATGTAAGACTTGGTGTAGATCCAAGACATGCTGACCAACAAGTAAGAGGAGCTGTTGTTTTACCAAACGGAACTGGTAGAACAGTTAGAGTTCTTGTATTTGCTAAGGGAGCTAAAGCTGATGAAGCTACAGCTGCAGGAGCAGATTTCGTAGGAGCTGAAGAATTAGTTACAAAGATCCAAAGCGAAAACTGGTTTGACTACGATGTAGTTGTTGCAACTCCAGATATGATGGGTGTTGTAGGTAGAATAGGTAGAGTATTAGGACCTAAGGGATTAATGCCAAACCCAAAATCAGGAACAGTAACTTTCGACGTTGCTAAGGCAATTGAAGAAATCAAAGCTGGTAAAGTAGAATATAGAGTTGATAAAACTGCTATCGTTCACTGTCCAATCGGAAAGAAATCTTTCGGAACTGAAAAATTAAAGGAAAACTTTACAGCATTAATGGAAGCTTTAGTTAAAGCTAAACCAGCAGCTGCTAAGGGACAATACTTAAAGTCAGTTTCTGTTTCAAGCACAATGGGACCAGGAGCAAAAATTAATCCAACAAGAGCGTTAGATTAGTATTGACATAAATATAATATTGTAATATAATATTTGATGTTGTGAAAATTGAAAAATAGTTTTTTCCGTAGACAGTGGGTGCGAAAGCAAAAAAGGTAACTACCCGCCGAGGGATATATAATAGATGATATTATAGATCTCCCTATGTCTACGGGGAGATCTTTTTTGATAAATATGATTTAAAACTATGAGGAGGTGGACCGTAGTAATGAACAATAACAGATCACTTAAAGAAGCAAAGGTTGCTGAAATTAAGGAAAAATTAGAAAAAGCTAATTCAGTTGTTCTTAGCCAATACCAAGGTTTAACAGTTGAAGAAGATACAGTTCTAAGAAAGAACTTAAGAGAAGCTGGTGTTGAATACAAAGTATACAAAAATACTTTAGTTATATTAGCTGCTAAAGAATTAGGTTTAGAAGGTATTGTTGAATACTTAGAAGGACCAGTAGCTATCGCTTTCGGATACGAAGACGTAACTGTAGCTGCAAGAGTACTTAATGATTTTGCAAAAGATCATAAGAAATTAGAATTAAAAGCTGGTATCGTAGAAGGAGAAATCTACGACACTGACAAGATCAAACAACTTGCTACTATTCCATCAAAAGAAGTTCTTATTGCAAAACTTCTTGGAAGTATCAAGTCACCAATCTCAAGCTTTGCACGTGTAATTAATGCAATAGCTGAAAGTAAAGCAGAATAATATTAAAGATTAAATAATTTTAGAAAAATTTTCGGAGGTGCTATTAAAATGACAAGAGAAGATATAATTCAAGCAATAAAAGAAATGAGCGTTTTAGACTTAAACGAATTAGTAAAGGCTTGTGAAGAAGAATTTGGAGTAAGCGCTGCTGCTGCTGTTGTAGCTGGTGGAGCTGTAGCTGGTGGAGCTGCTGGTGAAGAAAAGACTGAATTCGACGTAGTATTAGCTAACGCTGGAGATAACAAGATCAAAGTTATCAAAGCTGTAAGAGAAATAACAGGATTAGGATTAAAAGAAGCTAAAGAAATAGTTGATGGAGCTCCTAAGACATTAAAAGAAGGCGTTTCTAAAGAAGAAGCTGAAGACATGAAAGCTAAATTAGCTGAAGTTGGAGCTACTGTAGAAGTTAAATAGTCTACTTAACTAAAGGTGCTTTATATAAAGCACCTTTTTTAAACTCTTTTTATAAAGCTATATAAAATGCTTGTTTAAAAAATAGGTATTTTATATAGCTTTATAACTAATAAAAGAGTAAAAAAATAATTGACAATAAAATTGTAATATGATATTATAATATAATGTATTATTCACTATGGAATAGTATATATTCATGGTGGAAAGATGTAGTATAATCTGGCGAATAATGGTTATACTATAATAAAGATGCTGTCCGAAAGCTAAAGTCCTTAGGGAAAGTACGCTTTTGGCTATTTTAGTTTATTTTATACAAGGGGTGAAAATTCATGGTACATCCTGTCCAAGTTGGAAAAAGAACAAGAATGAGTTTCGGTAAGGTTAATGACGTTACTGAAATGCCAAATCTAATTGAAGTACAATTAGATTCTTATCAATGGTTTTTAAGAGAAGGGTTGCATGAAGTTTTTGATGATATTAATCCTATCACAAACTTCACTGGAAACTTAGTGCTTGAATTCGTAGACTATAAACTTGATATGGAAAACATCAAGTATTCAGTGGAAGAATGTAAAGATAGAGATGCAACTTATGCAGCACCATTAAAAGTTTCGGTAAGATTACAAAATAATGAAACAGGTGAAATTAAAGAACAAGAAGTTTTTATGGGAGATTTCCCGCTGATGACAGAACAAGGTACATTTTTAATTAATGGTGCCGAAAGAGTTATTGTCAGCCAATTAGTAAGATCTCCAGGTGTATACTACAGCTACACTATAGATAAGAGTGGTAAAAAGCTGTATTCTTCAACTGTAATTCCTAATAGAGGAGCATGGTTGGAGTATGAAACAGATTCTAATGATATTATTTATGTAAGAATCGATAAGACTAGAAAGCTACCAATTACTATTTTAGCAAGAGCTATGGGTATGGGAAGTGATCAAGAATTAATAGATTTCTTTGGAGAAGAAGAAAGATTTAGAGCTTCTATAGAAAAAGATAATACAAAGACAAAAGAAGAAGCATTACTTGAAATATATAAGAGATTAAGACCAGGTGAACCGCCTACAGTTGATAGTGCGATATCACTAATAGATACTTTATTCTTCGATGCAAAAAGATATGATTTATCAAGAGTAGGAAGATATAAGTTCAATAAAAAGCTTGCATTAGCTTTAAGAATAGCTAATCAAGTGGCTGCTACAGACATAATCAACCCTCAAACTGGTGAAGTTATGGTTGAAGAAGGTCAAAAGATAAGCAGATTAATGGCAGAAGACATCCAAAATAGTGGTATAAAATCTGTAGATTTATTAGTTGAAGATAAAGTTATAAAAGTAATTAGTAATAACTTTGTTGATTTAAGCAAGCAAGTTTCTTTCGATGTGAAGGGATTAGGAATTAAAGAATTAGTTCACTATCCAACATTAAAAGAAATCTTAGATAACTTCTCAGATGAAGACGCTATTAAAAAGGAAATTAAGAAAAATATTCATAGACTTATTCCTAAACATATAATAAGAGATGATATATTTGCAACTATTAGTTATGAATTAGGATTAGCATATGGAATAGGTTACGTTGATGACATAGATCATTTAGGAAATAGAAGATTAAGATCAGTAGGGGAATTATTACAAAATCAATTTAGAATTGGTTTATCAAGAATGGAAAGAGTAGTTAAAGAAAGAATGACTATTCAAGACCAAGAAGCGATAACTCCTCAAATGTTAATAAACATAAGACCAGTTGCAGCTGCTATTAAAGAATTCTTTGGAAGTTCGCAATTATCTCAATTCATGGATCAAACTAATCCATTATCAGAATTAACACATAAGAGAAGATTATCTGCATTAGGACCAGGAGGTCTTTCTAGAGAAAGAGCTGGTTTCGAAGTTAGAGACGTTCACCATTCTCATTATGGTAGAATGTGTCCTATTGAAACACCTGAAGGTCCAAATATAGGATTAATCAACTCTTTAGCTACATTTGCTAAAGTTAATGAATATGGATTTATTGAAACTCCATATAGAATTGTAGATAAAGAAAATGCAAGAGCAACTGATGAAATAAGATATTTCACAGCAGATGAAGAAGACCAATACTTAATTGCTCAAGCTAAGACTCCTATGGATGAAACAGGAAAGTTCTTAGAAGACAAAGTAATGGTAAGATACTTGGAAGATGTTTTATTTATTCCATCTAATCAAGTAGATTTAATAGACGTATCAGCAAGACAAATGGTTTCTGTTGCAACTGCAATGATTCCTTTCCTTGAAAATGATGATGCCACTAGAGCACTGATGGGATCAAACATGCAACGTCAAGCAGTTCCATTATTAAAAACTGAAGCTCCAGTTGTTGGAACTGGTATAGAATTTAAGGCTGCGGTAGACTCAGGAGTTTTACCAAAAGCTAAAAATGCAGGTGTTGTTTCTTATGTATCAGGAAGCGAAATTAGAATTAAGAGAGATTCTGATGGAGGAACTGATGTATATAAATTATTAAAGTTCAAAAGAACAAATGCAGGTACTTGTGCAAATCAAAGACCTATAGTTGATAAAGGTGAAATTGTATTTAAAAATCAAGTAATTGCAGATGGTCCTTCTACTGATTTAGGAGAAATTGCTTTAGGTAAAAACATCAGAATGGGATTCATAACTTGGGAAGGTTATAACTACGAAGATGCGATGCTTATTTCTGAAGAATTAGTTAGAGAAGATGTGTTTACATCAATGCATATTGAAGAATATGAATGTGAAGCTAGAGATACTAAGCTTGGACCAGAAGAAATAACTAGAGATATTCCTAATGTAAGTGATGATGCACTTAAGGATGTTGATGATAGAGGTATTATCAGAATTGGTGCTGAAGTTAGATCTGGCGATATATTAGTAGGTAAGGTGACTCCTAAGGGAGAAACAGAACTTACTGCTGAAGAAAGACTATTAAGAGCAATCTTTGGTGAGAAGGCTAGAGAAGTTAGAGATACTTCTTTAAGAGTACCTCACGGTGAAGCAGGTATAATAGTTGATATTAAAGTCTTTACAAGAGAAAATGGAGATGAATTAAATCCAGGAGTAAATGAACTTGTAAGATGTTATATTGCTCAAAAGAGAAAAATATCAGTTGGAGATAAGATGGCTGGACGTCATGGTAATAAAGGGGTTATCTCAAGAATATTACCTGAAGAAGATATGCCGTTCTTACCAGATGGTAGACCACTTCAAATCTGCTTAAATCCACTGGGAGTACCTTCGCGTATGAACATTGGTCAGGTTTTAGAAGTTCACTTAGGATGGGCTGCAAGTAATTTAGGATGGCATATATCTACACCAGTATTCGATGGTGCAACTCAAGATGAAATAACTGAATGCATGATTAAAGCTGGATTTAATGCTAATGCTAAAACAATTTTATATGATGGTAGAACAGGTGAACCATTTGATAATGAAGTAACTGTTGGTATCATGTATATGTTAAAACTTCACCATTTAGTTGATGATAAGATTCATGCTAGATCAACTGGACCATATTCATTAGTTACACAACAGCCATTAGGTGGTAAGGCTCAATTTGGTGGCCAAAGATTCGGGGAAATGGAAGTTTGGGCTTTAGAAGCATATGGTGCTGCTCATACATTACAAGAAATATTAACTGTTAAATCAGATGATGTTGTTGGTAGAGTTAAAACATATGAAGCTATTGTTAAGGGCGAAAATATTCCAGAACCAGGTGTACCAGAATCATTTAAGGTTCTTATAAAAGAACTTCAAGCTTTATGTTTAGACATTAAGGTATTAAATGATGATAATGAAGAAGTTGAATTAAAAGAATTTGCTGATGGAGACGTGGCAGATTTAGAAGTTAATATAGAAGGTGCAGAAGATTCTGTAGTTGCTGAACCAGAAATCGTAGATGATGGTTATGAAGAAAATAAAGAAGAAGATTTAGACGATATAGATTATGACGAAAATGCAGATATCGACGAGTTTGAAGGTCAATTAGAACTTGATGACTTTAATGATGAACACTAATTTTGAAGGGAGGACTTACCCTTGTTTGAATTAAATAATTTTGATGCAATACAAATCGGTTTAGCATCTCCAGATCAAATAAGAGCTTGGTCAAGAGGAGAAGTTAAGAAACCAGAAACAATTAACTACAGAACATTAAAGCCAGAAAGAGATGGTTTATTCTGTGAAAGAATTTTTGGACCTATGAAGGACTGGGAATGTCACTGTGGAAAATATAAGAGAGTAAGATACAAAGGTATAGTTTGTGACAGATGTGGTGTTGAAGTTACAAAAGCTAAAGTAAGAAGAGAAAGAATGGGGCACATTGAACTGGCTGCCCCAGTATCTCACATTTGGTACTTCAAGGGGATTCCATCAAGAATGGGATTAATTCTTGATATGTCACCAAGAGCTTTAGAAAAAGTTTTATATTTTGCATCTTATATAGTGACAGATCCTAAGGAAACACCTTTATTAAAGAAACAACTTCTTAACGAAAAAGAATATAGAGAAGCTTGTGATAAATATGGTGAAGATAGCTTTGTTGCTAGTATGGGTGCTGAAGCAATTCAAGAACTTTTAGCAGAAATAGATTTAGAAGCAGGTTCAAAGGAACTTAAAGAAGAATTAAAACAAAGTACAGGTCAAAAGAAAGTTAGAATTATAAGAAGACTGGAAGTTGTTGAATCATTTAGAAAATCAGGAAATAATCCTGAATGGATGGTAATTAACGTAATTCCAGTTATTCCACCAGATTTAAGACCAATGGTTCAATTAGATGGTGGTAGATTTGCTACATCTGACTTGAATGATTTATATAGAAGAGTTATTAATAGAAATAACAGATTAAAAAAATTATTAGATTTAGGTGCTCCAGATATCATTGTAAGAAATGAAAAGAGAATGCTTCAAGAAGCAGTTGATGCACTTATTGATAATGGTAGAAGAGGTAGACCGGTAACTGGACCAGGAAATAGACCTTTAAAATCTCTTTCGGATATGTTAAAAGGTAAGCAAGGTAGATTTAGACAAAACTTACTTGGTAAGAGAGTTGACTACTCTGGTAGATCAGTTATAGTTGTTGGTCCAGAATTAAAAATGTATCAATGTGGTCTTCCAAAAGAAATGGCGATTGAGTTATTTAAACCATTTGTTATGAAGAAGCTTGTACAAGATGGAATTGCACACAATATTAAGAGTGCAAAGAGAATGGTAGAAAGAGTTCAACCACAAGTTTGGGATGTGTTAGAAGAAGTTATTGCTGATCATCCAGTTTTACTTAACCGTGCTCCGACTCTACATAGACTTGGAATTCAAGCATTCCAACCAATACTTGTTGAAGGTAGAGCAATTAAGTTACATCCATTAGCATGTACAGCGTACAACGCTGACTTCGATGGAGACCAAATGGCTGTCCATCTTCCACTTTCAGTAGAAGCACAAGCAGAAGCAAGATTTTTAATGCTTGCAGCTACAAATATATTAAAACCTTCAGATGGTAAACCAGTTTGTGTACCTACACAGGATATGGTTCTTGGTTCTTATTACTTAACTATGGATAAGGATGGAGCTAAGGGTGAAGGAATGACATTCTCAAGTAAAGATGAAGCTATAATGGCATACGAAAGTAAAGCTATTGCAGTTCATGCTAAAATTAATGTTAGAATGTTTAGAGAAATTGATGGAGTTGTTAGACATAAAGTTATTAAGACTACTGTTGGTAAGCTTATATTTAATGAATCAGTTCCTCAAAACTTAGGATTTGTAGATAGAAAAAATGAAGATGAAATGTTTAACTTAGAAATAGATTTCTTAGTTACTAAAAAATCTTTAGGAAAAATTATAGATAACTGTTACTTAGAACATGGTCCTGTAAAGACTTCTATAATGCTTGATAATATAAAAGCATTAGGATATCATTATTCATCTATAGGAGCTGTAACAGTAGCAACATCTGATATCAAAGTACCACCTGAAAAATTTGAGTTACTTAAAGAAGCAGATGAAACTATTGAAAAGATCGAAAAGATGTATAAGAGAGGTTTCATATCAGATGATGAAAGATATGAGAGAGTTATAGAAAAATGGACTAAGACAACAGAAGAAGTTGCCGATGCATTAATGGATAGTATGGATAAGTTTAATCCAATATTCATGATGGCTGACTCTGGAGCCAGAGGTTCTAAGTCACAGATCAAGCAGCTTGCTGGTATGAGAGGACTTATGGCAAGTCCATCTGGTAAGATTATCGAATTACCAATCAGAGCATCGTTCAAAGAAGGTCTAGATGTACTAGAATATTTCTCATCTACACATGGTGCTAGAAAAGGTAATGCCGATACAGCCTTAAAGACTGCCGATTCAGGATACCTAACAAGAAGACTTGTTGACGTTTCACAAGATGTTATCGTAAGAGAAGAAGATTGTGGAACTGATGATGGATTATATGTAAGTGAAATTAAAGAAGGCAACGAAGTTGTTGAAGAATTAAAAGAAAGATTAATTGGTAGATATACTGCTGAAGATATAATTAATCCTGAAAATGGTGAGATTATTGTTGCAAACAATCAATATATGGATCCATATATTGCAGAAAGAGTTGTAGCAGCAGGTATCAAAAAAGTTAAGATTAAATCAGTATTTACATGTAACTGTAAAGTAGGTGTATGTTCACACTGTTATGGTATGAATATGGCTACTGCTAAGAAAATCGATATTGGTGAAGCTGTTGGTATCATAGCAGCGCAATCAATCGGTGAACCAGGAACACAGCTTACAATGAGAACATTCCATACAGGTGGTGTTGCCACTGGTGCAGATATCACTCAAGGTTTACCTAGAGTTGAAGAATTATTCGAAGCTAGAAAACCAAAGGGTCTTGCAATAGTAAGTGAAGTGACTGGTACAGTTAAAATGGAAGAAACTAAGAAAAAGAGAACAGTTGTTGTAATGACTGCTGACGGTGAAGAACGTAGCTACGATATTCCATTCGGTTCAAGATTAAAAGTAACTGATGGAGATAATATAGAAGCTGGAGATGAAATCACAGAAGGTTCTGTTAATCCACATGATATCATGAGTATTAAGGGAATTGATGGAGCAAGAAGATACTTACTTTCAGAAGTTCAAAAAGTTTACAGACTTCAAGGGGTTGATATCAACGATAAGCATCTAGAAGTTGTTGTTAGACAAATGACTAGAAAGATTAAGGTAACTGATTCTGGAGATACTGATTTATTACCAGGTACAATGATAGATATGTTTGACTTTAGAGAAGAAAATGCTAGAGTTAGAGAATTTGGAGGAGAAGAAGCTAAGGGTGAAGAAACATTATTAGGTATTACTAAGGCAGCCTTAGCAACTGATAGTTTCTTATCAGCAGCATCTTTCCAAGAAACTACTAGAGTATTAACTGAAGCAGCAATTAAAGGAAAAGTTGATCCATTAGTTGGGTTAAAAGAAAATGTAATTATTGGTAAGCTTATTCCAGCAGGTACTGGTATGATGAGATATAGAGATCTTAAAGTAGATAATGTTGAAGAAGTAGTAGAAGAAGCTATAACTGAAACTGTAGAATAATAGAATTTAATTGTGTTGACATGTGTATATATAAATGATAAAATACATTTTGTGTGATTTAAGATATCAAATTACATAAATTAATGTCAACACGATTGTTTTTGTGTAAAAATGGATATAATATATTATAACTTGAGTTGAGTTTTAGTATTTATATATAAATAGTCTGGTTGAACATTAAATTTTAATGTACTACCATAAAATAGTTTTATCTTAATTAAAAAATAGATAAATAAATTTCAGGAGGTGAAAAAATGCCAACTATTAGCCAATTAGTAAGAAAAGGCAGAAAAACAACTGTAGTTAAATCAACTGCACCAGCACTTAAAGAGTGTCCACAAAAAAGAGGAGTATGTACAGTAGTTAAGACAACAACTCCTAAGAAACCTAACTCAGCGTTAAGAAAAATTGCCAGAGTTAGATTAACTAATGGATATGAAGTAACTGCATATATTGGTGGAGTAGGTCACAACTTACAAGAACATAGTGTTGTTCTTATAAGAGGTGGAAGAGTTAAGGACCTTCCTGGTGTTAGATACCATATCGTTAGAGGTGCATTAGACTGCGCTGGAGTAGCTAACAGAATGCAAGGAAGATCAAAGTACGGTGCTAAGAAACCTAAAGCTAAATAATAGTCTATAGGATCTTAACTATTAATAGTGCTCATCTTCAACAGAAATTATAGATTTGAAATGAAGTTTATATATAGATGTAAAGATAGCACTTTGCGGTATAGTAAATAATACCGAGTACCGATGAACTTAAATTCAAAATGTTAAGGAGGGAAGAAAAGTGCCAAGAAAAGGACATATTGCAAAAAGAGATGTATTACCAGATCCAGTTTATAATTCAAAAGTAGTAACTAAGTTTATAAACAGCATAATGGAAGATGGTAAGAAGGGTGTTGCCCAAAAAATATGCTACGATGCATTTGAAATTATAGCTCAAAAGAGTGGAAAAGAAGCTTTAGAAGTATTTGAAGAAGCTATGAATAACGTAATGCCATTACTAGAAGTAAAAGCTAGAAGAATAGGTGGTGCTACTTATCAGGTACCAATCGAGGTTAGACCTGAAAGAAGACAGACATTAGGAATAAGATGGATGTTAATAGGAGCTAGAAAAAGAGGCGAAAAGTTAATGTGTGAAAGAGTGGCTGGGGAAATAATAGAAGCAACTAAAAACACAAGAGCAGCTGTTTAAAAAAGAGAAGAGACTCATAAAATAGCAGAAACTAATAAGACATTCGGTTCTTTCAGATAATAATAACTAAAACGAAAATGTTTTTGGGTCATGGTATGGCAGGTTAGTTAAACTATTAAAA
>OBHX01003179.1_pt1 | contig 11953 bp, 9 predicted proteins | sample 1519331 | NCBI WGS metagenome assembly OBHX01 (sample SAMEA2602897, study PRJEB22501) | metagenome
AGACTATGAAATAATGTAGAAGAAAAGCAAATTTAATAACGCTGCGATTCCATGTGTAACTGTATTTAATACTTAATTGATGAATTCGTGCTTTCGTCTAAATTCTATCTCCATCTTATTACACTCCGTTTCATTCGTGAGATTCCACTATACACAAAAGATATTCTGTTTACGTAAACTATATACTTACTTTTTTAAAAATTTTATTAGGATCACTAAAAATAGCAACAAGAGCACACCGATCAAACCGCTTACAAGTAAAAATGCAGTACACTTTGCCTGTTTCACTTTTTCTAAGGATTCCTTTATTTCTTCTGGTTCAACAACGATTCTGTGTCCACGCACCAGTAAACGGTGACTGTTGATCATATACGGAGTACAAGTAACCAGTGTGACTAGATCTTGATCTTCTTGGATTTGCAGCGCTTCTGTTTCTGTGGGTTCTACGGTTTTGATTTGATCGACTTGATACGCAAGATACTGTCCGTTAATTTCAATATAAAAGTGATCTTTTATTTTTAATTGAGGTAAATTTGTAAACAATTTTGCTTGCGACAAGCCTCTATGGCTAGAAAGTACCGCATGTGTCGATTTGCCTCCAATAGGGTATGAGGTTCCCTCGAGCAGACAAGCTCCTTTTTCCAATAGTTTCATCGTTGTTTGATCAAAAATCGGTAAGTTGACATTGATTTTGGGGATCGTCAAAATACCGATCGTATGTTTCTCAAAATAGGTTCTATCCTTTTTCGCAGGTTCTTTTTTCTTAGTAAAGGGATCTGCACCTGGATTTCCACCTTCTTTTGCTAATTGCTGGTTTTTCTTTGTCATGTTTTCTTGGATTTTAGCCATGACTGCTTCATTTTCTTTGACCGCTTGTTGCTGATAATGAGAGATGATCTGCTGATCCAGATAATTATTCAGCGCGTCGCTAACAAATGGATAAGCCAAGACGCCTATCCCTGACAGAAGCAAGAAAAGCATCAGCAGATCTAGAAGTTTCCTTTTCTTTGGTTTCATTTGTGTTCTCCTTGTGATGACTGTTTGATAATAAAAGAAAAAGGAGCATTTGCGTAATCCGCTGCTCCTTTTTCCAATTCTTGCAAAAAGACTAAATCTGACTGTGCTTGCGTCTAGCAAAGTACAGTCCAGCAATCAGTAGAAGGACTACTCCTGCACCGATATACACATAGATTCCCTTACCGCCTGTTGAAGGAAGTGTACCTTTGTGTTTATTTGGTATTTTTTCAGGAGAAATCAACTGTCCTGCTGTTACATAAGATTGTTCATCGATAGTAAATGCTACACGGTTTGTTAATGGAACATATTTTTCTGGCGCTTTCGTTTCTTCCAGATAGTACGTGCCATATTTTAGACCTGTCACATCGATTAAACCGTTACTTGTGGTTGTAAAAACCGTTGCTGATTCTTTCGCCGATACCCAGCTGACGGCTTTTGTGGATGGGTCGATCGATAAATATTTCGCTGTGTCACTATCTTGATCACGAACGACGAATTCTGCTCCAGCAAGTGTTTGGTCTGATGTAACGTCACCATCTACTTTAACAAATCGTTTGCCCCCAGTAACGACATCGACTGACGGTGGTGTTTGATCATTTGTATGCCCGTTATCGACATTTGCTTGGTTAGAAAATCCTTTGGTTGGATCTGCTTTTTCGTTCAAATGCATATAGTAAACGAATTTCAATGTACCGCCAGGAGTTAATGAAGGAATATAATTCGGATCAACTGAAACCGTGAATCCGTTTGTTTGCTCAGTGACAGAATAATTTACTGGGTCGATTTCTTTATTTCCATCATATAAGGCATAAACATACGTTCCTGAAGAATCATTATCAAATGTTAAAGCAGCGTCATGAGTATCGATAAGTTTGAATGTTGTGTACTTGTTTTGCGTTCCTTCTTTATCAGCGATACCTAATGGGATATTGACAGAAATCTCATATTGAATTTTTTCACCGATTGCGACATCTTTTCCATTCAATTGAGGTGTTGTTTTATCAACTTTAGACGTATCATTTTTGATGGTCTTTTCTACTGGTGTTTGGCTATTTGCCAGGATCTCAAAAGGCGTGATTGTTTGATTATCAATCATTTCTGCATTATCAGGAGCTTTTACTTCTTCTAAATTATATTTTCCAACCTCTAAATGATTGACGATCAACTGACCTTTTTCAATCGTTGCCTCGGCAAAGTCATTGTTGCCGATATCATAAGAATGACCAGTAATGAAATGTTTGGCTTTCGTTTGATCCGTTGTCCAAGTGTACAATCCATCTGTGACACTTTGGATGTATTTTTTGACGCTTGGTGTTCCTTCTTCTTTAGAAATAATAAATTCTGCTCCATTTAGTGCTTCGTTTTCGGCAGTACCGATTTTTGTAACTTTCAACGTTCCATCATTACCGACTGTATTTTTAGGGTAGAGATGGATAGTATCTAGTTCTTCTGTCCCGTATTTATAAGAGCCATCTGCTTGTTTGATCATCTCATATACAGGGAAAGCTAAAACCATGTTTGCGGCAGCTGACACTCCGTCTTTTGGTTCTTCTTTGATCGTGTAGACTGCATCTTTCCCATTTTGTTTTTTAGGTAAAGATAAAGTGACATTTCCATCAGCATCTGTCGTTCCTGAAGCAACTGGTGTACCAGGAGTCAAAGACTGGACTGCTTGTTTTGCTGCATCCACCGATGCTCCTTTCTCCCGTTGCGCATAAAATTCTGGAGTGACGTTATAAACGGAAAATGAAATATCGGCTAATCCTTGGTATTGATCGAATTCACTCATTTCTTTCCCACTGTTTTGAATCAAAGGATCGGGTAAATCAGTCATTTTCTTTTTATGGAGAATGACTTGAGCTGCTGTATCCTCCGCAAACACTCTTTTTGCGCCGAAGCTACTTGTGATTAATGGTAAAATAAGAAAAAGTACTCCTAACATAACGTTTATTTTTTTATGATTTTTCATTTTTTCACTCCTGTTCTTTTTTTGATAAACAACCAGATTGTAAAGCTTGCGAATACCATACCAACAACGCCTAAAAGTGTATTTTTCGTTTCGTTTGTTTTTGGAAGAAATGGACGGCTATTTTCTTTTTTATTGACTACTTTCAATATACTGTCCGCCTCTTTATCCTCAGAAAGAAAAGTTGAAATGGTAAACGGAATTTCTGTTTCACTTAAAATATAACCAGAAGGTGCTTCGATCTCTTTTAATCGATAACTTCCTGTTTTCAACCCGGAAATTGAAAAAGCGCCATTTTTATCGGAAATCAGGTGAAGCGCATTTGATTCGTTCTTTGTCCACTTGTATTCGTTGGCTGTTTGCTGGAGGTAATTTCCTGCTTTGTTTTTAATAAGGAATACTGCGCCAGCTAATCGTTTATCTGGTTTATTTGTCTCGATTTTGACAAATTGCTTACTCCCTGTATATACAGAAACTTTCTTTGTACTGATACCAAAACCAAAATCCAGTGTTCCGTTGTTGTTGATTTCCTTGTTCGCCTGTGCTGTACTGCTTAGCTGCATCTGATAAGAAATGGTCAGTTTTTTTCCAGCATATTTTTCCAACGAAGGGATCGAAAATAAAACATCAAATCCGTGAGGTTTCTTGTGTATGACAAAGCCTTCTGTCAGCTTTTCTCCATTCGATGAAATCGTTAAACTATTAGGTAAAAACGTTAATGCTTCATCCGCACTATCTGACAATTCGAACTTTTGATAGTCAAGGATATTTACAGGAATTGTCGTATGCAAGGAATAAGTGATTTTTTCACCAATCGTAAAATCATTTCTAGGCTCTTCTAATACCTTCTCAAAAGGTGGATCAGGGTAGTCGTTTTCTTCATTTTTAGGATACAAATGGATAGTTGAAAGTTTTTGATTGTTTTGTCCATATACAGGAAGAACAACTACCATATTCTCTGCCTTTTCTTTGACGACTTCTGGTGCTTTGGATTCAATGAAAAGATACGCTTTCTCTCTTTTTTCTTGATCTTTAGCGGCCAGAGAAAAAGAAGCGATACCATCTTCGTTGTTAAGAGTTGTAGTTGTTGCTTCTGCGGTAAACGTACCGGAAGACGCACCGTTTTTTGCGATCTCTGTTTGTGCTTCTTCTACCGTTTTGCCCTTTTCCCGTAGATGGTAAAAAGAATCTGTGACATCATAAACTTGGAATATGACACCATTTAATCCTCGATACGTTTGTAATAACGCTTTTTCTTGTCCGTCATTTGGATGATTTTTCGGCAGTTGCCCGTTTGGGAAAAGCAATTTGTGTAAAGTAATCTGAACCATTTCTGTTTCTGTTTCTGTTGCTGCCTGAGTAAAAGCTGGTTTAAATAGTAACAAGAAGAGACACATACTAAGCCAACAAAGTTTTTTCATATTTAGCTGCCCCCTCTTTCTTTTTTCAAAAAAAGATACCAAATAGAAAACGCACAACCAATCATCCCTACTAGATAGATTCCTAAACGGCCAATTCCTCCCGTTTCAGGTAATGGTACTTTTGCCTGATTCGTGATGTCTAAAGAAATCTGGTTGTTTTTGGCTCCTGGTGACAGAACAGATTCATACTCTTGTCCATCCACTTGAATCGATCCATCTTCTTTTATGATGATAGTAACTGGATCTTTTAGTCCTTGGTATCCTTCTGGTGTAAAGGTTTCGGTCAGCTTATAAGTTCCAGGTTTTAAATTTTCGAATAGAAAGGTATCTGTTTCTTGTCCATCTTTTGGCAATTCTAAGTCCATTTCTGGTCCCTGCAGTCTGAATTTTGCTCCTTTTAATGTCTGTCCGTTGTCTTCTTTTTTGTGTACCGTTAGATCAAACGCTTTTAGTCGATTTTGATGAGTGAGCGTCCATACATTATTTGTCATCTCGGTATTTTTTCCCGTGTAAATGATTTTTCCATATTTATCGATTTGGAATTCATAATTTCCCGGCGAAGTATCATATCCGGCAGGACCAGCTGTTTCAACGACTCGGTATTTACCAGGTGTGAGTGAATCAAAACTGGCAAGACCTTTTTCATTCGTTGTTTGGCTGTCAATTGGCTGATAAGTACCATTTGCTTCTTTTTTCTGTAGGGAAAATGCTGCTCCTTTAAGATTTATCTCTTTGTCCGTCCCTTGCATCGTATACTTACGTACTGCTATAGGAATTTCAACAAAAGGATTTTCAATGGTCAACTGGATCGTATCATCGGAAGTAGTGACTGTTTTTCCATCAATGGTTACCGTACCATCAGAAGCAATCTTGATTTCCCAAGTAGTCTTTTTGCTTAATTCATGCCCTTCTGGAGCTTTTGTTTCTGTCAGTGTATAAGTCATTTCTTTTTGCAATTTGACATTTTCTGGAAGAGAATAGGTTCCGTCGCCATGATCTGTTAGTAAAGTATCAATAGAATCTCCTGTTAATTTGAAAACAGCGCCAATAAGATCCTTTTCTCCTGTAGAGGAATTTTTCGTTATTTTTAAGTCTAACGGTGTGAATTGTTTAGTATTCTTCCATGTCAGTGCGTCTATTTGTTGAGAATCATATCCTGGTACAGGTAGTTCTTTGCTTGTTTGGTAACTGAATGCTTGACCTTGATTATTATATTGAGGCAGTGATAGTATCTCTTGATAACTTTCTCCACTATTTGCAGAGAGTTTGTCGACGTCTGCACGTTCCCACGTATTTGCAGTATCTTCAGCTGGTTTAGTGATGCGGATATATCCGTTTTTCCAAGCTGCAGCATTTGTCGTATGTTCCCGTTGAATCTCAAAAGTAACTTGATCTGGACGATCAGCTAGATTGTTATCAAATTCTTCCCATAACTTTTTGATGTGAAGACTGACTCCGGGAGCTTTAGCAGATGGTATACCGAATTCAGCTAATTCATTGGTATCAATGTTTGGCTGGAAAGTTGTCCTGCCGTTCATTTGATACCAGAAATTTGGATGGAAGTCCTCATTTTCTGTTTGGATTCTCACTTGGTAATGGATTTGGATTTCTTGGTCTTTTCCTAAATAGATCTGATTGCTCTTGATGGTATTTCCTTCTATGGAAATAGATGGAGTGACCGTTGTAGGACTTGTCCCCACACTCTTGACTGAAAGTGTACCAGGCTGATAAATGAATGGTTCTGCGATTGGATCATTTATTTGTCCATTGCTTACAGTTGCTGAGATCTGTACAGCTTTTTTGGCTAGGTATTCAGAGATATCTGTTGCATGATCAGCTGATTCATAGTAAAGATCGCCTTTTTCATCTGATGAAACCATTTGTCGCATACGAGACTCTACTTCTGCTTTTGAGAGACCAGCTGCCGGATCGCTTTGAAGTTGGATGCCAAGACCATGTATTTCGATTCCTCGTTCTTTGAGTGCCATCGCTTCTCCGATGGTTGCGATAAACGTACTGTCGATTCTTCTGAATAGATTGTTTTGGTCAGGTGCATCATAGATTCTTGAGATTCGAGAAGTATTTCCCGGCTGATCTTGCGTATTAGAAAACTGAGTTCCGTAATAATTGCTGCTTGATTGTGCGTGTACCCGCTGTACTTTATAAGAAAATGTTGGTACACCATCCGTCAGCAAAACGATCACTTTTTTATGTCCATTTGGAACGGATAGCATGTTTCCTGCATCTCTTAGTGCTTTTTGTGTAAAAGTACCACCATTTGTCCATGAAGGTGTAATGGATTTTACTTGATTTTTCACTGAATCAAATGAACCCATCTGTACTGCACCGTTACTGTAGCTATATCCTTCGATTGAGTAGCCGACATATCCCATATTGATTTTGTCTGTGATACCGCTATCTGCTAAAGTATCGACAAAACGATCGACACCAATCTTTACTTCACCGATCCGATTATTGTCGTTCATACTTCCAGACCAGTCTACGACCAATACGAGATCAAGAGGAGTGATATTTTTTTGAGTATTTCCTCGAACATTCAGATACAAGTCAAACAATCCAGGAGTCGCTGTTTCTTTGGCAAATTTTCGGATGGCATAATCGGCATCCTCTTTTTCCCCACCATATTCAATATAAGAATTGTTGCGATTGGTTGGATTGCCATCCCACCCATTCAGCCCGTCCCATTGCTGTTGTCCTTGGCGATTGCCCTGATGATTACGCACATATTGACTATTATCCGGTTGCCACATTGCCTTAGGGTATGTTCCTTGCTCATCTGTGGTATATTCTGGTTCAATCGTAGCTAACCCCTTAGGTTTCAACTGTGCATTAAATAATTGTGGTTGTTCAAACGGACGATATTCGTCTTTATCTAACGATGAATCATCCGATATCTCATGATTTTCATAAGAAGTTGATGTTTCAGACGTTTTTTCATTTGTTTGTGCAGTTTCCTGATTCTTATTATCTATAGAAAATGAAAAGGAAACAGGTTCGGATAAAAGTAACTGACCCGTTTTTTCTTCTATCTGAATATTGAGTTGAAATTCTTTGCTCGTACTCGGCAACTCAATGGTCCATTCTCTTTCTTCAATAGTTTGAGAAAAATAACCTGCTAGCCATTTTCGTTGTTGTTCATCTGTGTATTCTTGATATTCCTGAGAAACATAAGAGGAAAGCAGATTCGTTTCAGGTGCATCTTTTGAATGTAGCTGGAATAAAAATCGGGTTTCTTGCGTTTGCGCATTTAATCGATACAAGATCGTTAGCTGATGATCTATTTTCCTAATACTTACTTTGCCGTATTCATTGTTTAATACTTCTATGGTTGATTCTTCATTGGCTGCCACAGTCTCCCCTTTTTGGATATGGAAATAGGTGACGAAAAATAGAGAAAATAGACAGAAAACGATAAAATAATTTCGCTTCTTCATTTATGGATACCTCCTTAGAAAAAATTTAATATTCAATTAGATAATATAAAAAAAAGAAAAAATTCACTAATCTTTCTAATTCTCTTCTCTTTTGGCTGTAACTATTCAATCAGAGTTATTTTAAAGGAAATTAAACTTGAGATAGATTAATAAATATATCTAATAATTAGTTATTGAAAATAGGTTATTTATTCTTTTCTCTCACAAAATATACTCATTAAGTGGTAATTTTGAGATAAATTAAAAAAAAATATTTCTAAATCCTGTATAGTTTTTTTAGAAAATCGAGACAAGTATTTACAAGAAAAAATAAATACGGTATTAATAATAAAAACATAAAAAGAAGGTGAAGAATTGATTGAAAAAATTTTATTAGATGACCATGCGAGAATGAAATTAAGCGTGTATGGAAAGGTGATGACCTTACGGCCGGGGGAATATAGTTTAGATCATGTACGAGAAAACTTAGATTTCTATTTCAGTGCGACTCGTTTCAAAAAAATCCTATGTGATATACAAGATGATTTAGAACAATTTACTGATATTAAACTGTTACATAATAAAAATAAGTTATCCATTCCTGAACAACTTGTTCAATATATCCAATACCAACATTACCTATCAACAGAAAGTGTTCCTTATAAATTATTGATCAGTCTTCTGACCGAACAAGATGAAAATCTTGCAGCTTTTTGCAATCGCCAATTTATCAGCCGCTCAACGTGTTTTCGGCAAACAAAAAAATTGGCTGAATATTTGAAGGAATACAATATCAACTTGAATTTATCGAATCTTACCTTATCTGGTTCTGAAATGCTGATTCGCATCATCTTTTTCAATTTCTTTTGGTTTGTTTCATTAGGGGAAAGCCTGGATAGCATTCCTTACAGCCAAGAAGTTCGTGCATTGATTTATAAGCACGAAGGATCGCAACACAAGAATAAGTTTGATTTAGGAAAAAAACAAGCCAGCCTCCATTGCCTGATTTGTTTGCTGAGGATCGAAAATAATCATTTTACGGATATCTATAGATTATCAAGAGATTCCTTTATTCCAAGCGAAACAAACATTGACTTTTTTTACGACTTCTTCAAAATTGCGAATCTTCGTTTAGATATCTTAGAGGTAAACTCTTTGTTTTACTTATTCTATTACTGGCCGCTTCTTACCTCTAATCAAGACATTCGTGTGCCGATCGTTCATCATTCGTATGAACAACCGAGCAATGAGGTCAAAGATATCTTAGAGGAATTTCAGAAGCATTGTCAGACATTTATTGGTACACTCCAGTTTGAAAAAGAGCCAGCTTTGCTTTTGAATCTCTATCTATCAATTGGTAATTTTAGCATGTTCAAGCAAAAAATTCCTTTGACCACACTATTTATCTCTTCTTATATTAAAGATAAATACCCACTTTTACGTATCTTGACAATCAAAATCGAAGGTTTTTGGAAAAAAATCGCACAACGAAAAAACTATACATGGCTGAAATCATGCGTAAGTGAATTAGCCTTTCTACAAACCAGTTTACTTTATCCGTATTATTCAGAAATCGATGAAAACTATAAATTGAAAGTTGGGTTTGTTAACGTCTCTGAACATCTGATTTCCGCAGAAATCTTGAATTTAGGAAAGAAGATCCCCTTTGTAGATATCGAGCGACTCACACTTCCCATCACTGAAGAATATGACTTTTTCATCTTTGGTTCACCTCTACTGATTCCTGCTGGTCTTGATTCTTCTAAGTATACAGTCCTTGATTTTTGTCATTACAGCGATTTTGAAACTGATCTGTATCAACGTCTTTTAGAAGTTCATCATCTCAAATTACAAAATTTGTTCTCTAATTAGCTGATTTATGTAAAAAAGTGGCTATGACATAAGTTCCTAAAAAGAGCTGAACCCTTATCTATCAAGGGTTCAGCCATCGTTTCTTTATTCAGATTTTTCTTCAGCTATGAAGTTAAGTTCATTGACGATAATTGAAGCTAGGTGCTTTTTGAATAGGATTAATCACTTTGCTAATAATAAATTTTAATGATTAGTTTTCAATCGTATTCAAGTTACGTGGTGTGCTTTTGGTAAAAAGCTACTTATCAATTAGTTTCAAAGGTTCTACATTAGCAAAATTATCAATTTTTGTAATTTAACTAGTAAAACGATATTCCCAAGCTTTTTCTTTACGCTTATTATTAACAGAATATCTAAGCATATACTTATATTTTTAGCGAAATTCTTTATAAATCTCAATAAATTTCATCTGGATTGTCATAAGTAATAATCCCTAATGCTATGCTTATCTTTATCAATAAATTCAAATAAAGATTTTTTTACATTGATTAAAATATGGAGGCTCAAAAAAATGAACATTTTCTCTTTTGGATAATTAAATGAAATACCATCTGTATAAGATTCAACATCCATATTAGTTAATTGAATCTTTTAGTAAAGAAATATCCCTTATTTTTTTATTAAAGATTGCTTATTAAAGCAACAACCTACCTTGTACTTACTTTCTTGTTTTGTCCCCTCTATCTGTCCACCGCTAGTAATACCACTTACGTTCGTTATATTTAGGAAGAAGGTCGCAAACCCTTCCTCTAGAGAAAAAGGATGATTAAACTCTTTTTTACAAATTTCTTTCTGTCTTGGCCATTCTTCAATGTTTACAATGGTTTTGTTAATCAGATTGATAAATTTGTTGGGATAATTTAATATTGAATACCATAAAGAACGCATAGATTTATCTAAATTATTAATTGCAGTCATTTTCACATTCTTTTGAATTAATAGCTGAATGGGCCACCCCGGCTCCCTCTGCAAAATGCTCGATATCTCGATATAAATTTCATATTCTCCAATACTCTTGTCTATTGTTTTTTTCAAATTTATACAATTGACTTTTTCCTGCCAGATACCTCAAAAGGGAGTTGGTTGTTGGCAAAAAATACACCTCCTGAAATATTTATTTTTTGCATTATTAAATCTTCATCAACTTTTTGTCCTTACATACATATCTGCATATATATCCAGCTTTAATCTGTCATCACTTGAATTTTACCAAAAGTATTCGTTAAATAGTTTATTTATAGTTTTTAATATCTCTTTGGATAAAAACTTTTTTAATCATCGTTGGAGAGTATTGGGTCATTATCACCTGAATACCCTAGTCTTAAAAAAATTGGGTTAAGACATAAAAAAATTCAATTTGTGCAGCTGGAAAAAGACCTGCGTCTACTTCATCAATTAGCAAGATTCCTCCTTCAATTTCTTAAACGATAACAAGACTCTTACAATTGTCCAACATTATCTTCACCTACAGATATTGATTGAAAGTTATATTCAGAAGTATGTGGTTGCTAAAGAGTTTACCGCCCCACTAATAGTATCAATTGCTGCGACAAATTATATCCAGTAAGCTCTAACTTCAAGCCTTTATTTTCTTCAACATATACATCAGTAGCAAAATCATAATCACGAGAAACAATTAGAGTTAAGCAATTTACATTAAGATAAATTATCATTGGATTCATTGCATTTCTAGCTCTCTTAACACTGGACTATTTTTGCTATAATCTTTTGATAAATTTAACTTTAGATTTTTCTTTTCTACTCCATCATATAGTTCAATACCAACATCCAGTGAACTAGGTAAATCATAGTTTTCCAAGAATCTAAAGTGTTCTGAAAATACAAATTCATATGCTTTATCCAACAACGTTTTGTATACTTTCAAATGATTTCGTTTAATTGGATTCTCAGTATAACCTGTTGAGAATATAGTATACCCTATCGTTACATATCCCATTCATTATTATACCAGTATTTCTTTGTGATACATAAGGGTGTAAAAATAGCTTCTTATACTAAAGACTACAAGTAGTTATTGAAGCAAGTCTTCATAAGACACCTGTAGAACATCCCTAATAGCTCTCAATTGATCCAACTTAATGTGTTGGCGGCCGCTTTCAATCTTAACCAATGTTTCCCTAGTTATAGCGATTTTTCTAAGCTGTAGGTCTCTAACTAGCTCGGTTTGACCGATTCCTTTTTCTACTCGGAATCGTCTAATATTGCTACCGATTACATTTTCT
>OBHX01003180.1_pt1 | contig 11953 bp, 7 predicted proteins | sample 1519331 | NCBI WGS metagenome assembly OBHX01 (sample SAMEA2602897, study PRJEB22501) | metagenome
GACGTCAGCTTGCCGGCGGAGACGAAGGACAGGGTAGGTGTGGTCTGCCCGCGGGACATCCCCTCCGCCGGGGCGGGGGTCGCGAAGCTCACGGGCTGGGCGCGGCCGGCGAGGCTCGGGGGGTGGATGCCCGCCAGTGTGTCGGAGACGAAATAGTTATCGGTGAACGTACCGGTGTCCGCGCCGGAGACGGCGCCCTCGTACTGCTGGCAGCCGGTGATGTCCACCAGCGACCAGCAGCCGGTAACGGTGCTGGCGCTGCCGTCGGATCTCTCCGCCACGCCGGAGCCCACGATACCGCCCACGTATTTTTTGCCGCTGAGGGTACACTTGGCATAGCTGCTGCGGACGGTGGCAGCGGTGAGACCGGCGATGCCGCCCACGCAGCTGCCGCTGTCACTTTCCACACTGCCGTAGCTCTCACAGGAGATGATGAGGCCGAGGTCCATGCGCCCGGCGATGCCGCCGGTGTTGCTGCGCTTGGCGGAGACGGCACCGGTGTTGGCGCACTGCTGCACTACGGCGCGGTACTCGTACTGGCGGCGGTATTCACCGTCCAGATTGGCACTGACGTCATCCTCCGGGTCCAGCTCGTACTCGATGGCGATGGAGCCGGCAATGCCGCCGGTGTTGACATCGCCGCTGACCGTACCGCTGTTGGTACAGGCAGAGGTCTTGCCCAGCGTGATCTTGTCGATGTTCCCCTGCGAGCCGTCAGAGATGACGGAGGCGGGGTTGCCGGCGGCGGAGATGGCGGCCAGCACGGTGTTGGATACCTCATTGAACTTGCTGTTGATGTCCCGCAGGTCGTCCGCCACGGTGTCCACCGAGCCGGAGGCGCTGTTGTTCAGGTCGTTCAGGCGGCTGCCGAAGCCGGTGATGGCGGCCAGGGGGTCCTGCGGGTCGGAGAGGGCATCCTTCAGGTAGTCGTTCATGTCGTTGAGCCGGTCAGACACGCCGCCTGCGCCGTCCTGGGCGTCATTGGCGGCCTGATCGGTCAGGGACTTCAGCTCGTACAGCTGGCGGTTCAGCTCCGACAGATAGGTGGGAGAGGCGTCCATCTGGATATAGGGCTCGATCTGGCCCGCCACGCCGCCCACGTCCTTGCGTCCGGCGATGGCGCCGTCGTTGCGGCAGCGCAGGAGCTGGCCGCAGCTGCGGCCCACCACGCCGCCGGTGTTATAGCCGATGTGCTGGTAGCCCACGGCGCCGTGGTTCACACAGTCGGACAGGGTACCGGCGCTGTATCCGGCGATGCCGCCGGTATCAGCGGCGGAGGCGCCGGTGTTGGCCTGCCCCAGCTTGGACAGGTCCGGCGTCAGCGTCAGATCCAGATCCTCCAGATCCAGACGGGGATCGGTGCTCTCCACGTTGACGCAGGCGCTGTTGGTGCAGTCGGCCAGCAGGCCCTCGTTATAGCCTGTGATGCCGCCGGTCATGCTGTCGCCGATGACCGCGCCGCGGGTCTCGCAGGCCAGGATACTGCCGGAGGCGCCGGTGTGACCGGCGATGCCGCCTACGTATACCTGACCGGACACCGTGCCGGTGAAGCTGCACTTTTCGATGGCGCCGTTGTTCTCGCCGGCGATGCCGCCCACGCTTCGGCCGTCACCGGAGGGGGTGACGGTACCCACCACATGGAGGCTGCGAACGAAGCCGCCCGCCTGTACCACGCCGAACAGGCCGGCGGGGGACAGACTGTCCGTTATGCTGACGTTATGGATGGTGTGACCCTGCCCGTCAAAGCTGCCGCCGAAGGTGGGGATGGGCAGGAAGGACGGGTCCGCCAGCGTCAGGTCGCTGTCCAGCACCACGTTTTTGTCGCGGGACCAGGTGTCCAGCGCGCAGCTGGCGGCCAGGTCCCGCAGCTCCGCTTCCGAGGAGATGTGGATGGTATTGCCGGCAGCGTCGGCCTGCGTCACGGGCAGGCAGGCCAGCAGCATCAGGGCTGCCAGCAGAGCCGCGGCCAGATGCCGTATGTCAATCTTCTTCCTCATCGTCGGGTACCTCCTCTCCCTCCGCTCCGGAGAGCATGGTCAGGTCTACGTCGCCCTCCACCGTGGCGTGGATCATGCCGCGGACCGTGCCGTTGATGTGGCCGTACACCATCCCGTTCACGGTCATGGGGCCCGGGCTGTTCTTCTGGGCCACCACGGATGGCCGGGAGAAGGAAGTCTTGTCGATGACGCGGCTGCCGATCAGCAGGATCTGGGGCAGGGCGAACATGACCATGATGATGGAGATCACCGTGCCGCGGCCCAGGCTCTCGCCGATGCCGGCGATGACGGGCTCCGAGGTCATGCTGCCGATGAGGAAGCCGCAGATGGACATGATGGCGCCGGAGGTGATGATGGTGGGAAAGGCAAAGTTCAGCGTCTCTACAATGGCGCTGCGCTGGGCCATCTTCGCCTTCAGCTCCTGATAGCGGCTGGCGATGACGATGGCGTAGTCGATGTTGGCACCCATCTGGATGGAGCTGACGATCAGGTAGCTCAGATAGAACAGGTACTTGCCGGTGACGGCGGGGACGGAGAAGTTGATCCAGATGCAGCCCTGGATCACCAGAATCAGCAGCACCGGCATACCGGCGGACTTGAAGGTGAACAGCAGCACCACCATGACCACCAGAATGGACACGATGCTCACCACCTTGTTGTCGATGGCAAAGGACTTCTCGAAGTCGTACTCGTTGGTGGAGTCGCCGGCCAGATATACCTTCTGGCCGGGGTAATACTTCTGGGCAATGTCCAGAATTTTATCGGTGAAGGCGTACGTCTCATCGCCGCTCTCCGGCAGGGTCAGGTATACCAGCATACGGCTGAGATCCTCGCCCCGCAGCTGGTTCCTGGCGCTGAGCATCTGGGTCTGGGCGTCCTTCAGGGCGGCGGTCTGGTCGTCGCTGAGCGTTACCACACCGGCGTCGATCTGGTCGCAGACGAACAGGAACATATCCAGCAGCGGCACCTTGTAGGTGGAGAGATGGCCCACCAGCTGGCCATAGTCGCCGTCGTTGGCGGCATAGGCGGCGTAGACCACCTGCGCGGCCTCGTAGTCCAGACCGGCCAGCTCCGCGAACTGACGGGGCGTCAGCTTATCCGCCAGCGTGTAGCCGTCCATGGCCTCGATGTTCACAAGGCCCATGGTGTGGTCCACCTCATCATACTGCTCCAACTCCGCCAGCAGGGCGGTCTCCTTGTCGTAGTCGCCGGCGGGGACCATCAGGGCCAGCATGTTGCTGGAGGTAAAGGTGTCCTCGATCATCTGCTCGGCGATCTGGTTATCGTTCTGGATGGGCGTGGTCAGCAGGCTGTACCCGTAGGCGAAGGGGCAGCGGGAGGACAGGAAGAAGCCCACGGTGATCAGCAGGGCGAAGATCACGGGCACCACGTGCCGCGTGGCGTAGTCGAAATTGCCCACGAAGGGTATCTTGGGCACGAAGCTGCGGTGCTGCGTCCGGTCGATGAGGGGGCCGAACAGCATCAGAAGGCCCGGCATCACCACGAAGGCGGACAGCAGCGCGAACAGGATGGATTTGATGAGGCACAGGGCCATATCGGGGCCCAGCTTGAACTGCATGAACAGCATGGCCACCAGACCGCCGATGGTGGTCAGGCTGCTGGCGCCGATCTCTGGGATGGATTTGCTCAGGGAGACGATGACGGCCTCCCGCAGGTCCAGCAGCCGGTGTTCCTCCTTGAAGCGGTTGCAGAAGATGATGGCGTAGTCGATAGACAGCGCCAGCTGCAGAATACTGGTGACGGAGTTGGACACGAAGGAGATCTTGCCCATCAGGAAGTTGGTGCCCTGATTCAGCACCAGCGCCACCACGAAGGTCAAAATCAGCACCGGCACCTCGCCGTAGGTCTCGGAGGTGAAGGTCAGCACGATGACAATGACGATGGCCACGTAGATCATAATGACGCTGATCTCATGCTCAATGGTCTCCTGCTGGGTATTGCCCAGATCCGTGGAGACGTAGAGGTCATAGCCGCTGAGGGCTGCCTTCACCGCATCCAGAGACGTCAGGCAGGCGTCGTCATCCTCGTCGTAGGCGAAGGTGATGGAGAACAGAGCGGACATGTCGTTGTAGTGGTCGGTGGTCTTGTCGTAGGTCAGGCTCTGGACACCCTCGATGTCCCGGAGCTTGTCAGCCAGCTTCTGAGCCTGGGCCGGTGTGACGTTGGCCACCATTACCTCCGCCGTGCCGTAGGTGACGAACTGCTCGTCCATGACGGCCAGCGCCTGCTTGGTCTGAGAGTTGTCCGGCAGGTAGAAGGTCAGGTCATTCTCCACCTGGACCCAGTTACGGGAAAAGGCGGAGAAAATGAGGCCGATGATGGTGATGAGAAAGATCAGATTCCGCTTATCCACGATGAACGTGGACAGCTTTTCCATGAACGTGGCGCCGTTTGCGTTGGTCTGGCTCATGATCTGTGTATCCCCTCCTCCGCAGCGGTGCGCAGCTTCTCCATAGCGGCCAGCGGCAGGATCTGCACCACGTCGCCCAGTGTGCATTCCAGCCGCCGGCAGATGCGCACCAGCACCTCCAGTGACACCGGCTCGTTTTTCGACAGCTTGGCCAGCGTGTTGGAGCTGATGCCCACCTTGCGGGCAAACTCCGTTTTGGACCAGCCCCTGTCGATGAGCAGCTTGAACAGGTTGTTGTAGGATATGCCCATGGCAGTACCCCCTTTTTTGGCATTTTTCGCATCTATCATAGCAGAGCCGGCCCTGCCTGACAAGTAAAAATTGGCAAACGCAGATATTTTGTGCACCTGCGACAAGCTCCGGCGGGGGAGACAGGGATGTTTTCGGCGGGGTGCAGAGCGGATAAAGAGGGGGCGGAACGCACTGTGTTCCGCTCCCTCTTTATGAATGCGATTGCGCAGCGGCAGGGAATTTGCTATACTGGTGTCAGCATGAGAAAGGAGACATTCCGATGCAAGAGCTTTCGAAAATACTGGAGACATCGCTGGGAGGGTACAGCCTGAGCCGCATTCTGTCGGCGGTGCTGACGCTGCTGGTGTGCCTCATCGTGTCGCGGCTGCTGTTAAAGCTGGCCAAACGGCTGCTGGACCGCAGCAAAAAGCTGACTGCCCGCCTGCGCCAGATCGTCCTGACATCGGCCAAGGTGGTACTTTATCTGCTGACGGGCATTATCACGGCGGAGGCCCTGGGACTGAACACCTCGTCCCTGACAGCGCTGGTGTCGGTGCTGACGCTGGGCGTGACTCTGGCGGCGGAGGACATTCTGGGCAACGTGGCCGGCGGTCTGGTGATCCTGACATCCCACCCCTTCAACATCGGCGACGACATCGAGGTGGCGGACACCGCGGGCACGGTGCGGGAGATCACCCTGAACCATACGAAGATCGAGACGCCGGACGGCCAGTTCGTCATGCAGCCCAACAAAGAGCTGTCCTCCAGCCGCATCATCAACTACACGGCCATGGGTCGGCGGCGGGTGGTGCGGACCGTGACGGCCTCCTACGACGCGCCCACCGAGACGGTGAAGGCCGCCTGCCTGGCGGCAGTGGCGGCCACGCCCAATGTGCTGCCGGAGCCTGCGCCGGTGGTGTATCTGACGGAGTACGGCAGCAGCGCCATTGAGTACAGCGTCCGCTGCTGGACCAGGGCGGAGGACTACTGGAACGCTTTCTTCGCGCTGAACGAGAACCTGCGCGATGCCTTTGCCGCGGCGGGGGTGGAGATGACCTACGACCACCTGAACGTCCATCTGGTGGAGAGGTAAGCGCCGTTACCCCTTCGGACGCAGGACCGGCAGCTCCTGCGGCATCGCCTCTGCGGCCATTTTCCTGAATTCCGGTGTATACCGCTTGCCCTCTGCTCCCCTTGGCATAGAAAAACACCCCATTTCTTAGTACAGGTATTTTACCATGCTTGTCTAACAAATGGGGTGCTGTTCATTTTTTGGCACGCATCAATACAGATGCAGCTCCGACAGGTAGTGGTCCATGCGGGACAGCCGCTGCTGGGGAAAGACGCCCAGCTGGCGGCTGACCTCGAAGGCGATGGCCTCCACCAGAAAGTTCACACCCAGATAGGAGTTGACGGCGGTGGGACTGGTGAAATCCGCCAGCAGCACGATGTCCGCCCCCACGGCCAGCGGTGCGGTGAGCTTGTCGGTAATAACGATCAGACGGCAATGGGCGTCCCGGGCGATCTGGGCCAGCACGCAGGACATGCGGGAGTAGCGCTCCGCGCCGAAAACCACTACGCAGTCCTGAGAGCCGTAGTCAATGAGACCCTCCACGCAGCGGGTGTCCGCATCGCAATAGTAGGTGACGCGGTTGATGTACTGGGACAGCAGCACCCCCATATAACGGGCGGAGCCGGAAAAGCCGCGGAAGCCGGAGATGAAGATGTGCTCGCTCTGCAAAAGGAGCTGGGCGGCCCGCTCAAATTTCTCCGGTCGGTTCTTCCGGTACGTCTCCTGCAGCGTCTCCATGGCCAGCTGCAGGCACTGGAACGGGCTGCAGTTCTGGTACTGCTCCAGCTTGCCCTCCACCTGCTGCCGGGGGATGACGTAGCGGCCGTTTTCCATGACCTGAGCCAGCTCCGCCCGTTGGCTCTCCTGCAATTCGCGGAAGCCGCGGTAGCCCAGGGTGCGGCACAGCCGGATGATGGACGTGTCGCTGACGCCCAGCTCCTGGGCGATGTCTCGGGCGGTCATGAAGTACAGCGACTCACTGTGGTCGAGAAAATAGTCGGCGATGCGCTTTTCCGTGCGGGTGAGATCGGCGCTCTGGATGCGCTGCTGCAAGCTGGTGTCCATAGGGCAAAACTCCTTCTGTCACAAAGTCTGCGGCAATTGTTGTTGCCACAACAACATTATACTGTATGTTTTGTAGAAAATGCAACAGCGGCGGTGTAAATTGTTGAAAACCTATTGACTTTCTATCTTGTATGAATAAGATGTGAACAAACCTGCCGGAGACCACAGTCCTCCACCGCTTTCGGCGGGAATCACCAAAAAAAGGAGAAGATGAGAAATGGAAAATCAAAAGAAGATGCAGTTCTATGGCGGCACCTTCGGCGCGTGCCTGCCGCTGTTGGTGTTCATGGCACTGATGATCACCATTGCAGCCCTGCAGAAGGTCTCTCTGGTCCTGTTCTGCATGGCGGGCTTCGCCGGTCTGTGCACAGCCTTCCTGCTGGCCAAGGACAAGAAGGAATTTGAGAAGGCAGTGGTCGCGGGCCTGAAGAACGATACCCTGTGCGTCATTATCTTTGCCTTCCTGCTGGCCGGCGTCCTGTCTCAGGAGCTGCGCCAGAGCGGTCTGATCCAGGGCCTGACCTGGCTGGTGACGGAGCTGGGCCTCAGCGCCGGCTTCCTGCCGCTGGTAGGCTTTATCATCTGCGCACTGATCTCCACGGCCTGCGGCACCTCCAACGGCGCCATTGTGGCTGTTCTGCCGGTGCTGCTGCCCGTGGCCACCACCGTGGGCGCCAATCCTGCCGTTGTGGTGGGCGCTATCGTCAGCGGCGCCATCTTCGGCGACAACCTGGCCCCCATTTCCGATACCACCATTGCCTCTGCCCTGACTCAGGGCGCTGAGGTCCGCGACGTGGTCCGCACCCGTCTGCCCTACTCCCTGATCGCCGGCGTGGTTTCCGCCGTCCTGTTCGTCATTATCGGCTTCCGCACCTCCGAGGCCGTGACCCTGCCGGAGCTGGTGGACGCCTCCTACGCCAAGACCCTGATCATGCTGGTGATCCCCGTCATCATGATCATCCTGATGCTCAAGGGCTGGAACCTCATCGGCACTCTGATCGTTTGCGACCTGGTGGGCTTCGTGCTGTGCCTGGTGTTCGGCTTCATCGAGCCCGCCAAGATGGTGGACGCCGCCGGTCCCATCGGCGCCGGCCTCACCGGCATGCTGAACGTCATCTGCTTCAGCTTCTTCATGTTCGCCCTGCTGGAGATGCTTACCCGCAGCGGTGTGTTTGACATCATGCTGGGCAAGCTGCACAACGCCAGCAAGACCCCGCGTCAGGCGGAGCTGGTCACCATCCTGATCTGCTTCGTGGGCAGCGTGGCTATCGGCGCGGCCTCCATCACCATCCTGTTTGTGGGCCCGCTGGTCCGCAAGCTGCTGGAGACCCACAACATCGAGCGTACCCGCGGCTCCAACCTGATGGATGGCATCAGCACCGGTTTCGCCGGTCTGGTCCCCTACAACCCCGTGTGCCTGAACGCGGTGAGTCTGGCCATCGCCAGCGGTGTGGTGGGTGAGTCCTTCTCCTTCCTGGACTTCATCCCCTACAACTTCCAGAGCATCATGCTGATCGTCCTGTTCACCCTCAGCGCCATCACCGGCGTGGGCCGCCGCTTCGACAAGCCCCAGGCTGCCAAGTAAACAAATAATTTACAGATAGAATGGAAAAAGGAGATCCCTATGGAAAACTATGAGCATGGTCTGCTGTTTGACCCCGCCCTGTCTGCGGAGATCAAGGAGCGCTTCTGCTATGTGGATGCCGACCCCGAGTTCGGCAAGCGTCTGTTCTTTGAGAACTCCGGCGGCTCCCTGCGCCTGAAGGCGTCTGTGGAGGAGCAGGCCAAGTACCAGGCCTTCCCCGATTGCCCGGAACGCGTACACGCCCGCTCCAAGGAGCTCAAGCGTATCCAGCTGCGGGGTATCGATGATGTGATGCACGTGGTGTTCGGCGCCTCCGGCGGCGCGCTGCTGACGGAGATGACCGCCTCCCAGTGCATGTTCCAGATGGTGGGCGCCATTCTGGAGAACTGCCCGGGTACCAACGCCGTCACCTCCGTGCTGGAGCATCCCTCCGCCTTCGACGCCGTGAAGTACTACTGCGAAAAGACCGGCAAGGAGTTCCGCGTGGCTCAGGCCAATCCCAAGACCGGCGGCATCGACCCCGAGGAGATCCGCCGCGTGGTGGACAAGGACACCTGCCTGCTGAGCGTCATGTACGCCTCCAACATCACCGGTACCATCATGGACATGGAGGGCATCGTCCGCGCCGCCCGTGAGATCAACCCCGACATCTACATCGTCACCGATGCGGTGCAGCACGCGCCCCACGCCCCCATGGACGTGGACAAGCTGGGCTTCGACGGCGTGAACTTTGCGCCCTACAAGTTCTTCGGCACCCGCGGCATGGGCTACGGCTACGTGTCCGACCGTGTGGCCAAGCTGCCCCACCGCAAGGTACTGCAGCGTCCCGAGGAGATCTGGGAGCTGGGTTCTCCCACCCCCGGCAACTTCGCGGCCATGAGCGCCGTGGTGGATTATGTTTGCTGGCTGGGCGGCCACTTCACCAAGGAGACCGATCGCCGCAAGCTGTTTCTGGTGGGCATGGAGCACATCCATCTGCAGGAGCGGGCTCTGCTGTACACCATGCTGGAGGGTACGGACAAGGCCGCCGGCCTGCGCCACATCCCGGGCGTCCACGTCTATGTGGACACCGAGGATCTGACGCACCGTGACCTGATCGTGGCCATGGGTATCGACGGCGTGGATATGACCAAGTGTGTGGAGGAGTATCAGAAGCGCGGCGTCACCGTGTTCGAGCGCGTGAACAGCAGCGTGTACTCCAAGCGCATCGTGGAGGGTGTGGGCCTCACCGGCGCCATCCGTGTTTCCCCGATGCACTGCCACACGGTGGAGGATATTGAGGAGTATCTGCGCGTCACCAAGGAGCTGGCGGAGGAGTTCGCCAAGTAAAAGGCTCTGTCTGAAAAAGACCGCCGGATGGGAGGTTTTCCTCCTGTCCGGCGTCTTGCTTTGCCTGCCGCCCTGAACCGCCATATAACACAAAGAACGCCGGAGAAAGCGTACGCTTTCTCCGGTGTTCTTTGTGTTACGAAACCTCGGTGGAGTGGGCGGCCCTGCAGCGCTCCAGATGCTCCGCCTCCTCAAAGGTGGGCACGGGGCAGGATTCCCGATAGATGATCTGGGGGGTCACGATGGTGGGGCGGATGTCCGCCGCGTCCAGCCGTTGGAGGGCCAGATCGATAGCCAGCCGCACGGCGCGGTGGGTGACCTCCTCCATTTTCAGGTCCACCACCGTCATGGGCGGCGTGGATTTGGCGAAAAACTGGGGCAGGGAGGTACAGGTGGTGATGATCTGCACCTGACTGCCCACGCAATAGTCGGCCTCGATCAGCGCCCGCATCAGGCCGAAGCTCACAATGTCGTAGGTGCAGATGATGGCCTTGGGCACGTTATGGTTCCGGATCATCTTGATGCCCAGCTCGTAGCCCGCGTCGATGTTGTTCTCACAATAGAAGGTGCGGGAGTGAATGTCCACGCCGTACTCCTGGCAGGTCTGGCTGATGGCGCTGGCGCGCTGGTTCAGGCCCAGATACTGGGCGGGATTGATGACCAGTCCGATGTTGGCTCCCGCCTTGCACACAGCCTGCTCCGCCGCAATGCGGCCGGAGGCATCCTGGTCGATGGACACGCAGGGGTAACCTTCCAGCACGCGGTTGTGCAGCACCACGGGGATCTTGGTCTTTCGCTTGGCCAGCGTGGCCAGATCCCCCGCGCCGGCGGAGACGATGATGGCCGCGTCGTATACGCGGCTGGACCAGAGGTCGTCCTCCAGATAGAGATTATTGGCCTCGTAGGGGCAGATGGTCAGGCTGATGGGTACGGTGTCGAACAGGATGGCCGAGTTCACCCCGTTCATGATGCTCACCAGCGTGGTCTCCAACCCTTTTTTTGGCCAGTAGATGGCGATGCGGGGCTTTTTCGGCTTGGGCGGCGCGGCCTTCCGCGCGTATCCCAGCCGCTCCGCCGTGTCGAAGATCAGCTCCTGCATCTCGGAAGAGATACGGCTCTCCACTCCCTTGCCGCTGAGCACATAGGAAACGGTGGCCACCGATGTGCCGCACTGCTCCGCAATATCCTTCAGCTTAACGCCCATGTGCCGTGTACCTCCTTAATTTCTTGCTTAATTATACGTTTTTTAACCGCAAATGTCAATGCTTAAATAAATTGCCCGGAAGATGCGCCGCGATTTCTGCCGATAATGGTGAAAATCTGCACAAAAACGGAGGATAAATTCTGTTGAAATCCCTGATTCTGCGCAAAACATCTTGACATCTTTAAGCGAAAACGCTATCTTTTAATCAGTTAAATTAAAATTAAGCAACAATAAGCTAACCGCATTTCAAAAGTGTACAGGAGGCATACAGAAAATGCAAAAGATCAAAGTTCTTGAGTGCGGGCCGCGTGACGGCTGGCAGAACCTCAAGAAGGTATTGCCCACGGAGGAGAAGCTCAAATACATCGACGGGCTGTTCTCCTGCGGTATCCGGAGCATGGAGATCACCTCGTTCGTCAGCCCTCGGGCCATCCCTCAGATGGTGGACGCCGGTGAGGTGGCCCGCTACTGCGTGGAGAAGTACCCCGACAAGGAGCTGGTGGCGCTGATCCCCAACTTCAAGGGCGCTGAGCTGGCCCAGGCTGCCGGCCTGAAGAATCTGACATATGTGATCTCCGTCAGCGAGTCCCACAACAAGGCCAACATCAACCGCACCCACGACCAGTCCTTCGAGGAGCTGTGCCGCATCCGCGAGAGCTTCCCCGAGCTGCAGCTGTGCATCGGCATGGCCACCACCTTCGGCTGCCCCTTCGAGGGTATTCCCGACCTGGACAAGGTGCTGCGCTTCGTGGAGCGCATCCGCAGCTGCGATGTGGACACCGTCTATCTGGCGGACACCATCGGCATCGCCGATCCCGCCCAGGTACGCCGCACCGTGAAGAGCATCATAGAGCGCTTCCCCGACACCAAAATGCAGGTCCACATCCACGACACCCGCGGCATGGGGCTGGTGAACACGCTGGCGGCCATTGAGGCCGGCGTGGACACCGTGCAGTCCACTCTGGGCGGGCTGGGCGGCTGCCCCTTTGCCCCCGGCGCCTCCGGCAACACCGCCACGGAGGATCTGGTCTACATGCTC
>OBHX01003186.1_pt1 | contig 11936 bp, 10 predicted proteins | sample 1519331 | NCBI WGS metagenome assembly OBHX01 (sample SAMEA2602897, study PRJEB22501) | metagenome
TATAATCATGAATCGTTTTTAGCTTATCGTACTGATTCATGCCTTTCGTCTGTGCCTGTAGCAGCTCTACGGTCGAATTAACAGAACTCATAAAAGTTTTCATTTGTTTATGCGCATCTGTATCAATTTCACGACTTGAAGGATCAAATCTGTATGCTTTAAATGTACCGGTATACTTCGTAGAAGAATTATTATCTCTGACAGCACCTATACTGTATCCATAGCTGCACCCTCTGAACCAAAATGCCTGGGGATAATCATAGGAAAACGCATCTGTAGCAGACTGAACCGCCATTCTCACCTGCTCCGTTGCACTCTCATAGCTCTCCCCTGTTTTTTGAATCGCCCCATTCTCTACAACTGCTTCAAACGTGATCTTTTCCGGAAATTCAAAAGTGAAGTTTACGGAATCCATAAATTCGCTATAATTAACAACATAATTCTGCACCAGAAGATCATACAGTGCCTTTGCATTTTCATCCAGCTGTGCCCCATAACTATCCGTATAATAATCAAGAGAAAACAGCGCTATGCCACTTTCCTCACCGTCAGATGCAATGGCCCCGGACAGCACTTCTCCGGAATCATAGCTCTCTGCTATGAGTTCGGTCTGAGGATCTGCTGCCTTGTTATTTTCCTCTGCCTCTTCATTCTTCAGCGTATCCTCAGATGCAAATCCATCTTCAGAAATGAAATTCTCTGACAGATCTTCAGAAGAAGCTTCTAAAGACACATTCGATGAAAATTCCTCGCCTGCCGTTTCATTTGCACCCCATGTCTCCGCCGCCACTTCCAAAGGTGCAGCAGCTAGAATTCCGGCTAAAACCAATGCTCCTATACGCTTATCACATTTTATTCTTCTTTTCTGAATCAAAATAACCTCCATTCTATGAGACTTGCAAATATTCTGGTTTAAATGTCGGCACTCACCTCATCAGAACCTTTTTCCAGTAAATCTCTCAAATAATGATATAGACATTATAACAGAGACACTGCTATAATGCACTGCGCCATACTATGCGGCACTTACCAAAATAAAACAAAAAATCCGTCGGTTGCCTATGTAGCTTCTATTTTACTACATAGGCAACCGACGGGCAAGAGGATGTTTCTATCGTCTCTTATTTTCGTTTAAATGGAACTTCCTCCAGAAATTCATAATAAAAGTTTGAATCGCATCCCCAACACTTGCCAATAAAAGTGAAAGAAGAAAGACAAAACCTATACTTACAGGAAAATAATCTAATCTGAAAATCATGACAGGTATTTTTATAAGTAATCGTGAATAATACCAGTCATCAGCGATCCATGAAGCCAGATATATACCCAGAGATAATTTAGCAATATAGCTAAGTACTTTATTTACCACAGATGGAATATGTAACAGATTTATATTATTAAGGAAAAGAAATACCAGAACACTACTTGCAAAGTTTTGCCATCCATACCAATCATTATAGCTGGTAAATTCAAAGCATCCTCCAAAATATTTTTTATAATTAAAAAATGTACTAAATATTAAAATTACAAATATAAGAAATATATTTAGCTTCAATGGAATTTTGGATTTATATTCCCGAATATAACATCCGATAAAATAATACAGGATTGGCCAAATTCCTGTCCAATATGCCGGAACAAATTTTGAACCATCTATATTAAAAATCGTAGGAACCACAATCATGCAGACTAAGATAAAAATCAGCAGTTTTTTCGCTTTTTTATTTTCAAGATTATGATAAAGAATATTTAAAAATGGGATCATAACAAATAATCCGATATACATTTCCACATACCATGCATATGGTGCTGCTGTATAATCTAAAATTCCCTTTATCCCATCTTTCAGTGATACTTCCTGGCCCATGATGTGCCTGTATAATATACAAAATAAACTTATTATAATATACATTATAATCGTATGCACAATTCCATAAAAATATTTCGCAGATAACTTTTTGCCGCACATCAAATATCCTGTTATGATTAGGAACAGTGGAACACATACCATAAAAGAAGTTCTCATAAATGTCATAAATAACATTCTTTTCCCAAGCATTGGTTCTGTATAATATCCTGTATTCCAAAAAAAATGAACAGAGATCACACTAATTGCAGCAATACATTTAATCAAATCAATATTGATATTTCTTTGCTTTGTAGCTGTACTCTCATCCTTCATAAATCAAAAATTCCCGTTCTATTTTATCTGCTACTTTCTGCCATGTAAATTCTGCCTTTAATCTCTCATAACATTTTTCAGTTGCAGATATACGATATTCATCATCTCCCAGTATTCGAAGTAACGCCTTTTCAACTAATTCCTTATCGTTTTTTTTCAGAATAATTCCGTAAGAATCGTCCAAAATAATTTCTTTTGCTCCTCCACGCTCTGTGGTTATCACAAAATTATGACAGGCGATTGCTTCCATTACGGATGTGGGCATCCCCTCGGAAACGGATGGCAGGCAAAAAATATCAGCTATTTTTAAAAGACTAACGACTTCTTCAAAAGCTACCTGCCCCATAAGTATCATATTTTTTACATTGCGGTCACGTAATTTATGATACAAGACTCCGTCCCCGGCCATAATCAAATAACTGTTTGGAAACTGCTCCCGAACCGTTTGAAACGCCTCCTGAAGCTGCAGCACTCCCTTTTCCTCAAGCAATCGCCCTGTATAAGCTATTACCCTCGCATCTTTCGGAATATGATATTTTTCCCTTAAGTTGTCTTTCCGCTCCAGCAATTTTTCAATTTCTTCAATGTCAACCGCATTATATAGTGTTGAAACACCCGTAATATGGAAATGCTTTAACCATTCCAGGCATGCCTCTGATACGCCATAAAATTCCTTACACTTTAACTTAACCAGCCATGTAATTCCGTGTTCAAAAACCTGCTCCATTTTATCTAAGATTTTATTATGCACAGACATATGAGATGTTCCATGTTCAATTACAATACTGCGCTTCGCATATTTCTTTCCAAAAGTAACCCCCACAAGGGAATGAACATAAAATCTGGTATTCGTAATCACCAGATCAAATCTCTGATTTTTCAGCTGTCTCATCACTTTATGATATTCTCTGTTAAACTTTACAGTTGGAAATCTTCCATTCATAAGATTATAACAGGGCAGTCTATAGATTTTTATACCATCCTGAATCTCAAAATCCTTTAGATTTGCAATTTTGGAGGTAACAATTGAAACATCTATTCCCTTTTTATGGAGCTGTCTTGCAATATTATAAGTATATCGTTCAACTCCTCCAACTGTAGGTAAATACTGTGCGGAAAAAATACATACTTTTTTCATTCTTCACTATCCTCAGGTTTTATATCATCATTCTTCTGTTCCACTTTTTCATCAATTGCTATCTTTTGTGACAATTCCTTAATACGATATTCCAAATTTGAAATTTCGATAGTTGCTGAGAATAATTTTAATATAACAATAAATAAAATAGCTAAAAAGATAAAGTTTGTAGATGAATAAATACCCAACAATTTTGCACCCCAAATTGTGAGTTGTGGGAAAACACTGATTACAATCAGCAGAAAGGCAAACATAAGCCAAAAGATTGCGTGCTCTATCTGTAGTTTTGAATTTCTGATTTTTTTTATCATAAAATATGTTGTAGAAATAGAGCAGACAATTAATACAATTCTGAATACTAAAGAAATCATTTCGCTCCCTCCTCATTATTTATCATTTCACCATCGTATTTTCGTTTCCGGAAATTCTGTAAAATAATGATTGAGATCAGCATCTTGGTCATATACCAAATAGATTTTGTGAAATTCAGATAGCTTTCTCCTGCAATCCTTTCAGACATTTTCACCTGAACTTCTCCAATTTTAGCTCCCTGCTTAATTAAAAAAGAAATTGTATCCGGTTCAGGTCCATAATTAATATTATTTGCAAACTCCCTAATCATACTTCGATTGAACATACGCATTCCAGAGGTAGGGTCCATAATACGAGTTCCGGTTGTCACACGAATAGCCCTGGAAATCATATTACTGCCAAGCATACGCATTGATTTTGGCTTCTTCTCGGTTACAAACCGAGAACCGATCACAATATCATATCCTTCGTTCATTTTCTCCAGCAGCTTATCCACATATTCCGGCAAATGCTGGCCATCTGCATCCATCTGCATCGCAAAATCATATCCTTTCAGATAAGCGTATTTTAATCCGGTCTGAAAAGCACCTGCTAAGCCAAGGTTTATTGGCAAATCTATAATTTCATATCCTTTTTTATGACAAATTTCGGAAGTATGATCTGTTGAACCATCATTTATTATCACATAATCATATTGAGGATAATTGTTAATCAGATTATCAATTACTTTCGTAATGCAATCTTCTTCATTATAAGCAGGAATAATAAGTAGTGTTTTCATTTTATTTTCCCTCATGTACAGCTTTCATATAAATATTTTCCAATTGTTTTACAGTCTCATGTATATCATAATTTGCTTTTTTTATTTCATCCAGCCTATTTATGCGAGGTATCTTTCTATACATATCCACAATAGTCTCTGCCCATTTTGAAGCACCGGCGGAAATTTCCAGTCTCTTAGCACATCCACTCACCATCGCTTCGTCAGGTACTCCTTCAGAAATCAAACTGGGAAGCCCGGCTGCCTGAGCCTCAACTGCAACAATACCCAGACCCTCATGGATTGAGGGAAAAATAAAGCCATCCATCATTTTCATAACCTCCGGAATATCATCTCGAACTCCCAGAAAATGCACTTTATCTTCAAGCCCCATACTTAAAGCCCTGTTTTTTATTTTATCTTCAAGATTTCCACGGCCCACTAAAACAAACTCGGCTTTTGGCTCTATTTTCAGGATCTCGCTAAATACGTCCAAAAGGAATGTATGATTCTTTAATGGAATAAAACGTCCAACATGGCCAAAAATAATCTTTCCTTCCAGGTTTAAGGATTTCTTCATCCTCTTTTGCGTTTCAGAATCATAGATATATTGCTCTGCATCAATACTGTTATTTAAAACCATGAACTTGTTGGATGCAACAATTTTTTTCCCATATTGATCAATACCGGCCTGGACTGAGCACCCCAAATAAAAATCGGCCAGCCATTTATTATCCAGTGTCATGATCTTGAAAATAATATCTGAAATATTATCCATTTTATTAAGCGCATGGCTGTGAGCAATTGTATAACGCCCAACTTTATTAGCGCCTCTTAAATATACAGATGCACAGCTTCCGATATGTCCATGTACAATCTGCATTTCCGGATGTGCTTCCAGTAATTCCACAAATTTCTTCTTGTAAGAAACATAATTATAAATCCGATAGGGACTAATGCGAAAAATTCTTCCCCCTAAGCTCAAAATTTCGTCATCGTAATCACATTTGCGTTCAATATGTACCAAAAAATCAAATTGAATCCTGCTGCGGTCAATATGACGATATAAATTCATAATCATTGTTTCCGCTCCGCCTCGATCCATTGCACGGATTACGTGTAACACATGAATACATTCACTCATTACAATATCTCCTGCTTCTTTTACAAAAATCTCTCAAAAATATGTTCCGCATTTTCTTCAATATCATATCCGGCAGCAATTATCTGAGCACTTGTATTTCTTCTGGGTTCTTTTAATAATTTTTCCATATCCCCAACCCATTTTTGAGACGGTGCATTCAGACTCTCAAATTTTACTGCGTCTGTAACCTTTACCTGCTCAGTAATCGTATCTGCAAATAAACATGGTAAGCCAGCAGATTGAGCTTCTATAGCTGAAACCGGCAGCCCCTCAAATTTGGAAGGCATAAAAAACAGATCCATTGCCTGCATGAGCTGATTAACATCGCTTCGATTTCCCATCAATAAAACACTGTCCTTTATCCCTAACTGTTCAATTTGGTTTTCTATCGTTTCTCTCAGCTCACCATCACCAACCAGCATCAACACACTACATGGATACTTTTTATGAAATTCAGCAAATATCTCAATCAAAAAGCCGTGATTTTTCTGAAAGTGAAGTCTTCCAACATTTCCCACTACAATTTTTTCATCTATATCAAGAGCTTTTCGGACTTCCCTTCTTGTCATTTCATCAAATGCGTATTTATCAGTTTCTATTGCATTATTAATCAACGAGTAATTATCCTGCTTTAGAATATCATCTCCAAACATAAACTTCCCTGCGATTTCAGAACATGCAAAGAAATGCGTCGCATATTTACTGATAACTTTTTTATGCTGCAGATGTGATACCAAAACCAGTTTACCGCCCATATTTTCAGAATTATGGCTATGTGCAATCCTGACAGGAATTTTGTGTTTCTTGCCAGCCTTCAGCCATGTAATATCTGAAAGTGTACAGAAATTACACCATAATATATCATAATTACCCGTTCTTACTATTTCATCCACCTTACGGCTGTACCGTACAGGATTCTTTATTCTTTCCGGTACGATATGGATCTCCGCTTTCCTGGTTAATTTATCCTTTAAATATGCTGGAATCGAATTCATAACAACTAAATCAACCGTATATTTATCTTTTGGCAGATGGTTTACATAATTTAATATAAAAGCCTCCACGCCTCCATACATACAGCTAAGGCCATATACTAATATTTTTTTCATGTTCTCACACCTTCAAATATTTCACAAAACAACAGACTAAAAATTTCTCTACTTCTGTTACGAAGTAGTAAATTTTCGGCAACCATTTTCCTTTAATTTCAAAAAAATATTTGTTTCGTATTTTCAACCGTTTAGAATAAAATCTCAAATAGCGCTCTTTAATACATCCTGATTTTCTTAACAGTTCAATTACCTTGTTTTCAGAAAAAATTGTTTGCTTTTCATTAGAGGAAAAATTTTCTCCTGTGGATATATGCGTATATAAGTATTCCGAATTATAAGCAATGCTTCTTTTTTCGCCAAACATCAACATCCAGAGATACATATCATCAGCACAATTTTCCCACAAAATATGCTCCATCCAAAACTTTGGAATTGCTTCTTTCCGAATCAGACACTGCCCAGGAGAGGCAATAACATTTCCATAAGCAACATATGGCGCAACGGTAGTAGCATCTTTCAATTTTTTTTCTGTTTTAAAGATTGGGCAGGCTTTTCCGGATATCTGCCTGTAGCCATTTGCTATTACCATATCTGCTTTTGACTTTTGAATGCAGGCATACTGGCTTGGCAGCCATGTTTCTGATACATCATCATCCTGATCGAGCATCCATATATATTCCTGTTCAGCTTCTAAAATCCCATTCACCCTTGTCTTATGAATGCCGTAATTCTTTTCATTTTTGATAATACGATAATATCCGCTTAAATTTTCCAAAAAGCTCTCATCTATAATGTCTTGAGGACTATCGTTAACAAACAGAATCTCAATTTTTCCCTCAAATTTCTTCTCGTATTCCTTAATATTACTCCATAATATTTCTGATAATTTCTTTAGGTATTTATTTCCATAATAATATGGAATAACCACAGATACACCCAAATAGTTCACTTCCTTTTTATATTCAATGTCTTTTTAATCTTTTCACTATTTCCTTTACTGATTCCAATAACTCTGCTTTTAAAATATACAATAATGCAAAGTACAAAATTATACAAACAGGCACAGTAACTAATATGCTCAGAATGATGCTTAATTTCAACATCTTAATACAGCATCCAACAGCAAACATTCCAATTCCTGCGACAAAATATTTCCATACTTCGCCATACAGTTGAGCATCTTTATAAAACTCCTTCATCCGCTTTCTTAAAATAAGATAAACTACACCTTCGGCAATAATTGTTGCTACTGCAGCACCTTTTGCACCAAAAGGAATAATTAAGGCAAAATTGAATATCATATTTACAACTGCACCGGCAATAGTAGAAATCAGGGTATCCTTCTCTTTGTCAAAAGGTACAAATATCTGGAAAACCAGAAATCCGTTAATTGCAGATAAAATAATATTCGGGCTCAAAATACACATAATGGGAACTGCATTCTGAAATTCTGCACCGCTAAAAATACTGATCAGCTCGTTACTTAATAAAATAAAGCCAAATGCACATGGTACCGCAAACCCGGTCAAATAGTTTACAGCATTGTAAACAACCGCTTTGTATTCTTTTTCCATACCTTTCTTTATATAATAGGAAAGTCTTGGAATCAGCACTGTGCATGCAGATGAAACCAAAGTTACCAATGTCCTGTTCAGCTTTACCGCAGCCGAATATAAGCCAACTTCTGTTTCACCCTTCATGGCACCAATCATTGTAGTATCCATATTCAAATAGATCTGGGAAGCTACACTCATTCCAAAAATAATCAATATGGGAACCAGATGCTTTTTCAGTTCATATTTTTTTCTTCTAAAAAGTGTAACATATCTTCTCTTATAAAAAACGTTAAATATATTCGAGCCAACATTCGCCAGTACCACTAATCCGGCATAAATAATATAATCATTCCTCGTACGTACAAAAACAAACATACAGACGAGTGCCAGTACCTGAAACACAAATGTCCTGACCGTAATGTATATATAATCTTCAAATATATTGAAAATCCAGTTAACTCCAATCAGGTTAAAAATCATTGTTGTTCCACATAATAACAATAATCCCTGATAATCCTTAAAGAATGGCAAAAAAGAACAGGCAATCAATCCCAGGTAGGAAATTGTAGTAGAAACAGAATTAATAATAACAATCTCACTGCTTAGCTGATTCAGCATTTCTTTGTTTTCACGTATTTTGGCGCCTTCTCTTATTGCATATGTACTAATACCCAGTTCTGCAAAAAGAACAAAATAATTTGAAATTGAGTTTGCATAATCTACTTTTCCGATTCCGGTTACCCCTAATACTCTTGAAGCATAAGGAAATGTGATCAATGGGAAAATAATACTCAAAATTGTTTTTATTATGTTTATAACTGAGTTAATCTTAAGGGATTTCGTCTGAAGCATTCTTTCTCCTCATACTTGTTCAACTACAGCAGTCGCGGCTGTAACAAAAAGCTATACATTGAAATAATCCAAACAATATTTACAGAGGCCAAAACCAATTTCAATGCATGATTATCTGACATTTGTATATACATTTTCCTGTTCGTTACCAATAGCGCAGCCATATAAAGCAGAGGCAGATAATATCTTGCCTGAACACCTGCAATTGCTTCTTCGCCCACGGGAGTAAAGCTTAAATACAAAGCAACCCAGATCAAAACAACGGTTATCATTATAATCAGAGTAATAAATACCTTGTACCAGGAAATATAGCAAAAGCTATCCTCTTTCTTCTCTCTGTAAAGCAACGTAATGAAAAGGACCGGTATCAAAAGCATAGCCCATTTATGGGATAATATTCCCAGTGCTCCCCAGTTTAAAAACATCAGGTTGCCAACAAAGTAATTGCTTGAAGAGGGATCTCCAAGATTTCTGAAATTGTCCAGCTGCAAAATATTTGTAACTACCAGCTTTATACTTGCCCATGGATGCTCAAGCATTGAGGTAAGCTGTCTCACCACACTGGTATCTCCGCCTCTGGTATCTCCTCCAAAAGAAACATTACCAGCAATTGTATTCGAGAATACCGGCAAAACAAATGTCATTAATACCAGTACCAGAACTGTCAATATTCCAGCCCAAAATAAAGCTTTATATTTTTTCTTCATATTTTGAACCTGAGGCAATAACAGCATAACGAGGATCAAGGGAATATATACGGCCTTTGACAAACATCCCACAGAGAATAATAAAATTGCGACAACTACATTCGCAGCCTGATATTTTTTCTGCGAATAGAACATCTCATTACACCATAAAACGCTTCCTAATGTTACACACGCAAAAACAGCAGCATCGTAAGTGTAAGAGGCTGCAAGATAAACGGATGTCGGTGCCATGGCAATAAAAAGCAAAAATAATCTCTTCGCTTTTGCCAGTCGAATTGCCCAAAACATAACAAAAGCGTAAAATAAAAGATTTCCAATCTTGCCAAGCATATAAAGCTTTGAAAATGAAAGATTAAAAAGCATTCCAATTTTTACAAATAAAGCCGTGGGAATATATGCCAGAAACGAATAAGAAACAACCGCTGTTTCTTTTGTCTCCATATGAAAATTTTCATTTCCTCTTTTATCCATTAATTCCCTTAATTCTGCAAATTCAGCCTTAGTATTACAATTCACAACATTTTTATTAATAATATCCTGTGTTGCCTCTGACCATTCTACATTTTTCCCACTTGCAATACTATAAACATTTTGAAAATGCACTTCTTCATCCCAGGCATTATAAATCGGCTGTGCAAAAATAATGATCAGCATGCCGAATGCAACTGTAAAGCTGAAAAAATACCACTCAATTTTTCTAAGGGTTTTCATTTCAAATAGCATTACATATAGAAATGTGAGTACGCACATTATAAACATCGCACGATATTTATTGAATTCAAAACGATTTGAAAAAGCAACGGAGTAAAGCTTTGTTTTCTCTGTCTTATAAAAACTGATTTCTATATTTGTAACTTTTTTGCCTATATTTGTATAGCTTTCAGTCAGATCTGTACTTATATTATCCCAATAATATACAGTTTCTTCTCTGTCAAAATCATTAAGCTGCTGTGTCTTTACTGTATATGTATCATCATCTGCAAAATCTCCGACCAGGCGAAGCTGTTTTATATACGTTTCCTTATCAGGAGTAAATGCAATTACGTATTTCTCGTATTCATCTTCCTTTTCTATCTGTATATTGCCGGAAATATCCTGCCAGTCATACCCGTCAACAATTGAATGAATGTTAAATATTAATTCAATTAAAACTGTCAGCAGAGCAATGATAAGAACGGCAGCTATTCTTTTGTATTTTTTTTCATTTTTTATCTTACTTAACAGTTTCAATTTTGCTCTCCTCACTACTAATATAAAAAACATAACTACATAACAGGCTTAATGCCAAAATTAATGTAGCAGCCCAAATATAGGGGTGTTTTAATGAACGGATTTCAATCATGTAAAGTACCGAATAATAGTTTCCATAAAAATCATCTTCATACTTTACAAAGCTTCCAGTATTTACATTTCCCAAAAGCGACACCCTGGTTTTCGACGGGATCTCACTTCCTGTTATTGTAATTTCATATTCTCCATCATCTCTGCTGACATTGTCGGCTAAAAGTTCAACAGCATTCAAAGAACTTCCTGTATTCAGAGAGGCCAGCTCTTCTACGGAAAAAGACCTTTCTCCAATAACCTCATCATCATGGCTAATGGTGCAGGTAACCTCTCCATTCTCTTCTTCTCCGTCTACACAGAAATACAGATTTATACCATATAACTTCTCATCGTACAGGCTAAATTTCAACTTTATTTGTTTATCATCTGTCACTGAGCCAACCCGCGGAATACTATACCAGTTTCTGAAATCCTCTATCCCAATGTTTGAGCATAAATTCTCTTTTCTTTCTATAGGGATTATACAGGACAAAACCAATGCCAAAAAGCACCCTGCATTCACTATACACAATATCAATTTCTTTTTTCTATTCATATTTTTTCCTTTTTCTAAATATCCATCAATGCTTTTTATTCTAACAGACTTGTAACAGCATTGCAATAATAAGCCGCTCAATAACAAAGGCATTTTTCATGCGTGACCTTCCTCTTTGTTTTTCTGTTTTTATCTTATAGTACAGCAAAAATTTAATTTGACGAATCTCTTTCCAAATAGTAATATATCCTAAAAGGAGATCAGATTATGTTAAAAAAATTATTCTATTTTGTTCCGTTGTATCTGTTTTTATTATTAACAATTTCAGTAAATGCCGCTGAAAATGATAAGATTGTAACGGTAAACGTTTTTAATAATATTTACTATGGTACTTTAGAGGAAAAGGATGAAAAC
>OBHX01003191.1_pt1 | contig 11909 bp, 8 predicted proteins | sample 1519331 | NCBI WGS metagenome assembly OBHX01 (sample SAMEA2602897, study PRJEB22501) | metagenome
CCGAAGACCCCGAAGCAGGCCCAGCAATATGGCGGTTACGGCTCCTACGGTCAGAATGATTACGGCCAGCAGGCACCCCAGTATGGCGCGCCTCAATACAGCGCACCGCAATACGGCAATGCGGCCGGATACAACCAGCAGCAGCCGCAATACGGCGCACCGCAACCTCAGCCACAGGGGTCCGGCAGCTTCTTCACACTGACCGCTCCGCTCGACCAGCCGGCCTACAACTGCACCATCGGCGAGGCGTTCATCCGCTTCTGGAAAAAGTACGCCACGTTCAAGGGCCGCGCCTCCCGCGGCGAATTCTGGTGGTGGGTTCTGTGCACATTCATCATCCAGATCGCGTTTGCCGTCATCTTCGCGGTGTTGGGCGCCATCATCGACAGCAATACAGCCAATGGAATGCAAAGCTTCGTCAACACCATTTGGGCACTGGCAACGATTGTTCCATCCCTTGCGCTTTCCGTTCGCCGCCTGCACGACACCAACAAGGCCGGCACCACGCTGGTCATCCTCTACGCGATTGACTTCATCGGTGGCGTTCTGCTGAGCGTCGGCCTCGTCATGACGGGACTTGGCGCCATTTCCGTAATCGGTGGCGGATCGAGCTCGACTGGCGCAGCCGGCATACTCCTGTTGATCATCGGTTTCATCGCATGCCTGGCCACGTCGATCGTGCTCATTGTGCTCATGGCCAAGAAGACCGATCCAGCCGGCGCACGCTTCGACGATCCGGCAGCCGGCAACGGCTACGCCCCAGCCCCGGGCATGCCACCGACCGCAACCGCACAATACGCCCCGAACGGCACTCCGGCACCGGTCGCCGACCCGTACGCAGCGGCTGTTCCGACGCCAACCGCTGATCCGTATACGGCAGCCGCTCCGGCACCTGCAATGCCTGCGCCGACTCTGGCAATGCCCACCGCAGACCCGTATGGCGCTCCGACCCCAGCCCCGGCAGCCACCAACACTCCGTACGGCAACCCGTATGGCGTTCCTTACGGAACTCCGACCGATCAGTACGCAGCACCTGCGATGCCAGCCGCTCCAGCCGCCCAGTACACTCCGGCCGCCCCGGCAACTCCGCATGCAGCCCCGGCACCCGAAGCCCCTTCCATGCCGAGCATGCCTCCGCTGCCTACGGTTCCGGAACAGTCCACCCAGCTTGACCAGACGCAGTTCGATCGCCCCACGTTCGGCAACGATTCGCAGGGCCAGACCCCGTACGGATCCGACAATTCCGACGATTCCGACGATCCTACCGTGTACGGCAACATACAGCATTGACGAAATATGCAGGTTCAGCACTGAACTTAAGAACCGAACTTGCAATAATCAGTACTACATAAAGAAAATCCCGGCACCGCAATCGCAAGTGCCGGGATTTTCTTATTCCTATATCGATAATTCCCACTAATTCGGATTATCTCGGATTGCCCACGTCACGCAGCATCCGCACCTTCGCCTGAATCACCCGAATCATCGGAATCATCCATGTAGCTCATACTTTTCATAGCGTCCGTCATCAAATTGAACTTTTCAGCGAGCGCTTCCTTGCTCTTACGTTCATCCTCATCTTTGGCTTCCTGCTCGGCCCTCTTCGGATCCCAACGCAGGCACTCCGCATGATGATCCCACTCCATGCCCGCGCACGGAATGACATTGTCCGCGGTTATGGTGAATGTGTTGTCGCAGAAGGAATTCTCCTCGAGTGGCGTTGCCCTGCCCGCCTCACGCACAGCATTACGCAGCGCAACCATTCGAGACAAGGTCACGTCGCCGACATAGATCGGCGGAACAGCCATCTGCTCGCACAACTCGTTGATGTACAGCATCACCGGCAGCACGCGCACGGTCTGTTCGTCCACATCGTCAATGCCTTCGCACATGAGATTCATCAGACCGTCACCCACCGCGAGCGCCGCGAGGAATCGCCCGGTGAGCGTCCTTGGGGTCGTGGTGAAAGCGTAGCAGTAGTTGACATCTTCCAGCGCTCCGCCGTCGAAGCCCAGGCTGACGCTCTGCCGAATGTACTCCACGATCTTTTGCAGTATATTGCGGACTTCCGTCTCGACATGGGCGTCGATGAAGATGCCCAGAATGTCGGCCGCTTCGAAGAACAGGTCGGCATTGTTGGTTTCGGAATAATTGCGCATCACATCGTATGCCTGATTGGCCCGCGTGAGCGCTTGCACAATTTCCGGATCGCAACCCGGAATCTCGTCCATTCCCTCGTACACGGCTTCCGCCACGGACGGGTTAATCCCGTGGGACAATCGCAGCATTGCCCTTGCCATGGTGCAGGAGAATCTTACTTGCAGATCTTCCGTGTACTTTGCGTCATTCTCCATCTCCTGAACGGTTTGCAGCGGCCATAATTCCACCACTCCAACACAGCTTTCGATGGCAATTTTCATATGAGGCCTATCGAATAATTGATAAAGCGCTCCGTTGTTGATAGTGAAAGCCATGCGTGCCCCTTTGCAGCTTCGACATTTTGTTTTCCTCACTGGACCCAACAGCATCCAGCCCTTCCATGATTGCATGGAATCCCCGTTCTTTCAACAACCGCCGCACTCATTGTCGCGTGTCTCGGTCAAAAGTTTCCAATCCGGCGATTCCATGCCGCATTATGCGCTATTTCACGTCGGCCGCGGGATCGACGTAAGCGATCGACAATACTTTGCGTGTATCGCAATCGTACGTAATGGAAGTGATGGAGGCGAGTGCCGTATGGCGTAGCAGCATATTATGTTCCGGGTGCCCGGTTTCCAGCATGTGCCTGTAGCTCCAGATGGGCGATTCATGGCTGACTACGATGATTTGCTCGCCGGGATGCTCCCCCACTTTTTCGAGGGCGAACGCTTGCACACGATGCGCGATCGACTGGTAGCTTTCACCCCAGCTTGGCTTCCACAGGTTGCGTACCAGCTTCCAGTTGCCGTTTTTCCAGAGTGCGCCTTCGCCGTAGCCGATGCGCGTGCCGCGGAATTCGTTGCGCGCTTCGATGATGCGCTCGTCGGTGGTGAGTTCCAGCGGCTCCTCGCCACGGGTTTCACGCACTTCGTTGAGTGCGGTGAGGATTTCGCCGGCCGTTTCGCGCGTGCGTTCCAGCGGCGACGAGTAGATGGCGGAAACTGTGTTGAGTCGTGGATTGACGGCAATGTAGTGCGCGGTCGCCTGCGCCATGCGCACACCCACTTCCGACAGGTGGAATCCGGGCAGTCGTTCGTAGAGCAAATGCCCTGGATTTTCGACTTTGCCGTGACGTACGAAATGGATGGTTGTTGCGGGCATCCCTACCGCCTTTCCGCAAGATGCTGCCGGACTGCTGACGTTGACCGATGGAACGAAAATTCTGCAATCGCAAGCTTTGGAAGCGTTGCGCAACCATTTTGCAACAACCGTCTTTCGCCCGCCGGACATCTTTTCGTCCACCAAGTGAACGTGTGGTGAGTACTTACAAAATAGCCAATCGAATTATGTCTGCCAACCTCAATGCACCGCGTGTTGCGACAGTACCTCCGCATAAAGTTGTCTAGTTCAAGAAAATGGCACACAACCAGTCTCCACCCCCTATGCAACACGCTTGAACGTCAATCGATTGACGTTCAAGCAAGGTTGAAGTGAGAGACTGGGGCTGGAGAGAAAACAATCAAGACAGAACAAGGGTATATCAAGCGGTCCGCGGCAACGCAACGCAGCGGACGCAAGCACCAACCGTGAGCAGAAAGGAGCGGCAAAACATGACCAATTCAGTCCTCGCCGGCGCCAAAAGCATCGGCCAACATCTTTTCGGAGGGTACGCGGAGCTTCTTCGCATACCGCACACCGCCCGATTTTCGGTCGGTTCAGTGATCGCATGCATGCCGTTCCCGATGGTCGGCATGACGATTACGATTTCCGTGCAGCATTATTACGGCAATTATTCGCTGGCAGGCGCGCTGACGGCCGTGCAGGCGATCGCGCTGGCCGTTGCGAGCCCGGTGCTCGGCAAGCTGGTTGACAAGTTCGGCCAGCGTCAGGTGTCGATTCCGACAATCATCGTGTGGATGATTGCGGCGACCGCACTGGTTTCCTGCATCACCGCCCGAGTACCGTCGTGGATTCTGTTCTGTATCGTACCGTTCATGGCGGCGATTCCGCCGTGGGGCGCGATGAGCCGTCAGCGTTGGACCACGCTGCTTAAAGGTGACACGGAGAAAACCAACCGCGCGCTTTCGCTTTCCGGCGTGTTCGACGAATGCATGTGGGTGATCGGCAATCCGCTCGCCTCCACACTGGCCGTGATTTCCGGGCTGTTGGCATTCTCATTCACTGGCGTGTGTGTGGTGGTCGGCGCGCTCATGTTCCTCACCGAACTTTCCACCGAGCCGAAATCGCAGACGCAGCTGGCTCGCGAAGCGGGCATGACCCGCAAGGAATACCGTGAGCGCGAAGCCGCCCGTTCCAAGGCGTTGCAGGCGGAAGCGGCCATTGAGTACGCTCGCGATCGCGCACGTTCCGAAGGCAAAACGGCTGCGGAAGTGCAGGCCGCCATGGATCAGGCCGCCGCCGATGTGAATGCCGGGCGCAAGGAATCGATTTGGGGGCCGGGCCTAATCGCCGTATGCGTGACGTGGTTCGGTTTGGGCGCGTTCCAGTCGGCCGCCAGCATTTCGATCGTCGCGTTCGCCACGGAAGCGAATATGAAGCAGTACACCGGTTTCGTGTTCGCCTGCTTCTCGTTCAGCTCGCTGATCGGCGCGCTCGTGTATGGCGCAAAGAATTGGACTATTCCGCTGTGGAAGCGTTTCTACTTCTGCCTTGCCGTGGTCGATCTAGGCATCGGCTCGTTCATGTTCGCCAAACATCTGTGGGTGATCATGATCATCTACCTGTTCATCGGCGTATGCCAGGCACCGACGTGGGTGAACGGCAACCAGCTGATGCTGCACTTGGTGCCGCCCACACGCTTCACCGAAGGCATGGCCTGGATGGGTGCGATGAACTCAATCGGCGGTTCCGTCGGCTCGGCGATTGCCGGCCAGTTCATCGACCGTATGGGATCACACGGTGGTTTCATTGTAGTGACGGCTCTGGCGCTCACCTCGCTGGCGATCGCCCTGTTCGGCTTCAAGCAGATCAAGGACTCCACCGAGCAGCCCATGCTTACCACCGTAAGCGTGTGACCTTTCGCACGTAAAGCATGCAGAGCATACGAAAAGGCGGTGCTTATACCTTTATAGGTGTAAGCACCGCCTTTTCATATTCAGGACTGTCCGGCCGTCTGCGCGAGTCGGGAATCAGGGCAGATTTGATCAGGGCAGATTTCCGGGTTGTGCAGGCAGATTTTCCGAATTCAGGACTACTTGGGCCAGCCGTTGGGAGTGTGTTCCAGCGACCATATGCCAAGCTTGTGCGAGAAGCTGTTCTGCCACTTGGCTTCCAGCTCTTCCGGCGTGAGGCGGTTGTCAGCCTTGCGCAAACGGTTCATGGCGTTGGTGTGCGTATCGTCGAGCAACCATTTGCGTGTCAGGAAGTTCCACACCATCACCACGGCGGTGGCGATGAGCTTGCCGACATTGGTGCGAATCAGATATTCCGTGCTCTGCGACACGTAGGCATCATGGTTCATGCCATACGTGGAGATCCAAATAATGGCGTCGTTCATGAACAGGCCGATCAGCGCGCCAATCACGAAAATAAGGATTTCCATCCAGCGGGCCATGTCGTCACGGTGCTTGAACACCAGTTTCATGCTGGCAATGTAGTTGAAAATCAGGGAAATAATGAACGAGATGGTTGCGGCGAGCACGTTGTGCATGCGGAATACGCCGACGAGAAGATTCAGAATGCCCCAGTCGATAATGAAGGCGATCACGCCAACGAGGCCAAATTTCATAAGCTGTTCAATCAGTTTTCTCACAACGAATATTTAACACGCGCACGCAGACCACCTTGGCAGCCGTTCAGGCAAAGCCCAAAATTTCTCACACAACCACCCCGACTGCGCCGTTCGACGCCTAGACTGGAGGTGAACCGCAAAGGCTGATTCCAACAATTTAAGGAGAGCATCATGCCAGTCATCCACACCCATGTTTCCGTGTCCACCACCGCCGAACAGCGAGAGGCGCTGAAGTCCGCATACGGCAAGGCGATCACCGCCGTTCCCGGCAAGTCCGAAGGCTGGCTGATGTGCCCGTTCGAAGACAATATGCCGATTTATTTCGGCGGCGACGATTCCAAGCCGGCCGCATACGTCGAAGTGAACGTGTTCGGTCGTTCCGTGCCCGGTTCCGCCTGGGAGAAGCTGACCGAGCAGATCATGGCCGCGTTGGAGAAGGAACTGGGCATCCCGGCCGACCGCACGTACATCCGCTACACCGCCACCACCGACTGGGGCTGGAACGGCGGCAACTTCTGACGAAGTTTCCACCGTTCCTTCGAGGTTCGCCCATATTGCGAACCTCTCACCTCACCTACGGGGAAACACCCCGTGTTTCCCGCCTCACGGTTCGGGGCGTCAATTTCTGACGAAGTCACCTCCGTTCCTTCGAGGTTCGCCCATATTGCGAACCTCTCACCTCACCTACGGGAAACACACCGTGTTCCCCGCCTCACGGTTCGGGGCGTCAACTTCTGACGAAGTTTCCACCGTTCCTTCGAGGTCATGGCGTTGCGACGTTCGCTAGAAACCGCCGAAATTAAGGTGCAAAAAGGCGGTCACCTACGCATATACGCAAGTGACCGCCCTAAAATGTTGCGATCAGAACGCTACGACTCGTTTATCACACGATCTTCGGCATCGGCGTGGTCAGCGAAACGGTGAGATTCACATGCACCAAACCGGCACCGGAATGCACTTCAACCTTCTTCAACGTCACCGTACGCTCTTCAGCCGGAGCGGAATCGTTGTCAGTCATCGTGGCCGGAGACTTCACCGCAACCAGTGCAAGCGAACCGAAATCAATACCGGCGCTGGCGCACAGGTCCACCGCCTTATTAAGCGATTCAGCAAAACCGTCCTTCAGGATCACGCGATCTGCCGGAACACCATACGCATTTTCGGCAACCCAACGCACGTTCTCCACCAGAGCCATACCCTTGTGGCTGTGCGGCGTGGCCGGCATGGAACCATTCACCACCGCGTCAACGAACGCGTCAAGCTGCGGGGCGAGCGCATCGCCGCCATCGCGATACAGGTTGCCGATAATCGGCTCGCGGAACTCCAGATCCTTGGCGGTCTGCTGCAACGCCGGAATTTGATCGTCTTCGCCATCCCACAGGTTAATCAGCGGGAACGTAGGAATATCAAGACCTTCCAAACGCTGCACGTGGAACGGGTAACGCCAGGCAAGCGCCGGATCGTCACGCCAAGTGGAAGCGCGGGTCACCACAATCGCGGCGGACGGCCACTGTGCGCCATACTCGCGGCAAGCAATGTCAAGCCACTTCTGAGCGCCCGCGTCAGCACCGTAACCGGCCTCGACGATCACCACATCATGCAGGGCGCACGCCATTTCCACGGAAACCAGCGTCGGAATGCCGATCGACACGTTCGCGAACGGACCGCCGTGCACATACACGGGAGAACCATTCACCGTTTCCGTCTTCGCCGGCTTCACCGCATCGGAAAGAATGCCGGTAATACGCCACAAATCAACGAATTCACCGAACGTAACGGCCTTGCCGTCCTTCGTGCCGGCAATCATCTTGGCAACGCGCTCGGCGATCTCATCCATGGAACGGGAGAGCACCACGATCTGCATGAGCTCGCAGGTCGGAGTGAGCACCACACGCTCGGCCACATTGCCCTTGCCGCGGTCCACCGCGATCTGACGCAGCGAACGGGACGGCACTTCGGAAACGCGCGGCACGGCGATATCGTCGAGCTTGCCGTCGTCGATGGCCTTCTCAGCGAAGGAAACCAGCAGGTTCTGGGCCGCTTCGATGGCGCCCATTTCGCCGCACAGACCCCAGTCGATCAGCTCAGGGTGAGTCAGGGAAGCCTTGCCGCCGCCCGAAGCGCCACCCTTGGAACCGGCAGCGGTAATGCCCATGCTCGGCTGACGGAGCACTGCGGCCGCATCAATGCCACGCTCACGCAACGCGTCGATCAGCGCGATCGTGGTGGTGGTCTTGCCCTCGCCGCGAGACGCCTTCAGCGGAGTATCGGCGGTGACGAGCACGACCTTGCCATGCTTGCGTGGAGCATCCGGATCATTCTTCAAATAATCGAGATAGCCGAACGCATCAATCTTCTGCACCAAGCCGTACTGGCTGGTGAAATCCTCAATGCTGGTCACTGGGGTTCCTTTCTTCAAATTGGAATGCACGCCATTCTAACGATGTTGTATTGCGGAAAATAATTGGCTCCCGCAACGTGGTCACGAGAGCCGAATAGTGAGATTTTAGAAGTCCGACATGTGGAAGCCGTTCTTCATGTTCATGCTGGCGGTGTACAGCACGGAATCAAGAAGCTTGTCGGTTTCCTCCTTGAGCTGCGCGGCCATGGTCTCGTTGGCTGCGGCAAGGATTTCACGGGCTTCGCCGTTGCGCACGGCTTCGATGATTTCATCCGGTTCCATAGGCTGAACATCGCCGATTTCGTCTTCCGCATCGAATTCGTCGGTCACGTCACCCACCAAACGTTCGATCTGCTCGTCGGTAGAGGCAACCATGCGGTGGCCCATCGCGCCGGTCTTCTCCTGATAGCGTTCCACGGCGTTGGCGGTGTCGGCGAAGCTGGAATCGCACAGGGCCGCGATGATGCGGTTCTCCCAATAGAAGTTTTCGGACGTGACGCGCGTGGTGGTGTCTTCCAAATACTTCGGCGTGGAGTTGACGTTCGGGAAGAACGGCACGAGCGTGTTGAACGGATTGGAACCATAGGCGATCCACTGGATCGCACGGCTCACCTGCGGGCGGTACGGGCGGATCTGCATCACCGCAAGCTGGCTCTGACGGTTGATGCCGATCGGGCGGAACATGTGGCGGGTGCGCTGGTCGCCAAGCTTTCCATACGGATCGTACGGAGTGCCCTGATAGTGGGAGCTCAGCACATACTTCACATCTTCGATGGTGATTTTGCGTTCCGGCTGGCGAGCCCACGGAATATCGTCGGAAACCGGCTTATGATCGGCATCCTGACCATCCCACTGCTCGTCGTACGGGTTAAGGAAACGCTGCATGTACCAGGCACGCGGAGTGTTGTACACGTGGTCGGAATCGGAGTGGGAGCCGAACGCGTCGCGCGGGTTGAACGGCGTAGTGCTCTCCACCGACAGGTCAAGATGGTTGCGTTCGATGAACTCGGCCAGATCGGCGGAGCACATGTGGTCCTCCTGCTCGCCAAACGCATCTTCAAGATCAAATTCGTCAATGCCCAGCTGGTTCGGCATGGTCACATACGCTTCGTCCGGCACACGCTTGGCGATCCAATGATGGCCGCCAACGGTTTCCAGCCACCAGATCTCGTCGACGTCGGAGAAAGCAACGCCGTTCATCTCATACGTGCCATACTCCTCAAGCAGAGCGCCCAAACGTTCCACACCCTCACGGGCGGTGGTGACGTACGGCAGCACGAGAGTAAGGAAATCCTCTTCGCCAATGCCACCGGCGACTTCCGGCTCATAGCCCTCTTCGCCTTCCTTGCCTTTGGCCGGCGTGAGTTCCACGAACGGATCGGCACCGAGCACACGCTCATTGGTGGTGAGCGTTTCGGTGGCGCTCATGGCAACGTTCGCTTCGTTCACGCCAGCTTCGCCCCAAATGCCTTCCTTCAGATCGGCATTCGGCACAGCCGTATACTGCAGCGGATTGTCAGGAAGATCGATTTCAACATGCGAAAGCACGCTCTTGTACTTGCGCGGCTGACCTTCAGGCTTGACTACGATGAAGCGCTTCGGGCAAAACTCACCATTTGCACTATCTTCATTACGGGCGATGATGGTCGATCCGTCATAACTTGCGTCTTTGCCAACCAAAATCGTGGTGCACGCCATAATTATTCAGCAATCCTTTCGATTATTGTCAATACGTTTTCGTCGGATATATTTCTGATTTCCGCATCTTTATATCGTTATATTGCTGCGGAAATCAAATTTCTGGCCTTACTTGAGATCCTCTTTCACAAATCAGGCTTTTCCAGTGAGGAAAATAGCGCCCTGATCAACGATTGTACCGGAAGTACGCAGCGCACGTTCCATTTCGTTGAGCCAGAATCCCTGATTGAGGCCGGCGAGCGGAGCCGTGGTACCCCACACATGCAGATAGTAGTCATGATCCTGATCTGGCGGATATGGACCGTTGTAACGCATCGTCACTGCGGGATCACTGCTGCGGCCCTGCAGCAACGGCGAGGCGGCGGACGTGCGTCCCTGAACCGTTTCAGGAATCATCGCGGAAACCGTGCGCGAGAAATCAGCCGGAATCGCGAGCGCGTGAGAATCGTTGAAATCGTACATCAGCGCATCCACGGGCAGGTTCGCGAGGGACCAATGATTCCACTGGAAACCGCATACCGGAATTGAATCCGGATCAACGAATTCCCAATGCAGGAACTGCACTGCAGGATCAAGCGCATCAATGTAGAAGGGGAAGGAAACAATCGGCGTACCGTCGATGCAGTTCTCAGGCGGCGCCGCCTTGGCAAACGCGTCGGGAATGACGGTGAAATCTGCGGAAATCTTCATGCACCCAGTATCTCTCAAGCGTCTGACTCATACAAGGTTTCAATTGACGGCATAACGAAACATAACGAAACGACCCCTGCGGCGAGCCTGTGGGGCACGCGGGCAGGGGTCGGTCCGGGAAACAGGGCCTATCAGACCTCACATCGCTTGAAAAACAAGGCGTTACAGGCGATAGGCACAGCTAGTACGGCTCAGTTGGCCGGGTGGTAGAAGTCGCCGTTGAGGGCGGCTTCGGCACGGGCCTGAGCCTCTTCGAAGGTGACTTCGGCAAGGGAGGCACGCACGTCGTCGAGTGCCACCGGAGTCATGGACAGGGAGTTCACGCCAAGACCGGCCAGCACTACGGCCAAGTCCGGATCGGCAGCGGCCTCGCCGCACACGCCCACCGGCATGCCCTTGGCGTTGCCCGCGTCGCAGATCATCTTGATGGCGCGCAGCACCGCCGGATGCCAGGCGGTCTGATAGTTGGCAACGGAACCGAGCGTACGGTCGGCGGCCAGCGTGTACTGGGTCAGATCGTTGGTGCCGATCGACACGAAGTCGGCCACGTCGGCCACCTTATCAGCCATAAGCGCGATCGACGGCACCTCAGCCATCGCACCCACGAACTTCAGACCGAAGCTCTTGCCAAGCTTCACGAAATAGTCAGCCTCATGCTGGTCGGCAACCATCGGGGCCATGACCCACAGGTTCGCGTCGGTGGCGGCATCGGCTGCGGCGAGCGCCTTGAGCTGGCCTTCGAGCACGTCCATGTGGGCGCGCAGGGTGCGCAGACCGCGCAGGCCGAGAGCCGGATTCGGCTCGTCTTCCGGAGTGAGGAACGGCAGCGGCTTGTCAGCGCCGGCATCGAGCATACGAATCACGACCTTCTTGCCCGGGAACTGGCTCAACAGCTCGATGTAAGCGCGGGTCTGCTCTTCGACGGTCGGCGGCTCGGAGTTGCCAATGAACAGGAATTCAGTACGGAACAGACCAACGCCTTCAGCGCCATATTCCAGCGCCTTAGCTGCGTCGGCCGGCTTGCCCACGTTGGCGAGCAGCGGAATGAGGTGGCCGTCCTTGGTGGAGCCCGGATTGCCGCGCAGTTCCTTGGCTGCGGCCGCGCGGGACTTGGCGGCTTCGGCTGTGGCGATCTCCTCTTCGGTCGGGTCGACGACCAGTTCGCCCTTGGCCGCATTGACGACCACGGTGGTGCCGTCGGTCAGATTCTCGGCTTCGGCTGCGGAAACA
>OBHX01003192.1_pt1 | contig 11904 bp, 9 predicted proteins | sample 1519331 | NCBI WGS metagenome assembly OBHX01 (sample SAMEA2602897, study PRJEB22501) | metagenome
GAGCATCTGCTTGACGTGCAGGAGGTCACAGGTTCGAGTCCTGTACCGCGCACTTGAAAAAACACGTAGATTTGTTTGAATCTGCGTGTTTTTTGTTTTATAGATAAATTTGCATTGTTCCTCTTGTTTTGGGGCGCTTGACTTATGCGCATTGAGCGCTTACAATGAAATAGAATCCTTTTCTTGTATCTTCTATAAGATTCAAACAAACAAAATTGGAAGGATGTATTCTTGTGGCCTTTCGTTTTCGCAAAAGCGTCAAAATTGCCCCCGGTGTGCGGTTAAATTTAAATAAGAAAAGCACCAGTGTTTCTTTTGGCGGCAAGGTTTTTCACCACACCATCAGTTCGACCGGGCGCAGGACGACCACTACGGGCTTACCCGGCACAGGTATCTCTTACAGCACAACAGAATCCGTCCATAAAGACCATGGAGCAGAACCTTCTACCCAGCAATCAAATCCCAAAGTTCCCAACAACGGCCAAAACAAAGGATGCAGTGGTTGCCTTTGGGTTTTGCTTGCTCTTATATTCTGGCCGTTTGCCCTTAGCTATTGGCTATGGACTTCCAATAAGTTCCATGCCAGCAAGAAAGCTCGCGTGGGAATCATCGCCGCTTTCTGGGCTGTTCTATTGGTGTTTGCCTCTATTGGCGGTGATTCCAATGCGAGTGATGCCACACAGGCCTCACCCATGCCGACAGCCACCGTTGCTGCAGAGACCCCACAACCAACAACAATCCCTACTGAAGCGCCAGCATCGGAACCAACTGCCGTACCTACCGAAGTCCCAACACCAGAGCCGACCGTCGCGCCTACTGAAACGCCGACTCCGCAACCGACTGAGGTGCCAGCTACTGAATCGATAAGTTCCACAACCAGTACCAACAGCTCCGTATATCAAGCGGGCATGGTCTACATCGCAAGCAGCGGTAGCGGAAAGAAATATCACCGCATACCCAGTTGCAGCGGTATGGATAACGCTACTGCCGTCACACTAGAGCAAGCCGAGGCATGGGGATATACTCCTTGCAAGCGGTGCTATTAAATCGGAAAAATTATGCGAAAAAGAATTTTTGAAATTATAGAGGTCTCCTCGCCCGGTGATGCCGCCAGCCGGATTTATGACTGGTTCATGATGGCGACGATTTTGGTCAGCTTGATACCGTTAGCAACAAAGTCAACCGCCATGTGGACCGTCGTTATCGACCACGCAACGGTGGTCGTGTTTATCTTTGACTATATCCTGCGCTTCTGGACTGCTGATTTCAAACTGCCGCGCCGGGGCCGCACTGCGTTTCTTCTCTATCCGTTCACCCCAATGGCACTGATTGATCTGCTCACCATTCTGCCGTCTTTCGGCATTGTAGGGCGTGGGGCCAGGGTGCTGCGCATTTTTCGGCTGTTCCGAACATTTAAAGTGTTCCGCGTCGTCAAATTTGTGCGGTACTCCAAAAACATTGAGATAATCCTCACCGTGCTGCGTCGTCAAAAATCTGCTTTACTCACCGTCGGCGCACTGGCGGGCGGTTACATCTTGATTTCTGCCCTGGTGGTATTTAATGTAGAGCCTGATACGTTCAATAGCTTTTTCGATGCAATCTACTGGGCCACCATTTCCCTTACGACCGTCGGCTACGGCGATATCTACCCTGTATCGACAGCCGGGCGCATCTTTACCATGCTGTCGTCCATGGTCGGTATCGCGGTGGTCGCACTGCCCGCCGGTATCATCACGGCCGGTTATATGGATGCCGTCAATAAGGATACTGCAAATTCATAAAATCAACGCCTGCGCTTTTCTTTAAGCGCAGGCGTATTTTTTTTGAACAAAAATCCAGTTTTTAAAACAGATGTTCCTATTCTGGCGGCTAGGTATCTGCTACCATAGAGGTACGGTAGCGGCGCGGGGTCAGGCCGGTCTGGCGGCGGAACACACGGTAAAAATAGTTGTAGTCCGAAAACCCGGTCAGGCGGCTGATCTCCACGTTGGACAGGGACGTTGTGGCCAGCAGTTCCATGGCCCGCTGCACCCGCAGCCGGGTGATCTGCTCATTGATACCGCAGCCGTAGGTCTGGCGGGAGAGATAATACAGCCCGGTGCGGCTCAAGGACAGCGCCCGGCAAATCTTTTCGCTGGTCAGTTCCTCTGCCAGGTGGTCGCTCAGATATTGGCCCAGCCGTGCCTCGCTGCTGCCGGGGTTCAGCCGCGCCAAACCCTGTTGGTACAGCGCGGACGCCGCCAGCGCCAGCAGGTCCGATGCCGATTTCAGCGTCGGGTAGGGCGTGCGGGGCAGGGCATCGTAGGCGCTGTGCAGCGCCGCTTCGTCGATGCCGTAGGGTGCGCAGCGCTCCTTGGCCACGGCCCACTCGGTCGCCTCGTCCGCGCCCTGCACGATATGGCTTAGCAGCAGAAATCCCACCGCCGCGCCGTCTATCAAAATCGGCGTGATGACCTCGATCAGCCCGGCGTGGCAGGTGTAGATGACCGTCTCTTTCCGCCGCGTGGCGTTGCGGCAGGCGTTTTGGTCGCACAGATGGCAGCCGATGACCCCTTCCGGCACGCCGCGCACCAGCTTGCAGTAGGCAGGCAGTTCCGGCGGGTAAGAGAGGATATCCATGCCGTAGGTGTCAAACACCACGGTGCGCAGCCCGGTCAGGCGGTGGAAATCCTGCAACAAAACCAGCATTTCTTCCTTATTGAAAACCGTTCCCATAGGTTGCCCCCTTCATTTTGAACATACAGACAGTTTCATCATAGAAAACAAAGCTCCACTTGTCAAGGAGGAAATTCATGCTTACCTTACGAAATTGTACCCTCGGCATTGAGTTCGGCTCCACCCGCATTAAAGCGGTGCTGGTGGACGATGCCTGCAAGCCGGTCGCTCAGGGTGACTTTACCTGGGAGAATCGGCTGGAAAACGGTGTCTGGACCTACCCGCTGGACGAAGTCTGGCGTGGTGTGCAGGCCGCCTACGCCGCCCTGGCCGCCGATGTGCAGGCCCGGTACGGCCAGCCGCTGACCACGGTGGGCTGCATCGGCATTTCGGCCATGATGCATGGCTATCTGCCTTTTGACGCGGCGGGCAATCTGCTCGTGCCGTTCCGTACCTGGCGCAACACGATGACCGGCCAAGCGGCGGAAGCGCTGACCGCGGCGTTCGGGTTCAACATCCCCCAGCGGTGGAGCGTAGCGCACCTGTACCAGGCCATGCTGAACCGCGAGCCGCACCTGGCGCAGCTGGATTTCTTCACGACGCTGGCCGGGTATGTACACTGGCAGCTGACCGGGCGCAAGGTGCTGGGCGTGGGCGACGCCAGCGGTATGTTCCCGATTGACAGCGCCACCGGCGGGTATAACGCTGCCATGCTGGAAAAATTCAACGCGTTGGCGGCAAAGCAGGGCTATCCTGTAGACCTTGCCAGTCTGCTGCCCACCGTTTTGCCCGCAGGTGAGGACGCGGGCACGCTGACCGCCGCGGGCGCGAAGCTGCTGGACCCCACCGGCGTTTTGCAGCCCGGCGTGCCGTTCTGCCCACCCGAAGGCGACGCAGGCACCGGCATGGCCGCCACGAACAGTGTGGCCCCGCGCACCGGCAATGTCAGCGCAGGCACGAGTATTTTTGCCATGGTCGTGCTGGAAAAGCCGCTTTCCAAGGTCTACCCGGAAATCGACATGGTCACGACCCCCGACGGTGCGGCGGTGGCCATGGTCCACTGCAACAACTGCACCAGCGACCTGAACGCCTGGGTCGATCTGCTGGCCGAGAGCGCGGCGCTCTGCGGGGCTGGCATCGACAAGGGCGCGTTGTTCACCCGGCTGTTCAACGAGTCTTTGAAGGGTGCGCCCGACTGCGGCGGCGTGGTGCCCATCAACTATATCTCCGGTGAGAGCGTGACCCACTTTGATGCGGGCCTGCCGCTGCTGCTGCGCCGCCCAAACAGTGATTTTACGCTGGCGAACTTTATGCGGGCCAATATCTATTCGGCCTTTGCCACGCTGGCGTTGGGGCTAAACATTTTGAAGCAGGAGCACGTGGCGTTGGATACGCTGCTGGGCCACGGCGGCATTTTCAAAACGCCGGGTGTGGCGCAGCGGTATCTGGCCGCTGCGGCAGGCGCGCCCGTCACCTGCATGGAGACCGCGGGCGAGGGCGGCCCTTACGGCATGGCGCTGTTGGCGGCCTACCGCCTGTACCGCAGGGCAGGGGAGACGCTGGCGGCGTATCTGAACCGCTGCGTGTTCGCTGATGCCAGAAGCGTAACGCTGGCCCCGGATGCCGACGATACGGATGGGTTCGCGAAGTTCCTGACCGAATATAAAAATGCGCTGAACGCCGAGCGGGCGGTGGTGTCCTGAAAAATTTTCCCGCCGTAGGGGCCGGGCATGCCCGGCCCGGTCGTGTAAGGCAAGTGTGCGCTTCCGGGAAAGTTGCGGGCCGGACATATCCGGCCCCTACCGAGTACTGCAGGCACTGGTTATTTAAAAGAAGGAGAAAACTTTTATGTTGCATACCTATGAATTTTGGTTCGTCGTGGGCAGTCAGTTTTTGTACGGCCCTGAAGTCCTCGAGACCGTCGCCGCCCGCGCGGCGGAGATGGCCGATAAGCTGAACGCCTCCGGCAATCTGCCCTGCAAAATCGTCTACAAAGTTACCGCCAAGACCAACACCGAGATCTCCGACGTGGTGCGCGAGGCCAACTACGACAAGCACTGCGCGGGCATCATCACCTGGTGCCACACCTTCAGCCCCAGCAAAATGTGGATCAACGGCTTTGCCAACCTGCAAAAGCCCTACTGCCACTTTGCCACCCAGTACAACCGCGAGATCCCCAATGAAGAGATCGACATGGACTTCATGAATCTAAACCAGGCCGCCCACGGCGACCGCGAGCACGGCTTTATCGCCGCCCGCCTGCGGATGCCCCGCAAGGTCATTGCGGGCTACTGGCAGGACGAGGACGTGCAGAAGCGCCTGGGCGATTGGATGCGTGCCGCCGTGGGTGTGGCGGTCTCGAGAGAATTGAAGGTCATGCGTTTCGGCGACAATATGCGCGAGGTCGCCGTGACCGAGGGCGACAAGGTCGAAGTGCAGGCAAAGCTCGGCTGGCAGGTCAACACTTGGCCCGTGGGACAGCTGGTGGACACGATGAACGCCGTGACCGATGCGGAAATTGACGCCCTGATGGATGAATACCGCGCTGCCTACGATTTTGCCAGCGAGGACACGGACTTTATCGAGACCGTGCGCTACCAGGCCCGCGAGGAAATTGCCATGAAGAAAATGCTGGACGCCGAAGGGTGCAAGGCATTTTCCAATACTTTCCAGGACTTGTACGGTATGCGCCAGCTGCCGGGCATCGCCAGCCAGCATCTAATGGCTCGGGGCTATGGCTACGGCGGCGAAGGGGACTGGAAAGTTGCCGCAATGACTGCTATAATAAAGGCAATGGCCGAGGGCAAGACCGGCGGCACCGCCTTTATGGAGGATTACACCTACAACCTCGTGCCCGGGGCCATGTACAGCCTGGGTGCCCATATGCTGGAAGTCTGCCCGTCCGTGGCCGCCGCCAGGCCCCGCGTGGAGGTTCACCCCCTGGGCATCGGCGACCGCGAACCGCCTGCCCGCCTGGTGTTTGAGGGCCACGAGGGTGACGCCATCGTCGTGAGCCTCATCGACATGGGCGGCCGCCTGCGGCTGATTTGCCAGGACATCCACTGCGTCAAGCCGATTCTGCCCATGCCCAACCTGCCGGTGGCCCGCGTCATGTGGCAGGCTATGCCTGATCTGACCACCGGCCTTGAATGCTGGATCACGGCGGGCGGCGCACACCACACGACACTGACCTACGATGTGACCGCCGACCAGATGAAGGACTGGGCCAACATGATGGGTATTGAATTTGTCCATATCACAAAAGATACCACGGTGGAAAGTCTGGAACACCAGCTGTTCTTGAACGATTTAGCATGGAAATTGAAAGGATAACCTATGCTGGAAGCATTAAAGCAGCAAGTTTATGAAGCCAATATGGAACTGCCCCGCAGGAGCCTTGTGACCTACACCTGGGGGAATGTCTCGGGCATTGACCGGGAGCGCGGTCTGTTCGTCATCAAGCCCTCCGGCGTTGAATATGACGAGCTTACGTCGGAAATGCTCGTTGTCATGGACCTGGACGGCAACAAGGTCGAGGGCGATCTGAACCCCAGCAGCGACACGAAAACGCATTTGGAACTGTACAAAGCTTTCCCGCAGCTGGGCGGCATCGTACACACCCATTCCACCCACGCGGTGGCCTTTGCCCAGGCGCGGCGCGACCTGCCCGCCTTTGGCACGACCCATGCTGACTACTTTTACGGCCCGGTGCCCTGCACGCGGGAGCTTACGCCGGAGGAAATCGACGAGGACTACGAGAAGAACACCGGCAAGGTCATCATCGAGACGTTTACAGAGCGCGGCATCGACCCGGTACACGTGCCCGGCGTGCTCTGCGCCAGCCATGGGCCGTTCACCTGGGGCAAGGATGCGGCCCAAGCCGTCTATCACGCGGTTGTGCTGGAAGAAGTGGCAAAGATGGCGATCCTGACCCTGACCATCGACCCCAACGCCCATCCCGCACCGCAGCACGTGTTGGACAAGCATTTTATGCGCAAGCATGGGCCAAATGCCTATTATGGGCAGAAATAAGGAGGCTTGTCTTATGAAATTCTACATTGATACCGCCAATGTGGACGAGATTCGCAAGGCCAACGACATGGGCATTATCGCCGGTGTCACCACCAACCCGAGCCTGATTGCCAAGGAGGGCCGCGACTACGCCGAGACGCTGAAGGAGATTGCCACCATCGTGGACGGCCCCATCTCCGGCGAGGTCAAGGCTACCACCACCGACGCCGAAGGCATGATCGCCGAAGGCCGCGCCATCTACGCGCTGGACCCGAAGCACATGGTGGTAAAAATACCCATGACTGCCGAGGGGCTAAAGGCCATCAAGGTGCTGTCCGCCGAGGGCATCCCCACCAACTGTACGCTGATTTTCAGTGCCAACCAGGCATTGCTGGCCGCCCGCGCGGGGGCAGCTTACGTCAGCCCCTTCCTGGGTCGTCTTGACGATATCGGCCAGCCGGGCATTGAGCTGGTCGAGACGATCCACGATATGTTCCTCAACTATCCCGATATCGAGACCCAGATCATTGCCGCCAGCGTGCGCAACCCCATCCATGTGACGGACTGCGCCCTGGCCGGGGCGGACATTGCCACGGTGCCCTACAAAGTTATCGAGCAGATGCTCCACCACCCGCTGACCGATGCCGGCATTGAGAAGTTCCAGGCCGACTACACCAAGGTGTTCGGCGCGTAAAACACGCTACCTTCTCCGCGCTCTGTGCCATTGTTCGGCACAGGGCGCTTTTCTTTGTGCGACGCTTGACGAATCCGCGCTGGTACGATATACTAAATATTTACGGCTCTGGCCGCAATCTGTGTATAAAAGGAGGGAGAACCGCCGTGATTTTCGGCAAGTATATCAACCGCTACTACCTCAAGCACGCACCTGTACTGCTTTTGGGTATTCTGTCGCTGCTGACGGTGGATTATATCCAGCTTCTCATCCCGGAGCTGTACCGGCTGGTCATCAACGGTGTAAACCTGGGGCAGGTGGTGGTGGACGGCCAGACGATGGCCTTCACCAAAGAAGTGCTGTTCCAACACATCTGCCTGCCCATGATCTACATTGTGGTGCTCATGGTCATCGGGCGTTTTCTGTGGCGCGTTTGTTTCTTCGGCTCGGCGGTCCGGGTGGCGGCCAACCTGCGGGAGCAGATGTTTGACCACAGCCGCCAGCTGTCCCAGCAGTATTACCAGGTCAACAAAGTGGGCAACCTGATGAGCCTGTATACCAACGACCTGGACACCATCCAAGAGTGCTTCGGCGACGGCATCCTCATGTTCTTTGATGCGTCGGTGCTGGGCATTCTGGCGCTGGTCAAAATGTGGCGCATGGACATCAAACTCACGCTGCTGGCCCTGATCCCGGCGGCGGTCATGTTCGCCATTGGCACCGTGATGAGTCAGGTCATGACCAAGCGTTGGGAGGAACGCCAGCAGGCATTTTCCGACCTATCGGACTTTGCGCAGGAAAATTTCTCCGGCATTGCGGTCATCAAGGCGTTTGTCAAAGAGCTGAAAGAGCTGATGGCGTTCCGCAAGTTAAACAAGGAAAACGAGGAAATCAACGTTACCTATACAAAAATTGCCACACTGTTGGAGGTCCTCGTCACCCTGTTTGTTGAATCGGTCATCTGCGTTATCCTCGGTTACGGCGGCTGGCTCGTCTACCGGGGCCAGTTCAACGCGGGCCAGCTGGTGGAGTACATCGGCTACTTTGAGGCCATCGTCTGGCCCATCATGGCGATTTCGATGCTGATTGAAAAGACCGCCCGCGGCAAAGCATCGCTGAACCGCATTACCGAGCTGCTGGACGCGCCCATCGATGTGGCCGACCGTGACGGCGTGGCCGATTTGAAAAATCCCCGCGGCGGCATCGAGTTCCGCCATCTGAACTTCTGCTACCCGGACGGCGAGTACGATGTTTTGAAGGATATTTCCTTTACCATCGCACCGGGGGAGAGCGTCGGCATCGTGGGCAAGACCGGCGCGGGCAAAACCGCGCTGGTAGATCTGCTGCTGCGCACCTACAATGTGCCCGACGGCACGCTGTTTGTGGACGGGCAGGACGTGAACGCCGTGTCCATCCATTCGGTGCGCGACGCCTGCGCCTACGTGCCGCAGGATAACTTCCTGTTCTCGGACACGATTGCCCACAACATCGGCTTCGGCGTGGACGACGCCAGCCGGGAGGACATTGACCGCGCCGCTGCGCTGGCCGATGTGCGGGACAACATCGTGGACTTTAAAGATGGCTACGAAACCGTCCTCGGCGAGCGCGGCGTGACCGTTTCCGGCGGGCAGAAGCAGCGCATTTCGATTGCCCGGGCACTGCTGAAAAACGCGCCGATTTTGATTCTGGACGACTCGGTTTCGGCAGTCGATACCCGCACCGAGCGCATCATCCTCGACAACCTGAAAACGAGCCGCGCGGGCAAGACCACCCTGCTGATTGCCCACCGTATTTCCACGGTGGAGCAGCTGGACAAAATCATCTTTATCGAGGACGGCAGGGTGGAGGCCGTAGGCCCGCACGACGAATTGTACCGTACCTGCAACGAATACCGCCGCATGGTAGACCTGCAAAAGCTGGAAGATGAAGTGGGAGGTGACGGCAATGGCTAACCTGAATCCGCTGCTTCTCGTCGGGGGCGTCATCGGCACGGTCACGGCCATTTTGATTTTTGCCTACGCCCTTGTCAAGGGCAAAAAGGAGACGATGGGCTTTGAGCGCACGATGAAGGACGGCGAAATCCTGCGCCGCCTGGCCGGGTACGCCAAGCCTTACTGGGCAAAATTTGTCGTTGTGCTGTTTCTGATGCTGTTCTCGATTGCCTACGACATTATCTCGCCCCTCATCGTCGGTGCGCTAGAAGAACTGGTGGCCGGGGAGTTTGCGCTGCCGCGCCTCTTTGCGGGCGTGGCCGTCTATGCGGGCGTGCTGGTGTTTTCGATGGCAAGCACCTACTTCCAGGCCGTCATTTTGCAGCGCGTCGGCCAGCGCATTATCTCCGACCTGCGCGAAAATCTGTTCACCCACATTGAGTCGCTGGCCCACGAGCAGCTGAACGAAATCCCGGTCGGCAAGCTCGTCACCCGCGTGACCAACGACACGAACGCTATCTCGATGATGTTCACGAACCTGCTGGTCACGCTGGCCAAGAACATCTTCGTCATCCTCGGCATTCTCATCGCCATGCTGTCCCTCAACTATGAGCTGACGCTGATGGTGCTGTGTTTTGTGCCGTTCATCGTGATTTTTACGGTGATTTTCCGCAAATTCTCCCGCCGCGCCTACCGCAAGGTCAAGGACGCGACGACGGATATCAACACCTACCTGTCGGAGAATCTTTCCGGCATCAAGGTCACGCAGATTTTCGGCCGCGAGGATGAAAAAATGGCGGAGTTCCGCGAGAAAAGCCAGCGGCTTGCCAAGGCCAACCAGGAGCAGATTTTTGTCTTCGGCGTGTTCCGGCCGCTGGTGTATATGCTGTACATCTGCTCGATCCTGTGTCTGTTTTACCTGGGCGGCATGGGCCACCTGACCGGCGCGACGTTTTTGGGGCAGACGATTTCCGGCGGCACTATCGTTACCTTTTATATGTATATCTCCAAGTTCTTCACCCCCATCCAGAATCTGGCCGAGCAGTTCAACTGGCTGCAATCGGCGCTGGCCTCGTCGGAGAAGGTGTTCTCCATCATGGACATTCAACCCAAGATGGTGGACGCACCCGACGCCGTTGAGTTGGACGAGGTGAAGGGCGACATTGAGTTCCGCGACGTCTGGTTCAGCTACATCCCCGGCGAGTGGGTCTTGCAGGGCGTGTCGTTCCATGTGAGCCCCCGGGAGACGGTGGCCTTTGTCGGCTCCACCGGCTCGGGCAAGAGCACGATTTTGTCGCTGATCTGCCGCAACTATGAGTTCCAGAAGGGCGAGATTTTAATTGACGGCATCGACATCCGCAAAATCAAAATTTCGTCGCTGCGCCGCCACTTCGGCCAGATGCTGCAGGATGTGTTCCTCTTCTCGGGCACGATCCGCAGCAATATCGTCCTGCGGGAAGAAGGCATCCCCGACGAGGAGATCATGCAGGTCTGCCGTTATGTCAACGCCGATAAGTTCATTGACAAGCTGGACCACGGCCTCGACGAGGAGGTCCGCGAGCGCGGCAACAATTTCTCGGCTGGTCAGCGGCAGCTGCTGAGCTTTGCGCGGACCATCATCCACAAGCCCAGCGTCATGATATTGGACGAAGCCACAGCGAATATCGACACCGAGACCGAGCTGTTGATTCAGGATAGCTTGGAAAAAATGCGTTCTGTCGGCACGATGCTGATCGTGGCGCACCGGCTTTCCACCATCCAGCACGCGGACAATATCATTGTATTGTCCCACGGCAAGATTCTGGAGCAGGGCAGCCACCAGGCGCTGCTGGCAAAGCATGGACGGTATTACCAGCTGTATACGCTGCAATATCATAAGGAGCAAATGAAGGGGTAAGGCAGTAAAGCCCCCGCCTTTGCCTTAAGCTGGTGGCTGAGTGGGTTAAGCTACGACGCCATGCACGGCGTCGGCAATTTTGCCATCATGCTGGTGCTGTACCGCCCGCTGCGGAAAGCGCTGAGGGCGGCGAAAAGGCAGATTGGGTGGTAGCTCTTTGCCTTCCCCCTTGGGGGAAGGTGGCCCCGCAGGGCCGGATGAGGGGCGCGTGTGCCACAGTAACCCGTGAAGAGGCAATAGCGGTAAGTCACCCTTCATCAGTCCGCGCTGCGGACAGCTTCCCCAAAGGGGAAGCCTTTTTTATTTGCAGGCAGTGGACGTACCCCCGATTTTATGCTATACTATATCAGTTATAGTGGGGAGGTATAGGACCATGCGCGTTTTAGGCATCGACCCTGGGTATGCTATTGTGGGCTGGGGCGTTGTGGAATACATCGGCAACCGCTTTGCCCCCATCGGGTACGGCGCGGTCATCACCGAAAAAGACACGCCCTTTGAACAGCGGCTCGTCGAAATTTACGAGGGTGTGCTGGATATCTGCAAGCGCTACCAGCCCGAAGCCCTCTCTATCGAAAAGCTGTACTACCAGCACAACCAGACCACCGTCATCGGCGTGGCTGAGGCCCGCGGCGTCATTCTGCTGGCGGCTGCCCAGTGCGGCGTGCCGATCTATGAGTACACCCCCATGCAGGTCAAGCAGGCTATCACCGGGTATGGCAAGGCTGTGAAAAAGCAGA
>OBHX01003195.1_pt1 | contig 11892 bp, 12 predicted proteins | sample 1519331 | NCBI WGS metagenome assembly OBHX01 (sample SAMEA2602897, study PRJEB22501) | metagenome
CGGTACCTGATGGGCGCGCAGGTGGAAAAGTGAATAGAAATGTGAATGCAAAAAGCAGCCCCACCGCCGTTTCCGGCGGTGGGGCTGTTGCAATATGGAATATTACAGGAACACGAAAAACAGCATCACGATCAGGTACGCGAACGCGAGCGTCATCGGCGCGAGCGCGAGCACGGCGGTCAGCCGCCAGTCGTCTGCGCTCTCCACGACCGTGCCCTCATACACCGGCTCGCGCGTTCCGGCGAGCGTGCCGTGCAGGTAGCTGCGGTAGAGCTTCAGAAACTGCTTGCCGTCGCGGCGGCCGATGCTGTAGGATGCCTGCTCCGGCGAGCGGGGCTGCAGGGCGTGGTGTGTGCGCATCCGATGTTCCTCCTCATGCACCTCAAAAGGTGTCGAATCTTTCACAATGCTATTATACGCATCCGGGCGCTGCGCGTCAACCGGGTAAGTTTTCCGGTGCGGCGGTCTCGGGCACGTGCGTCATGTCGGGCGACGGCTCCGGCGTGATCTCTGGGGTGGGTTCCGGCTCCGGCGTCGGCGGCGGGGGCAGAATGATTTGCGGCGGGTTTACGCTCGCGGGCGTCGGCGTGGGGGCCGCGGTCTGCACCGGCGTGGACGCCGGGGCAGGGTGCTTGCGCGGGATGCTGCCGACCGCGAGCCACAGCGCCGCGATCACGGCGGCGAGCACGGCCAGCACGACGGCCACGGTCAGGATGATCTCGCGCCGGCGCGCGTGCGCGTGCTTTTTGCGCTGGGTCTCCTGCTCGGCGATCCGTGCGGCCGGCACTTCAAACCGCCGCGTCTGCGACAGTTCCTCGGCCGGCGGCTGGGGCAGGGGCACGGCCGTCTCCGCGTCGAGCGCCGTGATCTCGATGAGCACGAGCGTGATGTTGTCGCCTGGCCCGGCCGCGAGCGCCTGCGCCATGAGCGCCTGCCCCAGCTCCGGCAGCGGCACGTCGGCGCCGAGCGCTGCCTGCAGCTGGCTGTCGCTGAGCTTGCCGGTCAGCCCGTCGGTGCACAGCAGCAGCCGGTCGCCCACGGCGAGCGGCACGCTGGCCGCGAAATACGGCATGAGCCGCTGGCGCGCGCCCAGCATGCCCAGATACTGCGTGAGCACGTGCCTGTCCGGGTTGTCGGCCGCGTCGGCGGCGGCAGCGCCGGCGTCGAGCTGCTCCTGATACTTGGTGTGGTCGCGCGAGATGCGCTGCAGCGCGCCGCCGCGCTGCAGGTAGATGCGGCTGTCGCCGACATTGCAGCAGTAGGCGCGGTTGCCGGTCAGGTGTACGGTCGCGGCGGTCGAGCCGCCGATCTGGCCGCTGGCCGCGATCATGTCGCACACGGCGACATTTGCCCGGCGGAAGAAATCGAGCGCGTCAAACGGCTCGTCGCTGCTGCACTGGTGCAGCGTCTGCGCGCACAGCAGCGCCGCCTGCTCGCCGTTGGCCTCGCCGCCCATGCCGTCGAACACGCCGTAGATCAGCCGCCGGCTCTCCTGCTCGGCGGCCGCCTCGGCTACGGGGATTGCGGGGTCGCGCTTGAACGTGCCGTTGCAGTAGTAGTTATCCTCATTGTTGTCCCGGCCGGAGCCGATGTTTGTCTGCGCGTAACACAGCGCCCGCATCGCGCGTCCCTCCCTTGCTGCGTGTTTTCTGCTGCTATCGTACCGTTCGGCGGCCGGTTTGTCAACGTGCTGTCGGGCGGGATGCGGAAAAAATCTCGCCAAAAATTGCCGCCGTGGGGATTCCATCGGCGGCGGTTTTGTGCTATGCTGGTCAAAAAAGAGCGCCGCCGTGTGTCCGGCGGCGATGGGGGAACGGATATGAACGAACGATTGGCCGCGGCGCTCGAGCAGCTGCCCTTCTGGCCGAACCTGACCGAGCCGCAGCGCGAGCTTGCGCGGCGCGGCGCGCGCCTGGCGCAGTATGACCGCGGCGCGCTCGTGCACGGGTGCGACGGGCAGTGCCTCGGCATGATCCGGGTGCAGAGCGGCCGCCTGCGCGCATGCATGCTCTCGGACGACGGGCGCGAGATCACGCTCTACCGCCTCACGGACGGGGACGCCTGCGTGCTGGCGGCGGCGTGCGTCATCCGGCAGATCACGTTCGAGGTGCAGCTCGTGGCCGATGCGCCGACGGAGCTGCTCATCCTCGGCGCGCACGTGTTCCAGCAGCTTGCGGCGGAGAACATCCATGTCGAGTGCTGTATGTACCGCCTTGCGACCGAGCGCTTTTCCGATGTCATGTGGGCGATGCAGCAGCTGCTGTTCACGAGCTTTGACAAGCGCCTCGCACAGTATCTCTGGGACGAGTCCGACCACGCCCGCGCGCCCGTGCGCGCCACGCACGAGCAGATCGCGCGCGACACCGGCGCCGTGCGCGAGACCGTCACGCGCATGCTGCGCCACTTCGCCGACGACGGCATCGTCTCGCTCGGCCGCGGCACGGTCACGGTCGCGGACGCCGAAAAACTGCGCCGCCTCGCCGGAATGTGACTTTGCCACAGAACGTGGGTGGAAAATCTGTTAAAATCAGCACATACGAATACAGACGACAATTCCAGAAAGGAAGATCATCATGATTACACTGACGAAAGAAAACTTTGCGCAGCAGGTCCTGCAGTCCGACAAGCCCGTGCTCGTGGATTTCTGGGCGACATGGTGCGGCCCGTGCCGCATGATGGCCCCCGTGGTCGAGGAGCTCGATGCCGAGCACCCGGAATACAAGTTCGGCAAGGTCAACGTGGACGAGCAGCCGGAGCTCGCGGGCCAGTTCCGCATCATGAGCATCCCGACGCTGATGGTGTTCCGCGGCGGCCAGGCCGCGGCTGTGAAGGTCGGCGTGACGCCGAAGGAAGAACTGCTCAAACTCCTCGGCTGAGACCGGGGGAATTGTGGATAAGAAGGAGGAGACCAATATGCACTGCACTGTGAAAATGACCGAGGATCTGTATTGGGTCGGCGCATCCGACCGCCGTCTGGCCCTGTTTGAGAGCGTGTACCCCATTCCGCGCGGCGTGTCGTACAACGCCTACGTCCTGCTCGACGAAAAGACTGTCCTGCTCGACACGGTGGACCAGTCCGTCGCCGGTCAATTCTTTGAAAACCTCGCCCATGTCCTTGGCGGCCGCCCGCTGGACTACATCGTCGTGCACCACATGGAGCCCGACCACGCCAAGACGCTCGAGGAGACCGTGCGCCGCTACCCCGAGGCGAAGATCATCTGCAACGCGAAGATCCGCGACATGATCCGCAACTACTTCACCTTTGACATTGACGCCCGCGCCATCCTCGTGGCCGAGGGCGATACCTACTGCTTCGGCAAGCACACGTTTGCCTATGTCATGGCGCCGATGGTCCACTGGCCGGAGGTCATGGTCAGCTTCGACACCACGACCGGCACGCTCTTCTCCGCCGATGCCTTCGGCACGTTCGGCGCGCTCAATGGCAATCTCTATGCCGATGAGTACGACTTCGAGCACGACTGGCTGCCCGATGCCCGCCGCTACTATACGAACATCGTCGGCAAGTACGGCACGCAGGTGCAGGCATTGCTCAAGAAGGCCGCCACGCTCGACATCCGCATGATCTGCCCGCTGCACGGCCCGGTCTGGCGCAAGAACATCGGCTGGTTCGTCGATAAGTACAGCAAGTGGAGCTCCTACACGCCCGAGCAGGAGGGCAGCGTGCTCATCGCTTACTCCTCCGTCTACGGCCACACGGAAAACGCGGCGCAGGTGCTCGCCACCATGCTCGCTGAGCGCGGCGTGCGCAACATCGCCATGTATGACGTCCCCGTCACGCACCCGAGCTATGTCGTGGCCGAGGCCTTCCGCTGCAGCCACCTCGTGTTCGCGTCCACGACGTACAACGCCGGCATCTTCTGCAACATGGAGACGGCGCTGCTCGACATCGCGGCGCACAACCTCCAGAACCGCACCATTGCCCTGATCGAAAATGGCTCCTGGGCGCCGACCGCCGGCAAGCTCATGCGCGGCATCCTTTCCAAGCTCAAGAACGTGACCATCCTCAACGAGACGCTCACCATCAAATCCTCGCTCAAGGACGACCAGCTCGGCGCGCTCGCCGAGATCGCGGACGCGCTCGTGGCCTCCATGCCGAAGCCCGCGCCGATCGTCAACGAGGGCAAGCAGAACCCCGCCGCGCTCTTCAAGTTCCAGTACGGCCTGTTCGCGCTCTCCGCCCGCGAAGGGGACAAGGACAACGCCTGCGTCATCAACACCGCCATCCAGATGGCCAACAAGCCCGAGCGCATCTCCATCTCGGTCATCAAGGCCAACTACACCTGCGGCATGATCGAGCGCACCGGCGTGTTCAACCTCTCGCTGCTGACGAAGGAAGTGCCGTTTGCCTTCTTCCAGCACTTCGGCTTCCAGTCCGGCGCGGATGTGGACAAGTTCGCAGATTGGACGGACTGCGCCCGCAGCGACAACGGCCTGTATTACATCAACCGCTATACGAACGCCATGTTCTCCTGCCGCGTCGTCGAGAGCTACGACCAGGGCAGCCACCGGCTCTTCATCGCCGAGATCACGGAGTCCAAGCTCTTCAGCAACGACGAGACCGTGACCTATGACTACTACCGCAGCCACATCAAGCCCGCGCCGCCGAAGCTCGCCCCCGCCGAGAAGGCGACCTGGGTCTGCTCCGTGTGCGGCTACGTGTACGAGGGCGAGACGCTCCCGGCCGATTTCATCTGCCCGCTGTGCAAGCACCCGGCGTCCGACTTCGTCAAGCATGAGGCCAAGCCCGCGGAAAAGCGCGTCGGCTTCGTCTGCACCGTCTGCGGCTACGTGTACGAGGGCGCGGATATGCCGGACGACTTTGTCTGCCCGCTGTGCCACCACCCGAAGTCCGATTTCAAACCGCTCGAGTAAGATATCCTGATAGAGAAAAATGCCCCGCCGCAGGTTTCTGCGGCGGGGGATTGTAAGTTTCCGTGATTTTTGCAGCACGCGCAGCCAGTTGTCGGCGAAGAGATCCTGCAGCAGCGCGGCGTCATAGCCGCAGGCTTTGATGGCCGCATAGAGCTTTGGGTAGTCCTGCACGCCGGTGATGCCGCCGCCGAGCGTATTGCACCCGTCGAGGTCGCCGCCGAGCGCGAGCGTCCTGTCGCCGCCGAGGTCGAGCAGATGCTCGACGTGGCGCACGACGGCGTCCATGCCGCCGCCGAGAAAGTCCGTGTAGAGGTTCAGCCCAACCACGCCGCCGCTGTCGCGGATGGCGCGAAAGAGGTCGTCCGAGACATTGCGCGTGGGCGCGCACACGGCGCGGCTGTTTGCGTGCGAGGCGATCACCGGGCCGAGCCCGAGGCGCACCACGTCCCATGCCGCCGCCTCCGACAGGTGCGACACGTCCGGCAGCATCCGGTGCGCATACAGCGCGCGCACAAAGTCGCGCCCCTGCGCCGTGAGCCCCTGCGCCTGCGCGTCGCAGTGCGAGCCTGCGAGGGCGTTTGCGTGGTTCCATGTCAGCGTCACGTATACGCACTCCCACGCCGCCGCGTCGTCCAGCCGCCGCGGGTCGCACTCCAGCAGCTCCGCGCCCTCGATGCCGAGCAGCGCGGCCGTTTTCCCGGCGGCCCAGGCGGCGCGCACGTCCCGCGCCGTGCGGCAGCGGCGCACGAGATCGGCATTGCGCGCGCATTCCCGCTCCAGCAGCGCGTGCTGCCGCTGCGCGACGGTGTAGAGCGGGGCGCTTGTTTTGCTGCTGTCGGCAAACACGGCGAAGATCTGCGCGTGCTGCCCGAGGGCCGCGCAGCGCGCAAGATCGACGTGGCCGCCGTTTTGCCGCAGACCCTCGCCGGTGGTCATGCAGCGCGCGGGCGTGTCGCAGTGGCCGTCAAAGCAGCGCATCACGCATCCTCCCGCCGCGTCACGGTCTCGAGATAGTCGTAGTACGGCAGCAGGAAGCCGAACCCGCGCACGAGCGCGTCTGTCAGCGCGGGGGAGAAGAGCAGGTCGTCGTGTTCGCGCACGCACGAGAGGTCGAGCACGCGCTTATTGTACCACGGGCGCAGCAGCGCGCCTGGGTCGCCCTTCGCGCGGGCGTAGTCCTGCCCGGTGAGCACGAAGGTATCCTGCGCGTTCAGGCGCTCGGCCAGCGCCGTCAGCGGCAGGGGATCGGCGTCGATCGCGCGGCGGAAGCACGCCATCGTGTTCGCCTTCGCCCAGTAAAAGCCCATGCCGTAGCTGTAGTTGTGCGGCGTGATCTCGAAATAAAACGCCGGGATCTCCGGCCCGCGGCTGCTGTCGCACCGCAGTGTGAACCAGAGGTTCTCCTTATACGGCCCATTTCCGTGCAGCCGCCGCGCGTCGCGGTAGATGCGCGCCACGTGCAGATACCACTTCCGGTCGGGGTACGCCTGCTCGAGCGCCGCCGTCACGTCCGCGGCCAGCGCCTTCATGGGCCGGTCAAGCGTGTCGAGAAATACCTGCTTGTGCTCCAGAAACCACGGGCGCTCGTTGTGAAAGCGCAGCTCCCAGAGAAAGTCGATCGTTGCGTCGGAAAAGCCTGTGAACATGTGTGTTTCGCTCCTTGTCTCCGCGTGGAAAGTATCCCTATCTTACGCCGAAATATCCGCCCGCGCAAGAGGCTGCACCGTGGAGAAAACCCTGTATTTTTCAGGGTTTTTGTCACATTGCTGAATTATGGTTGCATTTTTGACAAATCTTTTGTATACTATCTATCGCGCGGCTGCTTTGCCGCGGGGAAAATGAAAAATTGCAGAGGAGACAAATCATGATTGACAAAATTGACAGTGTGGTCAATGCGATCGGCGGCTTTTTATATCAGCCGTACATCGTGCCGCTGTTTCTGATCGTCGCGGGCCTGTATTTCACGATCCGCACCGGTCTGATCCAGTTCCGCCTGTTTGGCGAGTCCATCCACGTCGTCGCGGAAAAGCCGAAGGAGAAGGGCAGCATTTCCTCGTTCGGCGCGCTCATGGTGTCCACGGCGTCGCGCGTCGGCACCGGTAATATCGTCGGCGTGTCCACGGCCATCTGCCTCGGCGGCTTCGGCGCCGTGTTCTGGATGTGGGTCGTGGCGCTGCTCGGCGGGGCGAGCGCCTTCATCGAGTCCGCGCTCGCGCAGGTCTATAAGAAAAAGGACGGCAAGGGCGGCTGCGTCGGCGGCCCGTCGTATTACATGGAGCAGGCGCTGCACCAGCGCTGGCTCGGCGTCATTTTCGCCGTCGTGCTCATCCTGACCTATGTGGTCGGCTACAACATGCTCGCGTCGTACAACCTGCAGGACGCCTTCGCCGGCTTTGGCTTCTACGCCAAGGGCCGCACGCCGTACATCATCGGCGCGATCCTCGCGGTGCTGTTCGCCGCGTGCGTGCTCGGCGGCGGCAAGCGCCTGACCAATATCACGGGCGTGCTCGTGCCGGTCATGGGTGTGCTGTACATCCTCGTGTCGCTCGTCGTCATTTTCATGAACATCAAGATCTTCCCGAGCGTCATCGCCAACATCTTCCGCGATGCGTTCAATTTCAAGGCGGCGTTCAGCGGCTTTGCCGGTTCGTGCATCATGTGGGGCATCAAGCGCGGCCTGTACTCCAATGAGGCCGGCATGGGCTCGGCACCGAACGCGGCCGCCACGGCCGACGTCTCGCACCCGGCCAAGCAGGGCCTCGTGCAGATGCTGTCCGTGTTCATCGACACGCTGCTCATCTGCTCGGCCACGGCGTTCATGTGCCTGTGCTCCGGCGTCGTGCCGACCAAGGAAGCGGCCGGCGCGGCCTATGTGCAGGCGTCCATGCAGCAGGCGCTCGGCAGCTTCGGCCCCATCTTCATCGCCGTGTCCATGAGCCTGTTCGCGTTCACGACGCTCATCGGCAACTACTATTACTGCGAGGGCTGCCTGAAGTATATCCTTCGGCGCGACCCGAGCAAGGCGGGCATGACGGTGTTCCGTCTGGCTGCGACGGCGCTCGTGTTCGTCGGCGCCATCGTCAGCGCCGGCCTCGCGTGGGATACGGCCGACATGCTCCAGGGCACGATGGTCATCATCAACATCCCGGTCATCCTCATCCTCGGCAACAAGGGTGTGGCTGTGCTCAAGGACTACATGCGCCAGCGCAAGGAGGGCAAGAACCCCGAGTTCCACGCCGCCGACATCGGCATCACCGGTACGGACTACTGGAACTGAGCCTTCCGAAAACAGAACAGAACAGAAAAACACCGGCCGTTTCGGCCGGTGTTTTTCGCCGTACAGGCGCTTTGTCACGCGGGGATGCGCCGGTACAGCCGCGCACGCAGCAGCGTCGCCAGCGCGAGCTTGACCGCGTCCGGCAGCAGAAACGGCAGCACGCACTTGGCCAGCACCACGCCGAGCGTGATGGCGCCCGTGCGGGTGTAGACGATGAGAAACCACGCCGTTCCGAACGCATAGCACACGAGCAGCCCCACGGCCGCCGAGAGCACGAACACCCACTGGCCCTGCCCCCAGTGCGCCTGCGCGAAGGTGATGATGAGCGTCAGCAGCACAAAGCCGACGAGGTAGCCGCCCGTCGTGCCGAGCAGGGACGCGAACCCGCCGCGAAAGCCCGCGAACACCGGCGCGCCCACCGCGCCCAGCAGCAGATACACCAGCACGCTCACCGTGCCGCGCTTGCCGCCGAGCAGGCCGCACACGGTGAAGATCGCAAACGTCTGCAGCGTGAACGGCACTTCCGCCGGGATGCTGATCCACGCGCACACGGCGATGAGCGCCGCGCCGATCGCGCAGAAGCACAGGTCTCTGGTCGAAAATTTCATAAGATCTCCTCCAATTGTAAAGTGAAGCACAAAATAACTTAACAATCGGACGATAGCACACGCGCGCCAAATTGTCAACCGGTTTTGAAAAATGCTTTACAATTTCGCTGCCATCGGCTAAACTGACACCAGAGAAAGATCCAAAGGAGTGTGATCTCATGCTGCGGGACGATGTTTTGCTCCTGCTCACGGAGGCGGAGGGGTATCTCTCCGGCGAGGAAATGCGCGAAAAGCTGGGCGTGTCGCGCGCGGCGGTCAGCCAGGCGGTGCGCGCGCTGCGCGCAGACGGCTATGATATCGACGCGGTCACGAACCGGGGCTACTGCCTGCGCGCGCGGCCGGACACGCTCACGGCCGGGGACGTGCTGTCCTACCTGCCGGAGGCGCGGCGGGCGACGGTGCGGTGCTTTGCGCAGATCGACTCCACGAACAGTTATCTCAAGGCCGAGGCCATGCGCGGCGCGCCGGACGGCCTGTGCGCCATTGCCGACCGGCAGACGGCCGGGCGCGGCCGGGCCGGGCGGCCGTTTCGCTCGGACGCGGGGCAGGGGGTCTACCTGTCCATGCTCCTGCGGCCGAATTGCGCGCCCACGGCGGCCATGACCATGACGGCGCACGTCGCGGTGGCCGTCTGCCGCGCGCTCGAGGCGTGCGGCGTGCAGCCGGGCATCAAGTGGACGAACGATCTCGTCCTCGGCACGAAAAAGCTCTGCGGCATCCTCACGGAGCTGACCGTCGAGGCCGAGACCGGCACGGTCGATTCCATCGTGGCCGGCATCGGTGTGAACGTCCGCCAGCGGCCGGAGGACTTCCCGCCGGAGCTGCGCACCATCGCGGGCTCGGTCCGGTCCGAGACGGGGCTGGAGATCTCCCGCGCGCGGCTGGCAGCGGAAATGGTGCGCGCGCTCGACCAAATGTACCTCGACTGGCAGTGCGACCCGCGCGCGTATCTCGACGATTACCGCGCGCGCTGTGTCACGGTCGGGCGGCCGGTGCGCGTCGTGCGCGGCGAGGATGTCCGCACCGGCTTTGCCGAGGCGGTGGACGACGACTTCGCGCTTGTCGTCCGCTGGCCGGACGGCACGCGCGAGACCGTCACCGGCGGCGACGTGTCCGTGCGCGGCCTGTTTGGCTATCTGGATTGAGGGGGTTCACTCCCGCACGGCAAGCAGGTACTGCACGCCTGCCGGCGCGGCCATGGGGAGGTCCGGATTTCTGCAGTTGTGCGCGGTGAAAAACCGCCGCGTCATCGCCTCCGCGTCCCACACCTCCCGGACGGCAAAGCCGCAGGATGCGAGCAGCGCCAGCATCTCCTGCGGGGTGTAGCGCGCCTGCGTCCGCTCTCCGGCCGCCTCTGCCAGCGCGCGGTTGACGGCGGCGCTGCGGCTCGACGTGCTCGGCGGCAACGTCCCGGCCGAGCGGCTCTACGCCGGGCAGTGGTTCGAGCGCCGCGGCACGGTGCGGATGTTTTGCGCCGACACCGGCTGCACGGACTACGGTCTCTATGAATACCTGCTGTGAGCGGGCAGAAAAAACCGGCTGCGGACTTTCCGCAGCCGGTTTTTCGCATATGGTCGCGCTCAGTACGCGCTGATGGGCAGCGAGTCGTCGTCCTGCCCCTTTTCCACGGAGCGGATGACGATGTCGTAGCCGACGTTCTCGTTGACCTGCACGTGCACAGTCTCGCCCGCGCGGTGGCCCATGACGGCCTTGCCGACGGGGGACTCCTTGCTGATGAGGCCCTCGAGCGCGTTCTGCCGCAGCGTCGTCACGAGGCGGATCGTCTGCTCCTCGTCGTCGTCCGGGATATAGATGACGACCTTGTCGAACAGGCCCACCACGTCACCGGACGAGTGGTCGGAGATGACCTTCGCCGTGTCCACCATCCGCTGCAGGTAGCGGATGCGGCTGTCGTTGCGGTTTTTCTCGCGCTTGGCGGCCTTGTATTCAAAGTTCTCGCTCAGGTCGCCGAAGCCGCGCGCCACCTTGACCTCCTCGATCAGCTTCGGCCGCAGCTGAAGCGTGCGGTAGTCGATCTCGTCTTTCATCTTCTGAATGTCGACTTCCGTCAGTTCGTCATACATGAAAAACACCTCGATTTCTCAGGCGTCCATCTTATCACATTCCGTGTCGGAAGAAAAGGCTTTGCGGTCGTTTTCCACGAGCTGCCTGCGAAAGATCGCGCGGAACACCCCGCGCGTGGCCGGCCCGGCGGCAAAGATCTGCCACAGCAGCGCCCACGGCAGGTTGCGGTAGAGCGTGGCGAGAAAGCGCGCGAAAAACTCCGCGTCAATGCCCGTGAACAGCGCCGTTGCGATCAGGCTCATCGACGGGCACATGACCATGACCGTGCAGCCGGACACGCCCAGCGTCACGAGCAGCGGGTTGTCGCGCCCCGGCCGGACGAATTTGTGCGCGATGTGCTGCCCCGCGCGGCTGCCATAGAGCATGGAGACGACAAAGACGATCGCGCCCATGAACGCGGTCTCCTTCAGCGCGGGCAGAAAGACCGCGTTGGACATCGCGCCGAGCTTGTGCGCGACGTTGGCGACCTCCATCCCCAGCGCCATGAAATACGACATCAGCAGTCCGAAGACCGCACCCTGTGTTTTTGTCTGCGGCATATTGCAGACCTCCTTTTTTGATGTGCGGCTGCTTTGCGCCGGGCAAACAAAAAAGCGCACAGCGTCCGGTGTCCGGATGCTGCACGCTTTGCGTTCCTGTTGTGTCAGTGCTACACGAGCCAGCTTCTTTTTTAGCAGATCCCGGCCGAAAAGTCAAGCGCCGGCACATGATTTTCCGCTCCCCGGGCACACTAGCCCATATTGAAAGGAGTGGTTCGGATGGACCTGCTGCAAGTGGCGGCCACGTCCGTGGGTGCGTTTGTGGCGCTGTTTCTGCTCTCCAAGCTCATGGGCCACCGCCAGATCTCGGAGCTGAGCGTCTTTGACTACGTCAACGGCATCACCATCGGCTCGATCGCCGCCGAGATGGCCACGGAGCTGGAAAAACCGCTGCGTCCGCTCATGGCCATGGTGGTCTGGGCGCTGCTGGTGTGGCTGCTCGAGGCGCTGACGAGCAAGTGTCCGCGCCTGCGCAAATATATCAGCGGCG
>OBHX01003204.1_pt1 | contig 11865 bp, 8 predicted proteins | sample 1519331 | NCBI WGS metagenome assembly OBHX01 (sample SAMEA2602897, study PRJEB22501) | metagenome
GGCGGTCTATCTCTTGTTTTCGGTTGCTTGCTTCCTTACCGTACATGAGCATTGGCGCAGGGAATGTCCCCTGTGAGAAGCGATGCCGCATTTATCGTTTTGCCTTATTTTGCCGTGCTTTTATAGAGCGAACTGCTTTTTGCCGCTGACGAGGTCCTTCCACAGCGGGGACATGCCGCGTAAGTATTCTACGACCTCGGGCACGGCATCGAGGATGCGGTCGATTTCCTCGTCGGTGTTCCACTCGCACAGACTCAGGCGCAGCGAGCCGTGCGCCACATCGTGCACGCGGCCGATGGCCAGTAGTACGTGGCTTGGGTCGAGCGAGCCGGACGTGCACGCGCTGCCGGACGACGCGCAGATGCCCTTTGCGTCGAGAAGAAGCAGCAGGCTCTCGCCCTCGACGCCCTCGAAGCAGAAGCTCACGTTGCCGGGGAGGCGATTCACGGGATCGCCGTTGAGTGCGCTGTGCGGGATTTTGGACAGGCCGTCGATCAGGCGGTCGCGCAGGGCGCTGACCCTTTTCGCATTCTCGTCGAGGTGTGCGCAGGCATCTTCGAGCGCCGCAGCCATGCCCATGACGGCGGGAAGATTTTCCGTACCCGCGCGCTTGCCGCGTTCCTGCGCGCCGCCCTCGATGAGGTTCGTCAGGAAGACACCCTGACGGGCGTACAGCACGCCGGTGCCCTTCGGCCCGTGGAACTTGTGCGCGGAGAGTGACAGCAGGTCGATGTTCTGCGCCTTGACGTCAATGGGCAGATGCCCCGCGGCCTGCACGGCGTCGGTGTGGAACAGCACGCCCGCCTCGCGGCAGACGGCGCCGATCTCGCTGATCGGCAGGATGGAGCCGATCTCGTTGTTGGCGTACATGACGGAAACCAGGCACGTATCCTCGCGGATGGCGTCTTTCACCTGCTGCGCCGTCACGGTGCCGATGGGGCCGACGGGGAGAAGCTCGACGGTGAAGCCCTCTTTTTCAAGCTTTTTCAGCGTGTGCAGCACGGCGTGGTGCTCGAATGCGGTCGAAATGATGTGCTTTTTGCCTTTGCGTTCGCCGAGGCGCGCGGCGGAGAGGATGGCCTGATTGTCGGCCTCGCTGCCGCCGGAGGTGAAGTAAATTTCGCGCGGGGAGGCGTTCAGGCATTTTGCGATGCGGTCGCGCGCGCTGAGCAGCGCCCCGGCCGCCTGCTGGCCGACGGAATGCAGGCTTGAGGGGTTGCCATAGATCGTCTCCAGATAGGGGAGCATGGCGTCGATCGCGGCACGGCTCATTTGGGTCGTCGCGGCGTTGTCCGCGTAAATAGTGGCCATTGAGATAAATCCTATCTTATAAGTATGTTGATATGATACACAGGGACGCTCGCTTTGTCAATGGATTTTGAGATCGCGAGGGGAGTGCAAAAAAGGAAGAACCGCTCTTGCGAGCGGTTCTTCCTTTTACAATAGGGGGTGGAGGGATTTTGGCCTACTTTTCGAGCAGCGTCCAGTCGCGGGTCTCGCGCAGCTCGGTCCACTTCTCATACTTGGAGTTCGTCTTGAACTTGTAGTAGTGGCTGTTCGTCGCTTCCTGAACGGCGAGGTAATACCAGGCCTTCGGGTTCGCGTTGTCCGTCCAGACCGTCATGTTCGGGAGGAGATCGTCCTCGGTCTCGGGCTGGCGGTTCAGCACGCGGTTGACGAGCGTCATGGTCGCGGCACGGGTGATGTCGCGCTGGGGACCAAACGTGCCGTCGGGATAGCCCGTGATGATGCCCATGGAGCGGAGGGTCGAGACCGCGGTGTTGTACCAGGAGGTGGCGGCCACGTCGGAGTAGCGGTTGGTCTTGGTCAGGTTCTCGTCGCGGACGTCGTCGGTCAGCAGACGGAAGAAGATGGTCGCGACCTCGGCGCGGGTGATGTTGTTCTGCGGGCGGACCTTGCCGTTGCCGTAGCCGATGATATAGGCGAAGTGATCCGTCGTGTTCAGACCGAGCGCATCATCGGGGATCACGACGGTGGGCGGCGTGTAGGGGCGCGGGGTGTAGTTGCGCGTCCACTTGGCGTAGAGGGTGATGTTCCCGGTCACGGGAGTAGCAAAGTCGTACTTGTTGGTGAGCTTCTCCTCGGTGTACCAGCCAGCGAAGGTGTAGCCGCTCCTGGTGGGGTCGGCGGGCTTGTTAGCCGTTTCGTTGTACTTAACGGTCTGAGAAGGAACCGTGCTGCCGCCGTTGGACTCGTAGGTGACGGTGTAATCTTTGGCAGTGAAGGTAACATCGACCGTGACATCGCTATCGGGCATGCTGCCGGAGACAGTAAGCTTGTCAGCGGTGTAGCCGGTGATCAGGGGGCTGGCAACGCTGTAGGAGCTGCCATACGTGAGGGACTCGGTGTGAGTCGGCTTAGCCTCAGTACCATCGGCGTATTTGTAGTTGATGGTCAGATTGTACTTCTGCAATGTGACTTTACCGGCGGGGATGGGGAAGTCGATGGTGACATCCTCGTCATTGCTACCCTTGACCGTCAGGGTCGTGGGACCGTTGAGGGGGTAGTAGCCATCGTACCGCTCGGCATCGACTGCCGTGGGGTCGATCTTGACGGTGTAGGTCTTGGTGTAGGTGTAAGTGGTAACGCCGCCCTCGCCCGGCTCGCCGGTAGCACCGGTCAAATTCCAGTTTCCTTCGAAATCACCGCTGATGCAGGTCACGCCGTCAGGCAGCGAGTCGTGGACCGTGCCGCTGGAAAGACCGGAGGTGATGCTTGAGGAGATCGCGTCGAAAGCGTCCTTCAACCCGGAGAAGTCATTAGCAGAGTAGGTCTTGTTGAGGGCGATATAGGTGTTCAGATATTCGAAGAGACTGATATATGCACCTGTGTTAGGATTCTTCACTTCCTCGTTGGCAGCACCAAAGCAGATGGAGTAGAGCGTAGTTCCACTATTGCAAATAGATGCAGCTGTATTCGCGGTTGCCTCGAAGACCTCCTTAGTACATGAGTTGCCGAAACCTCCAACGGTGGGGTTGCCAAAAATATCCTTCGTCATATAGTACGTCGGCTCACCGTCGGTCAGAGCGATAATGTTCTTGGAGTCAATCTCCTGAACATTAGATTTTGCAAATAACAGGTTTGCGTTTTGCAGACCGTCATCCAGATTGGTGCCGCCGTCGGGTTTCAGGTCGTTGATGGCGGTCAGAATAGCGGTATAACCCGCCTCGGTGGAAACATCCTGCCAGCCCGCGTCTGCTACTGTTGCGTTTGTATTGAAATCGACCAGCGCAACATAGCGGCCGGTGCCGCCGTACTTCGACGAATTGTGATATTTTACGCCACCGCGGACACGGCGAGCGTGTCGCTCTGCTGGGAGTAGGTCAGGGGGGAGACGCAACCGGCGAAGGTGGTCTCGTTGATGACGCGCTTGGTGACGGCATAGGTCATGTCGATCTGGTACCAGTTGCCGCTGACGTTGACCTTGTTCCAGGCGTGGTAGCTGCTGCCGACGTAGCCCTTGGTGAGGGTGCAGGGGATGTCCTGGCTGCGGCACATGGCGGCGAAGAGGGACGCGAGGTCGTAGCAGATGCCCTTGTTGCTGTTCAGGGTGGCAGCGGTGTCGGGGATGTACTTGCTGACCTTGCCGGAGGTGATGTCGCTCGCGAGCTTGGTGTCGTAGGTGTAGTGACCGGCGATGTAGTTGTAGATCGCGGTGACCTTGTCCATGTCGGTCTTGGCGTCCTTGCAGAGCTCAGCGGCCTTCTTGCACACATCGTCGCCGGAGGTGAACTGCACGTCGGTCGTGGCGATGAGGTAAGGGGCGTAGGCGTTTTCAATCTTGGCGTTGACCTTCTTGCTGGTCACAACGCGGTAGGTCGTGCCGGAGATGTTCTCGCAGAGGAAGATGGTGTAGGTGCCGTCGCCCTGCTCGAGGGAGAAGATGGCGTCCTTGCCGCTCGGGCAATTCTTGTAGGACACCTTTTCGCTGCCGTACTGGATGCCGACCTTCAATTTGGCATTGGAGGTGTAGTTGACGGTGACGAAACCATACTTGGCATTCGTGGTGTCAATGGTGGTGCCATTGGCAGCGCTGGCGTTCACAACCGTGAACAGGGACATGACAAGAAACACTGCGAGCATAGCGCAGGCATGACGAAACAGCCGTTTCATACGGCGATCTCCTTTCGGTAGCTGGCAGCCAGCCCTGTTCCCAGGGGTAAGGCCCTATAGCTTTGCGTCGCCGGTTTTCACCGGGTTTGCTATTATCGTTTGAGATGCGGTCGAAGCGGCTGCACCTACTCTTTTTTTACAGCTCACACTATATACGCGTTCTTAACGTTTGCCAACAGAGAATTTGACCTTTTTTCGACAAAAAAGCAGACAAAAAGGAGCGCGGAAACCGCGCTCCTTTTGATGTTTTTGCGATTTTCGGGCAAAATCACACGCTGAGCCAGTCGTCGAGGATAAGACCCTCGTTGTGCTTGGTGAGAAAGCCCACGCTCCACTCGCCGCCGAAGGCGATGAGCTTGCGGCCCTTGAAGTCCTCGAGCACGCGGGAGCCCGAGCAGAGCATCAGGTCCTTCACGTCGCACGGGCACTCGCGGATCAGGCGCAGGTGCTCATAGGGGAGGCCGCTCATGCGCAGGTCGACGCCGTACTCGTTTTTCATGCGGTATTCGAACACGTCGAACTGCAGCGTGCCGACCACGCCGACGACCACGTCCTCAAAGCCGCTGTCGGGGATTTTGAAGATCTGGATGGCGCCCTCCTGCGCGATCTGCTCCACGCCCTTGACGAACTGCTTGCGCTTCATCGTGTCCTTGGGTGAGACGAGCATGAAGTGCTCGGGCTCAAACGTCGGGATGCCGGAGAAGCGGAACTTTTTGCCGGGCATCGTGATCGTGTCGCCGATCGAGAAGATACCGGGATCGAACACGCCGATGATGTCGCCCGCGTAGGCCTCGTCGACGATCTCGCGCTCGGCGGCCATCATCGTTTGCGGCTGGGAAAGGCGCATCTTGCGCCCCGACTGGACGTGGAAATACTCCGTGTCGCGCTCAAACCTGCCCGAGCAGATGCGCATGAACGCCAGACGATCGCGGTGGGCCTTGTTCATATTGGCCTGGATCTTGAAGACGAAAGCCGAGAATTCGGGGGAGTAGACGTCCACCTCGCCCGCGTCGCTTACGCGCGGCAGCGGCGGCGTGGTCATTTCCAGAAACGCGTTCAAAAACGGCTCGACACCGAAGTTCGTGAGCGCGCTGCCGAAGAACACGGGGGAGAGCTTACCGTGGCGCACGGCGTCCAGGTCAAAGTCGCGGCCCGCGCCGAGCAGCTCGACCTCGTCGGCGAGCGTGTCGCGGCGGGCCTGACCGATCAGGTCGACAAGCGCGGGATCGTCGAGCTCGATTTCCGTGATGCCCGCCTTTTTGGCGTGGCCCGCGTCGGTGAAGTGCAGGATGCAGCGCTTATCGCGGTCGTACACGCCGGCAAACTCCTTGCCGCAGCCGATCGGCCAGTTGACGGGATAGGTGTCGATGCCGAGCTCGCGCTCGACCTCCTCGCAGAGCTCGAGCGGGTCGCGCGTCTCGCGGTCCATCTTATTGATAAAGGTAAAGATGGGGATGTTGCGCAGAGCACAGACCTTGAAGAGCTTGCGCGTCTGCGGCTCGACGCCCTTTGCGCCGTCAATGACCATGACGGCGCTGTCCGCGGCCATCAGTGTGCGGTACGTGTCCTCGGAGAAGTCCTGATGTCCCGGCGTGTCGAGGATGTTGATGCAGTAGCCGCCGTGCTGGAACTGCATGACTGACGACGTGACGGAAATGCCGCGCTGCTTTTCAATTTCCATCCAGTCGGACTTCGCCGCGCGCTCGCGCTTGCCCTTGACCTCGCCCGCCTGGGCGATCGCCCCGCCGTAAAGCAGGAACTTTTCCGTCAGCGTGGTTTTACCGGCGTCCGGATGCGAAATGATCGCAAACGTCCGGCGGCGGGAGATCTCTTCCTGTAAAGTGGCCATGACTGCCTCCTGAAAAATACGATTTACCGGGCAAGTGTATCACAGCCCCCTGCATTTTGCAACAGAATCCTAAAATCTATGCTTGACAAAGCGAAAAATGTCTGGTATAGTACATCTTGTTCCGCGGGCGTAGCTCATCTGGTAGAGCGCCACCTTGCCAAGGTGGAGGTAGCGAGTTCGAGCCTCGTCGCCCGCTCCAAAAAATAAAGGCATGACGTAAGTCATGCCTTTATTTTTTGGCTCCAGCGGGCAGAGGGGCGAACAGGGCGCGAGCGAAGCGAGAAAACGCCCCGGTGGGGCGTTTGTCGCCCGCTGTGCGTGTCGCGGCACGGCAGTGCCGCGAGCGAGCCTCGTCGCCCGCTCCAAAAAAGAGGTCACAACGTATGTTGTGACCTCTTTTTTGGATTCCGGCAGGAAATTAAAATGCTCGGGCGAAGTGAATTCGCCCTCCGCCAAGGTTTTGCTGCGCAAAACGCTTGTACGGCGCAAAAGCGTTGTTTTTTGCTTCGGTAGGCCAAATAGATACGGGACATCCGAACTGGGTGTCCTGTTTTTTATAAGAACGTTCCCTGTCAATGATTGAAAACAGGTTTTTAATTTGCTATGATACCTTCATACTTTCCATAGGGGGATAATTTGTGAAAAAAAGATTTGCTATATGCAGCACAATAGTTTTGCTGCTGCTTTTGTCAGCCTGCGGCGCACCGCAGACGTTGGACTTTTCCTACGCTCCGGAAGGAGAAGAGCTTTCTTTTTTGATGGTGGAGACTTCACAAACTCACCGCGCAGAACTGGAGCACGTTCCCTCTGCGGCTGATTTTGCCGATGCGATTTCGGATGACCCCGCCTCGGCAGGGCTGCTGAGCGAGAGCGAGGTGGAGAGCCTTTTACGAGGTCATGCCGCGATGGAGACGGTGTCGAAAGAACAGGCGCAGTCTGATGTTTCCCTGCTGTTCCGCACGCTGCAAAGCGCTTACGGCGCTTACGAATACTTTGGGCAGGAAAAGTTTGACGCAGCGGAGGACGCTGTGACACAATGGCTTTCCTCACAGAATGATGAGATTAAAGTTTCTGCGCTGGGAGAAAAACTGCAGGAATCTCTCGCATTCATGCTTGCGCACGACGCGCATGCCATGATTTATGAACCGGCGGCGGAAGAGATCGAAGCGCAGGTGCGATATGAATACTTCTTTGCCGACGGCTTCTATTTTTCAAAGGATGTCAACGGCAGCTATTATATGGTGAATGACGGGGAGAGGTGGACATTGAGTAGCTTCTCCGATGAACATGTCAGCGTGCAGCCGACGCTTCTGCAAGACGGACGCATTGTTTATCAGCCGACGCTTTTTGCGCTGCGGAAGGACGCCGTGCAGAGCAGTGTCACACTGAAAAATTCTTCTGGAAAGGCGAAAATCTATCGCCTTGACTGGACGGAGAGTCAGCCGCTTGATGTTGACCTCGGCACGCTGGATTACCGCCTGATACAGGAAGACGGTCTTACCTATGTTTCCCTCCGCAGCTTTGTTTCCGGCACATATGATAATATGCTTGCACGCTATGCTCGGGAAGGGGCAAAAGCACGCGGGAGCAAAGCGGTGATCTATGACCTGCGCGGCAATGTTGGCGGCTCGGACAGTTGGCCGAGAAAGTGGATACAGAGTTTCCTCGGAACGCAGAACAGTATTGAGACCTCCATGCTGTATGCGCAGAAAAACAGCGCCCTTTTTGCTGCGGAAAACAGCGAGAGTCTGCTGCCGGAAGATGAGGGAACTTGCTTTGCCCGTGAAGTCCACGGGACCTGGTATGAAAATGATATTCCGATCATCGTGTTGGTTGACGATCATTGCGGCTCATCCGGCGAGGGCGCGGTACAGCTTTTGAAAACGCTTGACAATGTGCTCATTGTCGGCAGCAACACGGCGGGATACCAGCTCTGCGGAAATATCAGCACCTTTACATTGCCATATACCGGCATCGGTGTGCGCTTTGGGTCAACGCTTTTCCTCTATGGGGACGGAGAAAATGTCGATCACAGGGGCTATGCTCCGGATGTCTGGTGTGATCCGCAGGATGCGCTTGCTTCAGTGCTGGCACTGCTGAAAGAACAGGGGGTCGTCAGTGCAGATGCTTGCGAAACCGTGAGAGAAAAAATAGTGAAATGATGAATTTTTCGCTCATACAGGCAGAGCGGCAGCGGGTAATAGAAGCAACTCAAATCGTATAGCACCCACACTTGGCAGGCATTCGATGCCGCAGGCTGCGCAGATCTTCAAACGGCAAACTGCCAATGTCGGGGGTCGAGGGGAACTCCCCTCGCGTTCGCTTGGGGGGTACAAGGGGGCATTCTCTCACGCGAGAGAATGCCCCCTCTTCTGCGCGGCCACAGGGGGAGAACCTCAGCGTCCCCCTTGCGCAGCAAGCCCCTTTCATGCTATGATATTTTCACAGAAAAAGAGAAAGTGAGGAGATCATCATGACTCTCGATGAAGCGATCAAGTCCCTGATGGCTTTGCAGGCCAAGCTCGCGGCCTACGGCCATGCCATGGGCCTGCTCTTTTACGACGGCGCGACCACCGCGCCCAAGGGCACGGCGGCGAACCGCGGCCAGACCATGAGTATTTTGAGCGAGGAGCACTACAAGCTTACGACTGGCGGGGAGACCGTCGCGCTGCTCGAATTCCTCGACGCGCACAAGTCCGAGCTCAACGAAAAGCAGCAGCGCATGGTGTTTTTGCTCATCAAGGACATCCGCAATATGCAGAAGATCCCGATGGACGAGTACGTCGCCTACCAGCAGCTGCTTGTCGAGGCCGACGACGTCTGGCACCGCGCGAAGGAGACGAGCGACTTTGCCCTCTTCGAGCCGGTGCTCGAAAAGATCTTTGAGACCAACATCCGCTTCGCACACTACTGCGCACCGGAAAAGGACCCCTATGACTACTGGCTCAGCGAGTATGAGGATGGGCTGACGATGGCGCAGTGCGACGAATTCTTTGCGACGCTGCGCGAGCACATCGTGCCGCTTCTCAAGAAGATCAAGGAAAAGCCGCAGGTCGACGATGCGATGCTGCACGGCCATTTTCCCGAGGAGAAGCAGGCGCAGCTTTCCGACTACCTGATGCGCACGATGGGCCTCGATTTGGACCATGTCGGCCTGTCCACGACCGAGCATCCGTTTACGACGTCGCTCGGTTCGCACTTTGACGAGCGCATCACGACGCACTATTTGGAGGAGAATTTTGCCTCATCGATGTTCTCCGTTATCCACGAGGGCGGCCACGCGCTCTATGACACCGGCAGCGCGGATGATCTCGCCTATACGGTGCTCGACGGCGGTGTCTCCATGGGCATCCACGAGAGCCAGAGCCGTTTCTATGAAAATCTGCTCGGCCGCTCGCGCGCCTTCACGGGCTTCGTGTTCCCGAAGCTCTGCGAGTTGTTCCCCGAGCTGAGCGGCCACACGGCGGAGGAATTCTACCGCGCCATCAATAAGGCGGAGCCGTCCCTCATCCGCACCGAGGCCGACGAGGTCACCTACAGCCTGCACGTCATGGTGCGCTACGAGCTCGAAAAGCGCGTGATGCACGGCGAGCTCAAGGTACACGACCTGCCGGGCGAGTGGAACCGCCTTTACAAGGAATACCTCGGCGTCGACGTGCCGGACGACAAACACGGCGTGCTACAGGACAGCCATTGGTCGGGCGGCAGCATCGGCTACTTCCCGTCCTACGCGCTCGGCAGCGCCTACGGCGCACAGCTGCTTCGCAAGATGAAAGAGACGGTCGATGTGGACGAGTGCCTCAAGACCGGCAATTTTGCGCCCATCAATGCGTGGAACCGCGAGCACATCTGGCAGTACGGCTGCCTCAAAAAGCCCGGCGCGCTCTTGGAGCAGGCGCTTGGCGAAAAGTTCGACCCGACGGTCTACACGCAGTACCTTGAGGAAAAGTACGGCGAAATTTACGGTTTGTAAGAGCGGAATAGCATCAAAAAGGCGGTATCCGACCGGATATCGCCTTTTTGTGCGTGAAACGTGGAAAGTCCATTGCATTGTAACCGCATTTCCGATACAATGGGTGGAGAGAGAAGCGGGTAACGAGCGGAGGAGAGACCGCACGCCCGCAATGAGAGATGGGAGAGCAAAAATGAATACTGCGCTGTATGAGACCTACGTTCAGATTTTGCATGAGGAGCTTGTACCCGCGATGGGCTGCACTGAGCCCATCGCCGTCGCCTACGCGGGTGCGCTTGCGCGCCAAACGCTCGGGGCACTTCCCGAGCGCATCGAGCTGACCGTGAGCGGCAATATCATCAAAAACGTCAAGAGCGTCATCGTGCCGCACACCGGCGGGCGAAAGGGCCTTCCCGTCGCGGTCGCGGCGGGTGTACGCGTCGGCGACGCCGACGCGCAGTTAGAGGTGCTGGCGAATGTGACGGAGGACCAGCTGCCGCTGCTGGACGAGTACCTTTCCGCGGCGGAGATCGCGGTGAGCAAATCGCCGCTGCGCTGCCCATTCGACATTCAGGTGCGTGTTTTCGCAGGCGGGGACACGGCCTTCGTCCAGATCGTCGGCAGCCACACAAACGTCGTGCGCATCGAGAAAAACGGCGAAGTGCTGCTCAACAAGCCCTTTTCCGAGGAGGCGGCCCAGCCGCCCGAGAGCCGCAGGAGCCTGACGGTCGAGGACATTATCGCCTTTGCCGACGAGGTCGATTTAGACGATGTCCGCGCGCCCATCGCGCGCCAGATCGAATATAACACGGCCATCGCTGAGGCAGGATTGACAGGGCAGTACGGCGCGGCCATCGGAAAAATCCTGCTCGATTCCTATGGCGACGGCGTGCAGAACCGCGCCAAGGCCTGGGCTGCCGCGGGCTCGGACGCGCGCATGAACGGCTGCGAAAAGCCTGTTGTCATCAACTCTGGCAGCGGCAATCAGGGCATGACGGCTTCGCTGCCCGTCATTGTCTACGCGCGCGAGCTGAAAGCGAGCGAGGAGCAGCTCTACCGCGCGCTCGTCGTGTCGAATCTTGTCACCATCCATCTGAAAACGGGCATCGGCAGCCTTTCCGCCTACTGCGGCGCGACCAGCGCGGGCGCAGGGGCCGGGGCCGGCATCTGCTATCTGTACGGCGGGCGCTATGATGAGATCGCCCACACGGTCGTCAACGCGCTCGCCATCAACTCCGGCATGCTCTGCGACGGGGCGAAGGCGAGCTGCGCGGCGAAGATCGCCTCGGCGGTCGAGGCGGGGCTGCTCGGCATGCAGATGTACCGGCACGACAGCCAGTTCTACGGCGGTGACGGCATCGTCGTCAAGGGCGTGGAGAACACCATCCGCGCCGTCAGCAGCATCGCGCGCGACGGCATGCGCGAGACCGACAACGAGATCATCCGCCTGATGATCGGGGAGGAAACTGTCAAATGAAGATACTTGTCACAGGCTTCACGCCGTTCGGCGGGGAGCAGATCAACCCCTCGTGGGAGGCGGTACGCCGGCTTCCCAACCGCATCGGGGGAGCAGAGCTCATCAAGCATGAAATTCCGACGGAGTTTGACGCCTCCGGTGCTGCGCTGCACAAGCTTTTGACGGAGCTGCGTCCCGACGCGGTGCTCTGCGTCGGCCAGTACGGCGGCGCAAATTGCATACGCGTCGAGCGCGTGGCCATCAACCTGCGCGACGCGCGTATTGCCGACAACGCGGGTAAGCAGCCGACGGACGAGCCGGTCGTGGCCGGAGGTCCGGACGCCTATTTTGCGACGATCCCGACGCGGGAGATCGTCGACGCCCTGCGTGAGCAGGGGATTCCCGCTCAGCTCTCGTACTCCGCGGGCACGTTCGTGTGCAACAATCTCCTTTACTGCGCCCTGCACGAGAGCG
>OBHX01003207.1_pt1 | contig 11852 bp, 8 predicted proteins | sample 1519331 | NCBI WGS metagenome assembly OBHX01 (sample SAMEA2602897, study PRJEB22501) | metagenome
AATACAACATATTGTATCGTGATTTATAGTACAACATATTCACAGGAAATGGAATAGGAAAAACGAATTAAAAAAATACCATTATTTTTCAAAACTGCGGAAAATCAAAAATATGGAAAATGCAGGCATGTCGATATGGGGCGGAAAGGAGACAGGAGGCTTTAGCGTTTCACGAAACGTTTCACAATGGAGATACTCATTCAAGATTTTTTTCTATAGGCACCTATAGAGAAGAAAATACTATATATAGTAGGAAAAGAAATGAAATTTCCATAAATGGTATGAGGGGATAAAGTCTTGTACCGGGGATGGAAGAAACAGCGGCAGAAAAGAAAAGGGGAACGATGATTTTAAAAACGATGATTCTAAAAAGGAAGAGAAAGCCTTCTTTCTTCTTTGCCGGCGGGATTGTGCTATAATGGAACAAATATTATTATCTTTTGGTTTAACCGTTCATATTACCGTTCATATTTTTGAGTAAAAATTTTTATATGAGATATACATTGATTAATCAGAGGAGCGCCGGCTTTCATGAGAAATTCTGAAATTCGCAGACAGCATAAAGAAAAATCTTCCACGGTAAAAAAGATTTTTCTTTTTCTTTTCATTATCGTTTTTATTGCAGGCGCCGGGGCGGCGGCAGGTTTCTTTCTGTCGGTGAGCAGCGGGCTTCCGGATATTTCCGCAAATATTGCACCGGATGCGTCGTCCCGCATTTATGATGCCAAGGGGCGGCTTATTACTACGGTTCACGCCGAGGAAAACCGTCTCCCCGTGTCCATTGATGAAGTGCCGGCTAATTTACAAAACGCATTTATTGCGGTAGAGGATAACCGTTTTTATGAACATCACGGCGTGGATCCTATCGGTATCATCCGTGCCGTTTTCAGAAATATCATCAGCGGCAATGCTACGGCGCAGGGGGGGAGCACCATTACGCAGCAGCTGGCGCGAAACGCTTTCCTTTCGCAGGAACAGACGTTGAAACGCAAGCTGCTGGAGGCTTTTCTTGCCCTAAAGATAGAGCGGCAGTATACCAAAAAAGAAATTCTGGAAATGTATATGAACCAGATTTATTTCGGACAGGGCTGTTATGGGATCCAGACGGCATCTAAAGTGTATTTTGGAAAAGACGTGAAGGATTTGTCTCTTGCCCAGTGCGCACTTATAGCGGGTCTTCCGAACAGTCCAAATTATTACTCTCCGTTCCACAGTGTGGAAGCGGCAAAACAGCGGCAGTCCATCGTTCTTGATCAGATGGTGAAGTACGGGTACATTACCGAGAGTGAGGCCGCTGCGGCAAAAGAAGCGGATATCCATCTGGCCCGGCCCCAGGAACAGCGGGGAACGGATAGTGTGGCGTCTTATTTTGTAAATTATGTCATTCACTTGATCAGCGAAAAGTATGATTCCGATGCGATATACAAAGAGGGCCTGCAGATTTACACTACGCTGGATCTTGATTTGCAGAAGGAAGCGGAAGCGGCTCTGAAGAAAAATCTTCCTGATGCCTATACGGATGATAATAATCTGACTCAGCCCCAGGGTGCCCTTGTTTCCATAGAAGTGGGAACGGGATATGTCCGTGCCATGGTAGGCGGCCGCGGACAGGATCATTTTAACCGTGCTGTGCAGATGACCCGCCAGCCGGGTTCGGCTTTCAAGCCTTTTGTCTACCTCACTGCATTTGCAAATAAAGTAACGCCTTTCGATATACTCAGTAATACAGCGAAAGATTTTGGCGGCGGCTGGACACCGAAGAATTACGGTGGCACTTCCGGCGGCAGTGTAACCGTCATGGAAGCGCTTGTGAAGTCCATGAATATACCTACGGTCTATCTGGCGGATCAGGTAGGCATGGGAAAAGTTATTCAGACGGCAAAAAATGTGGGAATTTCCACCTTAGTTACCGAGGGTGAATACAGTGATACGAACTTGGCAACAGCTCTCGGTGGTCTGACTTACGGCGTGTCCGTCTGGGATATGGCAAAAGCATACAGCGTGTTTGCAAACGGCGGCAAACTGGTGGAACCGACAGTCATTATGAAAGTTGTTGACCGCAATGGAAAAGTAATTGAAGATCATTCTGGCGCGCGGGAAAGTACACAGGCCGTTGATGAAGCCTCGGCATGGACATTGACGAGCGTGCTGGAAGAAGTCATCTCCCGCGGAACCGGCGGAAATGCATATATCGGACGGCCGTCGGCAGGAAAGACAGGGACTACTGATGATGAACATGACGCATGGTTTGTCGGATATACGCCGGATCTCTCCACGGCTGTCTGGGTCGGCGATGACACATCCACCAATGCGGGGTATACTGGCGGCACCATTCCTGCAGCGATCTGGCGCGATTATATGTACGAAGCGGAAAGCGGTTACACCGTGAAGAATTTCGAAATTCCTGCCTCCGTAAGAAGCAGTATGGAAAAAGCAAGAGCCGCGCGGGCAAAGCAGGAAGCGGAAGCGGCGGAAAAGAAGAAAAAGGAAGAAGCGGAGAAAAAGAAAAAAGCATTGAAGGATAAAGTGAAGTCTGCGGGGAATAAACTTCTTGACAGGATTTCGGGCCGGTCGGCAGAAAAGTCCGGGGAAAAACAGTAATGGGAAGAATATAAATTGACAAAGGACAGGACGTTTCGTAAAAGGCGTCCTTTTCTTTTGCAGAAAATATGAAAACGGGAAAAGGAATATGTGTTATGTAATGATAAAAAGTAATGAAAACAGCATACATTTATGCTAAAATTACAACGGACTTTCTTTTTATAGTTAGTGTCTGGGATATATGCTAAAATTGCTTTGGTAAGTAAACATATTTAAGATTTGAGAGGAGATGTTTTTCATGAAATGGAAGGCTCTTGCTGCGTGCACCCTGGCCGGACTGGCGTTGATTGCTGCCGGCTGCGGCGGCGGTGACAAGGCGGCTGCAGGCGGTGCGAAAGCGGGCGGTCAGGATCTGAAAGGCAAGAAGTTGGTGATGTATGTGTCTTTCCATGAAGACACGGCGAAAGAACTGGCGGATCTGTTTAAGAAGCAGACCGGTGCAGATGTAAGCTTCATCCGTCTGCCAACCGGGGAAGCTCTTGCCCGTATCACGGCAGAAAAAGACGCACCGAAAGCGGATATCTGGCTCGGCGGCACGGCGGACGCCCATGCGAAAGCGGCGGCTGACGGACTTCTGGAAGCTTATAAATCCAAGAATGCCAAAATGATCATGCCTGAATACCAGGACAAAGACGGTTTCTGGTATGGCACGTATCTGGAAGTTTTGGCAATCGGCTATAATGAAAAACGTTTCAATGAAGAATTTAAACCGAAAGGCGTCGCCGCTCCGACGACACTGCAGGATCTTCTGAAACCGGAATTCAAAGGGGAAATTATTATGCCTGATCCACGTAAATCCGGTACAGGCAACACCTTTATCAGTTCCGTTCTCCAGAATATGGGAGAAGAAAAGGGCTGGGAATACCTGAAAGCGCTGAAACCGCAGGTGGCGCAGTTCACTCCTTCCGGATTCACACCGGGACAGAAAGCCGGTGCCGGCGAATATCTTATCGCTGTCAACTTTATTTCCGATCAGAATCTGGTCAGCGCCAAAGGACAGAAACTGGTAAGCACCATTTACGATCAGGCAGGCTGGACAGTATGTCCCGTAGGCAAGATTAAGAACAAAGCCAATGAAGATGTGGCGAAAGCGTTTATTGATTTCGTCCTTACCAAAGAAGCGGGAGATATCCTTGTAAAGACGACGAACGGCATTGCCTGCAATCCTGAAGTGGCTCCGCCCCAGGGCATGAAGCCGCTGAAAGAGCTGCCGCTGTTCAAGACTTATGATTTGGTCAAGGCGGGCGCCGATAAACAGAAGAACTGCGATACATTCTTTGCTGAATAATATGTCTGTCAAAAAGCTGCCTCCACCAATGACGGTGGGGGTAACTTTTTATCTATTACTTTTACTTATTTAAGAAATAGTCTGCTTTATACCTGCCCTTCCCTCGCCGATGGAAAAGCCGGAAGGCACCTGCTGTTTTAAAGAAATAAATCCTTTTTATATCTAAGGAGTTTTGTATGAATGAAAAAGAGTCCGGCCGCGAACACACCGGAATCGCAGCGGAGATGAAAGTGCTTCTTCGGGAGCCGCCGCTTCTCATCGGTATTCTTGCCGTATTCCTTCTGTTTGCCGTATTTATTATTTATCCTTTTGTGAAAATTCTTCTCGTTCCGACATCGGCAGACTGGATGCGCGCCGTCACGGATAAGGAGTTCATCGAGGTATTCAGCCACACGATCTTCTCGTCCTTTGTTGCTACGGCGACGGCTATCGTTTTCGGATTCATTTTCGCTTACGGCGTGAATTACACGAATATGCCGTGCAAGCGTTTCTTCCAGGTGGTGGCTCTGCTTCCTACCATGGCGCCGTCCGTTGTCAGCGGTCTGGCATTCATCATGCTTTTCGGCCGCCGCGGCTTTATTACATGGGAAATGCTTCATTTGAAGGTGGATCTTTACGGACCTGTTGGACTTTGGGCAGCGCAGACTATCGCTTTTTTCCCGCTGGCGTACATCACCATTTCAGGTGTCTTGAAAAATATCAGTCCGAATTTGGAACTGGCGGCACAGAACCTGGGAGCAAAAGGGTGGTACCTTTTCCGTACGGTGACCCTCAGACTGGCGACGCCGGGGCTGGCAAGCGCGTTCCTCCTGGTCGGTATCAATTCATTGGCGGACTTCGGCAATCCCATGCTGGTCGGCGGTAATTACCATGTTCTGGCCACGGAAGCATACACACAGGTCACCGGTGCCTGGGATCTTCCCATGGGCGCCACGCTTTCCGTATTCCTTGTCATTCCGACACTCATTGTTTTCTTTGTACAGCGGTATTATCTGGAAAAGAACTCTTACGTTACTGTTACGGGAAAGCCCGTGGCGGGCCTCATCCGTGTGACGGCGGGACCGGCGGCAACATGGTGTTTCTTTACTTTCTGCATGCTTCTCAGCCTGGGCATCCTTATGATTATCGGCGTGGTCGTGCTTTTTGCCTTTACCGTTTCTTTCGGTGCGGATTACACCTTCACTCTTGAGTATTTCAAAGAAGGCGTCATCAACTCCAATGTCATGGTGAACTCCTGGGTGGCATCCATGTCCACGGCGGCAATCAGCACGGTCTTCGGCATTGCTCTGGCGTTTCTGGTGCTCCGTAAAAAATTCCCGGGAAGAACAGTTATGGATTTTCTTGCCATGCTTCCCGTCTCTCTGCCGGGGACGTTTATCGGTCTTGCCATGATTCTCGCCTTTAATGACGGACCGCTTGAAATGACGGGTACGCTTGCTATTATCATTCTCGGTATGGCCCTCCGCCAGCTGCCGGTAGGATATCGGCAGGCCGTGGCGGGGCTGAAACAGATCGAAGGCTCTTTAGAGCAGGCGTCTACCAACTTAGGGGCAGGCAGCTTCACGACTTTCCGGAAAATTGTGCTGCCTATGCTGAAAAATTCACTTTCTGTCAGCTTTGTATACGCGTTCATGCGTTCCATGAACACCTTAAGCACCGTTATTTTCCTCGTGTCACCGGAATGGAACCTGGCGTCCATCAATATCATGAGCCTGGCAAATCAGGGATTCCTCCCGACTGCCAGCGCCACTGCCGTAGGCATCATGCTTGTTATTTACCTGACTTTCGGTGTGGTGAAACTGATACTCCGTGACAAGATCAATATCTTTGATTTATAATCGCTCAAAGTTTACAACAGAGGTGGAAATATGTCAGACTTAGTATTGCAGCTGAAACAGATCAATAAATATTTCGGTCGGAGCCATGTCATCAAAGACGTGAACATTGATTTTGAAAAAGGGCATTTCGTTACATTCCTCGGGCCGTCAGGCTGCGGTAAGACCACGCTTCTCCGCATGGTGGCAGGTTTCTATGAACCGGATGATGGGGAAATACTTCTCAACGGCAAACGAATCGAAAGGATTCCTCCTTACAGCAGAAATACGGCCATGGTATTTCAGGAATATGCTCTCTTTCCGCATATGAACGTTTTTGATAATGTTTCCTATGGACTTCGTGTGAAGAACCGCCCGAAAGAGGAAATAGAAAGACGTGTCAAAGAAGCACTTGACCTCATGCAGCTCAAAGGCATGGAGGACCGTTTTCCGAACCAGATGTCCGGCGGACAGCAGCAGCGTGTCGCTGTGGCCCGTGCCCTTGTCATGAATCCTGAAGTTCTTCTTCTTGATGAACCGCTGTCCAATTTGGATGCGAAGCTGCGCGAAAGCGTCCGCGTGGAACTCCGTGATATTCAGAAGAAGATGGGGCTTTCCACGATTTATGTCACCCATGACCAGTCGGAAGCTCTTTCCATGTCGGACATGATTGTCATCCTTAAAGGCGGCGTCGTCCATCAGACAGGATCGCCCCAGGAGATCTACTTTGAACCGAAGACGCCGTTCGTGGCGGACTTCATCGGCACGACAAACCTCCTCAGCGTAAAAGGGCTGGGAGAAAATACCGTTTCTTACGGAAACGACAGAATTCCCACTACGAAGAGCGTAAATGCAGGGCAGGAATACTGCCTGAGCATCCGTCCCGAATGTCTGAAGTTGGTGAAAGAGGCCGTTGACGGGCAGGTGAATGTAAAAGTCAACATTCAAAATAAAATGTTCCTTGGAGAAAAAATCCGCTACTTTGTCAATGACAGTCTTGGCAAGGAATGGATTATCGATATTTACGACCCCGGCAGGACGATCCTGGAAGGCGAAGCATATGCCGCTTTCCCCTTTGAAAAGGCATGGCTCATTGAAGATCTGACGGATTGAAATGAAAAAAGAGCGGAGTTTCCGTAAAAAGAAACGACGCTCTTTTTTGTCTGCCGAAAAGGCATGAGTGGAGGGGTTGTGACGAGGTACAAAAATATTTTGTCACAGCCTCTTTATAATTGGCTATGGCAGGTCTCTCAGCAGATCGTTTACATGAGAAGCGGCTTTCACATTTCTGTATTCTTTTACCAATACGCCTTTTTCATCAATGATGAATGTGGAGCGCTCGATGCCCATGTATTTTTTCCCGTACATGCTCTTTTCTTTCATGACGCCGTACAAATTGCACACTGTTTCCTTTTCATCAGAAAGGAGAGGGAAATTAAGTTCATACTTGTCGCGGAAATTGCAGTGCTTTTTCACGCTGTCGCGGCTCACGCCAAGTACAGAATACCCCCGCTTCTTAAATTCTTCCAGATTGGCGCGGAATGCCTGCGCTTCCAGCGTGCACCCGGAAGTATTATCTTTTGGATAGAAATAAAGAATTACCTTCCCGCCCTTGTAATCGGAAAGAGAAATATCCTGTCCGCCGTCAGACGGAAGTGTGAATGGGGGCGCTTTTTTGCCCACCGTAAGATCTGCCATGATGACCTCCTTAAAGAAATATATTTTCTTTCATTATAGTATGGGGGAGACAGGATGTAAAACGGAGAAAAAGCCGTAAAAGTATTTCTTCTCCGGCAGATGGACAGCAAAGCATAAGGCGGACAGGTTTTTCGGATTTATTCCGTATATTTAATTTTTTTATTGACAGATAGACCCCAGGGGGGTATAGTATAACCAAAAAGAAGATTTTCGATTCAGCAGTAAGAATGAGAGAGAGTACGAAAAAGCAGAGAGGGAAATGAAATGGAAGCGAAGGAGACAAAGCAGATGGCCGGTATGGAAATGGGAGAAGCCTGCTGCCGTACGGAACGGACACCGGCAGAACAAAAGAAACTGCTTACCCGCCTTAAGACGGTGGAAGGGCAGATCAGGGGCATACAAAAAATGGTGGAAGCTGACGCATACTGCCCTGATATCCTCATGCAGGTATCGGCTGTATCCAATGCGCTGAATTCTTTTAACAAACTGCTCCTGGCATCCCACATCCGAGGCTGCGTTTCCGATGATATCCGCGAAGGCCGGGACGGAAAAGTGGATGAGCTCTGCACCATGCTCCAAAAACTGATGAAATAATTTTTTGACAGGAAAAGAAAGAGATAAAAGATGAGACAATATACAGTCACAGGCATGACCTGCGCAGCGTGCCAGTCCCATGTGGAAAAGGCAGTCGCTAAAGTACCGGGGGTCTCTTCGGTGGCCGTGGCGCTCCTGACAAATTCCATGGCGGTTAACGGCACCGCGTCAGACGAAGAAATCATCCGCGCCGTTGAAAACGCGGGGTACGGAGCGCGGCTCAAAGGTGAAGAAAAGAAAAAGAGCTCCGCTTCAGAAAAACTGGCACAGGAAGCGGAAGCCCTGGCCGACCATGAAACGCCGAAGCTCAAAAGGCGCCTCATATGGTCCGCCGTATTTCTTGCGCTCCTCATGTATATCACCATGGGGCATAATATGCTCGGCTGGCCTGTTCCCGCATTTTTCGACCATAATCATCTGGGACTTGCTCTGACAGAAATGTTCCTTGCCCTCATCGTGATGTATGTCAATAAAGATTTCTTTTTTTCCGGCGAGAAATCCCTCGCCCATGGCGTACCGAATATGGATACCCTCGTGGCGCTCGGCTCGGGAGTTTCCTTCCTCTGGTCGCTCTATGTTCTTTATGAGATGACCTACCTCCTTACGCAAGGCACATCAAATGCGGATCTCATGGAAATTTATCACGACCGGCTTTATTTTGAGTCCGCCGCCATGATTCCCGCGCTTATCACCGTAGGAAAAACACTGGAATCTCTATCCAAAGGCCGGACCACCGATGCTTTGAAAAGTCTGATGAAAATGGCGCCGAGAACGGCGGCCATCGAAAAAGACGGGCAGGAAGTATCCATTGCCATTGATGAGGTGCAGCCGGGAGATATCTTTGTCGTAAGACCGGGAGAAACCATTCCCGTAGACGGCGTGATTATAGAAGGCATGACAGCGGCAGACGAATCCGCTCTTACGGGAGAATCCGTTCCGGTGGACAAAGCGGAAGGCGACACCGTGAAAGCTGCCACTATAAACCGTTCCGGATTCATCCGTGCCCGCGCCACCCGTGTAGGCGAAGACACGACCTTCTCACAGATCATCCGCATGGTCAGCGATGCGGCCGCTACAAAAGCGCCGATTGCAAGGATCGCTGATGCCGTGTCCGCCGTCTTCGTGCCTGCCGTTATCGGTATGGCCGTTCTCGTCATGATCGTGTGGATACTCCTCGGCGCGCCCGTGGCGAAAGCATTGGAATACGCCATCTGCGTCCTCGTCATTTCCTGTCCCTGCGCGCTGGGACTGGCAACGCCCGTTGCCATTATGGTCGGCAGCGGCGTAGGTGCGAAAAACGGCATTCTTTTCAAAACAAGCGAATCTCTTGAAAATGCGGGGAAAATACAGATCGTCGCGCTTGACAAGACCGGTACCGTTACGGAAGGGAAGCCGAAAGTGACCGGCATTTATCCTGCGGGACATATGACGGACGATGAACTTCTCCTTCTGGCGTATTCGCTGGAACGGAAATCCGAGCATCCCCTTGCCCGGGCCGTTGTGGAAAAGGCGGAAAAAAGAGGCATGAGTCCGAAAGAAACCTCCGGATTCCGGGTTCTTGCGGGAAACGGCCTTGCCGCCATTATGGACGGGGACACGATTCACGGCGGGTCGGAAACCTATATTTCCACGCTGGCGGATATACCGCAGGATATGACAGAACTCTCCCGGGCATTGGGGGAAGAAGGGAAAACGCCGATTTTCTTTGAACGGAACGGAATCTTTTCGGGTATGATCGCTGTAGCGGACATTATCAAGAAAGACTCCGCCCAAGCTGTTAAAGAACTGCAGCATATGGGGATCAAAGTCATCATGCTGACAGGAGATAATCAGCGGACGGCAGACGCCGTCGGGAAAGAAGCAGGCGTTGACCGCGTCATTGCAGGCGTCCTTCCTGACGGGAAAGCGGCTGTTATCAAAAACCTGCAGAAACGGGGCAGGACGGCTATGGTAGGGGACGGGATCAATGATGCGCCCGCACTTACCGGGGCGGATATCGGAATCGCCATCGGCGCAGGGACAGATGTGGCTGTCGACTCCGCCGATATCGTTCTTATGAATTCCAGGCTCACCGATGTTTCCGCTGCCATCCGATTAAGCAGGAAGACGCTGAAAAATATCCGTGAAAATTTATTCTGGGCCTTTGCTTATAATATCCTGCTCATCCCCGTGGCGGCCGGCGTATATCCCATGATTTCCATAAATCCCATGTGGAGCGCGGCGGCGATGGCTCTTTCCAGTGTCACCGTCTGTCTGAATGCCCTTCGGCTGAATCTGTTTAAAGTCCATGGCAGCGGGAAGGACAAGCCTCTGAAGAAGAAAGCGCTTCTGCCGGCGGAAGTGCCTGGTGCAGAAACCGGCACTGCTATAGAGAAGAAAGAGGCGGCAGGAAAGGAAAGGGCGGCTATTATTTCCGTAGAAAGCATGACCTGTGAAATATGCGAGCACCACGTGGAAAATGCGTTGAAGAAAATAAAAGGTGTTGTGGAAGCAAAAGCGGATCATACCACAGGAAAAGTAAATATGACCTGCTCGGCCGATCCTAATGAAGAAACCGTGAAGAAAGCAATTTCCGAAGCGGATTACATTTACAAAGGAATGGTATTTCCAAAGGAGGAAATGAAAATGAAAGAAACAGTAAAAATTGAAGGCATGATGTGCGGCCACTGCGAGGCGGCAGTAAAGAAATCGCTGGAGGCCATTGACGGCGTGGATCGCGCGGAAGTGTCCCATGAAACGGGTACCGCCGTGCTCACCCTTTCCAAAGAAGTCGCTGATGCGGATGTACGGAAGGCTGTCGAAGACAAAGATTACAAATTCGTAAGCATCGAAAAATAAAATCAAAAATGAAAAGCCCGCGGGAGAAAATAAGATCATCGCGGGCTTTTCATGTGTCCGTCTTGGGACAGGTTTTGTATTAAATGTTTATTTTCGTGGTTAGGAATGCGGGAACGGAAAGCTGATGCAAAACAGTATAGAGGGTGGAATCCGTTATCGTAATGTATTGACATGAAATGTCCTGTAAGCCTTGTTTGCCTTTTCAGAAAAAACGGGAGAGCGGTATTTCTGCAAGCCGATTCCCTTATACAGTAAAAAAGGACGGCTCGCACCGTCCCTTTTCAGGAGTATAAAAAAATAAAGGAAGTTGGAAAGGAGTGATTTTCGCTTGGGAGTGCGAAAATTTCCCAACGGCAGAACCGTTTCATGAATCCGCTTCTGCCTGTAAGTAGTATATCACAAATAAATGATTTTGAAAACTACTTTCAATTATTTTTTTTAAAATTTTTTATGGAAGCAGCATTTACAGGAAAAGAAATAACAAAGAACTATTTTTTTCTTATAATTGATGCAGATGATTTCCAAATCACTGCCGGAGGAGATTATTCTGTACCGGTGGTAGGACACTACAGGGAATTTTAAAATACCCTGTCCGGCAGCCGCAGGAAGGAGAAGTTCCTGTCAATCCATTTTCCTCTGATATGAATTTGTAACTCAAATAATTTAATCTCAAAAATTTCTAGTAATTACTGAGATTTCTTGTGATTACAAAAACAGAGCCTTTTTAGGCTCTGTTTCTAGTAATTGTCCGCCGAAAAGGCATGAGTAACCCCCCAGTTAAACTGGAGGTAGATAAAAGGAATCTTATAGAAAAGGAAAGAACCTCCTGGTGATACAATGATAGCGGTCTGGCAACCACATCATTGTATCACCAGGAGGTTCGGTGTCAATGAATGACGTAAAAAGCTTATCATACAGCAAGTGGAGATGTAAATATCACATAGTATTTGCACCTAAATATAGATCTATAGTAATCAAACATTTGTGACACACTCTTAGAAAATAGTTTTAAGCCGAAC
>OBHX01003217.1_pt1 | contig 11827 bp, 10 predicted proteins | sample 1519331 | NCBI WGS metagenome assembly OBHX01 (sample SAMEA2602897, study PRJEB22501) | metagenome
GCTCCCGGTACAGGTCCCGCTGCCTTTCAATGATACGGAAGTTATCGCAGATCTCTTTCATATCCTCGCTCTCTTCCCACGGCAGGTCAGAAAATTCTTTCCCTGCCGCTGGTTTCAGATTCTGCAGTATCTCCCCTGAACATATTTTCTTATTTGCTTCATCTGTTAATTTTTCTGCTGTTTTCATAATCTATCTCCCCGGACGATCATCCACATTTTCTATCCTATTTATTTCTGTTGTCCAGCCCTGACCTTTTCATCCAAAACTGGAAAAGTTAAAATTTATCAAACAGCCTTTCTGGCTCTCACAATAAGATGCCAGATTGGAAGCAGATACAGGAACACCGCCGCCCCTATCGACACAAGCGGTGCCGACACAGACGCCAGCGGAACCGCACCCGCAATGGACCACGGAATGAGCGGAGCCGTAACAATTACCGAGTTTTCCATATCTATCGCAAACCTCTGCTGATCCGGCTCCAGATCCTTGCAGACCTGGTCCACCAGCATCGTTGCCAGTGTCTGGTTGCAGGCCACCATCCCCGCCACCATGGACGTCATAAGGATCGTACCAAATACGGTGATTTTTCTGCTCACCGAGCCCATCTTCGATTTTAAACCATTTAAAAGTCCGGTTCCCTCAAAGATACCCGAATAGGAGGACGAAATCGTGATGATCAGTGCCACCCGCACCATGGACATGATTCCGCCGCCGTCGATCATGGACGAGATTGATGGATCCGGAGATTTATAACCGTTGACCAGAATTCCAACGATCAGGAACAGGTCCGTATGCTGCCAGAAAAGGCACACGCCGAGTGCCGTCATGATACTTGCCAGCATCGCCATCCGCACCTGTACCCGTAAAAGTGACAATACCATGATCACCACCGCCGGAAGAATTGGGATCAGTCCCAGATGGAATACGCCAGAAAAGCTCTCCGTCAGCGACAAATTTCCGGCTTCCGCCGCCGGAAATGCGATTCCGCAGACACCGTAAAAGGCACAGGTCAAAATTAGCGGCACGATGGCCGTCCTCACCATCAGACGGATATTGTCAAAAATATTTGTGTGGGTCAGCTCCGAGACCAGCAGCGCGCTGGTGGATACCGGCGAACATCGGTCCCCGAAGAACACGCCGGAGAGGATCGCGCCTCCCGTCAGGATCTCATTGCACCCCATCGCCTTCGCCATAGTCATGCAGATCACGCCCATGGTCGCCGCCGTTCCGAATGCTGTTCCTGTAAGGACGGACACCAGACAGTTTAAAAGGAATGCCATCAAAATCATTACCGACGGATTCATAAGCCCTGCGCAGTAGGAGACGATCGCCGGGATCGTTCCTGCCGCCCGCCAGAGCGCCGTCAGCATCCCGATGAGTAAAAACGTAATTAAAATATTTTTCGCCGTCTTGATTCCCTTCCAGGACATCCCGAAAATATCTCTGACCGTATAACCGCGGTTCAAAGTGTACGCGAAAAAGATTAGATATCCAAGTGCCAACGCTGCCAGGATCGGGATTCCCGCAAGTATGCACCCGATCAGCGTCACCGCGAACACGACCAGAACAGCCGTCTCACTGGTGTGTACCTTCATAATGTTTACCTCTTCCCTGTTTTCTTTCGTGAACCATTCCCTCAGCCAGCTGTTCCCTGTTCAGATATCCTGATCCACCTTTTTGATTATAGTATACGCCTGGATTTTCCGCTTGTCTAACTGTATTTTCCGATATATAATACAGCTAAAAAACTGTATGTAAGTTACAGATTTCATTCCTTTACACGATTTTCCCAGTTCATTCTGGCTGTCCCGTATCCTTTATGATCAGCACAGCTGATCCGAGACTCTGCACGACACTTACAATTAAACTTTCTTTGTAACTGTTCAGTACCTTCACAGTTACATGCAAAAATCCATTCCAAATCGGCTACGCCGATGGATTTTTGCCTTTTAGCCTATGTTTTCTTACGGTCAGCGCAGCAAGTGCGCAGACCTACTGAACAGTTACCTTTCTTTTTTATATTCCGGAGGTTTTATATGAACTTTCTTTCCATGGACTACTTTCTCATGACCGCCGAGAAGCGCAGCTTCACAAAAGCCGCCGATGCTCTCCACATCACCCAGCAGACCCTGAGCACCCACATCGCCAATCTGGAACAGGAGCTGGACTGCAAGCTCTTCGTCCGCCATGTCCCCCTGGAGCTCACCTATGCCGGAGAGATCTTTTGGCAGTACGCCGCAGACTTCCAGAAAAAATACCGGGCAATGCAGCACGAATTTGCCGATCTGACTAAAAATGAGCAGGGCATCCTGCGGATCGGCATCTCCTTTACCCGCTGCCACGCCATCATGCCTGCGATCATCACGGAATACCAACGCCGCTACCCGCATATGGAGATCCAGGTCATCGAAAATGCGAACACTGGACTACAAAAAGACCTGATGGAACATAAGATCGATCTCGCCATCGCGAAGTTCCCGGATTTTCTGCCAGGGATCACTCTGAGCGATTTCTATGAGGAGGAGGTCGTCCTTCTGCTTGCTGATTCTCTGTTTCATGAGGTCATTTCCGATGCCGCCCCAGCAGATGCCCTATTTTTACATCTTCCAAAGACTATCTGCTGCTCCGGCTCTGATTTCACTCATGGCACCGCTGGCACTGTCTCCTTTTCTGTCCAGGATCTCCCTGCACTGACAGATTCACAGCCAGAACCGTTAATGTTAAGAAGCCCGGAAGACTTCTCGATCTTCGAACACTGCCCATTCCTTCTAAACTACGCCACAGACATCGCCGGTCAGCTCGGAAGACACTTCATCACCATGGGCAATTTCAAACCAATCGTAAAGACCCAGTCCGACAATATGGGAATGCTTCTGGAACTCTGCGCCGCCGGAAAAGGCGCCTGCATCTCCCCGCTGAACCTTGCCATGAGCTCCCTCTCCCCTGAGCAGCGCAAAAAAATGCGGATCATCCATCTCGGACGATCCGCAAAATATAAGATCCGCTTCGGTTCTCTGGAACAGCCTTACCAGTGGAAGGCGATCCGGAACTTTATGGATGCCGCGAACGCTGCACTCACCAGAACCGGCACAACCACCTAGCTTTCCGTTCTCGATCGCATGCGGTGTGCCATTTTTCAAATGAACAAAAATTTCTATCTCTTCTCCTAACTGAAAACGATCGACCTGCCCGGGCCCTCTCACCCTGCCAGATAACACCAGACTGGCAGGGTCAGCATGGACATTAGCGTCGTCATAACCACGCATCTCGTTGCAAACAAGGCGTCTCTGTCATATCTTGCCGCAAAGATCGCCGCCGTAGCTCCGGCAGGCATGCCGGTCATCAGAACGCTGATTCCCAGTGATGTGGCATCAAGTCCAAGTCCAAGTCCAACGACCAGTGCTGCTGCCGGGAGAATGATCAGACGGAATACAGAAAACATGGCTGTATCTTTATTAAAGATCGTTGTAATCTTTACATCCGCCACAAAATAAGATTTCAAAAAAGTCCCCCCATCGTCGGTCTTTATTACAGCCAACAACCGGGGAACTTCCAGGACTCTATTTTTCTTTACTATACAGCGCCTCTTATAAAAAGCGATTCCAAAACACAGCACCTCATCTTCTGGCTGATATAACCTCCAGACATCAGTATCTCCAGATGAGGAAAAGGTACTTTACTTTGCCCGTAAGAAAAAAGGGCATGAAGGCGTGAAGGGAACTGTAACAGAAGATTTTCAGGGGATTCTGGTACACGATCATAAAATTACTTTTTACCGTTGCGGAAGCGCACATCAGGAATGTCTTGCGCATGTAGAACGGTATCTGAAAGACAGCATAGAAAATGAGCCGTCCCTTACCTGAAACCGGGGAATGAGGGAACTGCATTTTAATTGACCAAGTATCTTGTGATGGTTTTCCAATGCAAAAAGAACACCTGTAAAACAGGCGCCGGCACTTTCTTCCGACTATATAGACGCAAAAATCCCCGCCCAGAAACCCGGACGGGGATCATCACCTGTTGTGACACTACCGACAGAATCACTCTGCCTACTTTAATATATTCATGTTTTTAGCGGGTGCTACGGTCAAAATTCCTCCTGCAAGCAAGCTTGCATCGGACTTTAGACCTTTTCACCCTGATAATACAATTCACACAAATTAGTTAGCTGCTGCAGCTTTTGCTTCTTTGATCTTCTCTGTCAGCATCGGAACGATCTTGTTTAAGTCGCCTACGATACCGTAGTCAGCTACATCGAAGATCGGAGCAGACTCATCTTTGTTGATCGCAATGATGATGTCAGACTCTTCCATACCAGCTACGTGCTGGATCGCACCGGAGATACCGATTGCGAAGTATACGTGCGGACGAACAGTCTTACCAGTCTGTCCAACCTGAAGATCTTTCGGCTTCCAACCGGAATCTACAACTGCACGGGAGCAGCTTACGGTACCGCCAATAGCCTCAGCAAGGTCATCAAGAAGCTTGAAGTTCTCTGCGCTTCCAACTCCACGGCCACCGGAAACAAGGATCTTTGCATCCATGATATCAGCTACGTCGGATACTGCCTTAACGATCTCAAGAATCTCAACGTACTTGTTGTCCGGAGTGAAGCCCGGGTTGAACTCGATAACTTCTGCTTTTCTGCCAGCCTCACGGTCAAGCTTCTGCATAACGCCTGGACGTACTGTAGCCATCTGCGGACGGAATTCCGGGCAAGCGATTGTAGCGATTGTGTTACCGCCGAATGCCGGACGGGTCATAAGGAGCTGACCATGCTTCTGCTCTTTACCCGGTGTAGCAACGAGCGGGAAATCTCCGATATCAAGCTGTGTACAGTCAGCTGTAAGACCTGTATGGATACGTGCGCAAACACGCGGACCAAGGTCACGGCCAATTGCTGTAGCACCGATTAAGAAGATGTCCGGTTTGAACTCGTTGATAACGGAAGTGATCGCATGAGTATACGGCTCAGTTCTGTAATCCTTTAATTCCGGATCGTCAACAACGATAACTTTGTCTGCACCGTACTCACCGAGCTCGTCTGCAAGACCTTTTACGTTGGAACCAACTAAAACTGCTGTTACAGTTGTTCCTAAATCCTTTGCCAGGTCTTTACCTTTTCCGATCAGCTCCAGAGCGATGCTGCTGATCTGATTGTCTACCTGCTGTGCAAAGACATATACACCCTTATATTCTGCTAAATTCATCACTTTTCACCACACTTTTCTTTTATTAAATTAAAGTACATGTTTCTCAGTAAGTTTCTCAACAATGTAATTTGCAGCTGCGGACGGGTCAAGGTTTGTCTCCTTAACGCCTGCACCCTTTCTTACCTTGTCAGAAGCCTTAGCGATCTGAGTCGGGGATCCCTTAAGACCAAGGTTGGAATCAAGAACATCCTTCAGATCCTTTCTGCCCCAAACGGTGATATCCTTCTTGTATGCATCGAAGATTCCGCCCGGAGTCATGTAACGCGGCTCATTTAATTCAGAAAGTGCTGTAATTAAGCACGGCATTTTAGCCTTTAACATCATGTATCTATCATCAAACTGACGTTTAACGATTACAGAATCACCGTCGATCTCGATGCCCTCAGCATAGCTGATTACCGGAAGACCAAGATGCTCGGAAATCTGCGGACCTACCTGAGCAGTATCACCATCGATAGCCTGACGGCCTGTGATGATAAGATCGTAATCAAGGTTTCTTAATGCGCCTGCGATTGTCTGGGAAGTAGCCCATGTATCAGCACCGCCGAGAACACGGTCTGTAACAAGGATACCGTTGTCAGCGCCCATAGCCATAGCCTCACGAAGAACTTCCTCAGCCTTCGGAAGACCCATTGTAACTACTGTAACTTCTGCACCATACTGATCTTTTAAGCGAAGAGCTGCCTCCAGACCAGCTTTATCATCCGGGTTCATGATTGTGAGCATAGCTGCTCTGTCAAGTGTTCCATCCGGTTTGAACTTTACGCCGCCCTTAGTATCCGGCACCTGTTTTACACAAACAACGATTTTCACTGTATTTCACTCCTTATTTTCGTTTTTAGTTATGATTTTCCAGCTGTTAAATTACTTTAACAGTGCGCCGGAGATAACCATTCTCTGAACTTCGCTTGTTCCTTCGTAGATCTCTGTGATCTTAGCATCACGCATCATACGCTCTACGTCGTACTCTCTGATGTAACCATAACCACCATGGAGCTGAACAGCCTTTGTTGTTACTTCCATAGCAACCTCTGCTGCATACAGTTTAGCCATAGCTGCTTCTACAGAATATGTCTTCTGAGTAGCCTTAGCCATTGCTGCACGGTAAACCATCATCTGAGCAGCTTTTACCTTTGTTGCCATATCAGCAAGCTGGAACTGTGTGTTCTGGAACTGACCGATTGTGCGGCCAAACTGCTTTCTCTCTTTTACGTAAGCGATTGTTCTGTCAAGAGCGCCCTCTGCAAGACCAAGAGCCTGAGCAGCGATACCGATACGTCCACCGTCAAGTGTATGCATAGCGATCTTGAAGCCCTCACCCTTCTTACCTAAAAGGTTGTCCTTCGGGATGCGGCAGTCTGTGAAAATAAGTTCATATGTTGCAGATCCACGGATACCCATCTTCTTCTCTTTTGTACCAAAAGTAAAGCCAGGTGTTCCTTTCTCTACGATAAATGCGGAGATCTCTTTCTGCATTTTGCCACGTTTCTCAACTGTGCCTGTAACAGCGATAACGATGTATGTATCAGCATACTTACCGTTCGTGATAAAGCACTTGGAACCGTTTAATACCCACTCGTCGCCGTCTAAAACAGCTTTTGTCTGCTGACCCTGAGCGTCTGTACCAGCGCCCGGCTCAGTTAAACCGAATGCACCTAACTTCTCGCCCTTAGCAAGCGGAACAAGGAATTTCTGCTTCTGCTCTTCTGTACCGAATGTCTGGATCGGATCCATGCAAAGGGATGTATGAGCGGAAACGATAACGCCTGTAGTACCGCAAACTTTGGAAAGCTCCTCAACGCACATAGCGTAAGTAAGCGGATCACAGCCCTGTCCACCATACTCCTTCGGTACCGGAATACCAAGGAAACCGTTTTTAGCCATCTTCTCTACGGTTTCTACCGGGAATCTCTCTTCCTCGTCAACCTCCTGAGCAAGGGGTTTGACTTCCTTCTCGGCGAAATCATGGAACAGTGTTCTCGCCATCTCATGCTCTTTACCTAATGTAAAATCCATGTTTTTAGTTCCTCCTTGTGAATTGTATCATGTATAACATGGAGAAATGTGGATGCTTCATTTCTCCGATGTACCTATCCATTGGACAAACGTGGTTTCCGCCCGCGTTTATCCGATCCCGCATTTTGCGGATTCAAAATTCCCGGCATATAACCCAACATATATGCCCGGAATTCTGATTGTGAAAAAAAACACAATCTTAGTTAAAAAATAAATTTAGCGTTTTCTTTACCTCATAAATCTGCTTTCGCTGATATTTAGTGGAAAAAGCAAACGCTATCGGGTTATTTGCCTGACGGGATCAGATCCCCGTCAGGCATTTCCCATACCGGTAACTATCTCCGGATTATTTTGTGTAATCGTAGAAGCCCTTGCCGGTCTTTCTTCCAAGAAGGCCGCCGCGAACCATCTTCTTAAGAAGCGGATGCGGACGATACTTCGGATCGCCTGTCTCTGTCTCAAGAACGTTCATGATTGCAAGAACAACATCAAGACCGATCAGATCACCGAGAGCTAACGGTCCCATCGGATGGTTAGCGCCAAGCTTCATGGCAGTATCGATACCCTCTACGGAAGCAACGCCATCAGCGTAAATGCCGACTGCTTCGTTGACCATCGGAATAAGAATTCTGTTTACAACGAAACCAGCAGCCTCTTCTACCTGTACCGGAGTCTTGCCGATCTCTTCAGAGATCTTCTTAACAGCTTCAACGTCTTCCGGCTTTGTGTTTAAGCCAGCGATAACCTCAACCAGCTTCATAACCGGTGCCGGGTTGAAGAAGTGCATACCGATTACATGTCTCTCAACAGCGCTGCCGATCTCTGTAATGGAAAGAGAGGAAGTGTTTGTTGCAAAGATACAGCTCGGTTTGCAGATCGCGTCGAGCTCTTTAAATGTCTGCTTTTTGATCTCCATGTTCTCGATTGCAGCCTCTACAACGAGGTCACAGTCACCGCAGATATCTTTCACACCAGTTGTGATCTTGTTAAGGATCTTGTCAGCCTCTTCCTGAGTCATTTTGCCTTTTGCGATTCTCTTCTCGAATCCAGCGGCAATTTTCTTCTTTCCGTTCGCTGCAAATGTTTCATTGATGTCGCAGAGCATTACCTCATAGCCTTCTGTCTGTGCGAATGCCTGTGCAATACCGGAACCCATGGTTCCTGCGCCGATAATACCAACTTTCATGATTTTATCTCCTTATATATGCAACAATGTTATGTAATCTTATCGATTTTTGAAGCCGTCCACTTTTCTCTTCTCGAGGAACGCCTTCATTCCTTCCTTCTGATCCTCAGTCTCAAAGCACTCGGAGAAATATTTCTCTTCGATAGAGATTGCATGATCAAGGTCGGAAAGGTAACCGTCTGTCAGGGACTCCTTGGAATTTCTGACAGCAATCGGTGCGTTGGAGGCGATCTTCTTTGCCAGCTTCATAACTGTCGGCATAAGCTCTTCCTTCGCACATACACCGTTTACAAGACCGATCCGGTATGCCTCGTCAGCTTTGATATTGACAGCGGCATATACCATTTCCTTTGCTTTTCCGGTTCCGATCAGTCTTGCGAGACGCTGGGTTCCGCCGAATCCCGGAGTAATGCCAAGACCAACCTCCGGCTGTCCGAACATAGCGTTTTCGGAGCAGTAACGGATATCGCAGCTCATTGCAAGCTCATTTCCACCGCCAAGTGCAAAACCATTGACAGCAGCGATCGACGGGATCGGAAGTGTCTCCAGCTTACGGAAAACATCGTTTCCTGCTTTACTGAATTCACGTGCTTCCTGTACAGTCATTGTGCTCATTGCGGCAATGTCTGCACCGGCAACAAAGGATTTCTCACCTGCGCCGGTCACGATAAGCACTCTTGTTGTACCAAGATCAATGCTGTCAAGAACAGCATCAAGGTCCTGAATAACCTCTGTATTTAACGCATTTAATGCCTCCGGACGGTTGATGGTGATAACACCAACAAAACCGTCCTGATCATATTTTACAAAACCCATATCATCGTTCTCCTCAGATTTTGCCTATGTCCCAGACTATATTAGTCTCTCTCTACGATCGTAGCGCAGCCCATTCCGCCGCCGATGCAAAGAGTTGCAAGACCCTTCTTAGCATCTGCTTTCTCCATCTCATGAAGAAGTGTAACAAGGATACGGCATCCGGAAGCTCCTACCGGGTGTCCGAGAGCGATCGCGCCACCGTTCGGGTTTAACTTATTAAGGTCAAAGCCAAGCTCTTTACCTACTGCTACAGACTGTGCAGCGAATGCCTCGTTAGCCTCGATGATATCGAAGTCTTTGATCTCCATGCCTGTTCTCTTAAGAACTTTTCTTGTAGCTGCAACCGGTCCGATACCCATGATCTTCGGATCTACGCCGCCGAGAGCACCAGCAACCCATGTAGCCATCGGCTTAACACCGAGCTCTTTTGCTTTCTCTTCGCTCATAACAACAACTGCAGCTGCGCCGTCGTTGATTCCTGAAGAGTTACCAGCTGTAACTAAGCCGCCGTCTTTCTTGAATGCCGGTTTTAACTTGCCGAGAGTCTCAACCGTTGTTCCGTGACGCGGGCCTTCATCTGTATCTACGATAACTGTCTCTTTTTTCTTCTTAACTTCTACCGGAACGATCTCGTCCTTGAATGCGCCGGACTTCTGAGCAGCCTCTGCCTTCTGCTGGCTTACTGCAGCGAACTTGTCCAGTTCTTCTCTTGTAAGACCCCACTGATCGCAGATGTTCTCAGCTGTGATACCCATGTGGTAGTTGTTGAATGCATCCCAGAGAGCATCGTTAACCATTGTATCAACTAATGTAGCATTGCCCATACGGTATCCGTAACGGCCTTTCATCATAGCATACGGAGCCATGGACATGTTCTCCATACCACCTGCAACAACGATATCAGCGTCACCGGAAAGGATCATCTCAGCTGCCATGTTAACAGCCTCAAGACCGGAACCGCATACTACGTTGATCGTTACAGCCGGAACCTCGATCGGGAGACCAGCTTTTAATGTAGCCTGACGAGCTACGTTCTGTCCCTGACCTGCCTGGATTACACAGCCCATGTAAACCTGATCAACAGCTTCCGGAGCTACACCTGCTCTCTTTAAAGCCTCTTTAATTACGATTGCGCCAAGTTCCGGAGCCGGAACTGTGCTTAATTCGCCACCCATTGTTCCGATTGCGGTACGGCATGCACCTGCCAGTACAATTTTCTTTGCCATTTTCTTTTCCTCCTCATTATACCGCTGCCATGCTCTACACCATATTTTTTCCACAAGCAAGGCAGTATATTATGTATAACTAATAATATCACCAAACCGTTTTTGTGTCAAATAATTATGACAAGCTTTTTATATATTTTTTCTAAACAAATTAGAAAGTTTCCTTATCCTTTCGTACAAAAGTTACTTTTTTGCTTTGATGCGGTGTTTTGGCGCTTCGTCATGTTTTGCGAACATTTATGAAGCTTTTTCCCGGAATCATTGACCTTACACCCGGAAAATGTTAAAATAATCTCATAGTTTGTACGTGCGGCCTATGTTTCCTGTTTTCGTGTCAATGGAAACAAAAAAACCGCACAATATATTGCTACTATATTTTTATGGTTACAAAGAGAGGGTATTGAAATGGATTTCAAACAGATGTATCAGGAAAAGCTGGTTTCCGCAGAGAAGGCAGCTTCCGTAATCAAGTCCGGTGACTGGGTCGATTACGGCTGGACAACAGCGACACCGGTTGCTGTCGACAAAGCAATCGCAAAAAGACTTCCGGAATTAACCGACGTAAACTTCCGCGGCGGTATCTTAATGTGGGTGCCGGAGATCTTCAAGATCGAGAATCCGGCAGAACATATGACCTGGAACTCCTGGCATATGAGCGGTATCGAGAGAAAAGCCATCGCGCAGGGCTTCTGCTACTACTCCCCGCTCCGTTATTCTGAGCTCCCGAGATACTACAGAGAGTCCCAGACAAAGCCGGACGTAGCTGTATTCCAGGTTTCCCCGATGGACGAGCACGGTTTCTTCAACTTCGGCCCGAACGCTTCCCATATGGCGGCTGTATGTGAGACTTCCAAGGTCGTTATCGTGGAAGTGAACGAGAATATGCCGGTATGCTTCGGCGGTACCGAAGAGGGCGTTCATATCTCCCACGTTGACATGATCGTTGAAGGCGACAACCCGGCGATCGCTGAGATGGGCGGCGGAGCTGCTGCAACAGATGTTGACCAGGCTGTCGCAAAGCTGATCCTTGAAGAGATCCCGGACGGCGCATGCTTACAGCTTGGTATCGGCGGAATGCCGAACGCAGTCGGTGCCCTGATTGCACAGTCCGACCTAAAAGACCTCGGGGTTCACACAGAGATGTACGTCGACGCTTTCGTTGATATCGCAAAGGCCGGGAAGATCACTGGCGCAAGAAAGAATATCGACAAAGGCCGTCAGGTATACGCATTCGGCGCAGGTACAAAGAAATTATATGACTATTTAAATAAGAACCCGGAGTGTATGTCCGCACCGGTAGACTACACGAACGATGTCCGCACCATCGCAGCCCTGGACAACTTCATGTCCATCAACAACGCGGTTGACC
>OBHX01003220.1_pt1 | contig 11809 bp, 12 predicted proteins | sample 1519331 | NCBI WGS metagenome assembly OBHX01 (sample SAMEA2602897, study PRJEB22501) | metagenome
TTCTAAGAGACTTCCCAACCGCTTGATTAAGAAGTCTTTTAGAGCATACAACACCTGCGGCCAGCTTGTAAAGTTTGTACTGCCGCCCGGCAAAGGAGTTGGGCTTCTTTTTTGCCAGTTCCTCAAACAGCAGATCCACCGGGTTCTGGTATTCCTCATCGTCCTCCAGCACTTGCATGGTGTTCAGCATTTCCAGAAGGGTCGCGAAATTCTGCTCCTCCACCAGGGCTTCATAATGCAGATAGGCGATCAGGGCGGTGAGCAAAAGACGCTCCGATTTTTCCCAGAATGGGTCCCCGCCGGACCCTTCACCCTTGGTGTTGGTCATCAGGGTTGTGACCAGTTTCAGAATGTCCTTTTCGCTGTGGACATAGGCGAAGGGGTTATAGTGCATGGACTTTTTGAAGTTGATGGTGTTCAGGATTTTCAGCTTGTAACCGTTTTTCAGAAGTGCGTTCCCACACTCGACCACGATACTACCTTTCGGGTCAGTAACCACATAGGAACTGTGACATTGTAAAAGGTTGGGCTTGAGCCAAAACCGGGTTTTGCCGCTGCCGGAGCCACCCACTACCAGCACGTTTTTATTCCGGGCGTTCTTGGGGTCAGGCGGACGGTTGGACATCATCAGCCGTTCCGTTTTGGTCAGGATGATATTGTCGGCAAACTTCGAAACCATGAACGGCTCAATGTCCTTGGCGGTGCCCCACCGGGCAGAGCCGTACTCCATGCCATGGCGGTACTTCTTTGCGTTTTTGCCACGCAAATAGACCGCCAGCCGCAGCCCTGCGCCGCAGCACAAACCCACCAGAATATCAAGCGGATGCAGGCTGGGCAGAGGGTTTGCAAACGCCAGCGGAACGGTGCCCATCATGGACATGATCTTATCGCCCAGTTCCTTGCCCTCGGCAAGCCGCCACGCTTCGCCAAAGTTGGTTGCTATCAGCCCCAGCAGAAGATAGGGCAGATACAGTGCCAGCAGCTTTGTCAGCTTTTTCGTGGTCACAGTCCACGCTCCTGTTCCTTGTGCCGGACTTTGCCGGGGAGTTCTGCCGCCGCCTGCACCAGTTCATGCAGTTTTGCCAGCACCGAGGGGCGTTTGTCCTTGTTCAGCAAAGATGCCGAATACTCCTTGAACGCCGAGTTGAATGCTTCTGCGTCCGGGGCTTTGAAAAAGACCAGATACCGGGGCGGCACCTCGGAGGTGTCCTTGCGGATGGCATAGTCGATGCCGTACTTTTTGGCATAGCGTTCCAGACCACGGATGCCGGTCTTGCTGATCTCCACGCTGGACACGCCCCGGTTCTGCCGCAGAAGAGTGCGGACGCTCTGCTTACCTTGGGATGCCTTGGACTGGTACAGCCGAAACGCCGCTTTAACTGCCCGCAGGACAGTCCGGGCAGACAGCTTCGTGGTGGAGATCATAATGTTGAATGATTTCTGTTCGATTTCTTCCTGCACTGCCATCACCTCCCGTGCAGCAGGGTGATTTTAGCGGTCATGCTCTGCCGTGGGCTTGGTGCGGGGCTTTTCTGCCGGAGGTTCATCAGGCACCGGCAGCACCAGCAGACGATTGCCCAGTTTCAGAAAGGCTTCCGGCTGATGGAAAAGCTGCTCATACTTCTGCGCCAGTTCCGGGGTCAGGGATGCAAACCCCTCCTCGCCCAGTCCCACTACCAGAAAGTCTCCGGCAACGGCATCGTACATCTGCCCGTTCTCATCCCGAAGGGCACGGTTCAACGGCAGACCCATGAGCTTGCCGTCATCGTTGTAGACAATGGCAACCGGATCTTCAAACGGGTAGCTTGCGCCGATGGAGCCGCCCACCGCCTGCTGCAAGGCTTTCAGGTCGTTATCGATCTCGACCTGCTGCGGATGCTGTCCCGGTGCAATTTTCAGCACGGACAGGGTGTTTTCATTCTGTTCCATTATCATTCTCCTTAAAGATTGTGCTCTCCTGCCCGGCATGGGCGGCGTTCAGCAGAGCCGCCACGAAGAATCCGAAAATAGCACCCGCTTCAAAAAATGCGAAACCGATAAAAAAGTTCAGCATGGCACACCTCAGTCGATGCAGATGCAGGTCAGCTTCTGCCCATCTGCCATCAGGGTGGTGCTGTGGCTTTCCAGATAGGTCTGAAAGCGGTAAATATCCTCCACTGTCAGGGACACGATGGCTCCGTGCCCATCGGTGCGGTAGAAGATGACCGGGCCAGTCAGATACCGCTTGCCTGCCAGCTTGAGGACTTGCGCCGGATTGTGGCTGATAAACAACGGTGCTCCCTTCACGGAGATCAGAGCATCGTCCTCATCGAAACATGGCAGAATGGAAGGAGCGTCCTCCTCCATGATAATGGTCAGTTCCATGTCCGGGTCGATGGCAGCAAGGTAGATATTCTCGCTTGCCATTTCGGTCAAGCAGGATGCCGCCTGTTTCAGCATGGACAGGATGTTCACGTCCACCGTGATCTGCGGAGCGTGAGCTGCGGGGTGAAAAGGAATCGTGTTGTTCATAGGCGTTACCTCCAAATTTTTGCAAACAAAAAAGACCCAATCGGGTCTTGCGTTACGAATCAGCGTTCGTTGTGGCGCTGCTGTTTTTTCTGCCACGCATCCAAAAGCTGAATGATTTTTTCTTCCATTTGCCGAGGCGTATAGCTGCGTGGAAAGTATTTTCGCAGGATGTCGTTTTTGATAGTTACGGTGTCCTGCTCACTCTTCTTTTCCTGCCCCAAAATATCAAACGCCTTTTCATAGGTGAACTCACCACACTGCGCCATCTTCTTTAGTTGCTGAGCCTGCGATACAGATGGGGCATTTTGGGTACCATCCATGGCTTCTAAAAAATCCCGCTGTTGGCTTTCGTCCAGATAGGACAGTTCCACAGCGGGATTAAAGGAGATCCTCTTTTCGTCTACCATGTCCAGCAGTTCGGGGATAAGGTTGGTCAGACGGATGAAGCGGCGAATAGTATCTTTACTTACCCCAGCATCATCGCCAACTTTTTCGACTGACAACTTCTGCGCAACTTGCGTAGAAGTCAAATCTGACCTAGCACCTTGATTTTTTATTGCGTCCAGCTTCATTTTGTAGGCAAAAGCCCGTTCGCTGGGCAGGATGTGTTCACGTTGGAGATTGCTGTCCACCATCAATATCACAGCAGCATCGTCCGACATCTGCCGCACAATGACCGGCAGCGTTTCCAGCCCGGCAAGTTTCGCCGCATACTGACGGCGGTGCCCGGAGATGATCTCGTAGCCGTCACCATCCGGGCGGGGACGGGCAATCAGCGGAGCCAGCACGCCGTACTGTGCGATACTCTCCACCGTCCGGGTCATGGCTTCATCGTCCAGAACCTTGAAGGGGTGGTTGGTGAAGGGATGCAGCGCATCAATGGGAATCTGCTGTACCTGCTCCCGCTGTTCCTCCTGTCGGTTTTCCTCGGTGGAAAACAGGTCATCTAGCCCTTTCAGAGCTAAGTTTCCGCTGTCGATCGGCATCCGCCAGCACCTCCTTTGCAAGAGATTTGTAAGCTTCTGCCACCTTGCCTTTGGGGTCATAGGCAAAGATGCTTTTGCCTGCCGCACTGGTTTCAGCCGCTCGGACAGACCGCGGAATGGTCTGCTCAAACACCTTCAGGTGCTTTCCGTATGCCTGCCGGATCAGATTGCTAATCTGCTTTCCGTAGTTGGTGCGGTTGTCGGTCATGGTCAGCAGGATACCCTCAATTTTTAGCTTGGGGTTGATCTGCCGACGAACCTTTTGGACGGTCTGCAAAAGCTGTTCCAAGCCTTTCGCAGACAGGTACTGCGCCTGCACGGGAATCAGGGCAGCGTCTGCCGCCGCCAGTGCATTAACAGTGAGCATCCCCAGCGAGGGCATACAATCCAGCAGAATAAAATCATACTCTCGTTTGGCACTGTCCAGCACCTGTTTCAGCATCTTTTCTCGGTTCATGCTGTTTACCAGAGCCACTTCCAGCCCTGCCAGTTCGATGTTCGCCGGAATCAAATCAACGCCCTCTGCATGGTGTAAAATGCCCTCGCCGGGCGGAATGGGCTGGTCGTTCATAGCTTTTACCATTAGGGTAGAAAGGGTGGTGGGCAGTTCATCGGGCTGTTGCCAGCCCATGCTGATGGTAAGACTGCCTTGAGGGTCAGTGTCCACAAGCAGAACTTTCTTGCCCTCCATTGCCAGCCCGATACCCAGATTTTCACAGGTGGTGGTTTTGCCTGTGCCGCCTTTCTGGTTTGCGACTGCGATAATCGTTGCTTTCTTTGCGATAATATCACCCCGCTTTCGGAGAACCACGCGCAAAGTCGTGGTTCGTCTTGTTCTGATAGTAGAGGTTCATGGTGGTGGGCGCATTGTAGAGCATTGCCAGCAGATATTGCTTCATGTTCCGCACCGGGGCGGTGTTTTCTGCCAGAGAATCCAGCACAAAACGGATGTGGTCGGCATTCAGCTTTTTCAGCCGACTGCGTACCACCTCGGCAGGCTTGTCATCTCCGGCGATCCGCAACATCTTGCGTTTGGTGGAACAGGTATCCACAAGCAAGTCTACGATCTGGTAGATGGTGTCCTCATCGTCCGGGCAGAGCCGGAGCAGAAGGTCTACCTCCAAAGATTGAGAAAAATAATCCTCAAGCTGCTCCCGGATGTCCCCGGAATAGATGGGGTCAGGATCGTTCCACTCTGTCTTATTCTTATCAGTCTTATTTGCTTGCGGTTTTGGCTGCACCAGAATTGCGCTTTCGGCAGCACAAGAATTGCTGTTTGGGCAATTCTGTACTTGCGCTTTTGGCAAGCCAGAGGAAAAGTCCTTGACGTAGATCAGGCTGGGTCTGCCCAGACCACGGCGTTTACGCTCGATGAGGTCGATGTCCTCCAACTCCCGGAACAGCTTGACCGCCTTGTGCTCGGCGCAACAGAGGGATTCCTGCACTTCCCGGACGGTGTAAATGATATACACTCGCCCCTGCTCGTCCAGCCAGCCGTTCTTTGCAGACAGGCTCATGCGGTCCAGCAGAATGCCGTACAGTGTCCGGGCATCGGTGGAGAGCTGCCGGAAGCGGTGGTCTTGGAACAGTGCCTTGGGGATGCGGAAATAGGAGAACAATTCACCCGACTGACCATAGAAGTAGTCATAACTCATGGTATTAGCGAATCATCAACTCACGGTCTGCGGCACCTTTCATATACATAGCTTCTGCGATGTCATCCATCACCCGGAACAGTGCATCGTCCAGTTCAAGATATTTCCGCCCCAGTTTTTCATCCAACAGCCGCCGGAACTCACGTTCAATTTTGTCGCGCTCACAGGCAGCCCGCTGGTAGCGAGGTGTTTTCATCAGTTCCGTCCATATAGGACGCACCATTTTGTCGTAGTAGTTCAGCATAAAGTCTTTATCCATTGGCATCCTCCTTTTGATTTTACATATAAAAATTGCGGACAGCCATTTTTATGGATGCCCGCAATAATAATTTTATTATTTACAAATCCAGTTGATTCTCACCGAGAAATATGTTGGATACACAGATAGAAATCCTAATATTTTTTCTTTGCACATTTTTAAAGCATCGATGATATGATTGGTGTCAATCGACTCCGCTCCAATTTGTTCTGCAATAGAATTAGCCAAAAGACGATCATTAAATACTTTTTCACAGATTGAGATGGCCGTCTCTGAACATACTCCATATTTTAATTTCCTTTGTAAAAGAAGTAACTTTGATACAAGAAGTACTCTGTTTTCATCATCGTCAGCATCAATCACATCAATGATATTTCCTATAAAAAAGCTGAATTCATAGGAAATGAGCTTGCTGCACAGGCTCTCAATGTCCGGTATCAAAAGTCCAGTCGCTTTTTGCATTGCTATAAAGGAGTATCCATCAAGCCACATTCGACAAATATCTGGAAAATATTCTTCTGTTTTACCAATTTTATGAGTATCGATAAAAAAGGATAACAACATTTCAAAAATTTCTGAATCTGAAAGTTGCTGCTCCATGAATTGAGTTTCTGCTAGCCATGCTTCAATTATTAAAGCATCATCTATTCCAAGCATACTTTTGGAGTATCGTTTGATCTTCACACGATCAACTGTCTTTGCCTTTTGTGCAATGACATCAAATATTTTTTCCAACAACGTTTTTTCTGCATCGTTGGCCATAAAATAAGCGAGAGTCTCTTTACAAAGTTCTAATGCCACAACCTGCGCATCGGAACCTTCATCATTAGAAAGGACAAAGCATAGATGATTTTCGATTGTCTCTACGACATGCTGCCGAACCGTTAGAGCAGTCTTAAGTACGGTAACACTTTTTTGGTTCATCGGCGTCTGGTTTTTTCGTTCATATGCTTGCAGAATTTTTTCGTAGCACGATTCAAAGCAATCCCAATGGCTATAATTGTTGATAATATAGTTAGCAATATATACGCCTTTTACATAGTCATCATGATTGATTTCAATATCTTGGACAAGCCATAAAATAGAGCTTTCGCATGGTTCTGCTGCGTGACTGTCAAACATTTTGACACAGTTTTCCCATTTGTAAAATCCTCCGTTACTTCGATTGTTCTTATTGTCAAATAGCTTTGAATCTGTAACAATAACACTTCCTTCCGTGTACATTCCCGAACGTGCTGTCCTTCCCATTAAATTTTGAAAATTTCGAATTTTCATACTATTTTGATCAAGCATGAAACTAGTCATAAAAAGGTACTTTATAGGAATGTTCACTCCTTGAGCAAGTGTAGATGTACATATCACAAGGTGCAGGTCTTTCTTACGAAATGCGTATTCAATAGCAAGGCGCAAACCATTCGGAAGATTTGAATAGTGTGGTGCAACACCCAAATTGCAAGCTTTTGTATATGGATGATCACAACCGTAATAATCGGCCATTAACTTGGCAACACGACTCATTTCCAATGTGTTGCTATACTTCTGAATTCCAGAAAGATCATATTCTCGACTATCAAGGTCAATAATTTGCTGAATTATGGTTTGTACACTTCGAGTTCGATTGGCAAAAATTGCAGCACCACCATTTTTGCAAAGTTTATTTGCATAATATATTGCAATATCCTTGGAATCTGTCAAATTCGGAAAATAACGCTTTTTTCTTTCTTTTCCAAGTTTTTTTAGCAAATTGACTTCTATGCTGCGTGGAACATAGAAATCTTCACGTTCAGGATCTTCTGAGTAGTAATGAATATCTCGTGTTTGTGAAGAAAATCCGATGCTTTTAGGTGTTGTTTTAATCGCCGGATCAGAAGCCAAGGTTCCATTTTCATTAAAAAGCCATTGCTTAATTTGCTCGGCGTTTGAAAGCACCGCAGAAAGAAGCACAATTTGTTTTTCTGTATTTATGTGTTTTCGAATTTCAGAAATCAACAGCTCATAAGCTGTTCCACGTCTTCCATCATCGAACATATGACTCTCATCAAATATATACAAACCGATTTCATCTAAAAACTCAACTTGATGATGGATAATATAGCTGAGCTTTTCTGGCGTACAAATTAGTATTGTCGCTTTCAAAGTAAAATCCACGAAAAAATCATTTTCCAGAATATCTGAAAATTGGTTTATTAAAACACTCTCTCCAAAAGCTGAAGTCATATCGCTTGCAATCTCGTTACATAAAGCACGAAGTGGTGCAACAATAATAGCAGTAGCCGTTCGGTTCGAGAGAAAGGATGACCGAATGATTAGTTCTATACTTTTGGTTTTTCCAACGCCTGTTGGAAGCTGAACGATTGCATTTTCTCCGCTTAACACATTTTTCTTTCCTATAAGCTGCTGTGCAGGCCACAACATTTTAGGAGATTTTGAGCTTTTTAAATACTCTTCCCATTGTCCGGGTTCCAATTTTGAATATTGAGGAATCAGTTTCCATGCGGCTTTTGATAACGCTATCGTAATTACTGCAAGGAGTATATCGACATAGTATATCTCCATAGGATCATTGTTTTTATAAATTGCAGTTCGATATTCCCGAATCGCCTGTTCTATGTTAGGCAAGCCTTCTCCATTGATATAGTAGAATAGTAATGCCCGGCAGAGTTCTTCACCGCCAAAGGTATCAGAACTTATAGGGAAAACCTTATCCAAGAGGAGATACCCTAATAGATTTCTAAGTATTATTTGAGATGTACCCATAGTGGGCGTATCTTTTATTTTTTCGAAAAGGGCCGCACATAATACTTTGGAACTACCAAAATCATTGGATAAGAAATAGGCTGCTGCACCGGACAATAAAAAGTCCGTATCGTATGCTGTTCTATCATTAGCTCCAACGGAGGCATCAAAGTATTGAGAAGCCTTCACCATATAGGGTGCGAACTCTGCCTTCCCAGTTTCATCATTTTCTATAATGCTCTCTGCATATCGAGAAAGGATATATATGACAGGATAGGAAAGTTCATTTGAGTTTAGCGGAAATTTTGGATAGTCTTTTTGTGAAATATCATATTCTACCAACTTCGCTTTTGCTTTTTGATATTTAAGCATATAGTTGGAATTCGTTCCAAAAATCATTTTGTACACCTCTCAAAGATTTGGTGGGTCAAATTCATCAAATCGGCACCATGTACATAAAAAATGGACTGATTAACTTTTAATTGCAAATCATTTCCCTTAATTCCTGCTATTACTTTATTTTCAATCTCTGGCTGGCTTGAGATAGCAGCTCCAACATAAGAGATTTTATAGGGCGATTCTGTCTTTTTTTGAAAACGTTCAACGCAGTTTGATTCATCGAATTTACCCATATTACGGAGCTTTTTTCTATAGTAATTTAATGTATGAGCAACTCGGTGTTCATCTTTTTTAGAATCAGTAGCAGCCTCTTGAATGGTTTTACATATTTCTTTTGACGACAGACGTGCTTTTACCTCTATTGCAATCAGCTCATCTTCTTTGGCAGGAGTTTTTTCTTTACTATGGAATTTATATGCGATTATATCGGTTCCGTGCTCGGACTCATTTTTTCCCGATCTGTTATATTGCTTACAACGGGGTACTTCATAATGCAGAACAAACTCAAATAAATCTGCGAATAAAATTTCACTAATATCATTTGAACGTGCAGTTGGACCAAGCTCTTCCTGTTTTTGAGGAACAATGTATTTGCGCAGATAATCTTCTATAGATAATCCTGTTGCAACACTGTCATCTGTCAGTTCATCGTCTTCAACATAATGTTTTCTGATATGAAGTGCCCAGTCGTCAAAGACCGCTTCATCGGTTTCATAGGAAAGTTTATAGCACTTTAAAGCAACACCATCTTCAAAGGTCACTCCTTCCTCGTTGACAAGCCAATTTATATACAGAGGCCGCTCCATCCTACAACATCCTCTCACTAAAGATTTCGTACCAATTGAAAATCAACTGTAGTCCTAGCCTTTTGAGCAAACGACTGAGAGCAGGGTATATCTCGAATCAAGTATACCATTTCCAATAAAAAAGTACATCTGAAATTTTGAATGTTCCATGTAGGACGGTCGATTTTCTTGGACAAATAACAGTTGTATTAAAAAAGCGCAGCTCCTATTCTGAAGAATAGAAGTTGCGCTTCGCGGTTATTGTATGCTAATTCGGCGATTCAATGCACTGCTTTAGAACATCGCAGAACGCCATATCATCATCTACAGCAGCGATTGCAGAGTCGATCAAAGTCTCTCGGTCAGTGTTGCCCCAGTTGATGTGCAAACTGTATTCTAACGCCATGCAGCGAATCAGTTCACGGGTGCTGCGGCCATTTCCCTCGCGGAAGGGATGAATGATGTTCAGTTCTGCCATCGTTTGCGACAGATTCTGAATCTGCTTTTCTTCATCTTGCTCGGCAAGCAGCTTCTTAGAGTGGATGTTTTTGAACACTCGCTCCAATTCTCGGTCAATCAGGTCTGGTGGGTAGAACATCGTGTCTCCCTTGCTGATTTGTTCTTTGCGGATGTGCCCAGCAAAGGGGTACACATCTTCAAAAAGGAAGCGATGAATTCGAAACAGGTGCGTTTTGGTAAAACGTCCCTTGATTGGCTCTTGCAACAGAGCCATCTGTTTTACCGCCGTAAATTCTTCTTCAGCCTGTTTAAGCTCTGTCTTGTCACGGATGTCCAGCTTGTTGATCAGAATATCCGTATCAGGATAGCAGTACATGGACTGCACTGTGGTGTAGACATCATACTTTGAGAACATAATCAGCCCTTCTTCGCGTACTTTGCGCGCAGTTCATTCACGACCTGCTGATAGCTGGCCTGACCGCTGCCAATGCGGTCAAGGTTGCTGCGTGTATCTTTGCTGATGGTCATGCCCTCAATGGCAAAGGTTCCATACACATTGCGGAGGTTGCTCTTGTGCTGGGCAGGGGTAGTATACTTGACGCTCATGGTTTGGCCTCCTTCTGATTTACATGATACTATATAAAGTTTATCGTGTATGCGTACTCTTGTCAATCTATAACTTGATGCCAAATGTAAAAAGCGCATCTTCCATTCATTCAGAGCAGAAGTTGCGCTTTTACGGTACAACGTGTTTTATTTCGAATCAGGATGCGATACATCTGAACCCCAAGTGAGTTATATCTCAATGGCCTGTAGCTCACTTGTCCGCCAACCATATTACGCCCCAAACAGCTTCATCTTGAAAATCAGCGGCTTGGAGACCATACTTGCGAGCGAGAAAGGTCGTTTGGATGGCAGAACATTTTATATAGACGAATATACGTTGATTTTTCTTTTCTCGCAGTGCATAAGGTGTGCACAAAAGCGATATTGCTGGGAGAGCGTTCGGTTCGCATCCGAGAGGTCGAGGGTTCGATCCCCTTCGAGTCCACCAATTTGCCGCATCGTTTTGTACGATGCGGCGTTTTTTATGCCTAAAAAACTTTGGCAGACCGTGCCGGGCTCCGAACCCTGAAGTCGGATGCGAACCGGGCGGGGTCATCAATGTACTTTTTGAAAATCCATCGGTTTCACGCTTCTTTCTTTGCATTTTGCAGAGTTCTGCGGGCAAGTGCATCGCTTTTATGCCCCCTTCTCGGAAATTTCTTCAAAAATCTCCGCACCATCGTAGGTCGATACAGCCTTGAGCTGCTCCACTTGATTGAAGCTGGCGTTCAGCGTAATCGAGATCTCATAGTCTTTTCGGACGCGAATCTCCTTAATGAACTGCTGCAAAATGGCGCGGCGTTCATCGTGGTTGGCGGTGTCGTAAACATCCGCCCATGTAAACAGCTCGTTGCAGATGTAGTTGCTGCGCTTTGCTGTTTTGGTGGCTTCTTCGTATTCTTCCTGTGCCTGCACGAGCTGCTTTTCCAGAGTTTCCAGAGCCTCTCTTGCCTCGGCTACCAGTGTGCCCAGCAGTTCTTTGTCCAAGGCACTTACGCCCCGGATGACGAGGATGGTTTCGGCTTTCAGGTCGTCCAGTTCTTTCTGCTTGCTTTCCAAGTCTTTCTGGATTTTCTTGACCTTCTTCTGGATGCGGGCGGCATCGTTGGTCTTGACCGATTCCAGCAGCTTCTTCCGGGAAACCTCCCGGAACTGTGCGAAGATCTGCCGGACAACTTCTTCCACAATGGAATCCAGCTTAGAAACACCATAGCCGGACTGCCCATCGCAGTCACCCGGATGCCGGATCTTATAAAAGCAGCTATACCGGGGCCGGACTTCTTTCACCGTATGCCCATCGGCATGACCGGTATCCTGCTGGTCATCGGCTTTCTCGTGCTGGTTGTGATGGCGCTGAACTGCCTCACCCACCGCAAGTAAAAGAAAAAAATAGGATAAGCAAGCCGCCCGGGA
>OBHX01003227.1_pt1 | contig 11797 bp, 9 predicted proteins | sample 1519331 | NCBI WGS metagenome assembly OBHX01 (sample SAMEA2602897, study PRJEB22501) | metagenome
GTAAGGTAGTCGTAGAAGGACGAAGCATGGTGAATATCATCCAGGTTGCACAGGAGCTGGGATACTTAAATGTTCCGGATAAGACACTGATCGAGATCGACCAGCTGAAGAATTATCCACCGGAGAAGACAGTTCTGATCACAACCGGAAGTCAGGGAGAATCAATGGCAGCATTGTCACGTATGGCAGCAGATGTGCATAAGAAAGTAACAATCATGCCTGGCGATACGATCATCTTCAGTTCAAACCCGATCCCTGGAAATGAAAAATCCGTATCCAAGGTCATCAATGAACTGACTGCGAAAGGTGCCAATGTTATCTTCCAGGATGCCCATGTATCCGGTCATGCTTGTCAGGAAGAATTGAAACTGATCTATTCTCTGGTAAAACCGAAATATGCAATTCCGGTCCATGGAGAGTACAGACATCTGAAAGCAAATGCAGGAATCGCCAAGATGCTTGGTATTCCGAAAGAAAATATCTTTATTCTGAAATCGGGTAATGTACTGGAACTCAGCGATAAGGAAGCAAAAGTTGTAGACAACGTGCATACAGGAGAGATCCTGGTAGACGGCCTCGGTGTCGGAGATGTCGGTAATATCGTACTCCGTGACAGACAGCATCTGGCAGAAGACGGTATCATGATCGTTGTACTGACACTGGAGAAGGGAAGCAACCAGCTTCTTGCAGGTCCGGATATTGTATCGCGTGGATTCGTGTATGTAAGAGAGTCTGAAAGTCTGATGGAAGAGGCGAGAAAAGTCCTTACAGAAGCGGTAGAAGACTGTCTGACACACCAGCGTAATGCGGACTGGAGCAAGATCAAGCTTGTGATTCGTGATACGATGAATGATTTCATCTGGAAGCGGACCAAGAGAAGACCAATGATTCTTCCGATTATTATGGACGTATAGAAAGTATAATTATAATTAAACGGGAAATGAGCCGCACATTGTATAAAACAGGCGCCTTCGAACGCAGTGGGCGAAGCCTGTTTTGTGCAGTGTACGGCTCATTCCCTTGTAGAAACTCAAGATGAAAAAATGTGTAACAGATAAAACCGTAACAAATAGAACAGAGGTAGGAATACTATGATCGTAGATGAACGTATGGTCACATACATCCGGTCGCTGGAACGTCCGGAGAATCCTGTCATAGAAGCAATCGAACAGGAAGCGTTAGATAGTTTCGTGCCGATCATCCGGAAGGAAACCCAGAGTTTCCTGAAAGTCATGATGTTGATGAATCGCCCGGCGAGAGTCCTTGAAGTCGGTACAGCAGTCGGATTTTCGGCGATTTTAATGAGCGAATATCTTCCGGAAGGAAGCCATATCACAACGATAGAAAATTATGAAAAAAGAATTCCGATCGCAAGAAATAATTTCAAACGGGCAGGGAAAGAAGAACAGATCACGCTGATCGAAGGGGATGCCCTGGAAGTGATGAAGACACTGGAAGGCCCGTATGATTTTATTTTTATGGATGCGGCTAAGGGACAGTATATCCACTATATGCCGGAGGCAGTGAGACTGCTTTCGGATGGTGGCATCTTAATGTCGGATAATGTATTACAGGATGGAGATATCATTGAATCCCGGTTCGCGGTTGAACGGAGAAACCGTACGATCCACAGCCGGATGAGGGATTATCTCTATGAATTAAAACACAGTGATGTGCTGGAGACATCGATCATCCCACTGGGAGACGGTGTGGCACTCAGCATTAAGAAGAAAAAAGAAGAGAAGGAGAATCGATAAGATGAGAAACAGACATCCAGAATTACTGATTCCTGCAAGCAGTCTGGAAGTGTTGAAGACTGCGGTTATGTTTGGTGCAGATGCAGTATATATCGGAGGAGAAGCGTTCGGACTTCGTGCAAAGGCAAAAAACTTCTCCATGGAAGACATGAAAGATGGAGTGCGGTTTGCACATGACCATGGCGCAAGAGTCCATGTCACCGTGAATATTCTTGCACACAATGATGACCTGGAGGGAGCAGCAGAGTATTTAAAAGAACTGAAAGAAATCGGTCCGGACGCCCTGATCATTGCAGACCCGGCAATCTTTATGCTTGCCAAAGAGATCTGCCCGGAGATTGAAAGACACGTCAGCACGCAGGCAAATAATACCAACTACGGTACATTTAACTTCTGGTGGAACCTGGGAGCAAAACGTGTGGTAACAGCCAGAGAGCTTTCGTTAAAAGAGATCAAAGAGATCCGTGCACATATCCCGGAAGAGATGGAGATTGAAAGCTTTATCCACGGGGCAATGTGTATCTCTTATTCCGGAAGATGTCTCTTGAGTAATTTCTTCACAGGAAGAGATGCCAATCAGGGAGCCTGTACACATCCGTGCCGCTGGAAATATTCCGTGGTAGAAGAGACGAGACCGGGCGAATATATGCCGGTATATGAGAATGAAAGAGGTACCTACATTTTCAACTCTAAGGATCTGTGTATGATCGAGCACATTCCGGAGATGATCGATGCCGGAATCGACAGCTTTAAGATCGAAGGACGTATGAAGACGGCCCTGTATGTGGCAACAGTTGCGAGAACGTACCGTAAGGCAATTGATGATTATCTGGAAGATCCGAAGAAATATGAGGCAAATATGCCGTGGTACAAGGATCAGATTTCAAATTGTACCTATCGTCAGTTCACGACAGGATTTTATTTTGGAAAACCAAGTGAAGAAAGCCAGATTTATGACAGTAATACGTATATCAGAGAGTACACATATCTTGGCATCATAGGAGAGATTAAAGACGGACTGTACAGGATTGAACAGCGAAATAAATTCTCGGTAGGCGAAGTGATTGAGATCATGAAACCGGACGGACAGAATGTAGAAGCAACTGTAGAAAAAATCATAGATGAGGATGGAAATGAACAGGAAAGTGCACCACATCCGAAACAGGTGCTTTATGTGGCACTCAGTGCAGATGCATCGGTATATGATATTTTAAGAAGAGCAGAAAAAGAAACAGAATAATCTTATGGAAAAGAAGACAGTGATTCAGTGCAAAAATGGAAAAGCACAGAATCACTGTTTTTTGCATAGAATATAATAAAACTGCCGGGGAGGGAGCCGTTGTATTGAAATCATTTCCCCAACCCCTCACAGCAGCAGAAGAAAAGTATTATGTGCAAAAATATACAGAGGGTGATCTGGAAGCAAAGCATATTTTGATAGAAAGAAATCTGAGGCTGGTTGCCCATATTGTAAAAAAATATCAGCCTCCGCCGGAGGAAATGGAAGATCTTCTGTCTATTGGGACAATAGGACTTATGAAAGCTGTTGTTACGTTTGATCCGGAAAAAAGTGCAAGACTTGCAACATATGCAGCTCGTTGTATAGAAAATGAATTATTGATGCATTTCCGCGGAAAGAAAAAATCGTCAAAAGAAGTCTCTTTGTATGAACCGATCGGAACAGACAGGGAGGGAAATGAGATACAGCTATTTGATGTGATCGAGATGGGAGAAGAAGATGTTCATCACAGGCTCGAAAAAAAAGAAGATGTCATACGATTATATCAGAAAGTTGAGTCAGAACTGTCTGCAAGAGAACGCATAGTATTGAAATTGCGGTATGGATTATATAATGAAGAAGAATATACACAGCGCGAAATCGCCAAAATGTTGGGAATTTCAAGATCATATGTTTCAAGGATTGAGAAGAGTGCAATTGAAAAACTGAGAGCCTTTTTTCCTTCTTAGAAAAGTCTTTAAGAAATCTTTAGAATTATATGGCAATTATTTTAAGAATCAAAGTCTATACTTAACACCATAAGAAAGAGACATATCAGAAGGTATGTGAGAAAGGGTGGCAGTTATGAAAGTACTGGTGTTAAGTGGAAGATTTGGAATGGGACATGAAATGGCAGCCAATGCAATCTGTGAACAGTTCCGTAAGCTTGATAAAGATACAGAAATTGTAAAAAAAGATCTCCTGGAAGAATTATATCCACATATCAGCAAACTTATTTTTTGGGGATTTCGTCTGATGGTGGAGCATTGCCACGGAATATATAACTTTATTTATAAAATGTCTGGAAAAATGAAAGTAGAAATGCAGCCGAGAGGAGCTGCGATTTATAAAAAGTTAAAGAAAATCCTGGAAAAGGAACAGCCGGATGTTATTGTCTGTACACATCCGATGTGTGTAAAGGCAATTGCATCATATAAAGAAAAGACTGGACTTTCGACACCGCTGGTTACATGTATTACAGATATCAGCATGCATCCGGAATGGAAAGCAGATCAGACAGATCTGTATCTGGCACCTACCAGGGAGATTAAGGAGCATCTGATCTGTGAAGGTACAAAAGCAGAGAATATTCTTGTAACAGGAATTCCTGTACGTCAGCAGTTCTTGAATATGGACAGGAAACATCTGGAAAATGAAAAAGAAGTTCGCAGAGTTCTTGTAATGGGAGGCGGACTTGGCCTCATGCCAGATTTGAGAAGATTACTGGGAAAATTGCATAGTATGCAATCTGTTCAGACCATTGTTATTACGGGAAAGAATCATAAAATGTACGAAGAATGGGTGAACCGGTATGAGGATGTCAAAGTACTGGGATATACAGAAAATATCAGTAAATATATGCGGTGGGCAGATCTTGTGATCACAAAAGCCGGAGGGATCACGTTGTTTGAAATTCTTCACAGTCAGGTACCGTTATTTGTGATTCATCCATTTCTGGAGCAGGAAATGAACAATGCAAGGTATGCGGCAGAAAAAGGATTTGCAAAAGTGGTATGGGGAAAACACGAGGATTATATTCCGGAACTGGAAAAACTTCTGAATGACAGAAAACTTCTGAAACAGATGGATGAGAATGTAAGACATGCCCGGAAGGAAATGATAGATGTTTCTCTGGATAAGGCGGTAGAGATCATGGAAGAGAGGATGACGGCATAATGAAGAAAGCAGTAAAGGCAGGAATTATAGGTGCAGGAGCACTTGGATATAGTATCATTCCGACATATCTGATGAAGTACCACTGGATTATCAGAGACAAAAAGATGGCGAAAAAAGAAGAAAAGGTTTTATATCTGACATTTGACGACGGACCTGATACCGTATATACGAACAAATTACTGGATCTTCTGGATCAGGAACAGGTTCCGGCAACCTTTTTCATGGTAGCGGAAGCTGCACAGGGACATCCGGATATTGTGAAACGGATGAAAAAAAGTGGATATTCGATAGGAATACATTCTTTGAGTCATCAAAGTGCAATGCTGTTCGGACCTGGAAGGACGAAAAGGGATCTGAAAGAATCCAGGAAGATTATGGGAAAAATGGGAATTGACGTAAAAGAATACAGACCACCATGGGGACATTTGAACCTGATGAGTTTATACTGCATCAGGAAAATGCATTTGCAACTGATTTTTTGGGATGTAATGGCGCAGGACTGGTCTGCAAAGGAGACGGCAGACAGTATCTGCAATAAAATTCTTAGACGTGTATTTCCGGGAGCAGTGATATGCCTGCATGATGGAAGAGGAGAAAATGGTGCACCGGGAAGAACAATTGAAGCACTGAAAAAAGCAATTCCAATGTTAAAGGCACAAGGATATGAATTTAGAAGGATTGAAGAAAAGTATGAAACAGCAGGAAGGTCAGAGATCAGTTAAAAAATATATTGTGTTATTTATATTGCTGGTGCTCGTAGTCATATTTATTGTATTGAAGGGTGCGGATATAGAATCTGTATGGAATGCAATGAAAAATGCGGATCCGAAATGGCTGACGGCAGGCCTTGGTCTGGCAGCAGTGTTTAATATTGCAGAAGGTATTAATCTGAGAAAAGTTTTAGTATCTTTTGGATATCGGGTAAGCTTTAAAGAGGCTATGAAATATGCATATATTGGCTATTTCTTCAGTTCGGTAACACCATCGGCGACCGGAGGACAGCCATTGCAGCTATATGCGATGAGCAAAGATAAGATCCACGTGGCACATGGAACGATGGCACTTTTAACAGAGCTTACGAGTTTTCAGATTGCAGCATTTCTGATGGAAAACATTGCAGCGTTCTGGATTCTGACAGGAAGAATACACCTGAATAAAATTATGCTGATACTGGCATTGGTTGGTTATATTATGAATCTGGTTTTTATTGCCGCACTGATGATCGTGATCGTATCTGACAGACTGAAAAGAAAAATCGTAAAAGGGATTCGCTTTTTGGTTATGAAACTTCCATTTAGACATAAAGAGAAAATGGAAAGTAAAATCAATGATATATTACACGATTTTGAAAATTGCAAAGATTTTTTTAAAGAAGATCCAAACCTTACATTACAGGTAATTGGGGTGAGCCTGGTACAGATTATCTGCTGGTTCAGCGTTCCGTGGGCAGTATATCATGCAATGGGAGAAGCAGGCAGTACATTTGGAAGTCTTTTTTTACATCAGATTATATTATATATGACAACAGCGCTTCTTCCGTTTCCGGGAGCGGAAGGAATCAGTGAATTTTCTTTTGTAAAATTATTTGCCGGTATGTTTTCTTCGGTACCGGTTGCTGCTGTAGTATTGGTGAATCGTGGGATCAGTTTTTACTTCCTGTTGATCTTAAGTGGAATACTTGGTGTGGTGTTAGGACGTTTTAATGGAAGAAGTGCAGATCAAAGTGGAACGAAATACAAACTGCAACAGGAAACAGAAAATGAAACTGGAAAAATATTGACATAACAGAAAGAATAGGATATGATGATTGCACATTTAACGAAGATGAGGAATCATATATTCTGTTCTTTTTTCGTTTTATCCTATGCAGCAATGCGATGAGCAGCTGCTTCTTTAACGGCTATTTCGGCCGGAATATCAATTGTAAATTTAATTTAATAAGCTTGTACCGAAAAAAGCCGGGTGCAGGAATCACGATCGAACCTGGTGGATACGGATACAGAAAGGAGTATGTAGATGTCGTTTTGTACAGTTTTATCTGCAGCTGTTCAGGGACTGAGTGTAGAGATGATCAGAGTGGAGGCTGATGTCAGTAACGGACTTCCGATGTTTCACATGGTAGGATATCTGTCTTCGGAAGTAAAAGAAGCATCAGAGAGAGTGCGTACAGCAATTCGCAATTCGGGAATGAAATTACCGGCTAAGAAGATTATTGTGAATCTGGCTCCGGCAACAGTTAGAAAAAGAGGAGCGTCGTTTGATCTGCCGATTGCACTGGCGGTTCTGGCAGCAATGAATTATGTACCGGAAGAGGCACTAAAAGGTGTGGCAGTGATTGGTGAGGTGAGTCTGGAGGGGAAAATAAGAGGTGTGTCAGGTGTGCTGCCAATCGTTATGGAAGCTAAGAATCAGGGCTGTACTGCCTGTATTTTGCCGGAAGAAAATGAAATAGAAGGCAGGCTTGTGAGCGGGATAAAGATTCTTCCCGCTGATAATCTGGAAAAACTCTGCGCATATCTGAACGGAGATGAAAAAGAGATACATAGAAAAAAACAGGGAAGGTCCTCCGCACAAAGAAATATTTTCGAAAATAAAAAAGAGGATTTTTCAGACATATGTGGTCAAAATGCGGTGAAGAGGGCAGCGGAGATTGCCGTGGCGGGAGGACATAATTTATTGATGGCAGGACCGCCGGGATCCGGCAAGTCGATGATTGCAAGAAGGATTGCGACGATTTTACCGGAATTGTCATTGGAGGAGAGCCTGGAGATTACCAGAATATACAGTGTACTTGGAATGATAGATAAAGAGCAGCCTTTGATCACCAGGCGTCCGTTTCGAAGTGTTCATCATACCATAACGAAGACTGCATTAGTTGGAGGTGGAATGACACCAAGACCGGGAGAAATCAGTATGGCTCACGGAGGTGTGTTATTTTTGGATGAACTGGCAGAGTTTCCGAGAAATGTACTGGAAGTGTTGAGACAGCCTTTGGAGGAACATCAGATACATATTGCCAGAAATTATGGAAATTTTACATTTCCGGCAGAATTTATGCTGGTAGCAGCCATGAATCCGTGCCCATGCGGTAATTATCCGGATATGCAGAAATGTTCATGTACGCCGTCACAGATTCAGAAATATCTTGGAAAGATAAGTCAGCCATTTCTGGATCGTATGGATCTGTGTATTGAGACACCGAAAGTGGAGTACCGGGAACTGGATATAGAAAGGATAGGAAAAAAAGAGGAGGAATCATCGGAGGTAATACGAAGCAGAGTAGTAGAAGCAAGAAAATTACAGAAAAAAAGATACGAGGGAACGCAAATCCGTACAAACTCTATGCTTGGACCGGGAGAAATCAGGACCTATATTCCATTAGGCAGTGCGGAAAGAAAGTTGATGGAGAAGGCATTTGAAAGGATGGGGCTGACAGCGAGAACATATCATAAGATTTTACGAGTTGCAAGAACGATTGCTGATTTGGATTACAGTGAAAAAGTGACGGAGAAGCATTTAAAAGAGGCAATCGCTTATCGGTCGTTGGATAAAAAATATTGGGGACGTTAAGAAAGGAGAAAAGCAGATGATCTACGAATACTGGCTGGCAGGAATAAAAGAGATTACAGATCTGAAGAAGCAAAAACTAAGAGAGGTATATGGATCTGGAAAAGCCATATATTATATAGAAGAAACTAAGTTAGATAAACTGCGCTTTCTAAACGAGAAGGATGCGGTGATATTAAAGAATGCAAAAAAAGATACAAAACTTGAAGAAAAATGGAGAAGGACAGAAGAAAAAAGAATACAGTTTATACCGTACTTTTTAAAAACGTATCCGGAAAAACTGAAATATATTACCGATCCTCCGTATGCATTATATGTACTCGGACAACTTCCGGATGAAAAAAGAAAAAGTGCGGCGATTGTAGGGGCGAGAAACTGTACGGCGTATGGTGAACAGATGGCATTACAATATGGAAAAAGCCTTGCAGAAGCAGGAATACAGATAATAAGTGGTATGGCAAGAGGAATTGACGGTGCAGGACAAAGAGGAGCGTTAAATAGCAGTTGGGCTAAAGAAAGTGGTGTGACATATGCGGTACTTGGATGCGGAGTGGATGTCTGTTATCCAAGAGAGAATATAGGATTGTATATGGATATACAGGAAAAAGGAGGAATAGTATCCGAATTTTCACCAGGAACCCAGCCGTATGCGTGGAATTTTCCAAGAAGAAATCGAATCATCAGTGCGCTGGCGGACTGGATACTTATTATGGAAGCAAAAGAAAGGAGCGGATCATTGATTACTGCGGATCTTGCACTGGAGCAGGGAAAGGATGTATATGCTCTTCCGGGACCGGTAAACAGTGTGTTAAGTCAGGGGTGTCACAGACTGATCAGGCAGGGAGCGGGGATACTGATTACCCCGGAAGAATTGATGGATGAATGGAACATTAATCCGGTGGAAATCGGGCAAAAAGGAAACAAAAGTGAAAAAATGCTTGAAAGTCCTGAGTTTATGGTGTATAGTTGTCTCGATTTGTTTCCGAAAGGGACAAATCAGCTGATGAAAGAAACAGGACTTTCGGTTACAGAGTTAATGGAAAGACTGATCACGTTAGAATTAAATGGATATGTAAAGGAAGTATCCAGAAATTATTATATAAGGCTGCAGTAAAGATACAGCCGCTATTATGGAGGAAATTATGGCACGCTATCTGGTAATCGTGGAGTCACCTGCGAAGGTGAAAACAATTAAAAAGTTTTTAGGAAGTAATTATGTAGTGACCGCATCGAATGGTCACGTAAGAGATATGCCCAAGAGCCAGATGGGTATCGATATTGAAAATGATTATGAACCAAAATATATAACGATCAGAGGAAAGGGAGAAATCCTTGCAAAGCTTCGCAAGGAAGTGAAGAAAGCTGACAAGATTTATCTGGCAACTGACCCGGACCGTGAAGGAGAAGCAATATCCTGGCATCTGAGTAAAGCGTTAAAATTGGAGGATAAAAAATTTTATCGAATCAGTTTTAATGAGATTACCAAGAATGCAGTAAAAGCGTCGCTTAAGAATCCAAGAGAGATAGACATGGATCTGGTAGATGCACAGCAGGCACGTCGTGTCCTGGACAGAATTGTAGGCTACAAGATCAGTCCGCTTTTGTGGGCAAAGGTTAAGAGGGGATTAAGTGCCGGCCGTGTACAGTCTGTTGCACTTCGAATTATTGCAGACAGAGAAGAGGAGATAGATGCATTTATACCAGAAGAGTATTGGACACTTGATGCGAATCTGAAAGTGAAAGGCGAAAGAAAACTTCTTACGGCTAAATTCTATGGAACAGAGAAAAATAAGGTGACAATTTCATCAAAGGAAGAACTGGATGCAATTGTCAAAGAAGTAGAGAATGCAGATTATTCTGTTGCAGACATAAAAAAAGGAGAAAGAACAAAGAAAGCACCGGTACCTTTTACAACCAGTACACTTCAGCAGGAAGCGTCTAAAGCGCTGAATTTTGCGACGGCTAAGACAATGCGTATTGCGCAGCAGTTATATGAAGGTGTTGACATCAAGGGCAGTGGAACGGTAGGTCTGATCACATATCTGCGTACTGATTCTACCCGTATTTCAGAGGAAGCAGATGCAGCAGTAAGAGAATATATCAAAGAAGGATTCGGAGAAGAATATGTAGCGGAGGGTGATGCAAAGAAGACTTCTGATAAGAAAATCATCCAGGATGCGCATGAGGCGATTCGTCCGACTGATGTAACCAGAACTCCGGCAGCAGTGAAAGAATTCCTGAGCAGGGATCAGTTCCGTCTGTATCAGCTTGTGTGGAAACGCTTTATCGCCAGCAGAATGCAGCCGGCGAGATATGAGACCACTTCTGTTAAGATTGCAGTAGGACAGTACCGTTTTACTGTTGCCGCATCCAAAGTTTCATTTGAAGGTTTCAAAAGTGTGTACACAGAAGCAGGAGAGGCAAAAGAAGAGAACAATGTATTATTAAAAGGTCTCGATATGGATTCGGTTCTTACGAAGGAAAGCCTTGATACGAAGCAGCACTTTACGCAGCCGCCGGCTCATTATACAGAAGCAACACTGGTTAAGACACTGGAAGAACTCGGAATCGGCCGTCCAAGTACTTATGCGCCGACAATTTCCACAATTATTGCAAGACGTTATGTGGCCAAAGAAAATAAAAATCTCTATCTGACTGAGATTGGAGAAGTTGTAAATCATATTATGAAGCAGTCATTCCCAAGTATTGTAGATGTGAACTTTACAGCTAATATGGAAAGTCTTCTTGATGGAGTCGCAGAAGGCAAAGTCAGATGGAAAACAATTATTGAAAACTTCTATCCAGATCTGGAAGCAGCAGTAGAAAAAGCTGAAAAAGAACTGGAACAGGTGAAAATAGAAGATGAAGTTACAGATGTAATCTGTGAACAATGTGGACGTAATATGGTAGTGAAGTATGGTCCGCATGGAAAATTCCTGGCTTGTCCAGGATTCCCGGATTGCCGTAATACCAAACCATATCTGGAAAAAATAGGAGTACCATGCCCAATCTGCGGAAAAGACGTTGTAATCCGTAAAACGAAAAAAGGAAGAAGATATTACGGATGTGAAGATAATCCGGAATGTGAATTTATGTCATGGCAGAAGCCATCAACAAAAAAATGCCCGAGATGTGGCGCATATATGCTTGAAAAGGGAAATAAACTGGTCTGCAGTGATGAACAGTGTGGATATGTAGAAAATATTGAAAATACTAAGGAAAATTAGGAAAATTCGTTGAATGTTTCAGAATTGTATGATAATATACATTCATAAGGATGGAGGAATGTAAATGGGCG
>OBHX01003228.1_pt1 | contig 11794 bp, 9 predicted proteins | sample 1519331 | NCBI WGS metagenome assembly OBHX01 (sample SAMEA2602897, study PRJEB22501) | metagenome
CGCCGGAGGAGATCTACGCCGACCTCGACTGGATGCGCGCGCGCCGGCTGGGCGTGCCGCAGAGCCGCACCGCCGCCGCGCTGCTGAAGCAGGGCGGGCTAGACATTCCGCAGGACATCGCAAGCTATGACGCGCTGCTCGCGGCCGTGCTGCGCGCGAAGGGCGGTGGCCGCCCATGAGAGAACACCTGACCGGGCAGTTCACTCCCGGCACCTCGATCCTGCACCGGCTGGACGCGCGGGCGAAGTTTTTCGGCTTTCTCATCCTCATCGCCGCCACCGTGTGCACGGACGCCTGGCTCGGCTATGCGCTGCTGCTCGCCGTCACGGCCGCCGTCGTGGCCGTCTGCGGTCTGCCGCTGCGCACCGCGCTCGCGTCCGTGGCGCGCATGGGCTGGTTTTTCCTGCTCATCTTTGTGATGAACGCCCTGTTTTTCGCCACCGACGACGCCATCTGGCACTGGTGGATCCTCACGCTGTCCGTGCCCGGCATCGTGCAGGGCGCGCAGGTGACGATGCGGCTCGCGCTCATCCTCGTGATGAGCAACGTGCTCACGTGCACGACGCCGCCACTCGAGATCACCGGCGCGATCCAGACGCTGCTCAGCCCGCTGCGGCTCGTGCGGCTGCCGGTCGAGGACATTGCGATGATCCTGTCCGTCGCCGTGCAGTTCATCCCGACGCTGCTCGAAGAGACCGACACCATCCGCAAGGCGCAGATCGCGCGCGGCGCGCGCTTTGAAAGCCGCCGCCTGCACGAGCGCGCACAGGCCATGCTGCCGCTGATCGTGCCGATCTTCCTCAGCGCCTTCAAGCGTGCCGACGAGCTCGCCATGGCCATGGAGGCCCGCGGCTACCGCGGCGCGCGCGGCCGCACCCGAAAAAAGTCCGTTCCCCTGCCCCTGAGCGGCTGGGGCGCGCTTGCGCTGTGCGCCCTTGTGTGCGCAGCGGAAATACTCCTGTAAATCCAAAATCAGAAAGGAACCGAAGTCCGATGCAAACCATGTCTACCGTCAAAAAATCCATCATCACCGCCGTGTGCATCGCCCTGTGCTATGTGCTGCCGCTGCTGTTTCACGGCATTCAGGGCGCTGGCCAGGTCTTCTGCCCGATGCACATCCCCGTCTTTCTGTGCGGCCTCGTGTGCGGCTGGCAGTTCGGCCTGCTGTGCGGTCTGGCCGGCCCCGCGCTCTCGAGCGCACTGTGCGGCATGCCCCCGGTGAGCATCCTGCCGTCGATGATGATCGAGCTGGCCGTCTACGGCCTGATCGCCGGCATCATGATGCGCTGCGTGCACACGCGCCACGTGTACGCCGACCTCTATATCAGCCTCATCGTCGCCATCGTCGCCGGCCGCGTTGTCAATGGCCTGGTCAATGCGCTCATCTTCGCGCGCGGCAGCTACTCCATGGCCACGTGGGTCGCGGGCTCCGTCGTCAAGAGCTGGCCGGGCACCGTCATCCAGCTCGTGTTCATCCCGAGCATCGTGTTCGCGCTCATGAAGGCACGCCTCATCCCCGAGCGCTACCCGAAGGAGGTGCCTGCCGATGATTGAACGCAGTGACGTCATTTCGTTTTTCGACCGCTGCGCCCCGGACTGGGACGCGGAAATGATCCGCAACGAGCCGGTCATCCGCACCATTCTCGACAATGCGGACATCCGCGCGGGCGTGGACGTGCTCGACGTGGCCTGCGGAACGGGCGTGCTCTTCCCGGACTATCTGGCGCGGGACGTGCACAGCGTCACCGGTGTGGACATTGCCCCGGAAATGGCCCGGCGCGCCGCCGAAAAGTTCCCGGATGCGCGCGTGACCGTGCTCTGCGGCGACATTGAGACCGTGCCGCTCCCGCAGCAGTTTGACCGCTGCATGGTCTACAATGCTTTCCCGCACTTTCCCGATCCGGCGCGCCTGATCGCGCATCTGGCGACGCTGCTCAAGCCAGGCGGCCGCCTGTCCGTCGCGCACGGCATGAGCCGCGCCATGCTCGACCGGCATCACGCGGGCGCAGCCAGCTCGGTCTCTGTCTCCCTCATCAGCGAGACGGAGCTTGCCGCGCTCATGGCCCCGTATTTTGACGTGGACGTCGTCATCTCGGACGACCGGATGTATCAGGTCTGCGGCACGAAAAAATAAAAGAATCCCTTCCCTCTTCTTTCCCCAAAGCGCAAACGCCCCCGAACCAAAGTTCGGGGGCGTTGTGCGTATCAAAAACCCTCGCAGAGTTTACCGCCCGCCGGCGGCGCACAAATTCTGCGCGCAGCAGACTGCAAGCCTTTTGTCGGAAAACCACTGCGGTTTTCCGGCAGTCGAAACACCCCCGAACCGAAGTTCGGGGGTGCTGCTGTTTTGTGTGTTATTTGCCGATGAATGTGCTGAGAATCTTGGCCATCTCGGCACGGGTCGTCCCGGCGTTCGGGGCAAGGATCGTGTCGCTGCGGCCGCGGATGAGCTGTGCGGCGTTCGCCCACTGCATCTCCGCCAGCGCCCAGGACGGGATCTCCGCCGCGTCCGCATACGCGGACAGATCCGCGCGCTGCGTCGTGTCGCGTCCGGCAAGCTTCGCGTACCCGCACAGCATGACCGCTGCCTGTGCGCGCGTGGCCAGCGCGTTTGGCCGGAACGTGCCGTCGCCGAAGCCGCTGACGATGCCGTTGGCCGCCGCCCAGATCACGGCGTTCGTGTACCACTGACCGGCCGGAACGTCCGTGAACGGGTTATCCGCCGTCACATCCGGTTCGTCCGCCAAGCGGTAGAGGACGGTCACGAGCATGGCGCGGCTGAGCGCCTGGTTCGGCGCAAAGCGCGTGTCGCTCACGCCAAGCATGAGGCCGCGGTTATACACGCGCTTGATCGCGCTGTACGCCCAGTGGTTGTTTACATCGGTAAACGGCAGGAACAGCCCCGGCTCGTCCATATAGTTGGCAGTGAAGAGCACCTCGATCACGTCGCCGTCCGAGATCTGGTAGTCTTGCATGGCAACGTCCGGGAACTCCCCGTTGACGCGAAAGACCCAGCCGGAATTCGGTCCCTTGCTGAACTCGGCCACTTTCGTGCCGTCCGGCTTGATGACGGCCTGCACATAGCTTCCCTTCGCCTCATAGGTGTAGCCGTTGGCCGTGAGCACCTGCCGGAACACGTCCATCGCCGTCGTGCCCTCGGGCTGGTCGTAGACGACGGTCGGCTGGATCCACATTTCGGTGTCCGTGTGCAGTTGGAAGGTGACGGTGCTGGTCGTGACCTGCGGCTCGTCGCTCGTGGGTGCGGTGCCGCGGACGATCAGGCGCGCGGAAACGGCCTGATGGCTCAGCGCCTGGAAGTCGGCATTGTCCGGGTAGCGCGCGGCGTACTTGCCGAGCGTCTCGCTCGAGAGCTCGCTGACAATCGTGACGGCCTTATGCTCCGTCGCGCGCGTTACGAGCAGGTTTTCGTGGCTGATGACGGCCGGATTCGTCGAGCGGAACAGGCGCCACCGCTCGCTGGCCTGCCAGCCCGGCAGCTCCGAGGGGACAATGCCGTGGTTGGCCTGATCGTCAATGTCGTACACCCAGACGAGCTGGCCGTCGGCGTCCAGATACGCCTCGCGGAAGGCGTGCAGGTTGCCGGTAATGTGCTCGGGATCGGGATTGCCATTGCGGATACCGTCAAAGTAATGCGCCTTGACCTCGGCCATAAGCGCAAGCTCGTCGTCGATTTCCTGCTGCGTGAGCGGCTGGACGGCGATGACAAAATCGCGCGAGACGGCGATGCCGGTCTCCTTATCCTTGATCGTCACGGTGACGGTGACGTCCTTTGCATCCTCGCCGGGCAGCGGACGGTAGACCTCCACGCGCGCGGCGTTGTTCACGCCGGGGGGCACGATGGTGTCCGCATCGCTGCTCGTGATGATGACCGGGGTATACTTGCCGTCCACGCCGAAATCACCCGTTGTCGGGAAGTGGATGTCGTTGGCGGCGATGTACTTGCCGTCGCGCTCCTCCAGGACCTCGCCGGTCACGGCATCGCGCAGACCGCCATAGGCGGCAAAGCCCGCGTCGAGCTTGGCCTGAAGCTGCTCGCGCAGCGTCGCCTGCGATTCCTGCGAGGCGGCCACCGTCACGGTAAAGGCCTTCGTCAGCGTCAGTCCCTCAATGCTGTTGCAGACGATGGACGCCGTGAGCGTCACCTGCTGGTCTGCCGCGGTGCGGGTGAGCGTCGTGGCGTAGGGCGCGTAGTACGGCGTGTAGGGTGCCGAGCCGACCTTGACGATCTGGTCGTTGGCGCTCGTCCAGGTGACGGTCGCCCAGGTGTTGAAGTTGTCGTACTTGCTGTAATCGACCTGCGACGGGTCGATGCCTTCCTTGACCGGGTAGCGCGGCAGCGTCAGAGACGTGACCGGCTCGGTCGGGAGCGTGATGCGATCCAGCTCCGCCTGCAGCACGGCCTGCGCGCGCGCCAGATCCCAGGTGATGTGCACATAGACTTCTTTTTCCACGCTGGCGCCGTCCAGACTGAGGACAAACGTCGCGTAGAAATAGCTGCTGCGGCTGCTCATGCCGGCATCGAAGTAATAATGGATCGTGCCGTCGGCGTCAATGGAGGCCTTTGCGTCGCCCGCGGCGGCCTTGACCGTGACGGTCACATCGTCGTAGCCCTTGGACGCCAGCAGCGCGGCAAGGGCGTCGGCCGCGTTCGTATCCTTGCCGTAGGCCGGCTCAAACGTTTCGCCCAGCGTCTGCGCCGCCTGCGCAAGGCGCGCCTCGGCCGCGGCGGCCGCAGCCGAATAGACCGTGAGCGTATAGTCGCGCGTCTTTACCGTGCCGTCGGTGTCCGTAACCGTGGCGGTGAGCGTCACGGTCTGCACGCCGGAGGCCGGCAGCGTGACCGTGCCGTCGGCAGCCAGCACCGCCGGGGCGCTGCTGGTATAGGTGATCGTATAGCCGTCACCGCTCGTGGGCAGCGTGAGCGCATCCGCGGTGCGGATGGTGCCGTCGGCCGGCAGCGCGGCTGCTACCGCGTCAAACGCGATGCCGAAAGCATCCTTCGTCCAGACGGCATAGAGCTTGTAGATCTCGTTGTCTTCGCTGCCGTCGCCCCAGTCGTCGTCTTCAAAATCACGGTGGATGGTCGCCTGATCGGCATACTTGACCGTCGTGCCATAAGACGACTCGCTCCAGCCGGCAAACTTGTAGCCCTCGCGCTGGAACGTGCAGGCAGGCAGTTTGTAGTCCACGCCGAACGGGACGGCCACGGTGGCCATCTCGCCGGTCACGCTGCTCTTGTCGCTGTATCGAACGTTAAATTCGACCTGATACTGATAGTCTCTCCAGTGGGCATAGAGCGTGATCTCGGATTCGGTGAAGACCGTGTCCTGCGTCACGCGCTCGCCGCCCTCTTCGGCGGTATACCAGCCGTCGAGCGCCTTGTTGGCCGGGTAGCTGTACTCCGACAGGTAGGGCAGATTCTTGCCGACGGCATCCTTGCGCACGGTCTTGTCCGAGATCTTGCCCTTGTAGCCGTTGCCGTCAAAATGGACGGTGATGCCCTCCTGCCAGTGCGCATAGAGCGTCACGGGCGTGGCGTCGGCGAACTTGGTCTGGTTGGTGATCTCCGTGCCGCCCTCCGGCGCGTCGAACCAGCCGAGGAAGATGTAGCCCGTGCGAGTGGGATCGGGGATCTGGTTGTAGCGGGCGCTGCCGTTTTCGTAGATGTAGTTATAGTTATAGCCCACAACGCCGGTGCGCACGGTCGGCTCGGAGCCGTCGTTGCGATTCACCGTCACCTGCACCGGCTGACCGGCCCAGACGGCGTAGAGCTTCACGACAGCGTTGTTCTCCGCGCTCAGGTTCTTGACGGCCGCGCCGTCGGTATACTGCACGCTGCTGCCGGAAGCAGAGGTGTTCCAGCCGCGGAAGTCGTAGCCCGCGCGAGTGAAGGCGTTGGCCGTCAGCGCCTGCTCGGCGTCATAGGTGAAGGTCTGCGCGGCCATCTCGCCCGTGCCGCCGTTGGGCAGGTACTGCACGGTGTAGGTGTTGGCCGTCCACGCGGCCGTATAGGTCGTGTTGTCCGCAATGACCGTGTCCGCCGTCAGCGCGGTGTCGCCGGCGAACCAGCCGCCGAACGTATAGCCGGTGCGCGTCGGCTGCGGGATGGCGCCGGCGCCGATGGCCGTGTCGCACGCGATGGCGACCGTGGTGTCGGCTGTTGTGCCGTCGTTATAGGCAAAGGTGACGGTGTACGCCGGCGTCCAGACGGCGTAGAGATCCATCGCCTCCGTGGGGTTGAGCTTCGCGCCGTCGGTGTAAGCGACTTCCCCGTCCGGTGTTGTCGCCCAGCCGGCGAACACGCCGTCCGCCTTCGTGAAGGCGTTGAGCTTGAGCGCGGCCTGACCGTAGAAATTCTGCGTGTAGTCGTCGCCCACGCCGCCGTTGGCGTGGAAGGTGACGACCGTGGCCTTGCCCGCCGTGAAGTTGCGGACATAGACGCAGTCCTTGAACTTGTCGCCGCTGCTGTCCTTTGCATAGGTCAGCGTCAGCACCTTGCCGGACTCGGCCGAGAGCGTGTAGGTCTTCCAGCCGAGGTCGCCGCTCTCTTTGACCTTTTCCGCCCCGTCATAGGTGATGGTGAAGTAGTCGTAATTGGGCTCGGACGAGACCTTGTACTCAAATGTGAGCTCTGCGTCTGCGGTAAAGGTCAACTGCAGGGTGCTGTTGGCTTTGCTTTTTCCGGCTCCGCCGGACTTGAGCACATAGTCCCCGTCCAACGAGGCCACTTTCCATTTGTTCGTGCTGTTCGGGGAGCCGGGCTCCGTCTCGGCGTTGGCCGGGACGCTTTCAAAGAAGCTCTGGAAGCTCGGCTTGTCCGCCGCCAGTGCCGCCGGCATGAGGCTGAACACCATTGCCAGCACCAGCAGCAAGGACAGCAACCGTTTTTTCATGTGTTTCCCTCCTGAAAGAAAAAATTCTGCCCGCCGAAACCGGCGGACAGGTGCAACAAAACCGGCCGGACGAAATTCCTTCGTTCAGCCATGCAACTTCCGGTTCCGGCAGAAATGCCTGCAGCCTTCGGGTATTCTGACTGATCCGCCTTCCGGCGGCTTCACAGTGACCGACTCGCGGGGCTTTGCACCCACATTTCCCCTGCCGCCCGAAGCGGCGAAGACTGCGCAATATACAGTTCTGAGCGTAGTGTATCACAGGCCGGAACGGTTGTAAATCTTTTTCCGAGCGTCGGCACGGATAAAAAAATCTCCTCCCGGCGGTTACGGGAGGAGATTTTTTGTGCGGAAAACCGCACATTGGGGGGTGGTCACCGGGAGGCGGTTACTCCCGGAAACCTTGGAGAAAAAAACAGAAATGGATGAAAAATAGCAAAGGAAAATGAGATCAGCGGCGGATGCTCACGATGTCTCTGCCAAGCAGAACCGTGTAAATGCCGCCGATCACGAGCGCAAGCACACCCAGCAGCGCCATCGCAGCAGAGCCCGCGGAGTACGTGCTCATAAAGGAGACAGCGACGATCTCGATCGCGAGAAACGCAACGAACGCAAGAATGTTCAGCCAAATGTTTTTCATAGCAGCTACCTCCTGAAATTTTTCGGTTCTGGGGAGGCCATCAGCCAATCCCCTCGCTTACAGTTGCATGATAGCATATCGCGTGCCTGTTGTAAAATTCACAATTCCGAAAGGTACATTTTGCGTTTTCGATTCAATTCAAAATTTTGATGATATTCTTTCGCAAAAATGATATTTTCATGTCAATCCTCCCCTGTCACCTGTTGGATAGGCGAAAAAATGCTTGACGTAGGCCGGATTTGCGACGTATTATAAGCTTGAGATAAAAACGGAACCAAATCGGGATAAGGAGGCATCGCCTTATGGAACTTCGTTTGCTGACCACGTTTTTAAAGGTCGCGCAGCTACAGAGCTTCTCCAAGGCCGCAGAATCCCTGGGGTATTCCCAGTCCGCCGTTACGGTGCAGGTCCAACAGCTCGAAAACGAGCTGGGCGTGCGCCTGTTTGACCGCATCGGAAAAACCGTATCCATCACCCACTACGGGCAGGAGTTCATCCCCTACGCGCGCGATGTCGTGTCGGCCGCGGCGCGCGCCGTGTCGTTTACGGTGCAGGAGCGCGACCTGACCGGCACGCTGCGCATCGGCACGATCGAATCCATCATGACGGCCAGCTTCGGGGAGATCCTGCCGCTGTATCATGAGCACTGTCCGCATGTGAACACGCAGCTGGTCGAGGGCGACACGAAAACGCTCTCGGATATGCTCATGCACAATGAAGTCGACCTGATCTACACGCTCGACGACATGGGTTACGACGCGCAGCGGATCAAGCTGTTCGAGTGTCCGCAGGAGATCGTCATCGTCGCCAGCCCCAAGCACCCGTTCGCCGCCGCCAAGCAGCTCAAGCTGGCCGACCTCGTCAATGAGCCGTTCGTGCTCATGCCGCAGTTCAACAGCTATCGCCACCAGTTCGACATGGAGCTGGCACACCAGAAGCTGTCGATCCGGCCGTTTCTGGAGCTGGAGAGCACGAGCATGGTCATGCAGCTGCTCGAGCACAACCCCTATCTGTCCGTGCTGCCGCGCTACACGGCGCGCCGCCGCGCGGAAGAGGGCCGGCTTGCCATTCTGCCGGTCACGGACTGCCACATGGAGCAGTGGAGCCAGCTGGTGCACCACCGCGACAAGGTGCTCACGCCGCAGATCCGCGCCATGGTCTCCGTTATCGCGCAGGTCGAGAACATCCCGCTGCACCTCGGGGACTGACACGGCGCAAAAGAAAAAGAAAAATCGCCCCCATCGTTCGATGGGGGCGATTTGCTGTCTGTGAACAGAAACTCAGTCGGTCACGTACGGCAGGAGGGCGATCTGACGCGCTCTCTTGATGGCCTCGGTGAGCTCGCGCTGATGCATCGCGCAGGTACCGGTCGTGCGGCGCGGCAGGATCTTGCTGCGCTCGGACAGGAAGCGGCGAAGCTTCGCGGTGTCTTTGTAGTCGATATAAGTGCACTTGTCCACACAGAACTGGCAAACTTTTCTGCGTTTGCGGTTCTTGCTCTTATCTCTGTCAAAAGCCAAGACTGTAATCCTCCTTTATCAAAATCAGAACGGCAGATCGCCGTCATCGTCGTCCAGCTCGGAAAATGCGCTGCCGCCCTGAGGGACATTGTCATATCCGCCATAGCTGCCGCGATGAGCCGGGGCCGATGCGCTCGGCGCTGCCGGGCGAGACGTATCGCCGCCGTCGCGGCGCTTGCTCTCGCCGAAGTAGACATTGTCCGCCACGACCTCCGCGGTCGTGCGCTTTCCGCCTTCGCGGTCAGTCCATTCGCGGATCTGCAGACGGCCGCTCACGGCGGCCATGCTGCCCTCGGACAAGCCCTTGGAGACAAACTCCCCCGTGCTTCTCCAGGCGGCAATGTCGAAGAAGTCCGCCTGCCGCACGCCGCCGTCACGGCCGCCGTAATACAGGTCGACCGCCAGCCGAAAAGAAGCCACGTGGATCTAGGACACGGGATAACGAAGCTCAGGGTCACGGGTCAGACGGCCCATGAGCACAATGTGGTTCAGCATTGCCGTGCCTCCTTATTCCGGGCGACGGGTAATCAGGGAGCGGAGAATACCGTCCGTGATGCCCAGCACACGATCCAGCTCGGCCGGGAAATCCGGGCCGCTGGTGAACTTGACGAGCACGTAGTAGCCCTCAGAAATGTAGTTGATCTCGTAAGCGAGCTTGCGCTTACCCATCTCCTCCATTTCCTCCAGCGTGCCGTTCTGCTCGACAAGCGCCTTGAACTTCTCGACGACTGCTGCAGTCTCTTCCTCCGACAGATTGGGGTTGATGATATACATCAGTTCGTACTTTTCGGTGGTTTTTGCCATTTCAGTTGCACCTCCTTCTGGTCTAGTGGCCCTCATCTCAAATGAGAGCAAGGATCACCCACGTCAACACGCAGGCCATATTATTATACCTGAAAAAGCGAGAAAGTCAATCCCTTTTTGCACTTTCCGGCGTATCGAGCACGTGCACGTTCATCTGCGGGTAGGACATGGACACGCCGTGCGCGTCAAATGCCGCTCCGACGGCCTCCATGAGGTCATAATACACGGTCCAGTAATCGGCCGTTTTGCACCAGACGCGCACCGTATACTCAATATTGCTCTCCCCGTAGCCCGACACGCGCACGAACGGCGCCGGCTCCGGCAGGATGCCGGACACGAGCGACACGGCGTTGTGCAGCGCCGCCTTTACCTGCTCCGGGCGGCAGGTATAGTCCGCGCCGAAGGTCAGATCCACGCGCCGCTGCGGCTCGCGGCTGTAGTTGACGATCTTGGACGCGGAGAGGTCGCTGTTCGGCACGTAAATGTCCTTGTTATCCAGCGTGCACAGCTGCGTATAGATCAGGCCGATGTCCTTGACGGTGCCGCTCACGTCGCCGGCCTCGACGAAATCGCCGTCCTCGAACGGCCGCGTGAGCAGGATGGTGATGCCGCTCATGGCGTTTGACAGACAGTTTTGCACCGAGAGCGACAAAGCCAGGCCGAGCAGGCTGAACACGGCCAGCAGCGCCGTAACGTTAAAGCCAAGACTGTCGGCCACGATGAGGATGGCCATGAACTCCAGCGCGATCTTGAGCACCTTGAGGATGAACCTGCTCAGGCTCTCCGACAGCCGCGAGTGCGCCGAGATGCGCCGCGCGACGCGCATGACGAGCCAGATGACGAGCACGCAGATCACGAGCGTGATGGCGGAGGTGATGAGCTTTTCGAGCGTGAGATTGCCGAGGCTGAAGCCGATGGCGCTGTTCACGTCCTCGATGCTGTCTTTCGTGGATTCGAGCGCGTTCTGATAGGTGTCCGTATTCAAATGGCGGTCTCCCCTTTCGTGCGGGATTTGTTATCTAGTATACGCCATGCCCCGCCGGTTTTCAACACGTTCCGGCGGGCAGGGCGTTGGAGAAGGCTTGCGGTGGTGCCTTTTTGCGCTTTTCAGCGCAAAAAGGCGGGGCTGAAATCAGCCCCGCCTGCGTGGTAGGTAAAACTTATGCCTCGTCGTAAAGCTGCTTGAGCTTGAGCAGGTGCTCGTAGCGGGCCTTGGCGTTGACCTCGGACTTGGCGAACAGCTCCTCGGCACGCTCCGGGAACTCGTTGGTCAGGCGGGCGTAACGCGCCTCGTTCATGAGGAAGTCGCGGTAGCCGCCGGCCGGCTCCTTGCTGTCGAGCGCGAAGGGCTTTTCAGCGGACGGATCGTAACGGAAGAGATTCCAGTAGCCGCAGTCGACCGCACGCTTCATCTCGCCCTGGCAGTTGGTCATGCCGCCCTTCTTGATGCTGTGCATCTCGCAGGGGGCGTAGCCGATGATCAGGGACGGGCCGGGGTAAGCTTCCGCTTCCTTGATGGCCTTGATGGTCTGGGCCGGGTTGGCGCCCATGGCGACCTGCGCCACGTAGATGTAGCCATAGCTCATGGCGATCTCGGCAAGGCTCTTGCTCTTGAGCTCCTTGCCGGCAGCCGCGAACTGCGCGACCTGGCCGATGTTGGAGGCCTTGGACGCCTGTCCGCCGGTGTTGGAATAGACCTCAGTGTTGAAGACGAACACGTTCACGTCCTCGTCCTGCGCCAGGACATGGTCCAGGCCGCCGAAGCCGATGTCGTAGGCCCAGCCGTCGCCGCCGAAGATCCAGCAGCTCTTCTTGTTGAGGAAGTCCTTGTTGGTCATGATGCGCTGGTAGCGCTCGCAGTCACAGGCGGGCTTGGGCTCCATCACAACGAGGAACTCCGACCTGGCGGGCTCGGTTGG
>OBHX01003233.1_pt1 | contig 11771 bp, 11 predicted proteins | sample 1519331 | NCBI WGS metagenome assembly OBHX01 (sample SAMEA2602897, study PRJEB22501) | metagenome
AGGGCGGTGCTGTTCGCACCGCCGCCATAGGAAACAATATTGATATGCTCACCTCATTTCAAAGCCTTTTCATATCGGTATTTCATCTGCGCCGGATACAGCGGTTCGGGTGGGCGGCGCCTGCCGGTCCACTCCCGTCCGCCCGCCAGCCCCGCGCACTGCCAGCCGGAGGCACGGAGGCTGACGCCGCTCTCCGTGTCCAGAATGTAGGTGACGATCCTATGGTAGCCCAGGACCTTCGCCGCCCGCGCCGCCGCGCCATAGAGGAAGCTGCAAGCGTTTTTCGTTCCGTCCGTGCAGAGGCGGTTGACCTCCAAGGTCAGCCCATCGTCCAGGTATCGGCTCACCGGCCGCCCCACAATGGCGACGCCCGCCAGACGGCCATTCGCCATGCAGCCCAGGGAAAACTTATGCCCTCGCACCGGCTTATGGTGGCGGTGGTGCTCTGCGACAAACCTGTTTGCATCGGCAAGAGCCATCGGTTTTACAGTCAGCATCGGCTCCGCCTCCATCAGTTGTACGGCGGTCTGCCGTAGGCATAAAGGTGGGACTGCCAGTAATTTGTGTTGAGACTGGTGTACTGGATGGGATCGCCGCAGTGCAGGAGCATCCCGTCCCCCACATAAAAGCCCACATGGCTGACCCCCGGCGTGTCGTAGGTGCCCACAAAGAACACCAGATCCCCCGGCCGCGGCTCGGATACCGGCGTGGAAATGTTGTAGAGGCCCTGCGCCCCCAGCCGCCCGGTATCGCACAGGCCGCTGTTGGTCAGGACATAGCTGACAAAGCCGCTGCAATCAAAGGAGGTGGACGGGCTGCTGCCGCCCCAGACATAGGGGAAGCCCAGATACTTCTCCGCCTCCGTAATCAGCGTGGCAAAGCGCTCGTCGGACAGGTACTCCGCCGGGATCTCATACTTGGCGGGCGGGTTGGTCACATACTTTGGAACATAGCCGGAGGACGGGAACAGGTCGGGGCGGTTGCCCAGGGTGGACATATACACGGCGTACATGGAAAGCGTCTCCTGATCCATCATGTAGACCGGCAGATGGGAGAGGTCGAAGTTTTCCAGCTTCACGGTGCAGATATAATAATCGTAATAGACCCGGTAGCTCTCCGTATGGGTGTTGCCCTCCTCGTCCGTCCAGGTATCCGTCTCAATGTAATACCGCCGCTCCACCTCCACCGTCTCGGTGAGGATGTATTGCCGGTCAAACAGCATTTGAAGGTCGCCCTGCACCTGGTCTATGGTAAACTGCCCCTCATGGAGCGCCGACAGGATGGACAGCAGCACATAGGGATCGTGCTCGATCTCGTCCAGATCGTAGTGATACTCGTCATAGTCGTGGGTCTGCTCATAGGTATCCAGATACCGCCGCAGCTCGTCCTCTTTGGCGCAGTAGGCGGCCTCCGCCGCCAGCAGGTCGGAATCCTCAGAGAGATAGGAGGAGGCCACAATGTTGGACACGCCTCCGCCGAACATGGAGGAGCAGGATTGCAGCAGGCCCAGCAGCAGCACCAGCACAAGGCCGATCCCGCCGATGATAAGGAACGCCTTTTTGTGCCGGGCTATGAACTCGCCGGCCTTCTTTGCTGCCTCCGCGCCCTTCTTTGCGCTCCTGGCCGCTGTCTGCGCTGCCGCCTTTGCACCCTCCGCGCCGCGCGACGCCCGGTAGGCCGCCGCGTACTGCCGCTGCATCCGCTTCTTCTGCCAGATGCGGGAGATGGGGCTGCCGGATGCAAGCTGGGGGTTATCATGGAGCGCCTTTTGGTAAAGCGCCTCCGCGTTGGCCCTGACCGCCGCCTGTTCCGCCTTTGCCGCGTCCCGCCAGGGCTTCACCTGCCGCTCCGCCCGCCAGTTTTGCAGCTTGCGGTTCCCATAGCCAACGGCCTTTTCCATGCCGCGCTCGGTGAGATGGCCCGCGGCCACGCCGGAGTTCTCCTGCTCCACCTCCCGCACCTTGGCGTGGGCGGCGTGGGCGACCTCCTGCAAAGGCCGCGCCAGCGGGTTCGGCCCCGGCTGCCGGATCGAAGCCGGTTTATCCGTCTCATGGAATACCAGCCTTGTACGCCCGGCACCGGAAGCCTCGTCAAAGACACGCTCTGTGCCCAGGACGCGCTTTTTGGGAACGGCGGCCCTTGCCGCGTCCAGCTTATCCGCCGCCTTGTCGGATTTGCGGATCGCCTTTTGCAGCTCCGGCGCGGCGCGTTCCTCCTCGGTGAATTGCAAACGGGAGGATGGACGGCTATTTGCCGCCGTACCCTCCCGGTAGGCTTTGCGGCGGTTCCGCCGCTTTTTCTTCTGAGACTTCCGGACGCGCCGGTCGTCCAGATGGTGGAGGGCAGTCCTCGCCAGCGCCGTGGAATCGCCGGAGGGGGAATAGTCCTGCTCCGGCGCACGGTCTGAAACATGGCTCGCCTCGCCTGTGACCATGTTGACGGAAATGGCTCCGTCACGGGTCATCTTCTGCGTCTCCTTCTCGGAGGCCTTCCATTCCTTCATGCGTCACCACCTGCCTTTCCGTAGGGACAAATGCTCACACACTCGCCCGTCTCGATCATGGAGATATACTTGAAAATGGGATATGCCTGGGGCGGGCAGACCGCGTTGCCCAGGGTTTTCAGCCGTAGGGCGCGGTCCGCGGTGTTTTCGGTGATACGGGGGACTCCCTCCGGCTCGGCGGCCCAGAGGATACGTCCGTCCATTTCCGGGGGAAGCCCATGAGCCATTCCACCCAATCCGGGTTCAGCGCCGCCGTCTCGGATATCGGCCGCTCCTGCCGGATCACCTGGGATGACAGGTTGGCAGACGGAGCGCTGTTGCGAAACGCCGCCGGTTTCAGCGTGGAGCGGTAGCCCTCCGATGCTGCCGGGGTCAGATAGAATACCGCCGCCGACAGGCTGAGGCTCCAGATCGCGCCGCTCTTGTTCACCTTGCGGAATATTCCGTTGTCGGAGAGGTACACATCCAGGTTGGCCGCGTCCCTGCAGGTGTTCTTGTCGGAGGCAAGGGGTGTGGGAAACATCAGCCGCGACGATAAAAGTTCGCTGGCGCTCATGCCATGCGCCGACACCGCAAGCCGGAAATACGAATGGGAGAACAGCGTATCCCGCTTTTGCCAGGTCAAAGATCGTTTTGTCGAGCCCCATATTGATGAAGCCAGCAACATTTTCCCCAAGCACCCAACGGGGCCGCAGCTCGGTAATAACGCGGCACATTTCCGGCCACAGGTAGCGTTCATCCGCAAAGCCCTTTCGCTGCCCTGCGGTGGAGAAGGGCTGGCAGGGAAAGCCACCTGAGATAACGGTAACGGTTTCAAGTCCTGTTTTTTCAAAAAACGCCTCCTTTGTGAAAGTCGTGATATCCCGGAATCTCGGCACCTCCGGCCAGTGCTGTTCCAGAACGGAATAGGGATAGTCTGCCCACTCGCATTGACAGACGGTGCGGAAGCCCGCCGCCTCCGCCGCCAGATCAAGCCCGCCGATGCCGGAAAACAGGCTTACATGGGTCAGCTCAGTCATAGTCATCCTCGCAGGAATGATCTTCGCAGAGGGCGCAGCCGATGCCGTCCTCCGCCGCTTCCTCCGGGTCATAGGGCGTCAGATGCGCACGCCGCAGCGTTGCCTCCAGAATGTCATAGCAGGTGACACCCTGATCCTCCGCAAAGCCCCACCTGCGGTACATTCTTCGGATGCTCGGATTCTCGCCGGAGAGATTCTTTTGCAGCCGCGCAAGCCGTTTTTCTGTTTTCACTTCTACAACACGGTTGCGGAGAAAGCTGTACTGTGCCAGCAGGTCAAAGAGATCGCCCACCAGCATACGGAAGGCGCCGCCGGAGATGATGTAGGCGGGATCATCAGCGGTGGCGGCGCGCTGCTTTTCCCTGATTTTTGCGTCATGCTCTTTCAGCACGGCGGTCAAGGGCGTGAGCTCCGCCGCCTTCAGCTCCGCAAGATCCTTCCTGTCCCCAAACACCAGATAGCGGCCGGGGATACGCCAGGCGGCGAACTTTTCCTCCGCGATCTCTCCGTAGCGCTTTGCCGTCTCGACCAGATTTTCCAGATCCTTCTCGTCCTTCGCCTTTTCGGCGAGGAAGGCGAGCTGATGGAGAAGTCCGTACAGATGCACCTCGTCATTGATGTGGTTTTCATATACCTTGCTGTCGATCACATATTTCATATCTTGTCCCATCCTTTCCTTATCCGGTTTCCCCGCCATGGGAAACCTCGCTGGGCTTTGTCGTGAGAAGTCTGTATAGCTCGGTGGTCTTGGGGAACTCGTCCTTGAAGGGCAGGATCACATTTTGGAAGAACAGAAGGCCGCTGCCGGGGTCCGCGTTGGTCACATAGGCAAGCTGCTCGGCGGAGATGTTCAGCCGCTCCGTCATCAGCTTGCGGTCGCCCGCGGAGAGGTTCAGCAAATAGATAAAATCGCTGTTTTCCAGAATGTTTTCGATCTCCGGGCTGTGCAGCAGGTCCTTCGGGTTCTGCGTTGCCCCGGTCGGGACGCCGCCCCATTTGCGGAAGCGCTTCCAGATCTCGGCGCTGTACGCCGCCGTCTGTTCCTCCTTCAAAAGCAAATGGAACTCGTCCACGAAATACCAGGTGGCCCGCCCAATGGAGCGGTTCACCGTGACGGTGTTCCACACCGCGTCCTGGACAATGAGCATCCCCGGCTTTTTCAGGTTCTTGCCAAGCCCCTTGATGTCGAAGCAGACAAGGCGGTTGCGGATATCCACGGTGGTACGGTGGTTGAAGAAGTTGAGTGAGCCGTTCACATACAGGTCAAGCGCCTGGGCCACACGGTCCGCCTCCGGGATATGCTGGGCGGTGAGGGCGGCCATGAGGTCGGAGAGGATCGGCATATTCTCCGGCCGGGGATCTGCGAAGTACGGCTGATAGATCTTCTGCACGGCACGGTCGATGACGGTTTTCTCGATGGCTTCCAGCCCTGTCTTGCTGCCCATGATAAGCTCACAGAAGGACAGCACGAAATCGCTTTTCAGCGCCAGCGGGTTTTCTTCCTCGCTGTAATTGAGGTTGATATCCAGGGGATTCACATAGTCGCGGCTGTTGGGGGAAAGCCGGATCACCTGACCGCCCAGCCGGTTCACCAGCGGGGAGTATTCATCCTCCGGGTCGCAGATGATGACGTTATCCTTCGTGGTCAGCATGACATAGGTAATCTCCCGCTTGCAGCTCATGGACTTGCCGCTGCCCGGTGTGCCGAACACAAGGCCGTTGGGGCATCGGGACTGCTTGCGGTCCAGCAGGATCATGTTGCCGGACAGGGCGTTGAGCCCGTAATACATGGCGTCCCCGCCCATGAAAAGCTCCTGCGTGACGAAGGGGACGAACACCGCCAGCGCCGAGGTGGTGAGGCTGCGTTCGATCCTGATACGGTTGAGGCCCAGCGGCAGCGAGGACATCAGCCCGTCCTCCTGCTGGAAGTCCAGCCGAGTCAGGATGCAGTTGTGGGTCTGGGCGACGCTGGCCGACTGCGAAACGGCGATCTCCAGCTTTTGCTTCGTGGGCGCCAGATGCAGCATGAGGAAGGTCATATTGAACATTCGCTCGTTGCGGCTCTGCAAATCCTGCAAGAGATTTTTCGCCGCGCCGCCGTAGGTGGAGAGGTCGGAGGGGAGAATATCCAGATCGTAGCCGCTGCGGGCGGCCTTCTTCTGCTCTTGGATCTTCATGGCGTCCAGATCGGTGATCTTGCGCTTGACCATCTTGATGGCCTCATTCTGGTTGATGCCGCGGACGTGCATGGTGATAAGAAGGTTTCCCTCCACATCCATGAAGTCCGTGAGGATACGGTCCTGGATCTCCGGGGCCAATATCTGCAAGAAGGACACCGCACCGTACATTTCGCCCATGCGGAAGCGCCGCGTCTCCCCAAACTCGAAGGAAGAAGGCGCGATAAAATCCTTCACGGACAGGCCGGAGGGCGCCAGCCAGTCCCATTCAAAGGCGAAAGGCTCCCCTCTGGGATGGAGGAGACCGTGCAGCAGTGCCAGCCGCTCCTTGCCGTCCAGCACCTTTGCCGCCGCGCCCATGACCTTGAAGCGGTTCAGGGTGTCCGCCTCGATGCGGGAAAACCTTGCCCGCGCCGCCTGGATGCTCTCCGCCTCGATGGTCAGCGTGACATACTTGCTTTTCACATAGCCGTTGCTGCCGCGCTCATACTGTGTTTGCAGGATGCCGGAGGCCTCGGCGCGGATCCCGTCCAGATCGTCCCCCTGGGCCGCCATGCGGAACAGGTCCCCGCCGCCGGCCTTGTGGCTGCTGCTCAGGGTCATTTGCACGCCGATGGAGGGATCATAGCCGTTATAGAAATCGCAGAGGCGTTCAAAGATATCCCGCTGATCGTCCGGCCCCGCCAGACGGTAGCTGACGTCGGCGTAGGCGATGGTTTTGGAAAAATGCCGGTCGTCCAGACGACACAGGCCGTCCGGGTGCATATTGCGGAAGGGGAGGCTTGCCTGTACGGTGTGGTTCTTGCCGTCCCCCCTGGCCTGCCGGATGACGGCCTCGATCTGCTTTCGCTCCTGCCGGGTGAGCCTGCGCCGGCCCTTGCCTCTTTTCCCCGCGCCGGAGGCGATCCGCCCCACCGTCCGCTCCAGCTCCGCCTGCTTTTCCAAAGCGGAATAGGCGTTGTTTGTCTGATAGACACGCTTTTTCGGACGGGTGAATTTGCACTGGATCAGATTGCCCAGCAGCGCCTCCGGGGTCTGCCCGTTCTTCTCATACAGGGCGAACAGGAAAAATGGCAGCATCACAAGGATCATGCACAGCGCCGCCGGCGTCGTGCCCATACTGCCCTTGCTCAAAAAGAAAAGCGGCACTCCAACAAGCGCCGCCGATCCGAAACACACAAGCTGCCGCTTCGTCAGGCCGAACAGCATCTTGCTCTTGATTTTTGTCAGGTCCTTCGGGACCGTTACGTATGCCAATGGTTCACATCCTTTCCGCAAGCCGGATATCGCTTGCAACTTCATTTCCCCACACATCCCAGCCGGGCGGCGAGGCTCTTGCGAACAGCTCAATACGGGGCACGTCCCCCATGAGGGCTTCAATCCGCCGCCGCGCCTCCTCCGGCTTCTGGCTGTGCCGCTCCACATGGGAGAGGATGACCTGCTTCACATCCCGCGCCGCCCGCTTCGGGCGTCCGCGGGTCGCCAGCAGGCAGATCTCCGCGTTGGCCCACGTCCAGTAGCCCATACCGGTGAACAGGCCCTCCGACTTCCGGCACTGCTTGATCCAGACAAAGGCCACGGTCTTGAAGGTGAAGCCCCAGGCGTCCATGACGCCCCAGGCCTCCCGCAGCATGGGAAAGGTGATCCAGAGGAACAGGGCGCAGTCCTTGTCCGCCAGCTCCCCCACCGGCAGGGCCTTGATGGCCGCTATGTCCATGGTGGGGTAATGGCTCTCGGCGCTGCGCCCCGCGCCCTTCTTGCTCCAGACCTTATAGGCCCAGGGCGGATCCGCGTAGATGACCTTGTATTTTTTCATGGTCGCCTCCCGTCAATGCGCCCCGAACAGGCTCTTTGCAAGGCTGCCGGTGCGGAACAGCGTGTAGCACAGCAGCACCGTATAGCCCAGGCACTCCCAGATCGCCACGGTGATATCATCCCCCACGGCGATATTCTGCACCAGCACCGCGTAGATGCCCACGCAGACCATAATGAGAAACGCCTGGAAGCCCAGGGCCAGCAGGGACTTCAAATAGTTCTGCCCCGTCTGGCCCCACTCCCGGTTGGCCATCGTGGCAAAGGGGATCGGCCCCACGGATACGGTCAAATACACCTCGATCATTCTTCCGTAGATCACAAGGAAGATGGCGATGGTGAGGATATGGGAGCAGAGGCCCACAAAAATGCTCTGAAACCACAGGCCCAGCAAAGAACCGATGCTCCAGTCCGCCAGGGTCGTTTCCAAATTGCCGACCACGCCGGAAATGTCGATCCCCGCGTCGGAGATGATGACGCCGGCGCTCTGGCTGACCACGCTCTGCGCCACGTCGAATACCGCCATGACGATGTTCCAGGTATTGGTGACGATGAGCACCGCGCAGAAGGTCTTGAAGATCCACTTCCAGAAAAGCCAGGTGTCAAAATCGTGGAGATTGTTCTTTTCCACGATGAGCTGGATCAGCTCATAGCACATGACGAAGGTGAGGATGATACCGGCGATGGGGACAATGACCGTTTCAGAGAGGCCGCGGATCATGTTGAAGATGCCGCCGTTCCAGCCGGCCGGCGTCATGCCCACCTCGCCGGCGATCTCGCCCACCTTCGTATTCACGGTGTCAAAGGTCCCGGAGAGGTTGGAGATGATGCCGTCGATCAGCAGCTCCTTGAACCACTCCTGGATCATTTCAATTATCACGGGTGGTCACACCTCCTTTCGGGGGCTCCCGCCGTGAAACGGGAGCCTCCGGGTGGGATGTTCCTGCCGCCGCTCAGCCAAGCAGGCCGGACAGCAGAGGGATCAGGGTCACGCCGATCAGGGCGACGCCGCCGCCCGCGACAAGCTGCTTGACGCCCTGCGATTTGGCCGCGGGGTTATCCTGGCCGTAGCCTTCCAGAAGGTTGATGCCGCCCCACACGCAAAGGCCGCCGCCCAGGGCGATGACCAGGGTCTGTAATACGTCGATGGCACTGTTGAAGAACTCCATAAATCATGTTTCCTTTCGTTTTGTAGAATTGTTGTCGGGTTCGTCTGTCAGTTCTTTTGCGCTCAATTCGTACATATCGAAAGGCTCGTCCGGCTTCACGATGGCCGGTCTGCGCTTCATGTACCGTTCTACGTCAAAGACGTTCTTCTTGTCGGCGTCGGACAGGTATTTGTAGCGGGGGTGCTTTGTCAGGTCGTACTTGTCGCTGAAAAACGGGCGCACGCCCCGAAGCTGCAAGATACACTTGCCGCCGTCCATGACCGCGATCTCGTCCTGGGTCATCAACTCCTTTCCCAATTTCTGATAACTGAGGCCGTGAGAGGTCTGCGCGCCGCGATTTTCGGACTGGCTCAGGCTGTCGATGGTCTCCTTGCCCAGCAGCTCCGAGATCTCTTTCAGCGTTGACTTCTCCTTGCCTCCCAAAAACAAGGTGACGTCGCAGTTGCCGACAATGGTATCTGCCGCGTCCTTGTAGATGGTCTTTAACTGGCTTTGCGACTGCAAAATAATAGAAGCCGATATCTCACGGCTTCGGATGGTGGCGATCAGCTTGTCAAAGTTGGGTATCTGGCCGATGTTGGCAAACTCATCCAAGAGACACCGCACATGGACAGGCAGCCGCCCGTTATAGAAGTCGTCCGCCTTGTCGCAGAGCAGATTGAAAAGCTGGCTTTGCAGCATGGCGATGACGAAATTAAAGGTGGTATCGGTATCGCTCATAATGAGGAACAGCGCCGTTTTCCGGTCTCCCATCGTGTCAAGCTCCAATTCATCCTCCGTCATAATGTCCCGCAGCTCCTTGATATCGAAGGGCGCGAGGCGGGCGCCGCAGCTCACCAAAATACTTTTGAGAGTTTTGCCGGCCGCCATTTTGAATTTGACATATTGCTTGACGGCGAAGTGCTCCGGCTGCGCCTGCGCCAGCTCGTCAAAGAGGATATCCACGGGGCTTTTATAGGTTTCATCGTCCTCCCTGGCTTCGCAGGCGTTGATAAGCTCCAGCAGAGTGATGAAGTTTTTCTCCTCCGGCTCCGCCTCATACCAGATGTAGCCGATCAGGGCACAGTATAACAGGCGCTCGGCCTTGATCCAAAAATCCTCGGAGGATTTTTCACCGTCGCCCTTCGTGTTGGCGATGATGACATTGACCAGCTTGAGGATATCCTTCTCGGAGCGCACATAGGCCAGCGGGTTATATTTCATGCTTTTGGAAAAGTTGATGGTGTTCAGGACCTTGATGCGGTATGGCTCATAGATGACCTTCCCGCGGGCATCCCGCATGGGCTTCCCGTTCTCGTCTCGCTTCGACCCGCCGTGCGCCAGGAGCTTTCCCGTCTCCCGAAGGAGCTGCCCTTTGGGATCAGTGACCACATAGGAGCTGTGCATTTGGAGCAGGGACGGCTTGACAAAGAACCTTGTCTTACCGCTGCCGGAGCCGCCGATGACCAGGATATTTTTATTTCTCGCCGTTTTTGGATCCTTCGGGCGGCTGGTCATGGTGAGGCTTTCCGTCCGGGTCAGAGGGATGTTCCAATCGGGAACGGGGTCTATGTAGGGCGCGATATCCTCCGGCCGGCCCCATCTCGCGCTGCCGTACTCAACGCCACGGCGATATTTCTTCGCGTTTTTCGCTTTCAGGTACACCGCCAGCCGGACAAGCGCCGCTCCTGCAACGCCCAGCAGCAGGTCCAGAGGATGCAGGCTGAGCCATAGGGAGGCAAAGGCCTCGGTGAAGCCCTGGGCGATACGAAGCAGCTTTTCCGAAGCGTCCGCCCCCGGTGAGAGCCGCACCGCCTGGCAGAGCTTATCAAAGAGCCAGGCGAACAGCAGATACGGAAGGTTCGGCAGCAGGACCTTTTTCAGCTTTCCCGTCATCGTTCCAGCCCCCGATCCCTGTTTTTGATCTTCTCGCCCCGCTCCAGATCCTGCCGCTTCGTCTGCTCCTTGGCCTTGGTCAGCCGCTTACGGATGGAGGGCTTTTTCTCCTTCGCCAGATTCTTTGCGGAGAACTCGCGGAAGGCCGCCGTCACCGCGTCGGCGTCCCTGCCCTTGAAGAACACCAGGTACCGGGGGATCTCCCCGGTGGTATCTTTTTTCAGAGCAAAGTCGATGCCGTACTTTTTTGCCGTAGCGGAGAACGCCTTGATATTCTGGTCTGTGATCTCGATATTGGACACGCCGGCCCCATGCTTCATAAGCTGCCGGAGGGTCTGTTTGCCGTGCCGGAGCTGCGGATCATTCTTGTGCTTTTCCATATCCGCCAGCACCTTCTTCATGGCCTGCTGCAAGAGCTGAGCGGTCAGCTTACCCGTCTCCACGCTGAGTGTCACAGCTCCCTGGGTGATCTCCTCCTGCATTTATCCTCGCCCCCTTTTTCCGTCCCCGTACAGGTCATGGCTGACAAGGGAGGTGTAATAGCTGTCCATCGTGACCGGCGCGTTATACAGCGCCGCCAACAGGTACTTCTTGATATTGCGGACATAGGTGGTATTCTCCCGCATCCGTTCCAGCACATACTCGATGTGGGAGCTGCCGATCTTCAAGAACCGGGACTTCACCACCTCGGCGGGGTAGTCGTCCCCGGCGATACGGATCATCTTGCGGTTGGAGCAGACGGTATCCACCATGAGCTCCACCAGCTCATCCAGACGGTCCCTGTCCAGCTTTTCATCCTGGGTGAGGATATCGTAGTCGATATTCTCCAAAATGATCTCCCGGTAGCTCTCGCGCTCTCGCATCCTGTCCTGTCCGATCCTGCTTTTTTCTCTGGGGGTAGGGGGACTTGATGGGATAGGACTTGATCCTTGCGTAATTGATAATTCTTTATTTTGTTCTTTAGTATTTAATTGGGCGGGGTTCTCCTGAATTGGAGCATCCAACATTGGCTTCACCTGTATTGGATTTTCCCGTATAGGTTTTTCCCGGATAGGCGCGGGCGTCTGTGCCGGTTCCTTCGGCCGCTCCAAAATAGTGTACTCGATGGAGCCAAGCTGCCCGTTCTCGTTGCGGACGCGCGCCCGGACGAGATAGCCGTGCGCCTCCAGCTCCCGGATCCCGCCGCTGATGCTGTCGATGCCGTCCTTGCAGATGC
>OBHX01003235.1_pt1 | contig 11766 bp, 2 predicted proteins | sample 1519331 | NCBI WGS metagenome assembly OBHX01 (sample SAMEA2602897, study PRJEB22501) | metagenome
CTCCATGACCGCCCGACTGAGACCATTGGACACACCATTACCGCGTCCACCCCGGGTCCGGCGGGAACCCAAAGCCAGCCGAAAACCGCGCTCGCACATGACACCAGGCCCGCCGTGCCGCATTGTATCCTGGTGATTACTCCAAAGGGGGTTTAGGTACCGGTGAGGGCAAAACCCATGAGAACAGTACATATTCTGGATCCTGGTGGCGCGATAATTGGAACAGTAACCGCCGGCTCGAACGGAGAATTCACCGCCACGCTGGTTCCGCCGCAGACCAATGGAGAACATCTTGTCGCCAACGCGACGGATGCGGCTGGCAATACCAGCGGCAACAGCGCGATTACCGCCCCGGATACCACGGCGCCTGACGCGCCAACCGGCGTCACCGTCGCCGGGGACGGTGGTTCTGTAAGCGGACATGCTGAAGCGGGAAGCACCGTCACTGTAAAAGACAGCAATGGTAATCAGATCGGCACAGGCCAGGCAGACAGCGGCGGCAACTTCACGGTGTCGATTACGCCGTCAAAAATGAACGGCGAAACAGTAAAAGTTACCGCAACGGACAGCAGCAATAACGAGAGTCAGCCAACTTCTGCGGTGGCTCCGGATATTACCGCCCCTGGAACGCCCATCATCACCGCCGTGACGGATGACCAGCCCATGTACCAGGGCCCTCTCGATAACGGCGACGTCACTAACGACAGCAAACCTAAACTGGAAGGCACCGCCGAAGCAGGTTCTCAGGTCAAAATTTACGATAACGGCACCCTGCTGACGACCGTTGTCGCTGATATCAACGGTAACTGGAACTATACGCCAGCCTCGGCGCTGAGCGAGGGTGCTCACATCTTCACGGTGACCGCCACAGACGCCGCGAATAACACCAGCAGCGCGGCAAGCTGGAAAATCATTGTCGATACCATTGCGCCCACAGTTCCCGCAATCACGCTGGTGAACGATAACGTCGGTACGATAACCGGCGACGTTGCGAACAACGGTGGCATCACCAACGACAACACGCCGACGATTTCAGGCACCGGTGAGCCAGGTTCGTTAGTTAGCCTGTTTGACAATGGCACTTTACTGGACACTATCCTCGTCACCAGCTCCGGGACCTGGAGCTATACAGTGCCCGATGGCGCTCCGCTCACTGACCGGGTGCATAATTTCACGGTATTGGCTTCGGATATGGCAGGTAACGTCACCACCTCGCCAACGGTTGTGACGATCACGGTTGATACACAAGCGCCTGCCACGCCAGTCATTCTCAGCATGACGGATGATGTCGGCAGCATTAAAAGCGATCTACTTACCAACCAGAGTACGGACGATACGCTACCAAAACTTAACGGCACGGGTGTTGCCGGTTCAACCGTCACGCTGTATGACGGCACGACGCCTGTTGGCAGCGTGCTGGTACCGGCGGACGGTAACTGGAGCATTCAGGTGACTCAACCGCTAAGCGAAGGGCCGCACACGCTGACCGCCGTGGCGACAGATGCCGCAGGTAATGCCAGCACACCCGCAAGCTTTGCGTTAACCATCGATACCACGCCACCTGCTGCTCCGATTATTGTCGCCGGAGAGGGACTGATAGGCGGCGCTACCCTCCCCCTGGCAAACGGCGGCAGTACGAAAAGTACCACCCCTGTTCTTTCTGGTACTGGCGAGCCGGGAGCAACCATCACCGTTGCTGATAACGGCACAACGTTGGGTCGCACCACCGTCCAGCCTGACGGTACATGGACATTTACGCCACCGAATGCGCTGCCTGAAGGACCGCATAAATTCACCGCCACAGCGACTGACGCAGCAGGCAATACGGGGATCCCGTCGGCGAGCTTTACCCTGACGGTTGACAATACGCCCCCCGTGCAGCCTGGCGCGCCTGTCATTACCGACGATGTGGCTCCGGTAACGGGCGTGGTCACGAATGGCAATACCAATGACACCACGCCAACCTTTAGCGGCACCGGTACGTCGGGGGATGTTATTTCGGTGTATCTCGACGGCAATACCACACCACTGGGCACCACCAAGGTTGGTGCAGACGGCACATGGAGCTTTACGCCGACCACGGATATTAACCCGGACAGTTATCAGGTCACCATCACCGCAACCGATCCGGCAGGCAACGTCAGCCAGCCGTCGACTGCCGTCACCCTGAACATTGATATTACGCCTCCCGCAACGCCTACGATCGAGGCGGCAGATGACAACGCAGGCACTATTCAGGGAGATATTGCAGAGAACGGCACAACCGATGACAGTACGCCGACCGTGCGAGGAACAGGAGAAAGCGGCTCGATCATTACGCTGTATAACGGCACGACGGTTATCGGCACCACGACCGTAGTGAATGGTTTGTGGAACATCACACCGACGACGGCGCTGCCCAACGGCACCTACACGCTGACGGCAGTCGCCACCGATGCTGCAGGCAACCCCAGCGGCACCTCAAACAGCATTTCGTTTACGGTGAATTCGACACCGTTGGTCGTTAGCAACATCGAAGACGATCAGGGTGTCTTTACTGGCTCACTAAGCAACGGTAGCGTAACGGACGATACCCTCCCAACAATCAGCGGGACCGGCATTGCAGGCAGTACTGTATACATCTATGACAATGGTCTTCCTGACGCCATAGCAACTGTTCAGGTCGGTGTTGACGGCACGTGGAGTATCAACGTGCCACTAAGTGAAGGCGTGAATAATCTCACTTTTATCGCAAAAGACAGCAATGGAAACAATATCTCCGCTGCAACGCCAGTAACGTTAAACCTTGATACTAATGCCCCAAATGCACCATTGATCACAACTGTTGACCCTGACGGAACAAACGTTAAGGGAACAGCAGAACCTGGAAGTACTGTGATTATCTCGAAGGGCTCTACGGTATTAGGTAGCGCAATCGCTGATGCCGAGACAGGTCAATTTACCGTCACGCTCTCTCCAGGACAGACCTCAGGTGCTTTGCTAACAGCTATCGCGCAGGATACTGCGGGTAATCAAAGCGTTGAGACTTCGTTTACGGCATCAAACTCAGGGCAACCTATTCCACCCACTCTTGAAATCTTTGACGACTTCGCCCCTACTGTTGGCATCATTGCAAACGGAAAAACCACCAATGATACGCAGCCAACCTTACAAGGCGTGGCAACAGCCGGAGCTGATGTACATATCTACCAAAACGGAATCCTGCTGATCACCGTCCCGGCTGATGCGAGCACCGGAGCCTGGAGCTACACCATCCCCAGCGCGCTGGCGGACGGCACGACCTGGAACTACGCTGTCTCTCAAACGGTGAATGGCGACACCAGCGGCCAGTCGCCAAACTATGCCATTACCATCGATACCACCGCGCCGCTCGCGCCAAGCATCACCGCCGTTACTGATGATGTGGCTCCGGTGACGGGCAATGTCGGCAGTGGACAAAGCACTAACGACACGCGCCCAACACTGAGTGGTACTGGCGAGATTGGGGCGACCATTACGGTTTATGACGGCGGCGTGTCCATCGGCACCACTACCGTTAACAACAGCGGAAACTGGAACTTTACCCCGCAAAATGCCCTGAATGACGGCCCTCACACGTTTACCGTGCGCGCCACTGACGCGGCTGGCAATCAGGGGGCCCCATCCGCATCGTACCCAATAACGGTGGACACAGGCCTGCCTGGTGCGCCAGTTATTGTGTCAGTAACCGACGATGTAGGTGGAACAACCACGCTCATTTCCGGGCAGACTACCAACGATAATACGCCAACCCTGGCAGGTACTACCGAAGCGAATAGCGTGGTCACCATCCGCGATAACGGCACGGTGATTGGCACAACCACCGGCGACGGAAGCGGCAACTGGAGCTTTACGCCTTCTCCGGCGCTCGGCGAGGGCAATCACGCGTTGACCGCCACGGTCACGGACGCCGCTGGTAACGTCAGCCAGGCAACAGCGCCATTCTCGCTGTTGGTCGACACACTCCCACCAGTAGTGCCAACGATTGTGTCAGTCATCGACGATCAGCCGGGAAGCACTCTGCTGACCAACGGTCAACTGACCAATGATGCCCAACCCACGCTGAATGGCATTACCGAACCCAATGCCATTGTCACTATTCTCAGTAATGGTACGATCATTGGCACCGCAAATGCCGATATCTCCGGTAACTGGAGCTTCACCCCGACAAACGCGCTGGCGCAGGGGGAAAATATCTTTACCGTGACGGCGACGGATGCGGCTGGCAACACCAGCGGAGCCTCCTCTTCGTTCACGGTACTGGTGGATTCAATTGCCCCGTCTGCACCGGTAATTCTGACCGTTCAGGACAATACCGCTCCGACAACCGGGCCTATCTCCAACGGGCAAATCAGCAACGAAAGTCGCCCGGCGCTCAGCGGTACCGGTGAAGTTGGCGCGACGATTACCGTCCTGAGCGATGGTCAGGCCATTGGCACCACCATCGTCGGCGCAGGCGGAAGCTGGAGTTTTACACCCTCCGCGGCATTGGGTAACGGCCAGCATACTCTGACCGTCACGGCTACAGATAGCGCAGGCAATACCAGTCTGCCTTCTGGTGGCTTTACCTACACCGTCGATACTATGGCACCGACAGCACCAGTGATTACTCAGGTTGCGGATGATGTCGGCCCGCTGATCGGTAATCTGAACAACGGTCAGGCCACGAACGATCCACTCCCGACGCTTAGCGGTACGGCTGAAGCCAATTCCACGGTGAGAATTTACGATAACGGATCGTTTATCGGCTTTACCACAGCGGATGGTACGGGCGCCTGGATCTTCACACCGGGAACCCAACTTGGCAATGGTAACCACGCGCTGACGGTAACAGCCACCGACGCGGCCGGAAACATCAGCCCGACGTCTGCAGGATTTAACATCGTTGTTGATACCCTCGCCCCGCTTGCGCCAACGATTATCCAGGCGTTTGATGACGTGCAGCCGGGAACCGGAACGCTATCGAACGGAGCCTTTACCAACGACACCCGTCCCGTACTCAGCGGTTCAGCGGAAGCCGGTGCCCGGGTAGCCATCTACGATAATGGCGCGCTGCTGGCAACGGTGACTGCGACGATAGACGGCACCTGGGAATATCTGACCACCACACTTGGCAACGGTCAGCATGTGTTTACCGCCATCGCCACCGACGCCGCCGGGAACGTGAGTCCTGTCTCAGGTGGGTTTACGATTAATGTCGACACCATTGCACCATCCGTCCCGCTGCTGGTCTCTGTGGTGGATGATATCGCAGGCGGCGTGTTCAATGCAGCGCTCAGCAACGGACAGCTGACCAACGATGCACGCCCGACGCTGAACGGCACCGCCGAGGCAGGCAGCACCATCAGCATCTATGACGGAAGCACCCTGTTGGGTACCGCGCTGGTGCAAAGCAATAACAGTTGGTCGTTTACCCCAACCACACCGCTGGCGAATGGATCGCACACCTTCACTGTCACCGCCACTGATGCGGCGGGCAACACCAGCGGCGCGACGGCAGGCTTCAGCGTGGTAGTTGACACCACGGCGCCGACGCAGCCTTCAATCAGCAGCATTACTGACGATGTCGGGCCAAACACCGGGCCGATTGGCAGCAATCAGCCGACCAATGACGCGCGCCCAACGTTAAACGGCATCACGGAAGCCAACGCGCGAGTTGATATTTATGATAACGGCAGCTTTGTCACCAGCGTAACGGCGGATGGCAGCGGCAACTGGAGCTACACCCCGACTACCCCGCTGGCACAAGGTACCCACTCGTTTACCATCACTGCAACGGACAGTGCGGGTAATACCAGTGGCATATCGTCTGCGGCAGCGATCGTGGTCGATACCGTTGCCCCGGGTATCCCAACCGGGCTGGCGGTAAACGCCAACGGCACCGCGCTCACCGGCGTTGCCGAACCAAACAGCACGGTCATTATTACCTCCAGCGGCGGAACGGTGCTCGGCACGGCAACCGCCAACGCCTCCGGTAATTTCACCTTCACTCTGAACCCACCGCAAATCAGTGGGCAAACTCTGCTGGTCAGCGCACAGGATGCCGCAGGCAACATCGGTACAGCGGGTAACGTGCTGGCACCGTTTACCGGCGTACCACCTGCGCCTGTTATTTCCAGCGTGCTCGATGACGTCGGCACTATCATGGGACCCGTCGCTCCCGGTAAAACCACCAATGACACCCTGCCAACGCTCAGCGGAACGGCGCAGGCTAACGCCGTCATCAATCTGTACAACAACGGCGTGCTAATGGGCTTCACGACCGCAGACGGTAACGGGATCTGGAGCTTTACCCCATCCGGTGCACTCAGCGAAGGTAACCATGCGTTTACCGCCACGGCAACCAACGCCAACGGCGCAAGTGGGTTGTCCGGTTCGTTCAGCGTGATTGTGGACACCACGCCACCGACCGCGCCAACGCTCCTGATCAGCGCCGATGGCGGTACCGTCAGCGGCGTCGCCGAAGCGGGAAGCACGGTCACCATTTCTCTGCCCGGCGGCACCAGCGTGACGGCAATCGCCAACAGCAGCGGTGTCTACAGCGTCAACCTGCCGGTTCGCCAGATTGAAGGGCAGTCGCTGTCCGCCACGGCGACCGATGCGGCGGGAAATACCTCATCGCCGACAAACGCTCTCGCACCAGTATTGCCGCTACTGGCTGAAGACAATGTCACCAGCCTGCCGCTACAAACCGATGTCACCGTCAGCACCGAGCATCAAAGCGATTATGGTTTCCTGTTGGTCAATGCGCTGGGAAATGTCGCCAACGTGCTGGGGAACGATACGGCAAGCGTGAATTTCAGCATCGCTTCTGGCGGCAGCGGATCCATTACAATCAATGCCGCAGCGACCGGCGTAGTGCTGTCGCTGTTAAACACACTTGAAGTCGTCATCCAGCGCTTTGACACCGCGCTGAATGCCTGGGTGACGGTGGTGGATACCGGAAAACCAGACTTTGCCAGCCTCCTCACTCTGGGCGCCTCAGGCGTAACGCTCAATTACAGCGGACTGACTGGTGGTGATTACCGCGTGGTCAGCTACAACACCAACCTGCTGGCGACCGGGGCATACACCAGCCTTGATGTCTCAGTGGTAAAAGCCAGCGCAGGAACTATCACCGGCGGTACTACCGAGTCTGGCAATATCATCACCGATACCGATCCCGCCAACGGGCAGGATAATGCCCCTTCCGGCACGCTGGTCACCGCCATCACCGACGGTAACGGCAACGTCGTGAACATCCCGGCGGGCGGCATTGATGTGCAGGGGAAATACGGGATCCTGCATATCAATCAGAACGGTAGTTACACCTATACCCTGACCAATACGTCAATCTCGGTGTATGGCCGTTCCGAAAGTTTCACCTACACGCTGACGCATGGCAGCGATCACTCCTCGGCAAAACTGGTGGTAACGCTCGGTCAGGCACCCACTACCAGTACGGTAACCGCGGCAGACGATGTGGCTGCGCTGACTTACGGGACGCAGGTCATCGCGGTTGATCATGGCACATCACAGCAAACCGGCTTCACCCTCGCCAACGTCGGACTGGGTAATGTGCTGGATGTCAGTCTGGTTAACGGTTTAACCAATCCGATCAAATTTAATGTGGATGATGGTGCAACCCGCACGCTGACCGTCAAGGCCAACGTTCTCGGCGTCACGGTTGGCGGTTTTGATCTCTATGTTTATCGCTTCAACGAGTCCATTCAGCAGTATGAGCAGTTCCGCGTGAAGCCCAACTGGGTCACAGCGCTGCTAGGAGGTAGCTCAACGGATTACACCATCACCCTGCCTGGCGGTGACTATCTGTTCCTGCTTAACGCCTCCGGCGGTCTGACGCTGCTGACCAGCTATACCCTGAATATACAGGCCGATCACACCTACGCCGTCGACAGCCTGAGTGCGACAACCAATGGAAACCTGCTGGTCAACGACTCGGCTCCGGCCAATACCGTTATCACCGAAGTTAACGGTGTCACCGTAAACGGAACGGGTACAACCACCATTAACGGGCAGTACGGCACGCTGACTATTGATGCGAAAGGGAACTACACCTACACGCTGAGAAGCGGACTGGGCGCAGACGGTATCAATACGCCGGACAGTTTCGTGTATAAGGTCAAAGCGCCAAACGGCGATACCGGCAGTGCATCGCTGAATATCAAACCAACCCCACAGGCGCTGGATGCAGTAAATGACGTCAGCAGCACGATGGCGGTTAGTACCCAGGCGGATACTTCCCGGTCGTTTACCGACGACAGCGTCGGGAACGCCAGCTGGAGTGCCCAACTCCTTTCACCCACCTCAAAAAGTGGTACTGGCGTCATTGAAATCGCTACGGGAACGGCAGTGCAAAACGCCATACTGCATTTTAACGTCGCGTCAGGTCTGACGCTGGGCGGGCTGACCGTCACCTGGGCGCTGTATGACAGCAACAACATCAAGATTGCCGGTAACTCTTTCAATGGCGGATTGCTGGTTGGCGGCGATATCGATATAGCCTTGAGCGGGATCGTACTGCACCCCGGCAACTATCGCCTCGACTATACCGGAAGCGTCGGGGGGCTGGGGCTGGGGAATATCACCATCACCCCCAGCGTGAAAGGTACGATAATCGACCTGCAAAACTTCGAGACTTCCACAGCGAACAGTGTCACCGGCAATATTTATGACGGAGACCATATTGCCAGCGTGCATACCTTGCTGACGGTGAACGGCACGGGCGGCAGTACCGCCACGCTTGATCCGCTGAGTAGCACGACCAGCGCCATCCTTAACGGGTTGTACGGCAAACTGACCATTGGCATTGATGGTCATTACACCTATGCCCTCAACAGCGATGTCTCGCTCTCCACCATTGTCACCAAAGAGACATTTACCTACACCCTTAACGACCAGAATGGCCATACCGATACCGCTACGCTGACCATCAATATGAATCCGCAAGTGGTGAGTACCGTCGATGCCGATCGCCTGACTGGCAGCGCCTACGGCGATACGCTGATTTATCACCTGCTCAACGCCAACGACGCTACCGGCGGCAACATTAGCAATGGTGCTACCGACACCTGGACCAACTTCTCACTGGCCCAGGGTGACAAAATCGATATCGGCGACCTGCTGGTGGGCTGGAACGGGCAGAACGCTACGCTCGGCAACTACCTCACCGTAACCACCAGCGGTAACAACACGGTGATTGCCATCGACCGCGACGGTACGGGCAACACTTATCACTCAACCAATCTCATAACGCTGGAGAACGTACACACCACGCTCGATGAGCTGGTGCAACAAAATCACATCGTGCCCTGACGTTAACGCAATGCGTTAAAGCGCCATAACTACAGCCCCGGATGCCATGACGTCCGGGGCAATAACAGTCGTCGCTGCCGTATTTTGTAAGGGATAAACTATGAGAAATATCGCGCCTGTTGCATTACTTCTGGCATTAACGCTCTGTACCCTGCGGGTGAATGCCGAAGATGAACCGCAAATTATTACGCCGGAAGGACTGGCCACCAGCCAGATGCTTCCCTCGCTGGACGGCGCGGTTGCCGATCTGCCGCTGAGCGCTGCCGCCCCCGGCAACCTGATGCTCAACGACGCGGTAAGTCGTGCCGTGAGCTGGCATCCTTCTATTCGTGAATCGATCGGCAAACTGCTTTCGCAAAACGAGCAGATCGACGTGGCGAAATCGAAATATTACCCGCAGGTTTCTGCCGGAATGAATAACGGTTACAGCAATACCTATACCGACCACGGCTTTAGCCCGGCTCTGGTTATTTCGGTGTCACAAATGCTGTACGACTTCGGCAAAGTGGCAAGCCAGGTCCGCGCCGAGACAGCCGGAGCCGCACAACAGCAGGCGAATGTGTTACTCAGTATTGATACCATCGCCCACGCAACCGCCAACGCGATAGTCCAGGTGCAGACGTGGCAGCAAATGGTGGACGCCGCCGAAGAACAGCTCACCGCCTTAAACGACATTGGTCGACTGACCCGACAACGCAATGATGAAGGGGCAACCTCGCTGTCCGACGTGGTACAAACCGATGCGCGTATCGAGTCTGCACGTTCTCAGCTGGCGCAGTATCAGGCCAATCTCGACAGCAGTAAGGCCACATTGATGAGTTACCTCGGCTGGAACTCACTTAACGGCATCAGCAACGAATTCCCGGCCAAACTGGACAGCAGCTGCGATGTGGTCAAACCGGAAGATAAACTGGTCCCCGCGGTACTGGCGGCCTGGGCACAAGCGAATGTGGCACAGGCAAATCTCGATTACGCCAACGCGCAGATGACGCCCACCATCTCTTTGGAACCGTCGGTTCAGCATTATCTCAACGACAAATACCCCAGCCATGAGGTGCTCGACAAAACCCAGTACTCCACGTGGGTAAAAGTTGAGATGCCGCTGTATCAGGGGGGCGGACTCACCGCCAGGCGCAACGCCGCCAGCCATGCGGTAGAGTCTGCACAATACTCCATCCAGCGCACCCGACTCGAAGTACGACAAAAATTACTGGAGTCCCGCAGCCAGGCAATTAGCCTCGCCACCGCCCTGCAGATTCTGCGCCGCCAGCAGCGACTGAGTGAACAAACGCGCGAGCTTTATCAACAGCAGTATCTGGACCTCGGTTCGCGCCCGCTGCTCGACGTGCTTAACGCCGAGCAAGAGGTGTATCAGGCCCGTTTTGCCGAACTCCAGACTCAAAACCAGCTGCGCCAGCTCCAGCTGAACTGCCTCTATAACACTGGCTCGCTTCGCCAGGCGTTCGCCTTAAATAATCGCAGCATTCAATCGGTGGAGATCAAGCTATGAGCGACCTCGATTCACATGCAGAAGATGCGATTAGCGAACACGCTCTTAGCCAGTGGGCGCAGGCGATGACGCATATTGCCAATCACTATCGCGTGGCCTGTTCTCCCGGCGCAATCCAGGCCAACGCCCCGTGGTTTGCGGGAAAAAGCCGGGCAACGGCCCTGTCGCAACTGGCGCGTCAGGCTGGACTGTCATTTCATGCGCTGAATACCGCCACGCAGGCGTTCGGCCAGTGGCGTTTACCGGTGGTGGCGGAGCTGCGCGACGGCCAGCTGATGGTGATAGAACATTTCAACGGAGAAGATACGTTAGATGTTTTTATCATCGCCGAAGAAGGCCAGCGTAACCGGTTAACGATTGCAGAACTTCTGCCGGAGATCGTGAGTATTACCGCGCTGCGCCCGCTGTCGGCGCTGAAGGACAGTCGGGTAGACCGCTATATTTCGCGCTTCAAGCCCGACTGGATGCGCGAACTGGTGTTAAAAGACATTAGTCCTTATCTGCCGGTCATGATTGCTGCCTTTCTGATTAACGTTCTGTCGCTCGCCGGGATTATCTTTTCTATGCAGGTTTATGACCGGGTGATCCCCGCCCAGTCTTATCCAACACTGTATGTTCTCTCCACCGGCGTTCTGGTGGCAGTGCTGTTTGGCTTTTTGCTGCGTGAAGCGCGTACCCACATCATGGATCTGCTCGGCAAACGCGCCGATATGCGCATTTCCGATCGCGTGTTCAGCCATGCATTGCGCCTGCGCAACAGCGCCGTCCCCCGCTCGACGGGGAGCTTCATTTCTCAACTGCGCGAGCTGGAACAGGTTCGCGAGATGATCACCTCCTCGACCATGTCGACCATTGTCGATCTGCCGTTTTTCTTTTTGTTTATCGTGGTGCTGGCTTTTATCGCCCCGCCGCTGGCATGGATA
>OBHX01003244.1_pt1 | contig 11755 bp, 10 predicted proteins | sample 1519331 | NCBI WGS metagenome assembly OBHX01 (sample SAMEA2602897, study PRJEB22501) | metagenome
AGCAGACGGTATGCGTCTCCGGGTTTTCACGCAGGGTTTCCGCCATCGGTTCCATGGCGGTACGGTTTGGTGTCGCAAAGGCGGGTCCGGCCAGCGCCGGGCCATCCAGCCCACTCTCGCCGTGAACGTTATCGGCGATAATCAGATCGCGCATCAGTGGTTTCACTGCGCCACCAGCCACTGGGATATCCGTACGGTTGAGCAACGTTAACATGCGCAACACGTTACGCAGCGTTTTGTCAGGTGTCTGGTTACCGGCTGATGAGGTTATCGCTTTCACATCCAGTTCTGGTGAGGCGAGGGCGAGCACAATTGCGATAGCGTCGTCATGACCCGGATCGCAATCAAACAGGATAGGAAGTGCCATTGTTGCTCCTTGTAAGTGGGACTTTGTGACAAGGTTAACGCTGGGCTGTATGTGTTTCGAGAGGCGAAGGGATAAAGCGTGAGGTGGCGCGCACATGGAGATGCGCGCCAGCAAGATTAGTGCAGTATTTTCGCGAGGAAGTCTTTGGCGCGGTCCGATTTCGGATTAGCGAAAAACTCTTCTTTCGGTGAGTCTTCAACAATTTTCCCTTCATCCATGAAGATCACCCGGTTCGCCACTTTACGCGCAAAGCCCATTTCGTGGGTTACCACCATCATGGTCATCCCTTCATTGGCCAGTTCAACCATAACATCCAGTACTTCGTTGATCATTTCAGGATCAAGCGCCGACGTCGGTTCGTCAAACAGCATGGCGATAGGATCCATGCACAGCGCCCGGGCGATAGCGACACGCTGTTGCTGGCCCCCTGAGAGCTGAGCTGGAAACTTCTCCGCATGTGCTGATAGACCAACGCGTTCCAGTAACTTTTGCGCTTTGTCGCGGGCCGGTTTTTTATCGCGCTTGAGCACTTTTACCTGCGCCAGAGTCAGGTTCTCAATGATCGACAGGTGGGGGAACAGTTCAAAGTGCTGGAACACCATACCAACGCGAGAGCGCAGTTTGGCCAGATCGGTTTTTTTGTCGTTCACCACGGTACCATCAACGGTGATGACGCCTTGTTGTACCGGCTCCAGCCCGTTCACCGTTTTGATAAGCGTTGATTTACCTGAACCTGACGGGCCGCAGACCACAACCACTTCCCCTTTTTTCACTTCCGTGGAGCAGTCGGTCAGCACCTGAAAGTGACCATACCATTTAGAAACATTTTTCAGGGTAATCATTAAACTGTCCTTTTCTTCAAATAGCTGACCAACAACGATGCGCTCAGACTGAATACAAAATAAACGGCGCCAGCAAACAGGATCATTTCAACCTGTGTGCCGTCACGCTCGCCAATGGTGGAGGCGGTACGGAAGAAGTCTGCCAGACTTAATACATAGACCAGCGAGGTATCCTGGAAGAGTACGATGCCCTGGGTTAGCAGCAGCGGTACCATCGCGCGGAATGCCTGCGGCAGAATAATGAGCTTCATCGACTGCCAGTGGGTCATCCCTAGCGCCAGCGCGGCGCTGGATTGCCCACGAGAAATACTCTGGATACCGGCACGGATAATCTCGGAATAGTACGCGGCTTCAAACATCGAAAACGCGACCATTGCTGAGATCAGGCGAATATCGGTTTTTGGCGACAGACCCAGTACGTTTTGCAGGAAGCCGGGCACAATCAGGTAGAACCACAGCAGCACCATGACCAGCGGAATAGAACGAAATACGTTGACGTAGCCTTTCGCAAACCAGGCTATCGGCGCGAAGCTGGACAGACGCATGACGGCCAGGATAGTTCCCCATACGATACCAATGACGACCGCCGTAACGGTGATTTTCAGCGTGATCATCAGCCCGTCCAGCAGATACGGCAGGGAAGGGATGATAGAACTCCAGTCAAATTCGTACATTATTTGCCTCCCAAATTGCCAGGCAGGCGGATTTTACGTTCAACGAGATTCATCACCAGCATGATGACGGCGTTAATCAGGACGTAAGCCAGAGTGATAGCGGTAAACGATTCCCATGCGTGGGCGGAGTAATCCAGCAGTTTGCCCGCCTGTGCCGCCATATCGACCAGGCCGATGGTGGAGGCGATCGCGGAGTTCTTCACCAGGTTCATCATCTCTGAGGTCATTGGCGGAACAATCACGCGGTATGCGTTTGGCAGCAGAACATAACGATAAGCCTGAGGCAACGTCAGCCCCATCGCCAGTGCGGCGTTTTTCTGCCCACGAGGCAGAGACTGAATAGCGGCGCGAACCTGTTCGCAGACGCGCGCGGCGGTAAACAGCCCCAGACAAAGCATCGATGAAAGGAAGAACTGGATGTTGGGATCCAACTCAGCCTTGAACCACATCCCAATGTTTTCCGGCAGCAGTTCAGGAATAACCAGATACCAGGTAAAAAACTGGACGATGAGCGGAACGTTACGAAACAGCTCAACGTACAGCGTGCCGATCCCAGAAAGGAAACGATTTGGAACGGTACGTAAGATGCCGAATAAAGAGCCTATGAGGAAAGCGATAATCCATGCGGTGATGGATAACGCGACAGTGACCTGGAAACCACTCCAGAGCCAGCCGAGATAGGTGGTGTTGCCGAACGGGGCTTGTTGTAAAAAAATACCCCAGTTCCAGTCTATAGACATAAATCTACTCCAGAAAAAAAAGGGTAGCAGCGCTACCCTCGAAGATTGTTATTCGGCGTTTTGCGGTTTTCAGGCCTGATGGGGAACGACCATCAGGCTTATAGTCTGTCCGTGCCGAGTAACAATCGAGAGGGAGGGGAAGCCTCCCATTTATTTTAGTTAGTTAAGCGCTTTATCATTCGGTTCTTTGAACAGGGCTTTCATCTCGTCTGACAGTTCGAAATTCATGTTCAGGTTCTTCGGCGGAATTGGATTTTTAAACCACTTATCAAACCATTTCTCAGCTTCGCCTGAGGTTTGCGCCTTGGCGATAATGTCGTCCATCAGCTTTTTGAACTCAGGATCATCTTTGCGCAACATACAGCCGTAGGCTTCCTGAGACTGTGGCTTGCCGACGATCTCCCAGTTGTCTGGTTTCTTCGCTTTCGCGCGCTCACCAGCCAGCAGGGCGTCATCCATCATAAAGGCAACGGCGCGACCGCTTTCCAGAGTACGGAAAGAGTCACCGTGGTCTTTCGCGCTGATGATGCGCATATCCATTTTTTGTTCTTCATTCAGCTTGTGCAGCAGAACTTCGGAGGTGGTACCCGAAGTCACGACTACGGCTTTACCTTTCAGATCGGCGAAATCTTTGACGTCGCCGCCTTTTTTCGCCAGCAGACGGGTGCCGACAACGAAAATGGTGTCAGAGAAAGCGGCTTGTTTTTGGCGCTCGACGTTGTTGGTGGTGGATCCACATTCAAAATCGAAGGTGCCGTTTTGCAGCAGCGGGATACGGTTTTGTGAAGTAATCGGGATCAGTTTCACCTGCAGATCAGGCTTGTTCAGCTTTTTCTTCACGGCGTCAACGATCGCGTTGGAGTAATCCTGTGAATAACCGACCACTTTTTGCTGATTATCGTAGTAAGAAAACGGTACTGATGATTCACGGTGGCCGACAACGATCACGCCATTTTTGGCGATCTTATCCAGCGTGCTGCCTGCCGCTGGTGCTGCGTCTTCTGCGTGCGCCAGACCGGCGGACATTCCCATGACCAGCATGGCAGTGGCGAGCTTACGTAATTGCATATCCAACTCCTTTATCGTCTGCGCCAGGGACGCATTGATACCCATTGTGATGTTGTTATTGTTTGCTACTAAAACGTGCAGTCTTGTATGTGTTTGTTAACATTTAGTTTGGATGAATGTAAAGAATTTGCTGTGTTATTGTTTATTTTTGCGAAGTGCGCCGCACCATTTGGGGGCAAAAATATCTTGTTGCACTTTTCAGGTGCTACCGGCGCTCAACTTTGGTGCGACCAGGTTGCACATTCAGCCAAAACAGCGTTTGCCTTGTAGAACAAAGCAATAGACGTGCCAGAATGGTCTTTTGGAGGGGGGAAGTAGGCCTGATAAGCGTAGCGCCATCAGGCACGATGCTGCACAACTGCCGGATGGCGGCGTACCGCCTTATCCGGCCTGCATTTGATGGGGCGCTGTTTTACTTACGACGTTGGCGCAGACTCATTACCACTGCGCCAAAGCCAAACAGCGCGGTTAGCAGCCAGAGCGGCCAGTTTCCGGTACGGGCATAAGGGGTTAAGCCCGTCGTTGGCGTCACGCTGGTGGTCAGCACCTGACGGGTAAACTGCGGGATCATCGCCTGAACTTCGCCCTGTGGACCAATCACCGCCGTAATACCGTTGTTGGTGCTACGCAGCAGAGGTCGCGCCAGCTCCAGGGAACGCATACGCGCCATCTGGAAGTGCTGCCACGGGCCAATAGATTTACCAAACCATGCATCGTTAGAGATAGTCAGCAGGTAGTCCGTATCCGGGCGGAAGTTATCCCGTACCTGTTCGCCAAGAATGATTTCGTAGCAGATGGCAGCGGTCAGCTTAAAGCCGTGTGCATGCAACTGTGGCTGTACATAAGGACCGCGGCTGAACGAAGACATTGGCAGATCAAAGAATGGCGCTAGCGGGCGCAGGATAGATTCCAGCGGGACAAATTCGCCAAACGGTACCAGATGGTTTTTGTTGTAGCGGTTGCTGGAGTCGTAGCTGTATGGGCTGTCTTTACCCAGTGTGATGATGGTGTTGTAGGTGTCGTAACGATTCTGCTTGTTCAGACGCGCGTCTACAATACCGGTAATCAGCGTGCTGTTTTTCGATTTCAGCAGGTCATCCATCATACTCAGAAAACGCTGCTGGTTAATTTCCAGGTCCGGAATAGCGGATTCTGGCCAGATGATGAGCTGTGATTTGCCCATCTCAGGCTGGGTGGCGTCGAGATAAATCTTCAGGGTGTTGAGTAACTGGCCTTCATCCCATTTGAGCGACTGCGGGATGTCACCCTGCACCATCGAGACCTGGGTGGTTTTTTCCGGCTCCAGCGTGTACCACTGAATATAACGTAGCGGGAAGGGCAGAGCGAAAAGCACCACGGTGGCAGCCAGCGGCTTCCAGTTACGCGTTACCAGTGCAAGTGCCAGCAGGCCGCTAACCATCATCAGCAGGAAGTTTATCGCCTCAACGCCCATTACCGGCGCCAGCCCTTTTAACGGACCGTCGATCTGGCTGTAGCCGAATTGCAACCACGGAAAACCGGTCAGTACCCAGCCGCGTAGAAATTCAGTGATTTGCCAGACTACCGGCGCGGCAATCGCTACACGTATCCAGGTAGTTTTCGGCCACAGACGCGCCAAAACGCCGGCAAACAGGCCAGTGTAGAGGGAAAGGTAAGCAGCAAGCAGAACCACGAGGAATACGTTAACGGGGCCCGGCATACCGCCAAACTGCGCGATACTGACGTAAACCCAGTTGATGCCTGAGCCAAACAGTCCCAGTCCCCAGAAGTAGCCGATAGCGGCAGACTGGAGCGGACGGCGGTTGAAGGTGAGAGCCTGCAGACCCATCAGCGAAACAATCGCAGCGGGCCAGATGTCATACGGTGAGAAAGCCAGTGTCCCGCAGGCACCGAATAATAACGCCAGCAGCAGGCGAATGCGCTGGCGTTCAATTAATGGGGCAAATGCCATGTAGTCTTAGATCCAGTTTCGGGTTTATTCGTCCAGTTTGGGCTGGGGTGAGTCGTCCGGAATTCTGACATGAACCTGAATAATACGACGGCTGTCGGCCATTGCCACTTTGAACTGGTAACCATCAATGTCGATAGTCTCCCCGCGTGCGGGCAGATGACCGAAGGCCTGCATGACCAACCCGCCAATGGTATCCACTTCTTCATCGCTGAAATGCGTGCCGAAAGCTTCGTTGAAGTCTTCAATTGGCGCCAGCGCGCGAATAGTCCAGGTGTGGCGACTGAGTTGACGGAAATCAATATCGTCTTCTTCGTCGTACTCATCTTCAATTTCACCGACAATCAGTTCAAGGATGTCCTCAATGGTCACCAGACCTGAGACACCGCCGAACTCGTCGATGACGATAGCCATATGATAACGCTGGGAGCGGAACTCTTTCAGCATGCGGTCAACCCGCTTGCTTTCAGGGACGACAACCGCCTGGCGTAACACTTTCTCCATGCTGAAGGCTTCGGCATCGCTACGCATAAATGGCAGCAGATCTTTGGCCATCAGAATCCCTTCAATGTGATCCTTGTCTTCGCTAATTACCGGGAAACGCGAGTGGGCAGACTCGATAATGACATCGAGGCATTCGTCCAGAGTTTGGTTGCGTTTCAGGGTAATCATCTGGGAGCGAGGGATCATGATGTCGCGAACGCGTTGGTCCGCAATATCCATTACCCCTTCGAGCATATCGCGCGTATCTTCATCGATAAGGTCGTTTTGCCCGGAATCACGGATCAGCTCCAACAGTTCGTCGCGGTTTTTCGGTTCACCGTGGAAAAGTTGGCTCAGTAACAGGGAAAAAAATCCCTTTTTGCTGTTTAAGGTGTCACTACTGTGTGAATTGTCGTCGCTCATGGCGTCGTATGGGTTCTCATGTTAGTTAATACAAAGCGCGTCATGCGTTTACTCAGCTGTTGACGGCATGTTTTGCCTGATGGCGCTACGCTTATCAGGCCTACGAAAGGCATGAATGTAGGCCGGATTAGGCGCAAGCGCCGCCATCCGGCAAGCTACTATTCTGCAATCTTCTCGGCAATGTACGGATCCTCATAGCCCAGAGCAAGCATAATCTCTGTTTCGAGGGATTCCATCTCTTCCGCTTCATCGTCTTCAATATGGTCGTAGCCGAGTAAATGCAGGCTACCGTGCACCACCATGTGCGCCCAGTGGGCCTCAAGCGGTTTGCCTTGCTCCTGCGCTTCTTTCTCGACCACCTGACGGCAGATGATCAAATCGCCCAGTAGCGGCATTTCAATGCCCGGCGGGGCTTCAAACGGGAAAGAGAGCACGTTGGTGGATTTATCTTTCCCGCGATAGGTCAGGTTCAGGTCGTGGCTTTCCGCGTCATCGACCAGACGAATCGTCACTTCAGACTCTTCCTGAAACTGCGGGATCACCGCATCCAGCCAGCCCTGAAACTGACTTTCTGTTGGCAAACCGGATTCGTCTTCACATGCCAGCTGTAAATCGAGGATAACCTGACTCATTTTTGTTCCTGCTCCTGAGCTTCGCGCTTGCGTTCTGCAGCCTGCTCGGCTTTGCGTTTCTGTTCTGCTTCTTCCCAGGCTTCATACGCCGTGACGATACGGGCGACCACCGGGTGGCGCACCACGTCTTCGCTATGGAAGAAATTAAAACTAATTTCGTCGACTTCAGCCAGCACTTCAATGGCATGACGCAGACCGGATTTGGTGCTACGCGGCAGGTCAATCTGGGTGATATCGCCAGTGATGACCGCTTTGGAGTTAAAGCCGATACGGGTCAGGAACATTTTCATCTGTTCGATGGTGGTGTTCTGGCTTTCATCAAGAATGATGAACGCATCGTTCAACGTACGACCGCGCATGTAGGCCAGGGGCGCAACTTCAATGACGTTACGCTCAATCAGCTTTTCAACCTTTTCAAAGCCGAGCATTTCGAAAAGCGCGTCATACAGCGGTCGTAAATACGGATCGACTTTCTGGCTGAGATCTCCTGGCAGGAATCCCAGTTTTTCGCCCGCTTCCACTGCCGGACGGGTCAGCAGAATGCGACGGATCTCCTGACGCTCAAGCGCATCAACCGCAGCGGCAACCGCGAGATACGTTTTACCTGTACCCGCAGGGCCAACGCCAAATGTGATGTCGTGGTCGAGGATATTCGCAATGTACTGTGCCTGGTTCGGCGTGCGCGGCTTAATTACTCCACGCTTGGTTTTGATGTTCACCGCTTTGCCAAATTCAGGCATGCTGTCTGCGCTTTGCTCAAGCACACGCGCTTCTTTGATCGCCAGATGAATTTGTTCAGGCTCGATGTCCTGCGTCTGACCGCGCATTGGGGCGGTATCGACGTACAGGCTACGTAAAATATCTGCCGCAGCGGTGACGCAAATTGGACGACCGGTCAGTTTAAAGTGGTTATCACGGCGGTTAATTTCGATGCCGAGGCGACGTTCCAGCTGTTTGATGTTGTCATCAAATGGGCCGCAAAGGCTCAACAGGCGGGCGTTGTCTGCTGGTTCAAGGGTGATTTCGCGAGTGTCTATGTTCAAACTGTTCCTCTTATGCATGTCTCGCCGGACGCTGAACATTTACCGGCATCTAAGGAAATTATTCACGCCATGGGGGAAAGGCGCAAGCATTGCAGCAAATATGGGGATGATAGGGCAGATTACAAGACCCGCCGGGACAGCGAGCCCAGGATTGTAGGCCCGATAAGTGTAGCAGTATCGGGCCTTTTTTACGTTTTTCAGCAGGATTAAGGCTGATAAATACCGACGCCCAGATCGTTTTCTTTGCGGGTACGCGCAATGACCGATTCAGGGGATTCTGCGATACGCAGACCCATTTCGTCCTCGGTACGCACCACTTTACCGCGCAGGGAGTTAGTCCAGACATCGGTAATTTCTACGTCTACGAACTTACCGACCATATCCGGGTTGCCTTCAAAGTTCACCACACGGTTATTTTCGGTACGGCCTGACAGTTCCATGATGCTCTTACGCGATGTGCCTTCAACCAGAATGCGCTGGGTCGTGCCGACCATACGGCGGCTCCAGGCCATAGCTTGCTGGTTGATACGCTCCTGTAGAATGTACAGACGCTGTTTCTTCTCTTCTTCCGGTACGTCGTCAACCATATCGGCGGCAGGGGTGCCAGGACGCGCAGAGAAAATAAAGCTGTAGCTCATGTCAAAATTGACGTCAGCAATCAGCTTCATGGTCTGCTCGAAATCCTGCGTGGTTTCACCCGGGAAGCCAACGATGAAGTCGGAGCTAATCTGGATATCCGGACGCGCAGCGCGCAGTTTGCGGATGATCGCTTTGTATTCCAGCGCGGTATGGGTACGCCCCATCAGGTTCAGTACGCGGTCTGAACCGCTCTGTACCGGCAGATGCAGGAAGCTCACCAGCTCTGGCGTATCGCGATAAACTTCAACGATATCATCGGTGAATTCGATCGGATGGCTGGTGGTGAAGCGGATACGATCAATGCCGTCGATCGCTGCGACCAGACGTAACAGATCGGCAAAAGATCCGATCGTGCCGTCGTAGTTCTCCCCACGCCAGGCGTTCACGTTTTGCCCCAGCAGGTTCACTTCACGCACGCCTTGGGCTGCAAGCTGGGCGATTTCAAACAGAATATCATCCGCCGGACGGCTGACTTCCTCACCACGGGTGTAGGGCACCACGCAGTAAGTACAATATTTATTACAACCTTCCATGATGGACACAAACGCGCTTGGACCTTCAGCACGCGGTTCCGGCAGGCGGTCGAACTTTTCGATCTCCGGGAAACTGATATCAACCACCGGGCTACGGGTCGTGCTTCCACGCACTTTGTTGATCATTTCCGGCAGGCGGTGCAGCGTTTGCGGCCCAAAAATAATATCGACGTAATGCGCGCGCTGGCGAATATGATCGCCTTCCTGAGACGCAACACAGCCACCGACCCCAATGATGAGCTTGGGGTTTTTCTCTTTTAACAGTTTCCAGCGGCCCAGTTGATGGAACACTTTTTCCTGAGCCTTCTCACGGATTGAGCAGGTATTCAGCAGCAGCACATCCGCTTCTTCCGCCACGTCAGTCAGTTGATACCCATGAGTGGCATCCAGCAGATCGGCCATCTTCGATGAATCGTATTCGTTCATCTGACAGCCCCAGGTTTTAATATGGAGTTTTTTGGTCATCGACTTGCTCTTGCGAAATTGTGGCTGAAATGCAGGGCGCATAGTGTACTGCTTTGGCGCGGTTGTGACCAGTATGACGGATGTCAGCCTCAAGGGGTAAAAAATCCTGTAAACTTACACAATACATGTAACTGGATAATTGACCATGACAAATCAACCAACGGAAATTGCCATTGTCGGCGGGGGGATGGTCGGCGGCGCGCTGGCGCTTGGACTGGCGCAGCATGGATTTACGGTAACGGTCATCGAGCATGCCGTTCCCGCGCCGTTTGTGGCTGACGGACAGCCTGATGTCAGAATTTCTGCCATTAGTTCCGCGTCGGTGTCGTTGCTAAAAGGGCTGGGCGTCTGGGATACGGTGCAGGGGATGCGCAGCCATCCTTATCGTCGACTGGAAACGTGGGAGTGGGAAAATGCCCATGTGATGTTTGATGCCGCCGAGCTTAAGCTGCCTCTGTTGGGCTATATGGTGGAAAACACGGTCCTGCAACAGGCGCTCTGGCAGGCGCTGCAAGCTCACCCTAAAGTCACGCTGCGCGTACCGGCGTCCCTGATTTCTTTGCATCAACATAACGATCGACATGAGCTTGAGCTGGCAGGTGGCGAAACTATTAGCGCGAAGCTGGTCATCGGCGCCGATGGTGCCAACTCTCAGGTGCGAAAAATGGCCGGGATTGGTATCCATGCCTGGCAGTACGCGCAGTCCTGTATGTTGATAACCGTGCAATGCGAAAATTCACCGGGAGACAGCACCTGGCAGCAATTTACGCCTGACGGCCCGCGCGCGTTTTTACCGCTGTTTGATAACTGGGCCTCGTTGGTGTGGTACGACTCACCGGCTCGCATCCGCCAATTGCAAGCGCTGAATATGCCGCAATTGCAGACGGAGATTGCTAAACATTTTCCATCGCGACTCGGTAAGGTGATGCCAGTGGCTGCGGGGGCGTTCCCGCTTACGCGTCGTCATGCGCTGCAATATGTGCAACCGGGGCTGGCGCTGGTAGGTGATGCCGCGCATACCATTCATCCGCTGGCGGGGCAGGGCGTTAATCTGGGCTTTCGTGATGTCGATGCGTTGATTGATGTGCTGGTGAACGCGCGCAGCTACGGTGAATCCTGGGCCAGTCAGCCGGTGCTCAAGCGCTATCAGAATCGCCGTATGACTGACAATTTCATAATGCAAAGCGGTATGGATCTGTTCTATGCCGGATTCAGCAATAACCTGCAGCCGCTGCGCATCATGCGTAATCTCGGGCTCATGGCCGCAGAGCGCGCTGGCGTACTGAAACGTCAGGCACTGAAGTATGCGTTAGGGTTGTAGCTCGAGTGGTGCCTGATGGCGCTACGTTTATCAGGCCTACAAGTCATGTAGGCCGGTTAAGGCTTGCCGTCACCCAACGTTAGAAAAGCAAAAAGCTCGCCGAGGCGAGCTTTTTTAATATGGCTGGGGTACGAGGATTCGAACCTCGGAATGCTGGTATCAGAAACCAGAGCCTTACCGCTTGGCGATACCCCAACAATTTTTTGGATTTACCGAACGAGTCGATATGTCCTTAATATGGTGGCTACGACGGGATTCGAACCTGTGACCCCATCATTATGAGTGATGTGCTCTAACCAACTGAGCTACGTAGCCAGTACTGCAATCTTCGATGGCTGGGGTACCTGGATTCGAACCAGGGAATGCCGGTATCAAAAACCGGTGCCTTACCGCTTGGCGATACCCCATCCGTGCAACGCTTACGGGTGAATGGTGCGGGAGGCGAGACTTGAACTCGCACACCTTGCGGCGCCAGAACCTAAATCTGGTGCGTCTACCAATTTCGCCACTCCCGCAAAAAAGATGGTGGCTACGACGGGATTCGAACCTGTGACCCCATCATTATGAGTGATGTGCT
>OBHX01003247.1_pt1 | contig 11750 bp, 7 predicted proteins | sample 1519331 | NCBI WGS metagenome assembly OBHX01 (sample SAMEA2602897, study PRJEB22501) | metagenome
GACGCCAGCGACGGGCCGCTGCCCATGTTGGCGTCGCTGACCAGGCGGGACGTTCCGTAGGCGAAGTCGTCCAGCGCCATGGCCTGCAGGTCGTACCCGGCTGCCGAGAAGCCGGACAGCATATCCATACCGCCGGTCAGGCTGGCGCTCTGTGTACCGTGCAACGCCCCGCCCGCATCCAGCAAAATCGAATCCGGGGTCGAGGCCTTCAGCGCGGCGGCGTCCGCCAGCGTCGTGCGGTCGCCATGCAGCCCTGCTGTGGCAAAGACCGGGACCGTAATGTCCCCGATGCGCACCAGGCAGGAAATGCTCTCGGTACCGTCGGCCAGCGTGGCCGTGATGGTACACTCGCCGCTGTCGGTGCGGGCGCGGACCGTGCCGTTTTTGTCCACGGTGGCAATGTTTTTGTCACTCGTCGCCCAGTAGACCCTGCGGCCGCCTTCGTCCTCGCCCGGCTCGTTCGTCGCCAGCGTGGCATAGGCGTCCTTGCCATCCATGTGCAGCTCATCGGTGCGGGTGTCGTTCAGCAGCACCGGCGCTGCTGTCTTGCCGTTGCAGGCCGACACGCCTGTAAATGTAAACGGCCGCATGACGAAATCCAGGTCCACCGTCTCGCTCTGCACACCGTAGTCCGCGCCAGGGGCGCTGTACGTCGACTGCCACATATCGTAGGTGCCGTTGTAGCCCAGCTCGTCGGCAAAGCGGGCGATCCAGAGATTGTCGCGCCATTGGTCGAAGCCGGGATCTGAAAAGCGGCCCCGCACCCAGTTCAGCGAGGCATAAAGCCCCTGCTTGCCGGTGTAGCCGTGCTCTTCCAGCCGGGAGAAGAATGCCTCGGTCAGTTCGGCCATCTCGGCGGGGAAAACACCGCTGATGTACTTATCTTCCAGGTCGTAGTAGACCGGGTAGCTCAGCTGGTAGGGCGCGGCGGTGTAGTCGTCCAGACCTTCCTGCGGCGGGGCGGTCAGGCCCAGCAGCCGGGCAACGTGGTCGGCCTCACTGCGGGCCTCCTCCACCGTCGTCGCGTAGGAGTAGAGATAGGTGCCGAAGGGGATGCCCAGCCGGGTACACTCGTCAGCGTTGCGCCGCCAGTAGGTGTCGTCCTGGGCCCAGTTTTCCTCCTGGCCGTCCCACTCGCCGCCGTAACCGCAGCGGATGATGGCAAAGTCGATGCCGGCGGCCTTGGCCTTTTCCCAGTCCACCTCGCCCTGGAACTTGGAGACGTCCATGCCCTTGAGCACGGCTGCGGGCATGGCCTGGCCGCTGGTGTTGAAGTAGTAGCCCAGCTCGTTTTTCTGCCAGGCGTCGGCGGGCGTGCCAAAGTCCGGCGCGGCGGGGCCTTCCGGCTCGGCCGTGCAGCGCACCAGCACCACAGACACCACCAGCACCACAACCAGGCAGAGCAAACACAGCCCCAGTACCAGCATACTGCGGCGGCGTTTGGCACTGCGGCGCTTTGGCTTTTTGGGCGGCTGCGGCGGGCGCGGGGCCGCCGTTTGGGCTGGTCTGGCCTTGGCGGCAGCGCGGGCGGGGCTGCGGTAGACTTTGCGTTCTTCTGGCACGGCGGTTTACCTCTCTCCGGGTAGATTTTATGCAGGGATAGCTATTATTAGTGTAGCATTTTGTCGAAGAAATTACAATCAGCCGCAGCAGATATTGGGGAAATTTTACACAAAAAAACCTTCCCCCATTGGGGGAAGGTGGCCGAGCCCGCGAAGCCGGATGAGGGGCGCGTCTGCCCGGCAAATGGACAATACCGGCAGCACCGCCCCTCATCAGTCCGCTTCGCGGACAGCTTCTCCCATGGGAGAAGCCTTTTTCAAATTTTGCTTTTTACACGTCCAAAAATAGTACGGCACCTCAAACGCCAGCATGACGCACCAGCCGAAGGCACAGGCAAAGGCGATGCCCCGCAGCCCCACACGCGGGGCCAGCACAGCGGCCGCGGCGGCGCGCAGACCCGCCTGTATACAGGTCCCGATCAGCGTCGTCGTCATCTTGCCCATGCCGCGGTAAAATCCCTGGAAACCGTTCGTCAGCGCGGGCAGAGCATAGAACACCGCCATGTACCCCAGGTACTCGCTGCCCAGGGCCACCACGTCGGCGGCCCCCTCCCCCGCCACAAACAGCGAGAGGATCGGCCCGCGGAATGCCAGCGTCACGCAGCCCACCAGCAGCCAGTAGCCCAGTTCCAGCCGCAGGCCCACGGCAAAACCGCGGCGGATGCGCTCGTTCTGCTGTGCGCCCCGGTTCTGGGCAATGTAGGTCGTAATGGCCGTCGCGATGCTCTGCTCCGGCGTAAAGGCGAAATCGTCCATCCGCGTGACCGCGTTGAACGCCGCAATGGCTTCGACGCCCAGCGCGTTGACCTGCCCCTGGATCAGCACCTTGCAAATCGGCTGCACCGCCTGCTGCAAAGCCGTTACCGCGCCATAGCGCAGGATCGGCCCCAGCAAGTCGCGGCGGATGCGCCACTGCCCGCGCCCAGGGCAAAGCTCCGGCACACGGCGGGCCATGTAAACGGCTGCCAGCACGGCGCTGGCGGCCTCGGCCGCCACGGTGGTGACGGCGCTGCACACGATGCCGAAGCCCAGCCCTCCTATCAGAATCAGGTCGAGCACGGCGTTCAGCACGGCGGAGAACGCTAAAAATTTCAGCGGCGTTTTGCTGTCGCCGACGCTTTTCAGCCCCGCCGCCAGCGCGTTATAGAAAAACGTGAACGGTGCGCCCAAAAACGTGATGCGCAGATAGATGGCTGTGATGCCGAAAATCGCATCCGGCACGGCCAGTGCGCGGAGTATCCACGGCGTCGCCACACAGCCCAGCGCCGCCGCACCGCAGCAGAGCACCGCCCCGAACAGCAGCGTCGTCGCCAGCGTTTCTTGCAGCCGGTCGGTTCGTTTGGCCCCGAACGCCTCACTCATCAGCACGCCCGCGCCGATGCACAGCCCGCTGATGGCCAAAATTACAAGGTTCATGACCGGCCCGGCCACGCCCTCGGCGGCCAGGGCATCCTGCCCGATGAACCGCCCCGCGATGATGGAATCCACCGCATTGTACGCCAGCTGCAGCCAGTTCCCCAGCAGCAGCGGCACCGCATACAGAAAGAGGTGCCCCAGCGGGGCACCCTTGGTCATATCACGCATCATTATCAGCTCTCAAAACGGAAAATCTGCCACCTTCAGCGTGACAACGCCGTCGATGGTCTGGATACAGCCATCTGCCGGGTAGTTGGGCATGGCCTTGAACGCGTCGGAATTGCTGATGGCACGGACAGTCTCGTCCGCGCATTCGTTGAGCTGGACGCCCAGCTCGTCCCACACCAGCACATACCAGCCGTGGGCGTTGAACGTCGGGTCGTAGGAGAGCGGGCCGAACTGCGCCAATTCCCCGGCCATAGGCTTGAGCGGGGATTCCTCCGGGTACGCGCCGCGCTTCGGCTCGCCCAGGATCACGACCTCGGCGCCGTTCTGGTAGTCGGCGTTTTCTTCCAGCCGGGTACACAGGCGGTTGGCGAGGTTCACAACGGTGGTCTTTTGTTTCAGCATGACCGCCGCGTCGTTGTTGACCTGCACGGCAAACCCACGCAGCAGCACCGCACAGAACGCCGTGCAGAGCGCCATCCCACAGGAGAACGCCCGTTCCGTCAACGCGGGAGCCGCGTCGATCACGGCGATGGCAAACGGCACCACGATGGCCAGCGAGCCCGCCATCCGCAGCGCCACAGTGGCCCCGGTGTTGATAACGTCGGTCACATTGGCTGCGGCGGGCAGCAGGGCCACCAGCACCACCGCCGCTGCGGCGGCCTTACGGTCGTGCAGCACGATGAGCCACCGCAGCCCGGCCAGTGCCGCCAGCACAAACAGCAGCAGGTAGCCTGCGATCTGCCCATAGTGGTTTTGGGCAATGCCGTGGGTGAAGAAGTAGGCGTAAAAATCAAAGTAGGCGTTTTTCAGACCCAGCGGCAGGCTGCGCAGCGTGTCCAGGCCCACAGCGTTGATGCCGTTCACACCGGACAGGCCCACATCGTACAGCCGCAGGAACACCTTTAAAATCAGCATATACAGCACCGCGCCGCTGCCGCCCATCAGCGCCATGCGCAGAGCGGTCAGGCCGGTGGCTTTCCACGCGCCGGGGCGGCGCAGAACCGCCAGAATCAGCAGCATGACGCACAATCCTGCCGCCGTACCCAGATTGGCCTGGTACATACCCAGCGAGAACGCCATACAGACCGTGCCCGCCAGCCAGGCAAAGCGTACACCGCAGACAGCGGACTGCACCGCCAGCACAGCCAGCAGGAAGGACAGCGCATAGGACACGCTGCAATAGTGGAAAAACTCGATCTCCGCCACATAGGGCGCACAGACCAGCGTAAGGGGAATCAGATATTTTGCCGTGCGGCTGCGCACGCCGAACAAATCCGTCAGCAGCACACCCGCCAGCGCGTAGAGGAACAGCATCAGCAATGCAGAAAGTGCAGGCTGGTTGATGCCGCCGCGCAGCATATCCACCAGGCGCAGTGCCCAACGGCCCTGCTCGGTTTCCCAATACAGGTGCTCGGGCCAGCTGTCGGCAATGTACAGTGCTCCGATGTGTACGGCATCCATCGTGCCCAGCTGGTTAGCGTAGATCGTGTAATGTACGCCGCAGCCGACCAGCAGCGCCACGACCAGCGGGCGGAAGTTTTTGGCCCACCACAGGCTTACTTTTTTCTGCCAGTCCATCGTTTATTTTTTATCCTCTTCGGTCTCGGCCACAATGTAGATGGGGCGGTGCTTGACCTCTAAGTAGGTTTTGGCCAGGTACTCGCCCACGATGCCGGTGCAGAACAGCTGGACGCCGCTGCACAGCAGAATGATGCAGACAAGGCTCGGCCAGCCGGAGGTCGGGTCGCCGAACATCAGCGCCCGGACGATGACAAAAATAATGCCGATGAACGCCAGCAGGCAGAACAGCACGCCCACGCCTGCCGCCATCAGCAGCGGCGTGGTTGAAAAGCCGACAATACCCTCGATGGAGTATTTGAACAGGCCCCAGAAATTCCACTTGGTCGTGCCGGCCACGCGCTCAATGTTCTCGTAGTCGAACCACTTGGTCTTGAAGCCGACCCAGCTGAAAATGCCCTTGCTGAAGCGGTTGTACTCGGCCATGCTCAAAACCGCGTCGGTCATTTTGCGGCTCATCAGGCGGAAATCCCGCGCACCATCGACGATCTCCGTATCAGACATCTTGTTGATGATCTGGTAAAACTTGCGGGCGAACCAGCTGCGCAGCGGCGGCTCGCCCTTGCGGGTCGTGCGGCGGGTGGCGGCGCAGTCGTATTCGCCGGTCAGCAGCGTGTCCAGCATCTGCGGCAGCAGCGCGGGCGGGTCCTGCAGATCGGCGTCCATCGTGGCGACGTAATCCCCCTTGGCGGCCTGTAAACCCGCGTAGATACCGGCCTCCTTGCCGAAGTTGCGGCTGAACGAGACATACCGCACGCGGGGGTCTTGAGCGTGCAGCTCACGCGCGACGCGCAGGGTGCCGTCGCGGGAGCCGTCATCCACAAAGATGAACTCAAAATCCGCGCCGTGGCTGGTTTTCATCTCAGCCGCCACGCGGGAGGCTTCTTTATAAAAAAGCGGCATCGCTTCTTCTTCATTGTAACAGGGTACGATCAGACTGATGAGCATGGTGTGACCTGCTTTCGTCAAAATATTGTATCTTTTATTATAGCGTAGTTTGGCGGGTTTGTAAACAATGGATGTGGCGGGGTTCCTAAAGCCTTGGTCCCGCAGGGCCGGATGAGGGGCGCGTGTGCCGCAGCCGCCCAGTGGCAGGTTGTAAGGCAAGGCCGCCCCTCATCAGTCAGCGGTCGGGGCCGCTGACTGAATGGCTTCTGCAACACAAAAAAGGCAGAGCTTTCGCTCTGCCTTGGGTTCATGCTATAAATCAGCCTTTGACTGCGATATTGACCAGCTTGCCCTTGACGTAGATTTCCTTGGCAATGGTCTTGCCGGCGATGGCTTCGGCCACGGCGGGCTCGGCCTTGGCGGCAGCAATGGCGTCCGCGCTCTCGATGGCGGCGGCCACCTTGATGCGGGCCTTGACCTTGCCGTTGACCTGCACGGCAATTTCAATCGTCTGCTCAACACACTTGGCCTCGTCGTAGGTGGGCCAGGCGTGGTAGGCCAGCTGCTCGGTGTGGCCCAGCTGCTGCCACAGCTCCTCGGTCATGTGGGGCGCAAACGGGTTCAGCAGCTGCAGCAGCAGCTCGTACTCGGCCTTGGTCGCACCACCGTTATCGCTCAGGGCGTTGACGTAGATCATCAGCTGGGCAATGGCGGTGTTGGCCTTGAGGGCGTCGATATCCTCGCCGACCTTCTTGATGGTGCGGTTGGCGACGGCCTCCAGCGCAGGGCGGACACCCTCGCCGGGGACGAGCTTCTCGCTCATGGACCAGATCTTATCCAGGAAGCGCTTGCAGCCCTTGATGGAGGAGGTGTTCCACGGGGCGGCCTTCTCGAAGTCGCCGATGAACATCTCATACAGGCGCAGGGTGTCGGCACCGTACTCGTTGACAACATCGTCAGGGTTGACGACGTTGCCCAGGGACTTGGACATCTTGACGATTGGGTGCTCGGCCATCTCGCCGTATTTCTCGACCAGGGCCTTGCGTGCGCCTTTCTCGTCGCCGTACTCGGCCAGCAGGCGCTTGCGCTCGGCGTCGGGCTGGTTCTCAAACGCATGGGGGTTCAGGCCCAGGATCATGCCGTGGGAGGTACGCTTCTGGTACGGCTCCTTGGTGGGCACAACGCCGATGTCATACAGGAACTTGTGCCAGAAACGGCTGTACAGCAGGTGCAGGGTGGTGTGCTCCATACCGCCGTTGTACCAGTCCACCGGGCTCCAATACTCCAAAGCCTCCTTGCTGGCGATGGCGTCGTGGTTCTTCGGGTCGCAGTAGCGCAGGAAGTACCAGCTGGAACCGGCCCACTGGGGCATGGTGTCGGTCTCGCGCTTGGCGGGGGCACCGCAGCAGGGGCAGGTCGTGCTGACCCACTCGGTGTGGCGGGCCAGCGGGCTTTCGCCGTTCTCGCCCGGCTCAAAGTCCTTGATCTCGGGCAGGCGCAGGGGCAGCTCGCTCTCGGGCAGGGGCACCCAGCCGCACTTGTCGCAGTAGACCATGGGGATAGGCTCGCCCCAGTAGCGCTGGCGGCTGAACACCCAGTCGCGCAGCTTGAAGTTGACCTGCTTGTGGCCCTTGCCGTTCTCCTCGAGCCAGGCGTACATCTTGTTCTTGGCATCCTCAACGGACAGGCCGTTCAGGAAGTCAGAGTTGACGAGCGTGCCGGTGGCCACGTCGGTGAAAGCCTCCTTGTCGAGGTCGCTGGGCACAGTGCCCTTGACGACCTCGATGATGGGCAGGCCGAACTTCTTGGCGAACTCCCAGTCGCGGGTGTCGTGGGCGGGCACGGCCATGATGGCGCCGGTGCCGTAGGTTGCCAGGACGTAGTCGGAGATAAAGATGGGGATCTCCTTGCCGTTGACAGGGTTGATGCCCTTGACGCCCTCGATGACGACACCGGTCTTTTCCTTGTTCAGCTCGGTGCGCTCGAAGTCGGACTTGCGGGAGGCTTCCTCCTGGTAGGCAGCAACAGCGTCGGCGTTCTTGATGAGACCCGCATCGACCCACTTTTTGATGAAAGCGTGCTCGGGGCTGATGACCATGTAGGTCGCACCGAACAGCGTATCCGCGCGGGTGGTGTAGACGGTCAGGGTATCGCCTGCAGTGGTGTCGAAGTTGATCTCGGCACCGTGGCTGCGGCCGATCCAGTTGCGCTGCTGAGTCTTGACGCGGTCGATGTAATCCACATCGTCCAGGTCGTTGATGAGGCGGTCAGCGTAGGCGGTGATTTTCAGCATCCACTGGCTCTTGTTCTTCTGGACAACGGGGCTGCCGCAGCGCTCACAGACGCCGTTGACGACCTCCTCGTTGGCCAGAACGACCTTGCAGCCGGTGCAGTAGTTGACGGTGGTCTCCTTCTTGTAGGCCAGACCCTTTTTGAACAGCTGGATGAAGATCCACTGGGTCCACTTGTAATACTCGGGGTCGGTGGTGTTGATTTCACGGTCCCAGTCGAAGGACAGGCCCAGGGCTTTCAGCTGGCTCTTGAAGCGGGCCACGTTCTGGGCGGTGACGATCTCGGGGTTGATATGGTTTTTCAGGGCGTAGTTTTCAGTGGGCAGACCGAAAGCGTCCCAGCCCATGGGGTACAGGACGTTATAGCCGCACTGGCGCTTTTTGCGTGCGACGATATCCAGCGCGGTGTAGCTGCGCGGATGGCCGACGTGCAGACCGGCGGCAGAAGGATACGGGAACTCGACCAGGGCATAGAACTTCGGCTTGGAATGGTCGATTTCAGCGTGGAAGGTATCCTCGTCCTCCCACACCTTCTGCCATTTGGCCTCAACGGTTTTAAAGTCGTACTTCATAAATTTCTCCCCACAGATAAATTTTTGATGGGTCGTAACCTTCTTAAAGCCTTCCCCCGAGGGGCTGCGCCCGCAGGCGCGTGTCGGAGCGCAACCGCCGAAGGCGGCTCTTAGCGCGTAGACTGAAGGTGGCCCCGCAGGGCCGGATGAGGGGCGCGTGTGCCGCCGCTGCCCGTTTATAGGCTGCCGCGGGAAAGTCTGCCCCTCATCAGTCAGCGGTCGGGGCCGCTGACAGCTTCCCCCGAGGGGGAAGCCGTTCCGCATTTTTACTGCTCGTCCGCACCTTCGTCCGGCATCCACTCGCTGGCGGGCACGACCGTGGCATCGGCCCAGAGGTGCTCGAGGTCGTAGTAGTCGTGGGCTTCCTGCGTAAAGACATGGACGATGACGCTGCCGTAGTCCAGCAGCACCCAGCGCTTGCCGTCGTGGCCCTCGGTGCGCAGCACCTTGACGCCCTCGCGGTCCAGCTGGAACTCGGCCTCATCGGCCAGGGCGCCCACATGGGTGGTGGACATACCCGTGGCAATGACAAAATATTCGGTAACGGTAGTCAGGTCCTCAACCGCCAGGATATGGACGTTGACGGCCTTCTTCGCGTCCAGCGCACGCGCCAGACGAATGGCAAGTTCTTTGCTTTCCATAGTGTAAACTCCTAGTGTAAATTACGCGGCGGGCTGGCTTTCGCTCTCGGTGGAATCGCTGCTGCTGTCCGCGGTGTCGGTGGACTCGGAATCAACATACTCCACCGTGTGCGAGCCGTCCAGGTTCTGGTTCTGCTGGGCGTCTGCAGCCTCCTGGTTCAGCTGGCCCATATACTGCACGTTCGCGTCGGTTGCCGTGTAGCCGCTCAAATCAAAGCCCAGCACAGACGCATCGTCGCAGAGCTGCAACTCGCTGGCATCCACAAAGCCGGTATTCTCGCGGAAATACTGGTTCAGAATGTCGGCGTCCTCCTGGCGGGCCGGGTAGACAACGGACTCTCCGTTGTACTTTCCGGCCATCTTAACGGGCATCTGGCAGATCATGATCTTGCTGGAGTCGATCTTCAGCATACTGACCGCAAAGCTGACAAGCTTCGAGGCGCTCAAACTAGTCTCCATATAGTTCAGCACGGCGGGGGTCAGCTTGGCGACGTCCCAGATGTTGCCGATGCTCTTCAGGCGGCGGAACAGTGCCGAGTAGAACTGCCGCTGCATATTCAGGCGGCCAATGTCACCGTTGTTGTAGATGTGGCGGGTGCGCAGCAGGAATTCGCAGGCGTCGCCGTTCAGCGTCTGGTAGCCCTGATCCAGGTGGCTGCCGCCGTAGTCCATCTCCTGCGGGACGTACAGCTCGATGCCGCCGAACGAATCGACCAGCTGCACCAGCATTTCCAGACGGATGGTCATATAGCCATCGATCGGCAGCTGGTACATATTCGAAATCTGCTCACACAGGGCGGCCATGTTCATGCTGTTGCTGTCTGCGGCCTGGGTTTTGGCAATATTGTTGATGCGGTAGTTGCCCGACACGCTGCGGTCGGTCGTGACCATCGTGTCGCGGGGGATCTGCAGCATCTTCATCTCGCCCGTCTCGTTGTTGAAATGGACGTAGAGGATCATATCGGTGTTGCCGTCATCGACGCCTGCATCATTGAGGTCGTCGCCCTCCTTCTGGGACGAGCGGTCGATGCCGACCATCAGGAAGTTCAGCTCCTTGCCCTGGAACTCCTTGGGGGTGTTGATGAGCTGATTGAGCTTGATGTTGCCGCCCTCCGGGGTGATGGCCCCCATGATGAGGGCGAACGCACCGCCGAAGATCAGCGCGATGACCAGCAGCGTGATGAGCAGGATCTGCCACCAGCGGATCTTTTTCTTCTTTTTGCCATTGCCGCCCTTGCCGTCGCCGCCTTTTTTGCCGGACTTTTTCCCTTTGGACTTGCGCGGGGCGTCGTCGGTATCACGCGGGGGCTTGCGGCCGCCATTGCCGCCTGCGGCGGTTTTGGGCGCACCGGCGCGTTTGGCGCGGCGCGGTGCGGCGTCTTCCAGCTGAATGCCGCCTGCGGCCTCGATGTCATACATCGGCTTGCTGCCCTGGGCGGCGCGCAGGTCCATTTTCTGCACTTGGGCGCGGGGGCGCTGAGCGGCGGGCTGCCGCGAGGCTGCCGCAGGCTGGTCGTACAGGCGGTTTGCGGCCTGCTGTGCCTGCTGCGGGGCCGCCGTCTGGGCTGCCTGCGGGCGGTTCACGGTACGGCGGGGGCGCTGCACCTGGAACTGCAAGGTATCGCCGTATTTGCGCTCGGCTGCGGCGCGGTAGGCCATGGCCTGGCGCTGGGCATAGGTCAGCCCGCGCGAGGCGTCAGGCTGGGGCGCGGCTTGCTGGACAGGCTGCTGCACCGGCTCCTGTATGGGTTCCCGGATCGGTTCCGGCTCGGGCCGGGCCGCCGGGCGCTGGCTGATGTGCCGCCCCTGGGCCGTGCGCATGGGCTGCTGCACCGTGCGGCGGCGGGCGTTCTGTTCGGCCAGCTGCTGGGCGCGGCGGCGGGCAGCCTCGTACTGCTCCTGCTCGGAGCTTCCGGTCGCGCCGGCGGTATACAGCTTACGCGGTTCGCTCATTGTTTTTCCTCCCTGCTGTATGGAGTGTTTTTACTTTAGCTGTGCTTTTGCATACTCGTAAGCGGCTACGCTTTCAGGGTCCAGCGTGCCGCCCTTTTCTTCCACAAAATCGATGCTCCGTTTTAACGCGTCGCAAAGGGCCCGGTCCAGGTCCTGCATTTCCAGTTTGCGCAGTTCATCCACGCCGGGCCAGTCGCGCTCGGCGCTGGTCATATCGGCCAAGTAGATGATCTTATCGAGCAGGGACATATCCGCTTTGCCGGTGGTATGGCAGCGGATGGCGGACAAAATCTCCGGGTCGGTAATGCCCCACTGGGTCTGGGCCAGGATGGCGGCGGCTATGCCGTGCCACACCGGCGAAGGGCGTGCAGGGGCATTTTCTGCTATTATAGCATTATCGGCGAAAATCTGCAACAATTCTTGTTTAGGCAGTTCCTTGGCGGAATCATGCAAAATTGCCGCCATAGCGGCCTTTTCCGGGTCAGCACCCCAGCGTTTGGCAAGTTTTACTGCCATTTTTTTTACATTCTTCGTGTGGGTCCAGCGTTTTTCGCCGAGTCTGGACTTCACAAGCTTCTTGGCTTCGTCGTAATCCATGCTATATATTCCCCTCTCCTTGGCGGTAGGGGCCGGGCATGCCCGGCCCCTACATGGCACCATACAATTTATTTTTCCGGATAA
>OBHX01003250.1_pt1 | contig 11745 bp, 6 predicted proteins | sample 1519331 | NCBI WGS metagenome assembly OBHX01 (sample SAMEA2602897, study PRJEB22501) | metagenome
GCCGTTTGAGGGCCCGGAACTGACCGCTGATGCAGATCCACTCACCCTGGTAATCCTGTGATACGTCCACCAGCCGCTCGGAGACCATCACCGGAATGATGTCCTGCGATTCACTCAACCGCTTGACCATCACATCGACGAGGTAAAAGCCCTCTCCGAATACCTGATGGCTGAATGTAAACGGGGAGACAATCTCTCCCATGATAACCACCTGATTGTTTTCAATCATCTTGTCTGCCATAATGAAAATCCCCTTCCTTTGTCTTTTCTTTCTGAATATTGATTTCTGATCGGTACTTTGCTGATCTATAATCCTAATGTATGAACCACATTTCTTTTTCAGAACCACTTTTTTCCAGATTTTTTTATTTCTATTCAAATCAGCATTCTGCCCAATTTTTTGTATATGTTTCTGTAAAAACCGCACCACATGCTTCGTATTTTCTACCATTGCAATACAAAAAATGTCACATCTTCCCTGTTTTTTTTCTCTGTTCTGTGCTATAATAGTTCAGATAGGCAGGCATCCAGCAGAGACAAAACGGCAAGGCACCTGCCTTTGTGCTGTGATAAACATTCCCGGCCGGCTTGAAATTTTGAAAAATTGAACCCGGCAGGGTCAACCCATAGGAAGAGGAATGAAGAAATGAAAACAACGAGAGAAGATGTAAGAAACGTTGCCATCATCGCCCATGTCGATCATGGTAAAACTACACTGGTAGACGAGCTTCTGAAACAGAGCGGCGTTTTCCGTGCCAATCAGGAGGTTCAGGAACGTGTCATGGACTCGAACGATATCGAGCGTGAGCGTGGAATCACCATTCTTTCCAAAAATACAGCAGTTTACTACAAAGGAACGAAAATCAACATCATCGACACCCCAGGCCATGCGGACTTCGGCGGCGAGGTTGAGCGAGTTCTGAAAATGGTAGACGGCGTTATTCTGGTTGTAGACGCATTCGAGGGCGCTATGCCGCAGACCAAATTCGTGCTGAAAAAAGCACTCGAGCTGGATCTGTCCGTTATCGTCTGCATCAACAAGATCGACCGCCCGGAAGCACGCCCGGATGAAGTTATCGACGAAGTGCTCGAGCTTCTGATGGACCTCGATGCATCTGACGAACAGCTTGACTGTCCGTTTCTGTACGCATCCGCAAAGATGGGTCATGCAGTACTCGATCTGAACGATACCCCGAAGGATATGACTCCTCTGTTCGAGACCATCCTGAAATACATCCCGGCTCCGACCGGCGATCCGGAAGCTGGCACACAGCTTCTGATCAGTACCATCGACTACAACGAATACGTTGGACGTATCGGTGTCGGCAAAGTTGAAAACGGAACGATCCGCGTGAACCAGGACGTTATGCTGGTCAACCACCACGATCTGACCAAGAAGAAAAAAGTAAAGGTCAGCAAACTGTATGAATTTGACGGACTGAAAAAAGTAGAGGTTACTGAGGCAGGCATCGGTTCTATCGTTGCTGTTTCCGGTATCCCGGATATCCACATCGGAGATACTCTCTGCGGCGATCTGGACAACCCGGTTTCCATCCCGTTCCAGAAAATCTCCGAGCCGACTATTTCCATGAACTTCATCGTAAACGACAGCCCGCTGGCCGGTAAAGAAGGTAAATACGTAACTTCCCGCCACCTGCGTGACCGTCTGATGCGTGAGCTGAACACTGACGTTTCTCTCCGCGTCGAGGAGACGGATTCCGCAGACTGCTTCAAGGTTTCCGGCCGTGGTGAGCTGCATCTGTCCGTCCTGATCGAGAACATGCGCCGTGAGGGATATGAGTTCGCAGTAAGTAAGGCAGAGGTTATCTACAAAGAGGACGAGCGCGGACGCAACCTCGAGCCAATGGAAATCGCATACGTTGACGTTCCGGACGAGTTCTCCGGTACTGTCATCCAGCTCCTCAGCGAGCGTAAAGGCGAGCTTCACGGCATGAGCCGCGCAAGCGATGGTTCCACCCGTCTGGAGTTCGAAATCCCGGCACGAGGCCTGATTGGTTTCCGTGGAATCTTCATGACCTCCACCAAAGGAACTGGTATCCTGAACACCGAGTTTGAAGATTACGCACCGTACAAGGGCGACATTGAATACCGCAAACAGGGTTCCCTGATCGCTTTCGAGGCAGGCGAGTCCGTTACCTACGGTCTGTACTCCGCACAGGAGCGCGGTACTCTGTTCATCGGACCTGGCGAGAAGGTTTACGCCGGTATGGTTATCGGACAGAACGGTAAGGCCGAGGATATCGAGCTGAACGTCTGCAAGACGAAACACCTGACCAACACCCGTACTTCTTCCTCCGACGAGGCACTACGTCTGACTCCGCCGAGAATCCTTTCCCTGGAGCAGGCTCTGGACTTCATCGACAAGGACGAGCTTCTTGAGGTTACTCCGGTTTCCTTACGTATCCGTAAGAAAGAGCTGGATTCCAGACTTCGTAAGAGAGCGGCAATGAAATAAATTTTTATAAAACGACATAAGAACCGCCGGTTCACTCTTGATTTGAGAGTAAACCGGCGGTTCTTTGTCGTTTTTCTATTCTGTTTTCTATTCGTTTGTCGTTCCGCCATGGAAGCCGTAATACGTCTCTCCCGCTGCAAGATCCACGCCGTTTGCCGCTGCAAGAGTATGAATCGTGACAAGTTCATACCCGCGGTTGATCAGCTCCGGCACGATCGTTGCACACGATTCTACGGTCGTCTCGTGGATATCATGCATCAGGATAATGTCTCCCGGGCTTACACTGTCGAGAACGGCGCTGATGTTTGCCTGTACATTTTTCGTCTGCCAGTCCAGGGTATCGACATCCCACATGATGCTCGGGCGGCCGATAGATGCGAGCAGTTCATCGGTGCTGTTTCCATACGGGAAACGGATGACAGTTGCACCCTGTCCGTTGTTGTACTGGGCGATCAGCTCATCCGTCATCTGGAACTGGGCAAGGCCGTCGTCGAGGCTCAGTTCTTTCATATTCGGATGCGCATAGGAGTGGTTTCCAAGCTCACAGCCGATTGCCGCCATGCGCGGGATCACATCTGCACCGTATTTTTCCACATTGCTGCCGAGCATAAAGAACGTCGCCTGTGCCCCGTACTGCTCCAGCGTATCGAGAAGCGTGCTGGTATAGACGTCTGGGCCGTCATCAAAGGTCAGGGCTACCATCATCGAGCCGTTGCGGTCCGGCTGATAAACGCCCTGGTCATCAAAGTAACAGCCTTTTCCGCCGATCGCTTTCCAGCCAGTCGCCATGTAACCATTGGAATCAAAATGGTACTGGTTTCCGTCGATATCTGCCCAGCCGTTGACGTAGTACGTTGTGGCATCCGTTGCGTACCACCAGCCCGACGAGCTGTACTGCCATCCCGGCGTCTCATTCGGCGGCGTGGTCTCCGCAAGCTTCTTAATTCCCGCATTTCCCGATCCGTCCTCCGCCTCCGGCGCCGTCTCGCTCACCGTCTTTGCGGCTGTGTCATTACTCAGTACAATTCCTTTTTTCGCAAGCTGCGCTCCCGCAAATTTCCAGATAAGCGCAAGAAAAAGAAGGCCGATTACCACACACAGGGAAATCCGTGATACTTTCTGCATCATCTGTCTGCGGCGCATCTGCTTTCTTCTCTGTTTCAATGATTTTCTTTCCATATGATCTGTTTATACTCCATCGTCCCGCCCCTTTGCGGAACTTTCTTCCATCGTAACACAAACGTTTTTCGACATTTTTCTACTTACTATCATAACGTGATCTGACCTAAGATGCAAGGCACAAATTCTTACATTTTTCCACTTCTGGTAAATTTAAGTTCATGGTTTCTTAACATCTTCATCGCAGCAAAGAAGAGTGACTCTGTTCCCGGAAAATCGGATGCAGAATCACTCTTTTTCGCGTAGTTCTTATTCAATTTCAGCCCGTCTATTTTCCCAGATCAACGCCCTTCAGGAAGTCACTTCCCATGACCCAGGTTTCCTTCTCCAGCGTTACGGCGGATTCGATTTTCCAGGTGATCGTCTCTGTTTTGGTTTTCCGGAAGAAATGGAGGAAACGGGTTCGTCGCTCGATCGCAGCGGTCACGTTAGTTTCAATCTTCATCTGCTTGGATTCGTTGGTTACGGTTGTGGAGACGCTGCTCACGGTGATACTGGTGATTCCGGTGTTGGTGTCGCTGTTTAGGTAGGCATCGCAGAGCTGCTGGTACTGTTCTTTGGCGTTTTTCTGTACGGCGGTGTCGGCGGAAAATTCGTTTTTGATGGTGCTGAAGGATTTTCCGGCGGCTGCGGCTGTGAATACCTTGTCCAGGGACTCTTCTACACGGTCGGCGATGGTTTTGCCGGTGGAATCGTTGAGTTTTAAATCCGGCAGGAATTCCATGCTGCTGTTGTCCTGCACGAGGATGATCTCGCGGTATGGGTCTTTCTGTTTTTCGGTCAGTTCAATGGTGTGGCCGCCGAGGAAGAGATACGGGATTTTGTAGATGCTGACGTTATCTGCCGTCTCTTTTAAATACTTTTTCCCGACCTGCACGCCGTCCAGATAGAACGAGGCATCCGCCGGGACGGTGATTTCGACATCCGTCACGCAGCTGTCTTTCGGCACAACGTACCACTCTTTGAAGTTCCATTTTACGGTATCCCCGGCGGCGATCTCCAATGTTTCTTCCTGCGAGTCGCTCACGCCTTTTAACGTGTACCGCACAGTATAAATCCTGTTTTCCCCGGTCTCAGGATTCTGTTTTCTGCGCATGAAAAAGCTCTTGATCTCCGGTGTTTCCTGCCCGTCAGTGCCGTCCTGTTTTGCTTTCCAGGTCATTGCATTGACGTAGTTCTTCCGCGACAGAAACGTGCTGTCCGGGAACTGACATACATCGTATGCACTGTTCCAGTCTCCTGCCAGGCATGCTTCCACGTAATTCCGTCCTGCCGCCTGCGGTGCATACAGATACGCGCCCGCCATAAAAAATACGGCGCACAGAATCAGAAACAGACTGAGATTCACGATCAGAATCCGCAGACTCATCGGCAGATCACGAAATTTTGCCGCCCGTATTTTCACAGAAAGCTCCGTCGTTTCTTCTCCGTCTTTTTCCACATGGCGGAATTTTTTTCCTTTTCTTTTCCACTCTTGGAGCATAGTTTTCCTCATCTTTTCCTCTTTATTTGGTAATTATTCAGAGCCATGCGAAATGGAAGAAAAAATTGCGAATCATGCTTGCATGAATGAGCAGTTTTTTCTGGAATTTCATATGGCGAGAAGCCACATCGAGATGCAGCGTAAGCGGAATCGAGATGGGGCTCTGAATAATTACCTTGTTTCTTCCACCGAATACGTATGCACCCGGTCGCTCGTCTGGCTGTATGCCTCGCCTTCCGCATAATACTCCTGCGACGTCGTGGAAAAACGCGTAATCGTCTCTTTCACACGCTCCCCCGTCGTTCCCTGATGAAGAAACAGCCCCACGATCATCAGAATCGCAAACACATTCAGAATCAGTACCGCCGCATTTGCCACGATGCCAGGTAATTTTTTTATCCACATAGGCTTCCCTCTTTTCTGTCTCCATTGTAACAAAATGCTCCCGAAAATACAAGGAAAGCAGAGACCCCGGCGAACCGGAAATTCTCTGCTTTCCACAAATGACATATTTATTTTTTAACCTGGAAGGGTTTACTCCTCGGTATCATCCTTTGACGGAATCATTTCCTCAAAGTCGAAGTCGAGCATCGGCTTTTCCTCTTCAGCTGACGGTTCTTCAACCGGAGCTTCTGCCATCGGAGCTGCCGGAGCATCGTCCTCAAGATCTTCGGTCAGAATCAGATCCTCGTCCTCTTCTTCCTCGATCATGCTGTCGGTATTCAGATGAATGTTGCTGTAGCACTTCATACCGGTACCAGCCGGGATCGGTTTACCGATGATAACGTTCTCTTTTAAGCCCACAAGGTGGTCAACCTTACCTTTGATAGCGGCATCGGTCAGAACCTTGGTGGTCTCCTGGAAGGATGCTGCGGACAGGAAGGAATCAGATGCCAGGGATGCTTTTGTGATACCAAGCAGTACCTGTTTTCCTTCTGCCGGCTCTTTTCCTTCTGCGATCAGAGCTTTGTTAGTCTCGTCGTACTCCAGGAAGTCTACCATGTCGCCCGGAAGGAATTCGGTATCTCCGTTTTCCTCGATGCGGATCTTCTTCAGCATCTGGCGAACGATAACCTCGATATGCTTATCGTTGATTTCTACACCCTGCAGACGGTAAACTCGCTGTACCTCGCGGAGCATGTAATCCTGAACGGCACGTACGCCTTTGATCTTCAGGATATCGTGCGGGTTTACAGAACCTTCGGTCAGCTCGTCTCCAGCTTCCAGAACCGTTCCGTCAGCGATCTTGATACGGGATCCGTAAGGGATCAGGTATGTCTTGGATACGCCATCGTCCGGATTGGTAACCACGATTTCGCGTTTTTTCTTGGTGTCTTTGATCTGTGCAACACCGGCGATTTCGGTGATGATGGCAAGTCCTTTCGGCTTTCTTGCCTCGAAAAGCTCCTCGACACGAGGAAGACCCTGTGTGATATCTCCACCGGCAACACCACCGGTATGGAAGGTACGCATGGTCAGCTGTGTACCAGGCTCACCGATAGACTGTGCTGCGATAATTCCGACAGACTCACCAACCTGTACTGCTTCGCCGGTTGCCATGTTGGCGCCATAGCATTTTGCGCAGATTCCGTTACCGGAACGGCAGGTAAGAATGGTACGGATTTTTACTTTTGTATAATGCTCACCGTTCTCGTTGATGCCGTCTTTGATGACACGGGCAGCACGTTTCGGGGTGCTCATATGGGTTGCTTTTTCAATGGCATTGCCGTCCCTGTCTTTGATCGTCTCGCAGGAGAAACGACCTGTGATACGATCCTGCAGACTCTCGATCTGCTCTTTTCCGTCTGTGAACTCGCTGACCCACATACCCGGAATTTCGTCCTTGCCCTCGGCACAGTCGATTTCACGGATGATCAGGTCCTGAGAAACGTCTACCAGACGACGGGTCAGGTAACCGGAGTCGGCGGTACGAAGCGCGGTATCGGACATACCTTTTCGTGCTCCATGTGCGGACATGAAGTATTCCAGTACCTGAAGACCTTCACGGAAGTTTGACTTGATCGGCAGCTCGATGGTGTGTCCGGTTGTATCGGCCATCAGTCCTCGCATACCGGCCAGCTGTTTGATCTGCTTATCGGAACCACGGGCTCCGGAGTCAGCCATCATGAAGATGTTATTGTATTTATCCAGTCCGTCGAGCAGTGCTTTTGTCAGCGCATCGTCGGTCTTCTTCCAAGTATCTACAACCTCTTTGTAACGCTCTTCGTCTGTAATCAGACCACGTTTGAAGTTTCTTGTAATCTTGTCTACCGTTGCCTGTGCTTCGGCGAGCATCTCCGGCTTCTGCGGCGGCACGGTCATATCGGAAATGGATACGGTCATGGCTGCACGGGTGGAGTATTTATATCCGGTTGCCTTGATATAGTCCAGAACCTCTGCGGTTTTGGTAGCTCCGTGTGTATTGATGACTTTTTCCAGAATCTGTTTCAGCTGTTTCTTTGCAACGAGGAAATCAACCTCAAGCGCAAGCTCGTTACCCGGAACCGTACGGTCTACGTATCCCAGATCCTGCGGCAGAATCTCATTGAAGAGGAATCTTCCGAGTGTGGAGCTTACGTTCTGCTGCATTACAGTACCATCTTCCATCTCTTTTTCGCAGCGGATGGTAATCTTGGTCTGCAGGGTAATGTATCCGTTCTCGTATGCCAGGATGGCTTCGTTCATATCGCGGAAGAAGCTTCCTTCGCCCTTCTCGCCCGGACGCTCCTGTGTCAGATAGTAGATACCAAGAACCATATCCTGGGAAGGAACGGCTACCGGACCACCATCGGACGGTTTCAGCAGGTTGTTCGGAGAAAGAAGCATGAAACGGCACTCTGCCTGCGCTTCTACAGACAGCGGCAGATGGACAGCCATCTGGTCACCGTCGAAGTCGGCGTTGAATGCGGTACAAACCAGCGGGTGCAGCTTAATCGCTTTACCTTCTACCAGAATCGGCTCGAACGCCTGGATACCCAGACGATGCAGTGTAGGGGCACGGTTCAGCATAACCGGATGCTCTTTGATGACGTCCTCGAGAACGTCCCATACCTGCGGCTCGAGTTTCTCGACCATTTTCTTTGCATTTTTGATGTTATGTGCAGTGCCGTTGGAAACCAGCTCTTTCATAACGAACGGTTTAAACAGCTCGATTGCCATTTCTTTCGGCAGACCACACTGGTAAATCTTAAGTTCCGGTCCTACGACGATAACGGAACGGCCGGAGTAGTCAACACGCTTACCAAGAAGGTTCTGACGGAAACGGCCGGATTTACCCTTCAGCATGTCAGACAGAGATTTCAGCGGACGGTTTCCAGGACCGGTAACCGGACGGCCACGGCGTCCGTTGTCGATCAGGGCATCAACTGCCTCCTGAAGCATACGTTTCTCGTTGCGCACGATGATATCCGGTGCACCGAGCTCCAGCAGTCTCTTCAGACGGTTGTTACGGTTGATGATACGACGGTACAGATCATTCAGGTCGGATGTTGCAAAACGTCCTCCGTCAAGCTGTACCATAGGACGCAGATCCGGCGGAATAACCGGAACCGCATCGAGGATCATCCACTCCGGACGGTTTCCGGACTCACGGAATGCCTCAACAACCTCAAGTCTCTTGATGATGCGGGCTCTCTTCTGTCCGGTAGAATCTTTGAGACCTGCCTTTAATTCAGCAGACTCTTTTTCCAGATCGATTGCCATCAGAAGCTCTTTGATGGATTCCGCACCCATACCTGCACGGAAGCTGTTTCCGAACTCCTCTCTGGCATCCTGGTATTCTTTCTCGGTCAGAACCTGTTTGTACTGTAATTTGGTATCGCCTGCATCAAGAACGATGTAGTTTGCGAAATACAGAACCTTCTCCAGAGTTCTCGGAGACAGATCCAGGATCAGACCCATACGGGACGGAATTCCTTTGAAATACCAGATGTGGGATACCGGAGCAGCCAGCTCGATATGTCCCATACGCTCACGGCGCACACTGGATTTTGTTACTTCTACGCCGCATCGGTCGCAGATTACGCCTTTGTAGCGAATTTTCTTATATTTACCGCAATGGCACTCCCAGTCTTTGCTTGGTCCGAAGATTCTTTCACAGAACAGACCGTCTTTTTCCGGTTTCAGCGTTCTGTAGTTGATGGTCTCCGGTTTTTTTACCTCGCCATGGGACCACTCCCGGATTTTCTCCGGGGAGGCAAGTCCTATTTTGATGGCATCAAAGCTCATCTGGTAATTTTCTTTTTTTGCTGTTTCTGGCATTTGATTACCCCTTTCCTCGCAAAGCGAAGATCTACAAGTTACATGTCATCATCTGAACTTTCATCCAGATCAAGATAAGAGTCTTCTTCTTCATCCTCTTCCACATCTACCATTTCTTCTCCGTCAAACTCTTTCTTGGAGAATCCATAGTCACCAAATCTCTCGTCCTCTCTGTCAGAGTAACGGTCTCCCTCGATGATGTGGTTCAGGTTGGTATCACCGTAATCAACTGATTCCATAATTTTAACTTCGGTATTGTCATCACGCAGTACGCGGACATCGAGTGCCAGGGACTGCAGCTCTTTCAACAATACTTTGAAGGATTCCGGAATACCAGGCTCCGGAATATTGTCGCCCTTGATGATGGCTTCGTATGTCTTCACACGGCCAACCACATCGTCAGACTTCACAGTCAGGATCTCCTGCAGCGTGTAGGATGCACCGTACGCCTCAAGAGCCCAAACCTCCATCTCTCCGAAACGCTGTCCACCGAACTGAGCTTTACCACCCAGCGGCTGCTGTGTAACGAGGGAGTATGGGCCGGTAGAACGTGCATGGATCTTATCGTCTACCAGGTGATGCAGTTTCAGGTAATGCATGTGTCCGATGGTGGTTCTTCCATCAAACGGCTCACCGGTACGTCCGTCGCGGAGCTGTACCTTACCGTCTCTTGCGATATCAACGCCCTTCCACAGTTCTCTGTGATCCAGGTGCTCTTCCAAGTACTGATATACTTCCGGAAGCAGAACATCTTTATATTTCTCGGAGAATGCATCCCATTCCATGTTTACATAATCGTTTGCCAGTTCCAGGGTATCCTGAATATCTTTCTCGTTTGCGCCGTCGAAAATCGGGGTGGATACGTTAAATCCAAGCGCTGCTGCTGCAAGGCTTAAGTGGATCTCCAGCACCTGTCCGATGTTCATACGGGAAGGCACACCCAGAGGGTTCAGCACGATGTCCAGCGGACGTCCGTTCGGCAGGAACGGCATATCCTCTACAGGAAGTACACGGGAAACGACACCCTTGTTTCCGTGACGACCAGCCATCTTATCGCCGACAGAGATTTTTCTCTTCTGTGCGATGTAGATGCGGACTGCCTGGTTTACTCCAGGAGAAAGTTCGTCGCCGTTTTCACGGGTAAATACTTTGGCGTCCACGATGATACCATACTCACCGTGCGGTACTTTCAGGGAAGTATCACGTACTTCTCTTGCTTTCTCGCCAAAGATGGCACGGAGCAGACGCTCCTCTGCGGTCAGCTCAGTCTCTCCCTTCGGAGTTACTTTTCCGACCAGAATATCACCGGCACGTACCTCTGCACCGATGCGGATGATTCCACGCTCGTCCAGGTCTTTTAAGGCTTCATCGCCGACTCCCGGAACGTCTTTTGTGATCTCTTCCGGTCCAAGCTTGGTGTCACGGGCCTCTGCCTCGTACTCCTCGATGTGGATGGACGTGTAAACATCATCCTGTACCAGACGCTCGCTAAGAAGAACGGCGTCCTCGTAGTTATATCCTTCCCAGGTCATAAATCCGATCAGCGGGTTTTTACCAAGTGCAAGCTCGCCCTGGTAAGTAGACGGACCGTCTGCGATTACTTCGCCGGCCTCTACATGGTCACCTTTAAATACGATCGGTTTCTGGTTGTAGCAGTTGCTCTGGTTGCTTCGCATGAATTTGGTCAGATGGTAAACATCTTTTGTTCCGTCATCATTGTTCATGCGGATCTCGTTGGAGCAGGAGTAGGAAATGGTTCCTGCTTTCTTTGCAACGACGCAGACACCGGAGTCTACGGCTGCTTTTGCTTCGATACCGGTTCCTACTACAGGAGCATCGGTGATCATCAGCGGTACGGCCTGACGCTGCATGTTGGATCCCATCAGCGCACGGTTCGCATCGTCGTTCTGAAGGAACGGGATCAGCGCCGTAGCAACGGAGAATACCATCTTCGGAGATACGTCCATGTAATCAAACATGTGCGGCTCGTAGGACTGGGTCTCATCCAGATAACGTCCGGAAACGTTCTTGTTGATGAAGTGTCCTTCTGCATCCAGCGGCTCATTTGCCTGTGCTACATGGTAATTATCCTCTTCATCTGCGGTCATGTAGACTACTTCGTCTGTAACACGCGGATTTTTCGGATCTGATTTGTCAATTCTTCTGTATGGAGCCTCAACGAAGCCATACTCGTTGATGCGCGCATACGATGCCAGAGAGTTGATAAGACCGATGTTCGGTCCCTCAGGAGTCTCGATCGGGCACATTCTTCCGTAATGGGAATAGTGAACGTCTCGAACCTCGAATCCGGCTCTGTCTCGTGACAGACCGCCAGGTCCCAGTGCGG
>OBHX01003253.1_pt1 | contig 11739 bp, 9 predicted proteins | sample 1519331 | NCBI WGS metagenome assembly OBHX01 (sample SAMEA2602897, study PRJEB22501) | metagenome
AAACTATTTTCTCCCCAGCGGTCTGTTTTCATGACGGCGAGTCCATTCCCACCGTAGCCGCCACTCAATTGTATTTTCACCGGACCTTTGACTTCAATCGTCGATGCTTTATCGGCCCCGGGATCATTCCAAATCGCATTGGTAATCGAATTTCCATATTCCGGTGCTACGTTCACCGTCCCCTTGACGATGAGTCCCTTTACATCCAGTTTTACACTTTTACCATTTCCTGCATAAATCCCTACCGGTGAACCAATATCATTTGTCAGTTCCAAAGATAATACGTTCTTTGAACCATTAATAATCACATCATTACCGTCACGGGCAAAAATCCCGGCATAAACGTTCGTCTTCGGATCGCCAACGCCTTCTTTTCTTTGAATTTTCAGGTTTCTTTTCAGTGTATATGTTTTATAGTCAGAAGTCATTTTACTGTATTTGGTATCTTTTTCTGTCCCTGTTATTGCCTCTGACATCTTGCCTGTCATTCCCTTACCCTCAATTTTCGCATTTTCATAGGATGAAATGCCTTCGGGTACAAACTTATGGTAGACTGGCAAATCTCCTGCAACCGTATCTCCGTCCGGTGCAACTACGGAATTAAACTGATAGAATTGTTCATTTGTCGCAAAGTCTTTGGCCTTCCATGTATGCGACGGGTCGGACGCCCCATCTTTAAAGACCGACAATTCACTTCCTATTTCTGCCCAGAAACGTTTGGTGTATTGGTCGTATTTGATTCTGCCAAACCATCCGTCCAATTCTTCCCGCTCTAAGACAAGTTCCCAGTCTTCCGGATGTTCTGCCATGAGATTGGACACGGTTGTTTTAAATACATACAAGTGCTTAATATTTCCGGTTCCCAACCCATATGCCAAAATATAGGCCGTTCCATTCGATGTCACTTTCGTGTCATAAAAGTCTGCAAAATGCGTATTTCTGAGGTCCTGTACATTTTTCGGAATTACGGCATTCCGGCTATTTTCCGCCGGATTACTCAATCCCGGATTAGTCAATCCGAGTTCGGGCTGAGTGGTCACAATGGAAACTCCACTTTCCTCGTTCTTTTGATCTCCATAGTGTTGGAATCCGCCAATCCCGTTTAAAATGAAATGATTATTATACCGGTTGATGGACACAGAATCGCAATTTTTTGCAATTTTAGCGGCTCCTTTAAAAACAAGCTTGTTTCCCTTTTCTATATCGTATTGGGCCAGGACTCCATCTCTATACTCATTCCAACCTGTAGATTTCGGATTGGCATTATAAGCAACAAAAAGATGGTTTCCCACCATATAAAGCCCTTCTCCATGAAGCGTCACTTCTTCGTCCACGCCATAGGTCAGCGGTGCTCTCCTTGCCCTGTAGGCATCGTCCAAGTCTTTCTTGAATCGTTCCTGAGTAATCATCATTTCAGAAGAGTCTTGCAGTTTATCACCGACAATTTTAGCACCGGTGATGCTGCCTGTATCATAATTGGCCGTAAATACATAGTCTCCATTGGAAGCCGCTGAATGGGGATTGTCTGCGTTCTTAATGATACCTGATGCTATCGGTTTTTTCAGATCTCCGTTAACATCAAGAATCTGCAGCGGTTTCAAATCTGTCGTGCTGTAGGTATATTGGCGAAGAAGGAGTACGCTTTTCCCATTTATATTCGCCTTATAGAGTCCCGGATCCCTGTTCAGCCCCTGTACATAGCCTGCAACAGGTGCTTGATCGACGTAATCTGTCACACGGGATCCTGTGACGTACCCCAGCTCACTGGCCGAATAATCAGAAGGAATCGTCACTGCAAGAACGGCCGCCTCTGCAGAAGATACGCCACACAGCGTTCCTCCCAGTGTCAGAGCAATCAAAGCCGCTTTCCCTTTTTTACTCAATCGTTTCCACTCTTTCATCATGTTCTCCTCTCTTAAAATTCATACCGTAATGTGGCAAAATAGGTTCTTCCCTGGATAACAAAATCAGGATTTACATATCCGTCCTCTTCAAAAGCTACATGATCCCAAATTTTCAGTTTAGGTCCTTTATTGAAAATATCATTGCAGCCTAAGGTAAGCTGTACATGCTTCGCCGGTTTCCATTTCAATCCGGCATTCATGGTCATCAGCGATGACACCGGGTTTCCCATCCTGCTGGAAGCAGAATATGCGCCACTTTTAGCTTTTCCATAATAGGTAAAATACTTTCCTGTATAATGGAATTCGTCATAGATAGACACTTTATCATTCGGCGACCAGGTGAATCTTATATTTCCTTCCCATTCCGGCTGGTAAGTTGCCCATATATCCGTAAAGTCATAATGTACTGTCGTATTTTTCCGCTCCATATGGCTCTTTGTATAGGTAAGTTCTGTATTGATGCTGAATTTATTCCATTTCCAATAACTCTGGAGTTCTACGCCGTGTACTTTCCCTTTATTGTCATTGAAATAAGACCAATAATCGAGTCCCGCCTTAAAAAGTTGGAGCATACGCTGGGAATCACGCCAGAAATAGGTCAATGTTGTCTGGTTATCCGCCCCAAGTAATTTTCCATTCCAAAGTATACTGCCATCAAATTGCTTTCCATATTCCGGCTGTGGGAACACCGCTGAATATGTATCATCTAAGCGGCGTGTTGAGGGCAGTATCCCTGCTCCGTCTCCGGCAATTTCATACATGTTCAGCAAACGGAAATACGTGCCTCCTGTCATACGGAGTGTCAGGTTATCATTCACTTCTTTTTTAAGAGCCAGCTGCCAAGTCCATTTCCCGTCGGTCTGGGTATCTTTGGGATGAATCCAGAAGAAATGACCGGACGCTTCGTCTTTAAACCGCTTGCTATCGCTGAATCCTATAATTTTTGACTGATTAAACCGGATTGCCGGTGTCAATACCCAGCTTCCTTTTTTGTCAAGGGTAATGCTGTCCTGCACCTGGAAATTCAAAATATGCTGTTCATAGCGATTCCGCATCTGTGCAACCATACTGCCTATGGTGCCTTCCATGACGGCATCCATCAGTGAGCCGTCTACCGTCATTTTTTCTCTTGAATAGTTGAAAAGGAAATCGAGCATCTGACGGTCACTCAGCTTATAGCCACCATCAATCTGGAAGTTATATTTATTGGAATTGTACCGGCTCCATTCACGAAGCGGGATATTTTTCCATCGGAAATTTTCAGGATATTCCAGTTTCGTTCCTACATCATACTTTTTTTTCTGATGCAGATAATCGAGCCGCCAGCCCCATTCCAGACGGCCATGTTCCTGGCGGTTCTGGACAAATAATTCTTTACTATCGATTGTTTGTTTCCTGTCCGAAGCATAGTAGACATCTTCTATGTCGAGAAGTTTCTTATCGATTGCATCCTTTATGGAATCGCCCCACAAGCTGTCGGGCAGATGACGGCTAATCCGTTTCCAGGTCCCCTTTATCATCCAATTTTTGTCCTGCCACTTAATCAGGGTGTCCATATTTTTTCTATCGTTATACCGTCGGTGACGGCGTCCGTCATAACTGGCTTTTATTTTTTTCCTGTTTAATTCAAGACTTTCCTTATGCTCTGCATACGCTTTGCTCCGCTCCGGATCGGCTCTTTCTTTGATGAATTGATCGGTATCTGCTGACTCTCTTTTGGTATATGCATCAATGACTTTATTTTTCATATCACCGGTTACATAGCCATTGGCAACGTGTGGATCCTTCCAGGCTTCAGCAAAGCCCATATACAAATCATTTGTATTCAAATCCTCCACAGGCTCGCCTTTAGACTCTGCATAGGCATTTTTAAATCCGTCCCAATAGCCTAATTTTTCCATGTCCTCTATAAACTTGTAACCGTCATAAGTTTTCGCATCGGCTCGTATACTCTCTTCAATGGCATGGGTAAGCCCTTCTCCCCGGACAAAGGTAAGCCATTCATTTTCATGGGTTTCATAATAGGATTTTTGCTCATCCGAAAGAGTAATCAGCCCCTGGTCTATCAGATCATTCATTTGATTTTTATTGAAATTTCCGACAAAGTCCTTATCATATTCAAAGCTCTGTATAAGATCTTTCGTTCCCCGGCTGACTGCATAGTTGTAGTAGGGAAAATCGCCATCGCTGGCCTCATAATTGATTGCCGCCAACAGACTGCCTCTGCCTGCCGGAGCTGTCACTTCAAGTGAAGCACTTTTCCCTCCGAAAGAACTCTTCCCCAATTCTGCAGCAATATGTGCCTTATCCGGCTTCTTTGTCACCACATTAATAACCCCACCGATAAATGTCCCTCCGAAACGGGAAGGAATATATCCGCGGTACACTTCTACGCGTTCTACATTTTTTATGGGAATTACCGAAATATCGACGGCAGCATCGCCGCCTAAATTATTCATAACACCGTCAATGAAAACACCTACCTGTGCCGCTGTCGATCCTCGGATGGTTACCGTTGTATATTGTCCTTTACCGTTAACTTCTCGTACATGTACCCCCGGCACGTCTTTCAATAAATCAGCCAGCGTTTTTTGCTCTCCCTTATATTTTTCCGGCCTGATAATAGTCACCGTACCCGGAGATAATTTACTTTCCCAATCAGGACGCTTTGCTTCTACCGTTACTCCTTCCATGGTAAATGCCATACTGTCTTTTCCTTCTTCCGCTTCTGCCCGCACAGAGGTGAAAGTGCCGGCAAGCAATGCTCCCAATATCACCCATTTCAGCAATTTTGTTTTGTTTTTCTTACCTTGTGGTGTTTTCATGTAGGTTATCTCCTTTTTAATAATTTTTACTATTTATTTATTTTATGAGATTTCCCGATAACGGGTTCATTTCAGGTCACAGATTTGACATCTTTCCTGATATGGTCTTTATAAAAAGGTGAAATATTGTATATAAAAAAGCAAGGTAAATCAAAATTTCTATTCTAAAAACACCAGGGAAATCCGATCCATACCTTGCAGATCCACACAGACTCCAAAAAATAAGCGGCACTCCGGCTTCGTTCCTTGTTTTTGCATCTCTTTGTGAAAGACTTGCCATACAAAAACTCCCGTTACGGTTGCAGGACAGTTTTGGGTTTTCACCAAATTCCCCACTTAAATTTTAATTTGATTCTATTTATTTATTACTTCTTACAGTTTACCCTCCTATTATTTCTAATGCAAGTATAATATATTTTTTTGATATAGATATTTTTTATATCATTGCAAAACAAAGATATATACTGTAATTTGAAGTTTATTAAAGTGTTATATTTTACTTTATACATCTTTATTACCTGTTTTTTTATTGAAATATTTTCATAAAATTGGCAGGATCAGATGATTTCGTTTATAATAATATAAATGTAAAAGAACTCAACAGCGCACTTTTTACTTTTTCTGCGCTTTTATATAAGGAACGCTTATGATTGATTCCTATAAAAAATTGATCGGCACTCTTTTGTTGCTTGTTTTAGGCACCATTTGTTTTATTGCCGTCAAGATTTATTGCCCCGAATTTTATGATATGACAATCAGCCTTACCCTGGCCGGTGATGTGGAAGGTCTTTCTGCCTACATTTCTTCTTTTGGTTACGGGGCTTTTGTTGTCAGCATTTTACTCTTGATTATATGTAATATTTTGGGAATTCCTACCATTCCCTTTCTCACAATCAACGGTGCTCTTTTCGGAATCATTCCGGGTATTATCATTTCTTGGGTTGGCGAAGTTGTCGGTATCGAGATGAGCTTTCATCTGGGCCGTATTTTCTTCCGTAAAGAAGCACGACGGTTCATAGAGAAAAAGCATATGCTCCAAAAGCTGGACAAATACAGTTCCGTCTATGCCATGGGTGTGGCAAGGGCTATTCCTTATTCTCCCAATATTCTTTTTACGGCAATTGCCGTTTTAACGAAGCTAACGACACGGCAGCATTTGCGGGCTTCACTGATCGGGAAAATTCCCTCCGTGGCCATTGAAGTCATTCTCGGCCATGACTTGATTCATTTTTCCGAACACGGCATGCGGTTTGTCATTCTTTTTATCCTTACGCTGGGCGGCTTTTTTATGCAAAGGAAATATAGAAAGCATAAGTATCACAATAACGACTGACAGCCATTTTTATGGCTTTTTTATTTTTAATCTCATACATTCAGGGAGGTTTTTATGTCTAAAGGATATATACAGGTATATACAGGCGATGGAAAAGGAAAAACCACCGCCGCTTTCGGTCTTGCCATTCGGAGTATCGGTGCAGGCCATAAGGTACGGATTATCCAGTTTATGAAGTCCCTTGCCTACTCGGAGCAAAAAGTTTTACAGTCGCTTGACGGTATTACTCTGACCACGTTGGGAAAACCTTACTTTATTGCTAAAGAAGGTATGCTGACCGAAGAAGAAATCAAGGCTTGGGGCGGTAATGTCCGCATCTATCCTGCCGGTCATCCGCCGGAAGAGTACCGTGCCATGATTCTTGACGGAATCAATCAGGCGGTACAAGCCGTGTCGGGCGAATACGATTTGGTCATATTAGATGAATATAATATGGCATGTTGGTACGATTTGGCCACCGAGGAAGATACAAAAAGAATTCTTTCTGCAAGAGCCCCCGGTGTAGAGCTGGTTTTTACAGGCCGCAACGCTCCTTCTTATATCTTAGAGGCGGCGGATTTAATTACGGAAATGAAAAAAATACGCCATTATTATGATAAGGGCGTACCGCAGCGCAAAGGAATCGAAGACTAAAAAAAGCACTCCCGTCTTTCCCCGGAATTTAACCGAGGGAAAGACGGGAGTGCTTTTTTATTACCACTTTCGCGGTATTTCCGGAAAGTGATCGACAATCATCATCGTTGCTAAAATATTCGCCATAAGCTTATCTTTTTCGTCAAGCATAACGGCTTCTATCACAATCGTGGAGCGTCCGTGATGGGTAATTCGGCTCTTCACACGAAGTCGTGAACCCGGTCTTGCATTCCGGATAAAACTCATGGTAAGACTTGCCGTCACCACTACTTCTCCTACAGAAGCACTGGTAACACCGGTCACGGAATCGGCAAGAGCGACTAAAGTACCGCCATGCAAAACACCTCTGTGATTGGTATGTTTTTCCGGAACGGTATCCAAACTGACCGTCACTTCACCGCAGCGTATTTCATCGATACGGATATGAAAATAATCCTCCATAAAGTGATTTGATTTATAGATATTTCTGATATGTTCTACAATTTTTACAGGATCCTTCAGTTGTTCTGCCGCTCCGGGTTCCATTCGTTCTCACTCCATCCCTCTTTATTTTTGCACAAGGGGAACACTTTCTCCATTATGTATTCTGGAAATGGCCTCTTTAGCTGCCTTTTGGGCAGCTTCTTTTTTATTTTTACCCATACCTGTTCCCATCGGTTTTCCGTTCACGGTAATCTGCATCCAAATCGTCTTGTCATGGTCCGGTCCTTCATCACGGACAACTTCATAATGTATATCTACATCACCATGCTTTTGGACGATTTCCTGCAAATCTGTTTTATAGTCATGGTCATATTCTCCCCGATCCACAAGGTCAAGAAATTTTTTCATATGACCCAAAATAAACCGGGATGCCACTTCATAATTATTATCTAAATAAATAGCTCCGATTACCGCCTCGAACGCATTTCCCAAAATGGAAACACGGCTTCTTCCGCCGGACATCTCTTCTCCTTTACCGAGAAGCATATAATCGCCGACATGAAATTTGGCGGCGCATTCCGCGCAGGCAGGCTTACAAACGACACTCGCCTTTGCCCGTGTCAATTCGCCTTCCGGCCAATCGGGGAACCGGAGAAATAAATATTCTCCCACGACAAGATCAAGAACGGCATCTCCCAAAAATTCCAGTCTTTCATTGTCGTGAATCACTTCATTTTTATGCTCATTAGCATAGGATGTATGTGTGAGTGCCACATTCAGAAGCCTGAAATTCTGCATGGGGATTCCGTTTTCTTCTGCAAATTTACGGACCTCTTCTAACCGCTCCTTTTTTCGCAATTCTATCTGTTTCATTCTTCATAACGCCTCATGACAATAACGGCATTGTGTCCGCCAAAGCCAAAGGAGTTGGACATAGCGACATTGATTTTTACATCTCTGGCGCCTTCGGTCACGTAATCAAGATCGCATTCCGGATCTCTTTCTTTCAGGTTGATGGTAGGATGCACTTTGTTATTTTCAATAGAAAGCGCACATACCACAGCTTCAATGGCACCGGCTGCGCCAAGAAGATGTCCCGTCATTGATTTTGTAGAATTTACGGGAATTTCATAAGCATGCTTTCCTAAAAGTGCTTTGATTGCTGATGTTTCATTCAAATCATTCAGGTGTGTCGATGTGCCGTGGGCATTTATATAATCGACTTCTTCCGGTTTCGTATGAGCATCCTTCAAGGCTTTTTCCATGCACAGATAGGCCAGCTCTCCTCCCGGTCTGGGTGCGGTGATATGATAGGCATCACCGTTAGAGCCGTATCCGGCAAGCTCTGCATAAATATGAGCGCCTCTCTTCTTGGCATGCTCGAGTTCTTCCAATACCAAGACGCCGCTGCCTTCACCGAGAACAAAGCCGTCTCTTCCCGCATCAAAAGGACATGATGCTTCTTCGGGCGGGCAGTCTCTTGAGGACAATGCTTTCATAGCGGCAAATCCTGCCATAGGTGCTTTGGAAACTGCTGCTTCTGCACCGCCGGCAATCATAATATCCGCATCACCATATTTAATCAGTCTTGCAGCAAGACCTATCGAATTCGTCCCCGATGCACAAGCGGTCACATCCGTAAGAACAGGGCCGCGGAGTCCCAAAGTTATGGAAACTTGTCCTGACGCCATATTGGCAATCATCATCGGTATCGCAAAAGGATTTACCTTCCCCGGTCCTTTTTTTTCAATCTGGAGAATCGTGTCTTCCATGACATGAATACCGCCGATACCCGTTCCGATAAGAGTCCCCGCCATATCCGGATCTTCTTTTGTCATATCCAGTTTTGCATCTGCCACAGCCATTTTAGCTGCTGCTACGGCAAACTGGGTGTAACGGTCCATATGACGGACTGTTTTTCTGTCTCCTGCCAAAGCGACAGGATCAAAATCCTTAACTTCTCCTGCAATTTTTACGGGAAAATCAGTGGCATCAAACTGGGTAATCGGCCCGACTCCCGGTTTTCCCGCCAGCAAATTATTCCAAAATTCCTCTTTTCCGTTTCCTACCGGAGAAACCACACCGAGTCCCGTAATTACTACACGTCTTTCCATTATTGTAAAACACCTCACTCATCACATTATATTTTCATCTACAAAAAATCTTCCATATCAGACAAAACCTCAAAAAAACGGATAGTGAAAAACCGTCCGCTTTTTTGAGGTATTCTCCTCACAGCGGCTTCACGGGGGAAGCTCCCCCGTTGCCTCCGTTGTCCCGTATTCATTACTGGACTTGTTTCTCAATGTAGTCTACTGCATCACGTACAGTTTTAATCTTTTCAGCTGCATCATCAGGAATTTCAATTTCAAATTCTTCTTCAAATGCCATAATCAGCTCAACGATGTCCAAAGAGTCTGCACCGAGATCATCAATGAAAGTGGAATCAATCTGTACATCAGCTTCACTGACGCCCAACTGTTCTACAACAATGTTCTTTACTTTATCAAAAGTACTCATCTTTTTCACCACCTTTCAATGGAATTATACCATGTAAATTATATTACATAACCATTCCGCCGTCTACTTTTAAAACCTGTCCCGTTATGTAAGAGGCTTTGTCAGATGCAAGAAATGCGACAGCCTTTGCAACTTCTTCAGCCCCTCCGAAACGACCGAGCGGTATGGAACGGAGCATGCCGTCTTTCAAATCATCGGGAATTTTATCCGTCATATCTGTCACGATAAAGCCCGGTGCAACAGCATTGACCCGGATACCCCGCGGTGCCAATTCTCTTGCTGCCGCCTTGGTAAGCCCGATGACTCCCGCTTTGGCTGCCGAGTAATTAAGCTGTCCCATATTTCCGATAATACCTGAAACGGAAGCAATATTAATAATGGCTCCTTTTTTACGGCGCATCATCATAGCGCCTGCGGCTTTTACAGTCAGGAAATTACTTTTCAAATCCGTATCGATAACCTCATCCCACTGATTTTCTTTCATACGGACTAAAAGCGAATCTCTTGTAATCCCCGCATTATTGACAAGAACATCAAGAAATCCGAATTCTTCTTTAACGGTCTTGAATATTCTGTCTACATCTTCTGCAGAAGACACATCCCCCTGCAGGATGAATGCCCGGCCGCCGGCCGCCGTAATTTCATCTCTGACAGCCTCGGCTGCTTCACGGCTTCCCGCATAGTTGACAGCGACCGCATAGCCTTCTTTTGCCAAAGCCAGAGCGATAGCACGGCCGATACCGCGGGATGCCCCTGTCACGAGTGCCGTTTTTTCTACCCCGTCCATTACTTTTCTCCTTTCAGCGCATTTACGGTATTTTGAATTGTTTCTATATCTTCTGCATGGTAAGAAGAAACAGTCTTATCAATTTTTCTCATAAATCCCGAAAGAACAGTTCCCGGTCCGCATTCGACAACGCAGTCTGTTCCCTCTGCCAAAAGAACGCGTACCGATTCTTCCCAGCGGACGGCATGTGCCGCCTGGGCCACCAGATTTTCACGGATTTCTTCCGCTTTTACTTCAGGACGGGCACTGAAGTTGGCAATGACGGGAATCTCTGCATCTTTGATTTCAATCTCATCCAATACAGCTTTCAATCTTTTGGCTGCCGGTTCCATCAGAACAGAATGGAAAGGTGCGCTGACCTTGAGCATAATCGCCCTTTTTGCACCCGCTTCTTTAAGCGCTTCACAAGCCTTGGCCACAGCCGAGCTTTCTCCGGCAATAACCGTTTGTCCGGGACAATTGAAATTAACGGCCTGGACAGGTTTATCGTCGATAGAAACAGAATGACATATCTCAGTAATCCGCTGTGCATCAAGTCCGATGACAGCTGCCATTCCTCCCTTTCCGAGAGGAACTGCTTCCTGCATGAATTTACCCCTTAAATGTACAGTGCGGACAGCATCGGCAAAAGAAATCGAACCGGCTGCAACAAGAGCCGAATATTCGCCCAAACTGTGACCTGCAGCGATAACAGGTACAATCCCCTGTTCTTTTAATATTTCATAACAGCATACACTGGCCGTCAGAATCGCCGGCTGTGTAAATTCCGTTTTCATCAATTCACTGTCCGGTCCTTCAAACATCATTTTTGAAATAGAAAATCCTAATGTTTCATCCGCCTCTTCGATAAGACGTTTTACAGAATCATGGGACTCATATAAATCATGTACCATCCCTACTTTTTGTGATCCCTGTCCGGGAAAAAGAAATGCTGTTTTCAAAATATCACCTCATCTGTTCCATTCCTACTATAAATTAAATCCATTTTATCACGTCACAGCCCCAGGTCAGACCGGCGCCGAATCCTGTGAGTACGACGATATCCCCATGCTTTATGTTACCGCCTCTGACGGCCTCATCAAGTGCGATGCCCACCGAGGCTGCTGATGTATTGCCGTAACGGTTCACATTTACATAAATTTTCTCATCAGGTAAATCCATTTTTTTCGCCAATGAGTGAATGATCCGTTCATTGGCCTGATGGGCAATAAAAAGCCGGATCTCATCCTTTGTAAGGCCTGCCTTTTCAAGTGCCTTGACTGTCGTAGCTTCCATGTGACGGACTGCTGCCTTGAATACATCAGTCCCGTCCAT
>OBHX01003255.1_pt1 | contig 11738 bp, 12 predicted proteins | sample 1519331 | NCBI WGS metagenome assembly OBHX01 (sample SAMEA2602897, study PRJEB22501) | metagenome
CGAGATTACAAGGTGACTGGAGTTCAGACGTGTGCTCTTCCGATCTAAATATAATGCCCCTTTAAAATCAGAGGAATCGCAACGGAGTAAGAAATCAATGGTGAGATTGTGTTGGTTACTAAAAATACTTTTCTTTTATTCTGAATTCGTGTTGGCGCTGATACAATTTGATTTGTTGAACTTACCAAAAATCCGATTACTGTGATCATCACCAAATATACATACTGTTCACCACCAAAATAAATTCTAGCAATCTGATAACGGAATAAATAACACAAAACCGATAATGCAACGGTAGTACCTATAACAAAAATCAATGCTGTAGAACAAACCTTTTGCTGAGCTTCCAGCTTATCATCATCGAAAAAAAGGCGGAACATAGCATCATACATACCACATACAGCAATAGCCGCTGCAAACTGCACGAAAGTAGTTGACAGATCATTTAGTCCAATGTATTCCGAATTCGGATATAATCTTGTAATAATTGGTAACATGATAAAAGGAATCAGCTTGCTTATCATTCCTCCAAATCCATATACCAAAATATTTTCCAAAAAAAGCTTTGATCTATTTTGCGTCATACTGCGCTTTCACCTCTTATGCTATTTAAATTCATTAATCGCATTAATCACATACTGAATTTGCTCGTCGGTCATTCCATAGTACATCGGAATACTTAACTCCGTAGAGCTGATTTCTTCAGCAATCGGGAAGTCACCTTTCTTAAATCCGAGATTTTTGTAGCACTCCTGTAAATGCATCGGAATCGGGTAATGCTTATTTGTTCCAATACCTTTGCTATTCAAGAATTTCTCCAGCTCATTTCTTCTCCGACAACGAATACCAAAGATATGCCATACCGGTACCATATGCTCAGGAACATATGGCAGAACCACTTCAGGATTCTTGATTTCGTCTAAGTACATCTGAGCAATTCTTCTTCTCTCCACATTCATCTTCTCTAAATGAGGAAGCTTCGCTACAAGGAAGGCAGCCTGCATCTCATCCAGACGACTGTTGTTTCCCTGATAGATGTGGTGATACTTATAATCGGAACCATAGTTACCAAGTGCACGAATTTTGTCAGCCAGTTCTTTACTATTTGTGATTGTTGCACCGGCATCACCAAGTGCTCCAAGATTCTTACCCGGATAAAATGAGAAGCCTGCGGCATCTCCGAAGGTACCAATCTTCTTTCCCTTATAAGTAGCGCCGTGAGCCTGAGCGCAGTCCTCCACTACATAAAGATTATGTTTCCTAGCAATCTCCATGACAGAATCCATATCACAAGCCTGACCATAGAGATGAACAGGCATAATAGCCTTGGTCTTACCAGTAATCGCCGCTTCAATCTTAGAAGGATCAATATTGAAAGTTCTGATATCCGGTTCTACGAAAACGAGAGTAGCTCCAACATAAGTAACAGCAAGTGCTGTAGCAATATAAGTATTGGAAGGAACGATAACCTCATCCCCTGCTCCTATGCCAAGTGCTTTCAAAGAAAGCATCAATGCGTCTAAACCATTGCCAACGCCAACGCAATATTCAGATCCGCAATACTCAGCAAAAGACTTTTCAAATGCTTCATCCTCAACACCCTCAATATACCAAGAGCGAGTATACACACGCTCAAATGCTGCTCTCAGGTCACTGTCTAATTCATGCTCCATCGGAAGGAAGCTTACAAATGGTATTTTCATAATTAAATCTCCTCTGCCGTGGTAGTATCACCACAATTTTTTACAAACTCCAAAAACTCATCATAGTTTCTAATATAGTCAGATTCGTCATATAACTCCGAAGCAAGGACCATCAGAACCGCATCTGGTGAAAAATCGAACATTTCGCGCCACATATTATTAGAAACATATAATCCCTCATACGGTTTTTCAAGAGGAACAACTTTCTTTTCTTTTCCATTGTCTAATCTTATCTTACAGCTTCCATGGATACATACTAAAATCTGTTGTAAACATCTATGTGCATGGTATCCTCTGGTTACACCCTCAGCGGTATCATACATGTAATAAACTCTTTTTATTTTAAATGGAATATCTTTAAATTCTTCTAGTGCCACCAACTGACCTCTTTCATCTCCATGTGGCTGAAATACGTATTTTATAACCTGCATATTAGCTCCTTTTATTTTTGTAACGATAAAATTGCAATATATTATAAATACCAGTAAACGGATAATTTTTTAATATCATCTTATTGCACATGATTCCCGGTACTCTATGCAAATAGCCATTTTCTGCTTCTAACAGTCTGGATGATCTTAGTTCTATGTTGGTTTCTCTTCTGACATATGGTACGGAACTTGTATTCGTTTCCAGTATCTTTTTCAGATTTTCACTAAAATCCTCTTCAGAAATAAGTGATTCTTTAATAGCAGCAGAAAAAGTTCTTCTATACTCTGCATCATTTACCAGTCTGCGTACCTGTTCAAAATAAGCGGGCCAATCATCGACTGTAATTTTCCAATCTTTTAATCTCGGAAGTAAATCCTCTGTAACGCCACCATTATTCGTGTTCATCTCAACCAGTGGTGTTCCCGCAGCTGCTGCATACTGTGACATCAAGCCTCCCGACTGTGGGTATGTTCCAAGGTATATATCCACGTGCTTCATTACTTCCAGTAAGTCAGAACGATAGCTAATAACTTTCCACCTATTGCCTAATCCATACTTCTCGATGTAATCAAGCATCGGCTTGTTATTTCCGGAGCCGGCAAATATATAAAACGCAGTAGGGCTCTCTTCAAGAATTTGTCTCACCACATCCAAGAACCTACCAGACTCAGCATACACCTTTACAAATCTACCGCCAGAAAAAAGTACAACCTTATCCTTCGGTATATCAAAATCAAACCCCTGAAAAGTATCCTGCTTAATAATCGGATAATATGGATTAACTAAGCACTGGGACTCTTTAAAGCCACGATGCCGTACCGAAGTATCTAATCCCATCCCTCGGAATTCAATCACATAATCTGCTATATTTGTACCAAGCCAAAATTGCTCATCACCATGGTTGATATAATACCGTGTTGCTGAATTTACATTTGCAAAGGCAATATTTCCATATACATCATCATTCGACATATGCAAAATAATGTGCTTCGGACGATATTTGGCAATAATATTTCGTATGTTTTTTATTGTTTTAGTGCTATGGCAACATTCAGTTATTATTTCAACATCAAATCCACAACTCTTTGCATACTCAATCAAACCCTTACCACTATCCAGTGCTTTATGATTTGAAATAATATATATAACCTTCCTGTTTAACCTATTAAGTGCCTGCAAATACTGCATAGATAATGCGCTATTTGTTATTGCTACAGAGTCATAAAAAAGAATTTGCTCAGTACTATCAAAGTCATCAGCTGGAAAATATTCATCTGATATCTTTTGAATTAACTTTTCAGCCCTACCATCATTCAGACTAAAATTAAACAAGTGTTCCATAGCACAGAGGTGATACAATGCATCTAATGCACCTTCAATTTCTCCATGCCTCAGATTTTTATCTGCAATTTTTAGATATTTTTCTCTATATTGGTCAATATCCTTTTTACAATACATATCAATTTCCTTAATTATCTAGGCAGCTCACCAGTAGCTTCTAAGGCATTATGAATTGCCTCCAGATATCCATATCCGTTTTCTTTATCCGGTTCAAGATATCCGCCCTCTGCCCATTCATTCCATGCATACACAAAAATCATGTCTTTATTATACTCTGTCTTTGTCTTTTTAATCAGTCTCTTAAGATAAGCTTCAAACTTCTCTGGCGTGGCTCCCACATACACATGACCATTCTGTCCATGTCTCGGTGTGTTATCCCACATAGCAAACGCTCCTGGAACTCTTTTTTTATCAATAACCTTTTTGTTCAGAATACATTCCCAAATCGTATCGTAATCATATTTACGAACAGCATCTGCACTTTTTGTCTTCCAGCGGATATTCATCTCTCGTCCAAGCTTCCTTCCAAGCCAAATAGACATCTTATTATAGAGCAGTTTTAACTTTGCCTTTAAACCTGACTTGTCATTTGCCTTTTCATAATCATGACGTGCATAAATCGGCTGAAATTCGATATCCAAATCATATCGACTATCATCTTTTTTTTCTGAATAGAAATCCATGTTTCCATGCTGATAGGCCAAAGTTAAGCCTGGAAATCCTGCTTCCTTAGCTAACTCCTGGAAGCAGTCAATCATCTCATTTCCACACTCAATTAATTCTGGTTTGTATATAACTAACAATGGTTTTCCATCACATTTGATATAGCGATCGTCTTTGAAGAACTTAAGCATATAGTCAAAATGTTCTTTCCATTCCTTTTTCTCACCATACTTCTGTGGAATCAACATCTGAGTGGAATTTACCCATGCTTTCGTCCACGCCTCATTTGCCCAGCAAATACAAAACGGTGTATCGATTTCCGGATTAGCAAGCATCTGCTCCATCGGCTTTTCAAGAAGCAACTTGCCATTGAACCAATAGTGGTAATAGCAAAAGCCGTATACGCCATATTTTTTAGCAAGCTTTGACTGCCAAACTTTCACATCATCGTCTGTCAAATTATAGTAATTATCATCAAGTGGTTCCTTAGGCTGTACATGTCCTTCATACAAAGGCTTAGCCTTCTTTACGTTTACCCACTCCGTAAATCCATCTCCCCACCACTCATCATTCTCCGGAATGTTATGAAACTGTGGTAAATAGAATGCAATTATCTTCATCCTGATTCCTCCGTTAATTTATCAATTCTGCAACAAATTTTTTATAATTTTCCTCTGCATTATAATGCGTATTCCAAAGTTCTCTTGCATTATGCCTATACCCTTCTACAGATTCGGTTGGCATAGACGCAAAATTTCTAATGATTTCAGCTACATCTTTTGTTTTGTATCCATCTCTCATTAGAAATCCATTTTCATGATCCTTTACAATTTCTCTTGTTCCACCTACATCTGTAGCGATACACGGAATCCCAAAAGACATTGCTTCCATAATGGAAACAGGAATTCCCTCAGATTCACTAAGATTGATAAACATATCAATATCTTCGGACGCATAATACTTGAGAATAGACTTATTTTCTGCCTTGCCCTTGAATGTGCAAGAAATGTTTGCTCCCAGCTTCTTAGTTGCAAGAGTTTTCATTTCCTCCAGTAACGCCCCACCCCCAAAATGAACCCATTCAACCGGTATAGAAGTTATCTGACTTAATGCATCTATAATCAAGTCCACACGTTTTACGGGCACTGTATTCGAACAGCTAACAATTTTAAATGTCTTTTTATCCGAGTCGTGTGGAGCTAAACCCTTATCCAAGGTTCCGAGTCTTGAAACTTTCAGTTTATCTTCATACTGTGGAAATTTGTCTTTTAAGTAATTTTTCCCATCGTCAGAGATTAAATAAACGTCATCCAATTCTTCCAATAGATATTGACGCATCGGAATATAGGAATCACTGTTTCTCTCTTCATACAAATCGTATCTATGCGCTCTTGAAACTAACTTTGGATTATCAAAATATTTCTTTAACAGACACATTACATATGGCTGATACTCAAAGCGGTATGAATAAAGCACTGCATCCTTAATTTTCTTGTCCTTTCTAAGCCCGAGTGCCTTAACTATTTTTTTACAGTCAGAATTTGATCTGCTCACATAGATAATTAATCTAATCAGTCTTTGTACAGATAGCCGCTTTTCCTTTACCAGTTTTGAAATTTCTTTATAAAAAATTGGATCAAAAAATGCTACTACTCCGTTAAGTATATAGAAAATTTTCGAAGCAAATATGATAGGATAAACATTAACGTTCTTCCCTTTTATTTCTCTTTTCTGAGCAACGTTTTTTTTTCTCACTCCCATCGCAAGCACAGTTACGCTATCAAACTCATCATAGTATTGAGTTTCTGTTTCAAGGTACGTTTCCATACTTATCGCCGGATATGGAAATCCTGTTGTTATCAAAAATAGATTTTTCATAAAAATCCCCCACATGACCATTAATAAAAAGTATCAGCATCCTTCAAATCAACATTTTATTTCTTCTCTGCAAATACACGTGCTGGATTACCAAACACTCGTGTATCTGCTTTTACGTCTCTAATTACAACACTGCCTATTCCTACATATGCATTTCTTCCAATCTCTAGTCCTACAGAGATTGCTGCATGATCTGCCAAAAAACAAGCTTCTCTTAATTTACTTCCACCAGTAACACCGCAGCTTGAGCTTACCGTTACGTAATCCTCAATCAGAACATCATGTCCTATGATCGTAGACTGAACATTTGCAAAATTACCAATCTTGCATCCGGTTGAAATCTTTGCATTCGGATAAGTTATCAAGCCTCTTCCAAGCGGAAACTCTGTATAGATTCTTGTACTCGGATGGATGATTGATGCAAACTGCGCACCCTTTTCTTCTAACATCTGAGCTATCTTCTTCTTTACAAGAGGATTTGCGATTCCCATTGCATAATAAATACTACCTGGTACGTGATTGCTGATGGAATCGATTACCTTATACTTAGAAGGAAACTCATCAAGAGCATTCATATTGTCATCTATAAATCCCAAAATATTCCAGGTTTTTTCAACCTTATTTATATCTTCAATGAAGTTGGCTACTTCTCTGCCACAGCCACCTGCACCAACAATAATAATATCTTTCATATGCCACCTCTTACTTCTTTGCATACATTGCATCAAGTTTCTTGTACTGAATCTTTCCGGAATCGTTTCTTAATATTTCATCAATTACAAATACTCTGAACAAAGACTTAAACATTCCCAACTTGTCACAGAGGAAGTCCACGATTTCCTTCGATTTTGATCCGTCAGTTACATAGATGTTCATTCTCTGGTCTGTTCCAGCGCAGGCACATTCAATGCCAAATTCTTGCTGAATCATTCGCTCAGTCTGGTCAAGGCTAACTCTATAGCTTAAGAGCTTTAAAAATCTAGAAAGCCGTCCGGTTACATAGTAACAGCCATCTTCATCACGTTTTGCTAAGTCGCCTGTATGATAAACACCGTTAAACTCATCGTCTTTTTCAAGATCTTCCTTGCAGACAGCGTAGCCCATTGTGACATTCGGTCCCTTGTAGCACATCTCGCCCTCTGCAACAACATCCTCGATAAGATTTCCTTCTGTATCAACAAGGAATAGCTCACCTTCCGGAATTGCACGGCCAATACTTCCGATTTTTGATGCTGCCAGATCTGCCGGCAGACAAGCCATGCGTGCTGAAGTCTCTGTAGTTCCGAAAGACGCAATAAATCTCTTTCCTGTTCTCTCTGCATAATCAGCAAGCTGTTTGAATCTTGCATCTGTAAGCTTTCCGCCACCCTGAGATAATGTTGTCAAATAAGGCAAATCCATACGTTCGAAGTGAAGACGATAGAAAATGTCATAGCTGAACGGAACACCAGTAAAGTTAGTTGCCTTTTCTGCTCTAATATAATCCCAGAACTCACCGCTGAAAAGATTGTAGGTTGTAAGCAACAAGGTCGCACCAACATACAAATGTGTGTTAATTACATTCAGCCCCATTGTGTACTGCATACCTAGATCACAAACCGGTCTCTCCTCAGATGTCCATCCGAATGCCAAAGCAACATTCTTAGCATTAGCTTCCAGATTTCCTTTTTTATATCTGACAAGCTTCGGGCTTCCGGTAGAACCAGATGTGGTCATAAGAAGTTGGAGTTTATCATTGATTGGATAAATCTCATTATCTGTTTTTAGAAGAACATAGTCAAACAACTCATATACCTTCTCATATGGGTAGTTTTCTGTGTTCTCCTTAGGAATCCAAAGATAAGCAGGTTTGTAGGTTTCCAACAGATTATCTAATAACTCCTTATCAATCTTGCTGTTAAGCATAACCGGAACAGCTTTCTTCTCAACAAACCCCAGATATCCGATAACGGAACCCACTGTATTTTTGCACAAATTGAAAATAATAGACCGTGAGACAACATTCTCACCCACATTTTTCATAAGTTCCGGAATTTCACCATACTTCACTGAATTTCCCTCGTTATCAATTAAAGCAATTTTCTCTTTATCCTGTTTATCAATGTTTAAAAACATAATCTCTCTCCCTATTACATAATCGTACAGCCGTCAACAGGCAGAACTTGACCAGAAATGTATCCAGCATAGTCACTTGCTAATAATAAACAGCCACCTGCAATATCTCTTGGCTGAGCAATTCTACCCATGCAAATATTATTAATTCTTCCCTGCAGCTTCTCTAAATCAACCTGCTCCATCATTGCTGTCTGAGTAATACCAGGTGCAATGGAGTTTACACGGATTTTCTTAGATGCTAATTCCTTTGCCGCTGACTTTGTAAGTGCAATAACCGCACCCTTAGTGGCGGAATATACAAGCTGTCCTCTGTTTCCTCTCATACCTACCATGGATGAAATGTTAATAATGCTTCCGCCATTCTCATTTCTTTCCATGACACGGCTTACTGTCTGAAGCATCTCGATGGTGCCAAAAACATTGACATTGAACATTTTCTCCATATTCTCACGAGAGATCATCCCAATCAGCTCGTTAAACTCTACTCCCGCATTGTTTACCAGAACATCAATGTGGCCAAACTGCTTCTTGATAGCCATAATATTCTTACTAACGCTTGCAGAGTCTGTGATATCAAAATAGTAAGGATGCAGATGCTCCTTTAATTCACTTTCCTCAACCCAGACTGCGGAGCCTTCTGCTCTATCGTTGATAACAACATCTGCCCCCTCTTCTGCAAATAAGGTAGCAATCTCCTTGCCGATACCTCTTGCTGAACCTGTAATGATACAAACCTTCCCTGACAGTAATCCCATAGTACAAATACCTCCTAATTACTCTGATAATCTCTCGGAATCTCTCGGAATCTCTCGGAATCTCTAAGCTAGTAAATACAAGGCTTTTAGATTCCTTTTTTATTAAAATCCCCACTTTTTTTGCCAAAAACACTTGACAAATCGCTCAAAATTTGCAGCGAAGCCGATTGAATATATTTTATCGACTGGAGGGCGATTTTTATGTTACCTGTTAATTTTGGCAGTCATACTGACTACCAAAACTTTGTTGTTACTAATCTTCGTAAATATTATCCTGATCCAAATGCTCTTGCTCGTTCAACCTGGGATATCATTGAGCGTTTTTGGAATCTCGATTTATCTTTTACCGACAGTTATGTTTATTTCTTGCGTTCATTTTTACGTCCAAGAATAATATTTACTTTTCAAAGTTCAATGCCAGAGTTTTACTGGCATGATCACTCAAGATTCCGAGAGATCATTCTGTAAAATTAACGCCGTATTTCTCTAAGATTTTCATTCCGTTTGTGAATCCTCCGAAGTGCAGAATATCATCTGTCTCAAACATAACGTCAAAAGCATCCTCAAGATCAGTAATTAAAGTAAGATGGGTAAGTGAATCCCACTTTTCAACATTCTGAAAAGTGAAGCTATCATTAAGCTCACTCTCTTCCACCTCAAAAAGTGCCTTGAAAACCTCAAAATATTTAACTCTGTTCATTGTTTTTCCTCCATTTTTCCATTCTTTGAATTTAAATGAATCTCCGTGTCCCGGATAGATTCTCATATTTACATTTATCTTATCGATAAAATGTTTTGTGAATTTTTGAAATTCTTCCTCACTTCCATTGTCAAAGCCTGTGAATGTACCCTGGTCTTTCAGAATCGTATCTCCTGAAAAAATGCAATTACCATTTACATCTATCATCACACTTCCCTCGCTATGTCCCAAAGTATGAAAGATATGAATTGAATTGTCTCTCCACTGTAAGAAATACTCTTCCTCAAACACGATGTCTGCAGCACCACAATGGTAGAAAGGATCAAATATTCCGATATTTTTATCTTTGTATTTCATGGCGTAGTAAACATGGTAATATCTTGCTTCATTCTTCCTGCAATCTTGTATATATTCACTACACTTCTTCTGACCAATAACAACGCTGGCGTAATGTTCACGTACAGCATTCAATCCCCATAAATGATCAGCGTGTTCATGGGTAAGGATTATGTAGTCCAGATTGATTCCTGACTTATCAATCTCACCAATAATCTTATCTGACGGAACATCAATTAAAATCCCATGTCCGTCTTCCATAATCAAGTAGGAGTTAGTTTTCTCCGGTCCGTATTGATATTGTCTAATTTTCATTTATTTGGTTTCTTTATTTCGCTCTTTGCTTTTTTATATTCGCTTATTCTATGTTTTATTTATTCTTCTTGAAATTATCCCAAAGGAATGCCTCTAATTCAGACGGCACCCGTTGATTGGAAATTGCAAGCTGCTCCGGATAAAATTCCACATCTCGCCTTTTCATCAAATCGTCGAAGGAACCGATACTCTATTCCGTACCCTTCTTCTCTTTGCCCATGAACTCTTCCATTGTTACAGACGTATCTGATGAAATACCTTCCTTTTTGAATACAACTTTTACTGTATCAAAAATGATTTTCCAGTCAGTGATGAATGAGACGTTATCAACATACCTTACGTCCCAATCAAATTTTTCATCCCATGAAACTGTATTTCGTCCGTGCACCTGTGCCAATCCTGTCAACCCTGGTCTTACCTCGTGTCTACGAGCTTGATGCTCATTGTATCTAGGTAGGTACTTTACCATCAGTGGTCTTGGACCAACAATAGACATATCCCCCTTCAGAATATTCGCCAACTCAGGCAGCTCGTCCAAGCTTGTGCTTCTAAGTTTTTTTCCAAAAGATGTAAGTCTATCAGCATCCGGTAATAACTTTCCATCGTCGTCTTTTGCATCAGTCATTGTTCTGAATTTGTACAGCTTAAAGACTTTTGCATCTTTACCAGGTCTATCTTGTTTAAAAATTACTGGAGAGCCAAGTTTGATTTTTACCAAAATTGCTGTAATTACTAATACCGGACTAAGCACTATCAATGCTGCAAGAGAACACAAAAAATCCTGTAACCGTTTTACATATTTTTCATAAAAACATACTTTATGTTTTCTCATCATTCCCCCCTTATTCGAAGCAAGCTCTGATAACAGCAATAATCGCATCCTGTTGCTCTGCTGTCATCTTATTATCCGAAGGTAAGCAAAGACCTCTCTGAAAAATGTCTGCACCAACATCCTCACACTCACCAGCAATATATGCATTGGTTCTACATCGAAGAGTTCCTTCTCTACCAACAACCTCATTCATTCTGTACATAGGCTGCATATGCATCGGCTTCCATATTGGTCTTCCTTCAGCATTGATGGAACTAATAGCTTCAAGTATCTCTGTCGGACAAGACTTTCCTTCTTCCTTAATATATAGAGCATCGCATTCGCCTCGAACTTGCTTACACATAGCATCTTCGTTAATGATGAGAGCACTAAGCCAATAGTTAGGCTCAGTTCCTTCTGTGATAGGATTCATCTTCACGGGAAGTCCCTTTACCCCTTCCTTATACTTCTCATAAACTCTCTTCTTCTCGCTTATATGCTCCTCAAGATACTCATACTGACCTCTAATTACACCAGCAATCACATTGCTCATTCTGTAGTTATAACCAACTTCTTCATGCTGATACCATGGAGCAGCTTCTCTAGCCTGTGTAGACCATTTTCTAGCTCTATTCGCATCTTCTATATCATTAACTAACAAACACCCACCAGCGCTTCCTGTGATTATC
>OBHX01003259.1_pt1 | contig 11726 bp, 7 predicted proteins | sample 1519331 | NCBI WGS metagenome assembly OBHX01 (sample SAMEA2602897, study PRJEB22501) | metagenome
CATCGTAACGGGCCAGGTTGGAGCTGACCTCGGACGGCATGATGATGTAGTACGCACCGAGGGAGTACGGCAGATGAGGCAGAGACACCTCGGTGATCTCAGCACCCATTTCCTCGAGCTTCTTGACGCCTTCATTGAAACGTGCCATAACGCCCGGCTGGAAACCTTCGCCGCCGAGCTCCTTGATCAGACCGACCTTGAGGCCCTTCAGATCGCGCTTCATGCCTTCGCGGGCGGCCGCCACCATCGGGCGAGGGCCTTCCGGAATGGACGTGGAATCACGCTTGTCGTGGCCGCCGATCACTTCCTGCAGCAGGGCCGCGTCGAGCACAGTACGGGAGCATGGGCCGATCTGGTCGAGCGAGGAAGCCATGGCGATTGCGCCGAAACGAGAGACACCGCCGTAGGTCGGCTTGACACCGACGGTACCGGTCAGCGAGCCCGGCTGACGGATGGAGCCACCGGTGTCGGTACCCAGGGCGAGCGGGGCTTCGAACGCTGCCACTGCAGCTGCGGAACCACCGCCGGAACCGCCCGGAACACGTTCGGTATCCCACGGATTGTGTGTGGTCTGGTAGGCGGAATGCTCGGTGGACGAACCCTGAGCGAACTCATCGAGGTTGGTCTTGCCCAGCAGCGGCATGCCTGCAGCCTTGAGCTTCTCGATGACGGTGGCGTCGTACGGCGGCACCCAGCCTTCGAGGATCTTGGAGGCTGCGGTGGTTTCGATGCCCTTGGTGACGATCATGTCCTTGATGGCGATCGGCACGCCGGCAAGTTCCGGCAGCTGTGCCTTTTCCTCATCGGACTTGGCGTCGAAGGCGTCGGCCTGTTCGAGAGCCTGATCGCCGGACACCTTCAGGAAAGCCTTGATGCTCGGCTCGGCGGCCTCGATGACTTCGAGGTGCGCTTCAACCAGTTCACGGCTGGAAACTTCCTTGGCCTTGATCTTAGCCGCCATCTCGGCGGCGGAAAGCTTGACGAGTTCGCTCATGTCACTCCTCCCCCAGAATGCGCGGTGCAACGAACATGCCGGCCTCGGAAACCGGAGCGCCTGCGGTCGCCTCTTCCTGAGTCAGCGGGGTTTCCGGCACATCCGGGCGCAGGTAGGCTTCCAGCGGAATCGGGTTCGCGGTTGGTTCCACATCGTCGGTAGCGACTTCCTGGACCTTGTTGATGGATTCTGCGATGACGTTCAGATCGCCCTGCAGACGGGTGATCTCCTCGTCAGTAAGTGCAATTCGGGCCAAATCGCCCAGATGCACGATTTCTTCTTTGGTGAAAGTAGGCATGTCCCTAACATTAACGCGTCTGTGTGACGAGCGCCCGCCCATTTCGCCTCGCCCCGCAGCCCCACCACGCTCCCGCCCTACCACCCCACCAAAGTCCCAATTCCCCCGACAGCCCCACACGCTAACCACAACAGCCTGCCGCACCAACACCCCAGCTCTGTCAGCGTCCCAAATCCCCCACCCACTGGAACAAAAGGACGCCAAACGCTGTTTCACCGGGCAAATCCCTCCAGACACTGGAGGATTCTTCCCGCCAACAAGCCATCCACAGTCCCAAAACCTCCATCCACAGTCCCAAAACCTCCACTCACTGGAACAATCCGGGCCCAAACCAGCCTCTCATCGTCCCGATTCGTCCACCCGCTGGAAGAATCTTCCCGCTGAACGCTCTGCTGGAGTCCGGATTCCTCCAGAAGATGGAAGGATTCTCCCGCGGAAGGCCCCACTAGAGGCCAAAATCCTCCAGTCATTGGAACAAAACGGACACTAAAAGCAATACAACCATCTAAAAACCTCCAGCCACTGGATGAATTCTCCCACTAGCGCTTCGTCAGAGCCCCTATTCCTCCACCCAATGGAAGAATTCTCCCGCAAGCCAGCCATCCACAGTCCCAATACCTCCACCCAATGGAGGAATCTGGACTCTGAACGGCATCCCAATACTTAAAAATATCCAACCAATAGAAGAAAACAACAAAAATTCACACAAAACAAGCGGATACAAGCACTTATCTGCAAAACAACCACCCAGTTATCCACAAAACCCGTAAGTTATCCACAGACACGCCCGAAACAGCATCCTCTATCCACATTTGCCGATCGCACTTCCATAGCAGAGCCACAACAAGGTAGCGTCAAATCATGAAAGCATATCCTCAAATCGATGCGCTGCTCGATCAAACAGAAAATGCGCAACGATGCGCACACAGCAGTGACCCTCTCATCCAGAAGGGACTATATCGCAGATACCGCGCGGGAGATTTGGCGCGCCCATACCCAGGGCTATTCGCCCGTGCCGAATATTGGAATCAGCTGAACGAGCCCGAACAATCGTTGCACGCGGCACGAACCCTCAGCAGGCTCCACCCCAACTGGGTTTTCGCAGGAATAACAGCCGCCGCAGCCCACGGATTCGACCACCCGCGATTCCTGCACCGGCAAGGACTGACCATAACATTGCCCAATCACGGATCATACCGGCCGCACGACAAACTCAATATCATCTACAGCCCATATCCCAGAGAAAATGCGGTACTCGCAAACGGAATCCATGTCACTAATCCCCCTCGTACCTTATTGGACTGTGGACGGACGTTAGAGTTCATCTATTCCCTGCCGATTTTCGATGATGCAGCAGCAGACGGAATCGAAGAAAAGCAGATCTTGCAGGAATGCGCACGCACGACACTCGATTGCTCGCGCATCTTCAAATTGTTGAGATATACCGACGCAGGAAGTGAAAATGGCGGTGAATCTTTTGCTCGGGCAGTCATGATTGAAAACGGTTTTGCGGTTCCTCAATTGCAAGTCTCCTTCGCCGACTCGCTTACGGGAAAACAATTTAGGGTCGATTTTTTATGGCGCACAACCGATGGACGTATTATTGTCGGAGAACTTGACGGCACAGCAAAATACGTTGATCCGAAAATGACTGATCGTAGGAGCATCCAGGAGACCGTTCAGGCCGAGCGAGAACGCGAGCAAGCGCTTTTTCGCGCAGGAGTTACGGAAATTGTCAGATTAACTTTTGACGATGCAGTCCAGCAAAAACCGCTGATTGCGAAACTGCGGCGTGCTGGGGTTCCTTGCGTTTCATAGGGTAATCATCTGCGGGAAGATTCCTCCAGTAAGTGGAGGAATCGGAACGTTGAGAAGCTCGCCACCGGGAAGATTCCTCCAGAGGGTGGAGAAATCTAGACTCTAGCAGGGCACCCAGCGGGATGATTGTTCCAGTGGGTGGAGGATTTGGGGCTCTGGTGAGGCTTTCAGGGGGAAGATTCCTCCAGCGACTGGAAGAATCAGGATTCTGACGGGCTTGTTAGCGGGAAGATCGCTCCAGTAAGTGGAGGAATCTTCCCGCAGAACACCGTACTAAAGTCCCAACCTCTCCAGTCACTGAAGGACTCACCCCGCCAGACGCCCCACAGGAGACCCAAAACCTCCACCCACTGGAACAATCATCCCGCTGACAGAACTCCAATCGTCCCGATTCTTCCAGTCACTGGAGGATTTTGGACGATAGGAGATGGAGGTTAGAGCTGGGGAGCGGCGTGCTGGGAGATCCATGCGTGCATGGAAACGGCGGCCGCGGCTCCGGCATTGATGGAACGCACCGAACCGAACTGGGAGATGTAAACCACATCGTCGGCCAACTCAAGCGCTTTTTCGGACAATCCCGGGCCTTCCGCGCCAAACAGCATGAGGCAACGCTTCGGAAAACGGTACGTTTCCATCGGCACCGCACCCGGAATAATATCAAGCGCAATAACCCGCGCCGCCTTCAACTCGGCAATACGCTGATCAATCGCAGCCAATTGCGCCATGCAGGTAGGCTCGAATCCATTCCCAACGCCGCTTGCATCCGAAGCATCCGTCGAAATGCCAGATGGAGCGCATCCAGCAACACGGCCTTCAGCCAACAAAGCATCGCTTACGCCGGCATCGTTTCCAGCTTCCACATTTTTTCCCGCGCTTTCATGCATACGAAATGCGATGGCGGCCGCCTGCGATTGCGCCGCCGCGATTCCTCCGGCAATGCGCAGCTTCCAGCATTCGACAAGATCGGTTATGGAAGGGTGGTTTTCGACGTGCTGGTACAGCTCCGTCATCAGCGACCCCTTGCGATTCCACTTGTGCGGTCCGACGATATGCACACGTTTCGCTTGGAACGCGTTCGCCGTGCGCACCATGGATCCGATGTTGAAATCGTGCGTCCAGTTTTCCACGGCGACTTCGAAATCATGGCGACCGCGAGCGTCAAGATCGGCTTTGATGGCCGCGACCGACCAGTAGCGATACTGGTCAAGCACGTTGCGACGATCGCCCTCGTCAAGCAAAGACGAGTCGAATCGGCGATCATAATTTACAGATTGCGGATCATCCGGACGAGGCTCACCCGGATGTGTTTCGGCCCACGGCCCTACACCCACCTCGCGAAAGACCGGCTCGCCAGACGCTTTCGCTGCAATATCAATGGGATGAGGCTGATGCACGCGATTCCTCCTTACGAACCTCGTATCGCCAATGGCTGGTCAACAGGATACCTAGTGAAGCTCCGATTCCTTGAACACTTCAACGAACGGCAGCTCGGATTCAGACCCATCCACCGGATTGATGACCTTGATCGTCGGCTCGGTCATGTCAACGCCGCCGATCAGCGAAGCGACGGCAAGCACCTCGGCGCCCTCGTTCTTCACCACGGAGAAATCAAGGCTCAACTCATTGCCATTGCGCAAGGTAACCAAAGAAGACGTCTGTACATACGACTTTTCAGACAGCCAGGAATCCAGCAACACCACGCGCTTACCCGCGATCGACGGTCCCTTAATGGACGGATACACGAAATCCATCACAAAACCGTTGAGATTCTCACCGCGCGAAGCGGCCGCCTGAATCATGGCGGACACCAGCGGAACCGCGGCCGCGGTCAACGCGCCCACGGCGTCGAAATCATCCACGGAATAGCCGGATTCTTCCAACGCGTCCAGCAGAATATGCCCGACAATCGAAGCGCCACGATGATCGAACAATACAGAGGAAAGCTCCGAGAACGGCTTGTCGGCCATCTCTGCCTGCAACAGCGACTTCAGCTGGTCACGCGGCTCAAGCATGGCGAAATCGATGTCGCTATGCTCAGGAGCATCGGCAGGCACAGCAACCGGATTGGTCTTACGGAAAGTCTTCTCTTCGATCATACTCCCAGCCTACCGTTTCTACTCGTCAAACCTTACTTATGCCGACACGTATTTAGTCAGATATCACTGTTCACTGGTTTCAGGAGCGGTGAGTTCGCGGATGTCGGCTTTTTCGGGCGCGATCATGTTTACGGGTTCGATGATTCTGCTCTGGTCGACGCGCTGCAGCTTTCGCGCGGTTACCAGCACACGCGATTCCAGCGACGAGGCGAACGCATTGTAGGCACCGACCGTTTTGGTGATGGCAGACCCCAGCTTGGTGGCGCGATCGCCCAACACCGCGAACCGTTCATACAATTCGCGGGACAGGTCGAACAGCATTTTCGCGTCATCGGTCAGGCTTTGCTGCTGCCACGCGTACGCCACGGATTTCAGCACCGCCCATAGGGTGATCGGCGAGGTCAAAGCCACCTTGCGTGCAAACGCGTCATCCATCAGCGTCGGGTCAGTTTCCAAAGCCGCCTGCAGCAGGGATTCGTTGGGGATGAAGGCGACCACAAAATCGGGGGCATCGTCGAACGCGTTCCAATAGGCCTTGTCGCCCAAGGTCTTCACATGTTCACGCACTGCCTTGGCATGCGCATGCAGCAGCTCCGACTTGTGCGCCAACTCCTCAGGCGTGGCGGTATCGGGAATCTCGCACGCCTTCTGATAATCGGCGTACGGAGCCTTGGCATCGATTGGAATGGTTTTGCCACCCGGCATGTGGATGACCATATCCGGACGCTGCGTATGCCCATCCACGTCGGTGACGACCACCTGCGTGTCAAAATCCACATGTTCCAGCAGTCCCGCGGATTCCACGATGTTCCTCAGCTGCGCCTCACCCCACGCACCACGCACCTTGTTGTTGCGCAACGCCGACGACAAAGCGTTGGTTTCGCGGTCAAGACGAGCCTGCTGCTCGCCAAGCCCCTTGAGCTGCTCGCCAAGCGCACCCATCTCCCGCTTGCGACCTTCTTCGATTTGCGAAACCTTCTGCTGCAGGGCGTCAAGATTCTTCTGCACGGGCGCGAGCGCGGACAATACCTTGCTCTGCTCCTGCAGTTTTCGCTCGTTTTCGGCCTGCTTGCGTTCCGCTTCGGCCGCGGCACGCTCACGCTCCCGCTCCACACGTTCCTGTTCGGCCCGTTGGGCCTGCGCGAGCTGCGATTTGAGATAGGTCAACTGTTGGGCCAACCCTTCCGCCTGCGTGCGGTATTGGGTCACCGCCGTGGACAATTCGCTGATTTCCTGCCGATCAGCTTCGATCTGCGCTTTCGCCTCGTTAAGATCAGCGGTTTTCGCATCACGGGCCATTTCCTGCCCTTTGGAACGGCCCGCAAAAAAGCCGGCCGCGGCTCCAAGCGCGGCCACAACCACCAGAAGAATCACCACAAACACAGGATTGTCGAACATATGTTCTATATAACAGCATGACCAAGACATCTTGGAAGATCAAAGTTCGCAAGACATCCATGCCCAGCTGCATTATGCTTGGAGCCGAAAGCATGCTCACGAACATGCGGCAACGCGAGCACGCTGAATATTCGAGAGGCATTCAAGAGGCAATCCGGGGGTTCGGAAACACATGGGATTCGATTTGTTTATGACGGTGGCGGCGATTGTTGCGGCGGCCGTGGCCACTTGGGCCATCCTCAGGCTATTCCTAAGCGAAAACGATGACATAGCCCCCTCCCACCAACGCATCACCGATGACAAGCCCGCCAAGAATCACACCGAAAATCACACCGAAAATCCAGACGAGGCAGCCGGCGCAACACACCGAAGCGACATCGCCAAGCGTCTCGCCATCGCAACCATACTGACCGCTCCCACATTCACCGTAACCATGCTGACATTCGGCGGCATCACACTTCCCCACTGGCTGACCAATCCATGGCTGCACGCCATCATCGCCACGCCGGTCATGTTCTACTGCGCCGCGCCGATGCACAATCGTGGCACCGCCGCCCTGAAAAGCCACACGCCCAACGCGGATTCGCTGCTGTCGCTCGCCATGACCATCGTGTACGTCTACAGTCTGCTGGCGTGCGTGGTGTCGTGGATTTTCCCCGCGGGGTCACGCAATCAGTATTTCGCTTTCGCAAGCATGGTCGCCGTGCTATCGCTTGCGATTTCGCTGATCGCGCAACGCCCCATGGCAAAGAAAGCATCGGAAGGCGATATTCCGACCGCACAATCGCAAGAAAAGCAAGAAATACAATCTCAAGAAACGCAAGAAACACAGCAAAGCATGGATACGCTTATCCAGGCCAGCATCACATATGAGATTCGCACGCGGGTAACGCAGATTACCGCGACCGTGACGATGGTCATCGCGGTGTGGACGTTCGCTTTGTGGCTGATTTTCGGGCTTCAGCCGAAGCTTGCGATTGCCGTGTTGATCGGTGCGACGGTTTTGACGGTCGCAGGCTTGGTTTTGCAGGCATATGACCGCCAACCGTCACGGTAAAACGGTTTTCGCAAAAGAAAATCGCGCAATCGCACGAAAAATGGGCGGACCCGCATGTGCGCAGTCCGCCCACCGTCAACGGTTAGACCGTTTTCGTGACTCGGCCAATCAACAGTCAGTCAGGCCAAACCGATCAGCCGAATGACTCCGACCGTCACTTAGCCTCTGCCGAAAAATCGTCGTCAATCTGCCCCGGCGCCCACGAGGAGAGCTCCAAATGGTCGCCGCCGGTCTGATCCACAAGCACGGTGTCGCCGTCGTGCACTTCGCCGGCCAGCAGCATGCGCGCCAACTGGTCGCCGACTTCGGTTTGTACCAAACGACGCAGCGGGCGAGCGCCATACGCCGGGTCGTAACCGGTGTTGGCGAGCCAATCGCGCGCCGAATCGGTAACATCCAGCTTGATGCGGCGATCCGCCAAGCGGGCCGAAACCTGCGCCACCTGAATGTCCACGATGCCGCCGAGCTCTTCGCGCGTAAGCGGGTGGAACATAACCAGTTCATCCAAGCGGTTGATGAATTCCGGCTTGAACTGCATATGCACGGCGTCCATCACGGCCTTCTTCTTGGCTTCGTCATCCAGTTCGGTGTTCACCAGGAACTGCGAGCCAAGGTTGGAGGTCATGATCAGAATCGTGTTCTTGAAGTCCACGGTCCTGCCCTGCCCGTCGGTCAAACGGCCGTCGTCGAGCACCTGCAACAGCACGTCGAATACTTCAGGATTGGCCTTTTCAACCTCATCGAACAGCACCACCGAATATGGGCGGCGACGCACGGCTTCAGTCAGCTGGCCACCCTCCTCATAGCCGATGTAGCCTGGCGCAGCACCGATCAGACGAGACACGGAGGCCTTCTCCATGTACTCGCTCATGTCAATGCGCACCATGGCCTTTTCATCGTCGAACAGGAAGTCGGCGAGCGCCTTGGCGAGCTCGGTCTTGCCCACGCCGGTCGGGCCGAGGAACAGGAACGAGCCGGTTGGGCGGTTCGGGTCGGAAATGCCCGCACGCGAACGACGTACCGCATCGGAAACCGCTTGAATGGCTTCCTTCTGGCCGATCACACGTTTGCCGAGATAGTCTTCCATGGTCAGCAGCTTCTCGTTTTCGCCTTGCATGAGGCGTCCGACGGGAATGCCCGTCCAGTCGGACACGATTTCGGCCACGGAGTCGGCGTCAACGCGGTCCGGCACCATCGGAATATCGCCACCCAAGCCACCGTCAGCACCGCCTGCCGCACTGTTCTTGGCCGCCGCCTCGTTTTGTTCGGCTTGCGCGATCTCCTTCTGGATGGCCGGAATTTCGCCATAGTTGATGGCGGAGGATTTCGCCAGATCGCCTTCGCGTTCATACCGTTCGGCTTGGGTGCGTAGTTCGTCGAGCTTCTTGCGCAGGTCGCCGATGCGGTTGTGCCCGTTCTTTTCGGCGTCCCAGCGTGCTTTCAGACCGTTGAGTTTCTCGCTTTTGTCGGCGATTTCCTTGTTGAGGTCGTCGAGACGTTCCTTGGCGCTTTCATCAAGCTCGTTTTCCGCTTTCTGCGCGGCGGCATCGTCTTTCGGATTGCCAAGCAGGTACGATTTTTCCATCTTGAGACGGTCGACCTGACGCTGCAGTTCATCGATTTCCTCAGGCGAGGAGTCGAGTTCCATGCGCAGGTGCGATGCGGCCTCGTCAACCAGATCGATGGCTTTGTCCGGCAGCTGACGGCCGGAAATATACCGGTTCGACAGCGTCGCCGCGGCCACGAGCGCATCGTCTCCGATGGTCACCTTGTGGTGGGCTTCGTATTTCGGTGCGATGCCACGCAGGATGGCGATGGTGTCTTCCACGCTCGGCTCTCCTACGAACACCTGCTGGAAACGGCGTTCCAATGCCGGATCCTTTTCGATGTTCTCACGGTATTCGTCGAGTGTGGTGGCACCGATCAGGCGCAGTTCGCCTCGCGCGAGCATGGGTTTGAGCATGTTGCCCGCGTCCATGGATCCTTCGGCCGCGCCCGCGCCGACGATGGTATGGATCTCATCGATGAACGTGATGATCTGCCCGTCTGCGTTCTTGATTTCCTGCAGCACGCTCTTCAGGCGTTCCTCGAACTCGCCACGGTATTTCGAACCTGCCACCATGGAGCCCAGATCAAGCGAGATGAGCTTCTTGTTTTGCAGGGTGGTCGGCACATCGCCGGCGACGATACGCTGCGCAAGGCCTTCCACCACGGCGGTTTTGCCCACGCCAGGCTCGCCGATCAGCACCGGATTGTTCTTGGTGCGGCGGCTCAGGATCTGGATGACTCGGCGGATTTCCTGATCGCGGCCGATCACGGGGTCGAGCTTGCCTTCTTTCGCGGCTGCCGTCAGGTCGGTCGAATACTTTTCGAGGGCTTTGTAGGAGCCTTCGGCGTCGGGACTGGTCACTTTCGCGCCTCCTCGGATCGTTGGCACGGCTTTGCGTAGCGCGTCGGCGGTCACGCCGTATTGTTCCATGATTTGCGCGCTCTGATTCGGCTTTGCCGCCGCGATGGCGATGAGCAGATGTTCGGTGGATACGTATTCGTCGCCCATCTGCTGCATTTCCTTGCCGGCTTGCGCAAGTACTGCGGATAGTTGCCTGCTGACTTGCGGTTGCGCGGTGGTCGATCCGCTGGCGCTTGGCAGCGCGTCCTGCGCTTGGTGCACGGCGGCGCTGATGTTCTGCGCGTTGCCGCCCGCGGCTTCGATCAGACCGCGGATCACGCCGTTTTCCTGGCGCAGCAGCGCGTCAAGCAGGTGCAGGGTTTCGACTTGCGCGTTGCCTGCTGCCGACGCGTTCTGTACGGCGTCGGAAATGGCTTCCTGCGCCATTGTGGTGAACTTCTGTTCCATATCATCCTCCATGGTTCGCGCCGATCGTCCGTTTTTCGCACGGTCGCGTCGACGCATATGTCGTTGTCTGATATGCTCAACCGACTTCACCACCATTCTATTCCCAAAAGTTGAGCCTGCAACACTCAACTTTTGTTCACTAAACGGGAAATCGCGAACAACGCAGCACAAAGGCCGTCACCCACGAAAGGTGACGGCCTTCATATCTTCAATATGTCAATCAGCAATCGGCAATCAGCCGCGCACCACCACGTTGCGCAGGCTGCCGATGCCTTCGACGTGCACGATCGCCTCGTCGCCCGGATCAAGATGGCCGGAAGCGTTCGGCGTGCCCGTCAGAATCACGTCGCCCGGCAGCAGCGTCGTGAAGCTGGAAATCGCCGCGATCTGCTCCGGAATGCCGTGAATCAGATTCGCCGTGGTGCCGGAAGCCAGCTCGACATCCTCACCGTTCAGCGTGAAGGAGATCTTCGCGTCCTTCCAATCCAAATCGTCGCGGGTCACGATCCACGGGCCGAGCGGGCAGGAGGTGTCGAAGCCTTTCGCACGCGTCCACATCGGGTCAAGTCCCTGCAGGTCACGCAATGTCACATCGTTCACGCAAGTGAAGCCGAGCACGTAATCCATGGCCTGTTCGACCGTCACGTTCTTGGCGATGCGCCCCATCACCACGGCCACTTCCGGCTCGAAATTCATATCGTTCGAGTACGACGGGATCACGATCGGATCGTCCGGGCCGATCACCGACGTGCTCGGCTTGGAGAAGATCACCATGTCTTCCGGAGCGTGCTTGATGTCGGAATGGCCTGCTTCATGCATGAACTGCGCGTGCGCCTCATAATTCTTGGCCAGCCCGTATACCTTCGACGGGATCACCGGAGAGAGCAGACGAATGCCATCGCCATCCACCGGAAAACGCTCGCCGGTCGGCTTCACACCGGCACCGGCCAGAGGATGCCCCTCAAGCGCTACGAGATAGTCCTTGCCGTCGCTTTCGTCGGTCTGCACGAAAGCGTATTGCGGTACATCATTATGCGAAAAACGTGCGATTCTCATGTCTGCCAGTCTACCCGCAACAATCGTCGAATCGTCCATATCATCGACATGCAACGCCCGACAATCAAAAACATCGAAAAAAAAAACGGGCCATCACATCATGCGAAGGCCCGTCACAGGAAGAAAACGTCAGATAAAAGCACGCTCGCCGA
>OBHX01003297.1_pt1 | contig 11634 bp, 10 predicted proteins | sample 1519331 | NCBI WGS metagenome assembly OBHX01 (sample SAMEA2602897, study PRJEB22501) | metagenome
ATGAATTAGTGCCACAAATTGAGAAGTATTCTTGATTTGTGGCATCTTAATAAGGCAGAATAAAGGAATAAAAAGAATCTTAATTCTGTTAAACGCTATTGACAACTTCCGATTTTGGCAACTAAAAGTTACAAGAAAGGGATGACGTAATGTTATGAACATTAGGGATTTACAAAGTCAGAAGAACGACAAATTGTTAAAAAGGATACTTATAATTATAGTGGGATCAATCATTGCTGCTTATGGAATTACGCTGGCATTGTATGCAGGATTTGGAGGCGCAACACTTGCAGTACTTTGGCAGGGAATTTCCAAAACATTCCATATAAGTATTGGTATGGCTTCTTTTGTTGTTGCCCTTGTAATGATTTTATTTGCCGTAATTTATGACAGGAAACAGATTCATATAGGAACTGTATTATACCAGATTGTGTATAGTCTTTGCGTGGATTTGTTTGCAAATTTACATATCTACAGTAGATATATGTGGATCAATTTCTTTATTATGTTAGCAGGTGTCATTCTGTTTGCAGCGGGAACCGGGCTATATGCGTCAACTTCTCTGGGAAGAGGTTCTTATGAGGCAGTTACCTTTGCATTAGCGGAAAAGAATAATTGGCAGGTTAAGATTGTCCGCATGATATTGGACGTTGTTATGGTTGTAACAGGCGTCTTACTTGGGGGAAGTTTTGGAGTATGTACGATCGTCACCATTATTGTTTCAGGCCCTGTAATACAGTTCGTAAATAGTGGGGCAAAGAAGCTGTTTAAGATGTAATTTGTTGTTGACTCTATAACTGTTGTAGAGTTTATAATAGGGTTATATGTAACTATTCAGGCTCCCCTCCCACACATTCGCATTTCGAACACTTCGTGTTCTTTTCTCGCCTTTGGTAAGGCTAAAAATGCTCATATGGGGAGGGGAGCCCTATTAGGATCTAAATGTATGGAAATCAAAGTCTCTTACGTGCAAGCACGACGATTTATTGATTTCCATACATTGATCCTGAATAGTTACGATTATATCAAAAAGCGAGGAAATTTACGATGGAAAAAAATCTTACAACGGGCAGTGTATTTAAGAATTTAATTTTGTTTTCTCTGCCGTATCTGCTTTCCTATTTTTTACAAACCCTCTATGGAATGGCAGATTTGTTTATTATTGGACAATACGATGGAGTAGCGAGTACCACAGCAGTATCTATCGGTTCTCAGATCATGCATATGATAACGGTTATCATTGTAGGGCTTGCGATGGGGACGACGGTCAGTATTGCACAGGCAATTGGAGCAAACGACAAAAAACGTGTATCGAAAGCAGTTGGAAATACGGTTATTCTGTTTATGGGAGTGGTTGTCGTTGCAATGGCATTGCTGCTTATGTTAGTTCATCCAATTGTGTCCGCAATGTCTACGCCTTTGGAGGCTGTAAACGGAACAATTACATATTTGACAATTTGTTTTCTTGGGATTCCGTTTATTACGGCATATAATATTATCAGCTCTATTTTTAGAGGAATGGGAGACAGCAAGAGTCCGATGTATTTTATTGCGGTGGCATGTGTTGCCAATATTGTGTTAGATTATCTTTTTATGGGTGCTTTACAACTTGGTCCTGCGGGTGCCGCACTGGGAACAACGATTTCCCAGGCAATCAGCGTATTGGTATCTTTGATTGTTATTATAAAAAGAAAGAGCATTGTTCTTGCTAAGACAGATTTCAGACCTCATCGACCGGTAATGGGGAAAATACTATCCATTGGTATTCCGATTGCTGTGCAGGATGGACTGATTCAGGTTGCATTTATTGTCATAACGATTATTGCAAATCAGCGGGGATTAAATGCCGCCGCTGCGGTCGGAATTGTAGAGAAAATTATAAGTTTTTTGTTTCTGGTTCCTTCTTCCATGTTATCTGCCGTTTCCGCTCTTGGAGCGCAGAATATCGGGGCAGGGAAACAGGAACGTGCAATTGCAAGTCTGCGGTATGCTGTTTTGATTACCGTTGGATTCGGAGTATTGGTATCAATTCTGATTCAATTTACTGCCGGACCGATCGTATCGTTATTTACAGAGGGAGCGGATGTGATACGGCTTGGCAGCCAGTATTTGAGAGGGTATATTTTTGATTGTATTTTTGCAGGCATTCATTTTAGTTTCAGCGGTTATTTCTGTGCCTGTGGAAAGTCCGTGTTGTCATTTTTGCACAATATCCTGTCAATTTCACTGGTTCGTATCCCCGGAGTTTATCTGACATCCAAGATGTTCCAGACAACATTGTTTCCGATGGGATTGGCGACAGCAGCTGGTTCGTTGATGTCTGTGGTAATCTGTGTGATTGCATTTTATGTGATATATCATAAGCAGCAGAAAGTGAAAGGGGCATAATAATATGGACAGAAAAGGATTGTTTTAGCATTTGCAGGCAGCTGAATAAAAAATACTGGATTATATAGAAAAACATAACATGCAGATTACAGGATTTTCCCGTGAGATCACACTTATCGATTATGGTATTACCAATGATCCGGAGAAATTTGTGACGCAAATCTGTATTCCTGTAAAATGTGATTGATTAAGAGAGAGGATATTTATTTTTTACTTGACTTTTTGAAAAAAGACCCATATAATACATTTTAAACGAGTAGCAAACTAGCGTAAATCCAGTTTGACTGCTCGTTTTTTTGTGTTGCGAGGAGACAACACATACATATTAGATAGGAGGATTTAAAAATGGCGGAAAGTAATATGATGAGAGAGATGCCGGTCAAGAAACTCATGGTTCAGATGGGAATACCGATGATCTTATCGATGGCATTGCAGGCAGTCTACAATATTGTGGATAGTGCCTTTGTGGGAAATATGAAAGTGGGAAGTGAAGCGGCATTGAATGCACTTACGCTCGTATTTCCGGTTCAGATGCTGATGGTGGCAATTGGAATCGGAACCGGTGTGGGAACCAATGCGCTTTTAGCAAGAACGCTTGGAGAGGGAAATCGTAAAAAGGCGGCGAAAGTGGCAGGAAACAGCCTGTTTTTAGGAGCAGTCATATATGTGGTATGTCTGTTGTTTGGAATTTTTGGTGTAAAAGCATACATTTCTTCGCAGACCGTGGATCCGGAAGTGATCGCGATGGGAACCGGTTATCTTAGAATATGCTGCGTCATTTCGTTTGGAATCATTTTCTTTTCTTTGTTTGAAAAATTATTGCAGGCGACGGGGCGTTCCCTGTATTCTACCATAGGTCAGGTTGTGGGAGCGGTAGTAAATATTATTCTTGATCCGATTATGATCTATGGAATCGGACCGGTGCCTGAAATGGGCGTAGAAGGAGCTGCCTATGCAACGGTGATCGGGCAGGTTGCGTCTGCGGTGCTCTTATTTATTTTTCATATAAAATTTAATAAAGAATTTGAACACGATGCAAAGTATATGAAGCCGGATCATGGCATTATCAAAGGAATTTATGTGATCGGGCTTCCGGCAATCATTGCACAGGCACTTATGTCAATCATGGTTTATGTTATGAATTTGATTTTGAAGTTTAGTGCTTCTGCACAGACCGCATACGGACTATTTTATAAAGTGCAGCAGTTTGTATTGTTCTTAGCGTTTGGACTGCGCGATGCCATTACACCGATTATCGCTTTTTCTTACGGTATGCAAAACAAAAAGCGGATTCAGGATGGAATTAAATATGGATTAATGTATACGATTGCACTTATGGTTATTGGTGTGATGATCATAGAGATTTTCCCGGGTGCATTTGCTTCTTTATTTAATGCAGGACAGTCCAGAGAATATTTTATGAGTGCCATGCGAATTATCTCTATCAGTTTCCTTTTTGCGGGAATCAATATCGCCTATCAGGGCATTTATCAGGCATTGGATGGGGGAATGGAGTCGCTTGTGATCTCGCTGATCAGACAGTTTCTTATCATCTTGCCGCTGGCAGGGATTTTTTCTGTTTTTGTCAGAAACGGACAAATGGGAGTTTCGCTGATTTGGTGGGCATTCCCGATTACTGAGTTCATAGCCTGTCTCGTGGGATATGTATTTTTAAAGAGGATTCGAAAGAAGACTGATTGCATGAAAGAATAAGAATAATAGACGTATTTTTGCACATACTACATTTCAAACAGCAGTCATTGAATGACAAAAATTGGAATGGAGGAACTTATGGAGCAGAATGTACGCCCTTTTGGATTAAGGGATAAAGCAGGTTATATGTTTGGCGATTTTGGCAATGATTTTACCTTTATTTTGTCAAGCATGTTTTTATTAAAATTTTATACAGATGTCATGGGAGTTCCCGCCGGAGTGGTCGGTATAATGATGATGGCAGCCCGCGTAGTGGATGCCGTTACCGACGTGGCGATGGGACAGATCGTGGATCGTACCAAACCGACAGAACGCGGAAAATTTGTGATCTGGATTCGGAGAATGTGCGGTCCGGTCGCCGTGGCATCTTTTTTGATGTACGCAAGCTGGTTTGCGCATATGCCGCTTGGATTTAAGATATTCTGGATGTTTTTTACGTATATTCTGTGGGGGAGTGTGTGTTATACCGGGATCAATATTCCGTATGGTTCGATGGCATCGGCAATTTCCGGAAATCCATCGGACCGTGCACAGCTGTCAAACTGGAGAACAATCGGTGCGTCGCTGGCGGGAACCGTGATTGGAGTCGTGATGCCGCTTGTCGTATATTATCAGGATGAAAACGGAAATAATGTGCTTTCCGGAACACGCATGATGATTGCCGCGCTGGTGTGCTCGATCGGAGCTGTGATCTGTTATCTGATCTGTTATGCTATGACGACGGAGCGAGTAAAGGTGGAGCAGACGACGAGTCAGTTCCGTGTTTCGGAATTGCTCTCGGGGATCGTGCATAACCGTGCCCTGATCGGGATTATCGTCAGCTCGATCTGTATGATTCTGGCACAAATGACACTTACGAATATGACAACGTATCTTTTCCCCAATTTTTACGGTAACATCCGGGCACAGTCCTTATCGGGACTGGCAGGAACGGTTATTACACTGATCTGTGCTTCCTTTACGGTGCCGCTTTCGGCAAAACTGGGAAGAAAGGAGCTGGGTATTGCCGCCGCTTTGTTTGGGGCAGCAGTGCTTTTTGTAACTAACTTTTTGAAATTACAGAATGCGTATGTGTTTGTCGTATTTTATACCTTTGCTTATGTCGGAATTGCGATCTTTTCACTCATTACGTGGGCGATGATCACGGATGTGATTGACGACGCACAGGTTCATGACGGAAGGAGATCCGATGGAACGATTTATTCGGTGTATTCTTTTGCCAGAAAGGTAGGACAGGCGGCGTCTTCCGGTGTGGCGGGACTTCTATTAAGCATCATCGGATATAGTCAGGCGACAGCATTTGAACCATCCGTCGTCAATGGAATCTATCATATTACCTGTCTGGCACCGGCGGTCGGTTTTGTCCTTCTCGCTCTCTCATTGGCATTTTTGTATCCGCTGGATCGGAAAAAGGTGCAGGAAAATGCGCGGATTCTGGTAGAAAAGGAGAATGAGGCGAAATGAAAAATTATGCTTTTTGTGTGGATTCTGACGGTTGTGTCATGGATACGATGACACCGAAACACCGATTTTGTTTTGGCCCGGAAGCGATAAAAATGTGGAATCTTCTGCCATGGGAAAAAGAAGCCGAAAAACGCTGGGAAGAGATCAATCTTTGGCAGAAAACAAGAGGAATCAATCGTTTTCAAGGGATTTATCGTTTTTTGTATGAGTTCAGAGACAAGATTAGTGAGGCAGACGAACTTCCCCGGCTGGAACATTGGCTGCAGACGACGGGAGAATATTCGGAACGAGCACTTGCCGAAGAAGTGAAAAAGACCGGTTCAAAATTATTACAGCAGGTACTCGACTGGTCGGATAAAGTAAATGAATCGATCAATCAGATTCCTAAAGAGAAGACAAGGGTATTTACCGGGGCAAAAGACATCATTTCCAGAATATGTAAAGAAACAGATATTTATATCATTTCGTCAGCAAATCGGGAGGCGGTATGCCGTGAATGGGAAGAGGCAAGTGTATTAAACTATGTTACAGAGTGCATGACACAAGAGAAGGGAACAAAGTGCGAGTGCCTCAAAAAAGTATGTGCATTGGGATACGAATCATCTCATATTTTGATGGTCGGAGATGCTTTGGGCGATAAGGAAAGTGCCGATGCTGCGGGGATCCCATTTTTCCCAATTCTTGCCGGAAAAGAAGAGGAGTCATGGCAGGAAGGAAGAAAAAGTGCATTTCCGGCGTGGCTGAATGGAAATTATACAAAAGAGATGCAGCAGAAATATGAAAGACAGTTTTATCAAAATTTAGAAAGGGATGAAAGAAAATGAATATTGATCTGAGAGCAAATCCATTTTTTTTGACAGAAGAAGATTGTGACTGGGTTCACGAGACGATTGCCGCAATGAACGACGAAGAAAAGGTAGGACAATTATTTTTCCAATTGACCTCATCACAAAAAGAGGAAGATCTGATTGAATTGATACAGACGTATCATCTCGGAGGCTGTCGCTACAATCCGGCACCGGCGCGGGAGGTATGGAAGCAGAACCGCATTTTGCAGGAAAACAGCAAGATTCCGTTGTTTATCGCCTGCAATACGGAATCCGGCGGCGATGGTGCATGCACGGATGGCACGTATATCGGCAATGGCATGAAGATTGGAGCGACAGGAAACCATGATTACGCGGAAGACATGGGGCGCATGGGAAATGCAGAAGCGGCGGCAATCGGGTGCAATATGGCATTTGCACCGGTCTGCGATATCTATTACAATCCGATGAATACCGAAATTTCGACAAGAGCCTTTTCCAATGATCCGGAAATGGTAAAAAAATGCAGTGTCGAATATGTGAGGGGTGCGCACCAGAATACGGATTTTGCCTGTGTGGCAAAACATTTTCCGGGAAATGGTGTGGATTACCGCGATGCCCATCTGTCCAATCATGTCAATGATTTCTCGCCAAAACACTGGGATGAGACGTATGGTATGGTTTACAAAGAATTGATCGAAAATGGAGTCGAAGGGATTATGGGCGGTCATATCATGCTTCCCGAATATGTACGCGAACTTGCCCCGGAACTGCCGGAAGAGGAAGTGTGGATGCCTGCGACATTGAACAAAACATTGATGACGACGCTTTTGCGTGATAAACTGGGATTTCAGGGGGTCGTAGTGACTGATGCTTCCCATATGGTGGCGATGACAAACCAGATGACGCGAAAAGAGATGCTTCCGCGTGCCATCAATGCCGGCTGTGATATGTTCCTGTTTTTTAATGATCCGCAGGAAGATTTTCAGACGATGCTTACCGCCTATCAGAGAGGGGTGATCTCGGAAGAGCGGATGACGGAAGCCCTGACAAGAATCCTCGGAATTAAGGCCCGCCTGCAGCTTCATAAAAAAAGTGCGGCAGAAATGGTCCCGGAGAAAGATACACTGGACAGGGTACTCGGAAATGAGGAATTTAAGAAAAAGCAGAGTGAGATCAGCGAAAAAAGCCTTACCCTTGTGAAATATAAGGACAAAGATGTGCTGCCGATTTCGCCGGAAAAATATAAGAAAGTTATGATCGTGCACATTAAAGGACATGAGACGGGGATGGTGGAACTCCTGAAATTGTGTGGCATGGAAGGAAAAAATCCGGCAGAGACAGTCAAACAAAAGTTATGCGAACGCGGATACGATGCGTATGTTTACGAAAGTCCGCTTGACCAGATGAAACAGAAGGCTTTGAAAGGCGAAAAGCCGGATCTGAATATTTATTTTGCCGGGAAGAACGCCATCTCAGAATTCCGTGAACAGGCAGATCTTGTGATCACGCTTTGCGATGTGATGGCAGGCAGACCAAGCTTTGGAATGTCGAAAGGCGGCGGTGAAATTCCGTGGTATGTATTTGAAGTACCCGTGATCGCGGTCGGATGCGGACAGCCGACGATGCTTTCGGACATCCCGCAAGTGCGTACGTATATTAATATCTATGATGCCAAAGAAAATACATTGGAAAAACTGATCGAGGCGCTTTCGAGCGGAGCGGATGCCTTTGTCGGAAAAGATCCGATCGATAGTTTTTGCGGATTACAGGATACAAAATGAGAATGTCCCTCAATTTAGATCCGGCTTTTTTATTGTCGTCGCGGGCGTATGGTCTGAAAAGGGAAAACGCTATTTGGGTCAAAAGAATTGTCGCGGGCGTATGGTCTGAAAGGGAAAAACGCCACTTTGGGTCAAAAGAATTGTCGCGGGCGTATGGTCTGAAAGGGAAAAGCGCTATTTAGGTCAAAAGAATTGTCGCGGGCATATGGTCTAAAGGGGAAAACAGCCACTTTGGGTCAAAAGAATTGTCGTGAGCGTATGGTCTGAAAGGGAAAAACGCCATTTAGGTCAAAAGAGCGGTTTATACGGATTACAGGATACAAAATGAGAATGTATTGACATTCGTTTTTGAAAAGAGTAAGATGGTGGATACGAACGAAGAAAACGGGGAAACAAGGATGAATATAGTAAAAAAGGCAGGTCTGCCGTGTCTTTGGGTGCTCATATGCGTTTGGCTGTGCAGTATACCAAAGCAGGCAGAAGCTTATACATTAAATATTAGTAAGCAGGAGTATGAGACGATGGTTTCGGACTCCTTGGTTTCGACGGGAAATAATGCCCGTCTAAAGAACGTGCTTGAAAAAGCCCGCGCCGGCAAAAAAGTGACGATTGCATATCTTGGCGGCTCAATCACGGAAGGGGTAGGAGCCGGTCCGAATAGGAAATGTTATGCAGAAAAATCCTGGAAAAAATTTACAGATAAATACAGTCTGTTTCACAATGCAGAATTTATTAATGCAGGAATGAGTGGAACGCCATCTTCTCTGGGGGCGATTCGTTATCATAGAGATGTTGAGTCGAAAATAAAAACGGGAAAAGGACCGGACATTTTATTTTTGGAATTTGCCGTCAATGACCGTGAAGAGTGCACGAAAGGCGGCGCCTACGAGGGCTTGATCCGACGTGCCATGAAATCCGGAAGCGCTGTGGTTTTGATTTTCTCTGTATTTCGCGATAATTTTAATATGCAGGATACTTACATACCTTATGGAAAATATTATGGACTACCGATGATCAGTATTAAAAACGGCGTAAAAAGTCAGTTTTCGAATCCGGATTTTTCAGATTGGTTTTTTCATGATTACTGGCATCCAACCAATCAAGGCCACGCATTTATGGCAGACTGTATCGCTAATCTGTTTGAAAAAGTGGACTGTCAGATGCCGCAAAAGGACAAGATTGAGGACGTTTCAAAAGTAAAACCGTATAAGACAGATGGTTTTGAGACATTGAAAATGCTTACCACACATAGTGTGAAAAAAAGCAAAAAAGGGAAAAAGCAGGAGATTAAAAAAGTCAGCGCAGGCGGGTTTAAGACAAAAGATGAAAGAACCGGAATCTTTCGTTTTAATGGCAAGGATAAATTTCCTTATAATTGGAAACACAAAAAGAAAAATTCCAAGAAGCCGTTGAAAATCAAAGTAAGTTGCAATAAATTTTTGGTGGTGTACAAGTTATCGAAAAACAGTCATACCGGGAAAGCGGATATTTTCGTGGACGGAAAGAAAATCAAAACGGTCAATGGCTATGATAAAGATGGGTGGAACAATGCAAGGATTGTACTTGCCATAAATGAAGAAGCAAAAAAGGTACATACGATTGAAATTCGGATGGCAAAAGGGAACCGCAAAAAAGACTTTACGGTTCTAGCCATGGGATATCATTAAAAATGTTCGATCAGTATTTTAATACCGAGGCAGATTAAGATGATACCTCCGGTAATTTCTGCTTTTTTCTGATAGCGTGTCCCAAATACATTTCCAATCTTTACGCCGCCGACGGAAATGAGAAATGTCGTGCACGCGATCAAAAGACATGCGAGAAGAGTATTGGCAGTGCGGCTTAAAGTCCTTGTGATGACAACCGGAATACAGGAAAAGGTAATGCCAATCGCCAGTGCGTCAATGCTGGTAGCTACTGCCAGAAAAAACATGGTTTTAAATCCAAATTCGGCATTGGAAGTATTTTCCTCTTCGGAAAGTGATTCACGAATCATATTGGCACCGATCAGCACCAAAAGGAAAAAGGCAATCCACGCAGAAAACGTATCTACATAATGTTCAAAACGACTTCCCAGTAAATAACCGGTCAGTGGCATAATCCCCTGAAAAACACCAAACCATGCGCCGACGATAAGGCATTTGGAAGCGGTAAGTTTGGAAAGGGATAACCCCTTGCAGATTGATACGGCAAAGGCATCCATGGACAACCCGATGCCAAGGACTAAAATTGTTAATAAATCCATATTTTTTCTCCTACTTGTTAAGAATTTTGAGCCCTATTCGGCCCAATGTTTGCCAATGAATGTCTCTTACGTGCAAGCACGACGATTCATCCATGTCAAACATTGGTCCTGAATAGTTACCAGTTTGGAAGTAACTATTCAGGCATCCCCACCCTCTATTCGCATTTACGAACACTGCGTGTTCTTTCTCGCCTTTGTCAAGGCTAAAAATGCTCATATAGGAGTGGGGAGCCCTATTCGACCCAATGTTTGCCAATGAATGTCTCTTACGTGCAAGCACGACGATCCATCCATGTCAAACATTGGTCCTGAATAGTTACCGGTTTGGAAGTAACTATTCAGGCATCCCCACCCTCTATTCGCATTTACGAACACTGCGTGTTCTTTCTCGCCTTTGTCAAGGCTAAAAATGCTCATATAGGAGTGGGGAGCCCTATTCGACCCAATGTTTGCCAATGAATGTCTCTTACGTGCAAGCACGGCGATCCATCCATGTCAAACATTGGTCCTGAATAGTTACCTTGAAAATAAAAAAAGACACAAGTATGGCATGCCATACATGAGTCTCGTTCATTAAGATATGCCAGACCACAAAGCGGACAGTATGTTGACATATCACACAAATTAAGCTCGTGCAAACTACTCCCTCACGGGTAGGTTAATGATAACAAAATATCAATAGCATGTCAACAAAAAAATCAAATTTGAAGAAATATTTATGATCTGCAAATCGGCAGAAACGGGAGTTATCTCACGATAAATCATCATTTTTATCGAAGAATAAAACAGTCTTATTGCATAAAACTCGATATTTATAAATATCTTCAGACAGTTATGCAATTGCGACTTATTCGTCTCTTAAAAATATCGATTTATAACGTTCGACAACAAGTTTCTACCGCTCGTCAGATCATAAAATTATAGTATTGAGGATGAGGAATGAAAATTATTAAATTATGTTTTTTAGAGTTGTGCTATCTAGAAAAAATAAGACTGTCGTTTCACAATGAGGGATTTAGAACACCGTCGGCACATAGAGGGCGTGTTTTGCCCTCATGTACCGCTACGTGTGTTCTTCTAAGCGGAAGCGGTCCCGAATGGGAAACGACAGTCTTATTTTTCTAAAAGTACACCTGTAAAAAATAACCTAATTTGATATTTCCTAGAAAATCTGATAAGATCCCATCTTTGACACTTGTTAGACTATAAAACGGCCACACCTCCTGTAAACACG
>OBHX01003299.1_pt1 | contig 11632 bp, 4 predicted proteins | sample 1519331 | NCBI WGS metagenome assembly OBHX01 (sample SAMEA2602897, study PRJEB22501) | metagenome
TGACTAATATTAACGCATCGACACTCTCAGCTTTTAAGAACGGGAAATTCGACTTATACCCGGAACTTCATGAACGACTTGAAACATTTTTAAATGAACACAGATAGGAGAATCATAATTTATGGACAATATTAGAAATTACGAAGCAGAACAGGCAGCAGAAGAAAAATACACATACAGTCAAATGCTGGCGATATTAGAAGCATTTTCAGACGATGAGCTGGCAGTCTTTGGACAATGTACGTTTAATGAAATGTTAGCATTCCTTAATAATCCTAATGGTATTGATAACATGATGGAAAATTATAAGGCTAATATCAATACTGCATTTGCGGGAATTGAATTGTTGAGGAAATTGGAAAAAGCAATGTCGGAAAAACTGGCACCTGTGGAGTCAGAAGATCCGGAGGAGAAGAAAGAATCCAGTAGAGCAGTAAATTGGCATTACCCATCATTCGGATATGATTATGGACGCAGAAATCCATACGGTTATACATCTGTATATCCAACATGGTTTTAATTTTATGGCAGATCTTAGGAAAGCACTGAAAAATCTGGATGTGTCGAAGCTCAAGACGAGTAGCGGCAAATCAGTTTCGGAAGAACTAAAACATCATGCGGCAATTCTGGCCGACTGTATCATGTATCGACTCGATGAAGTCTACGAGTCATATTCCCCCAAAATCTATAAACGTACTTATAATCTTTACAATTCCATCTACATTGACCAGACACCAGTTCTTAAAATAGGGACCTCCGGTGCTGCAATCTGCATTTCTGTTCTTTTCGATGCTGGTGCGATTCACCAATCATTAAACGGCAAGTATGTCGATGTGGCGATGCTTTTAAATGAAGGCTGGCAGACGCATGGCAGTTTTGCAAATGTTCCGTACTTTGGTTACAGGCCGGGAACGCATTTTATCGAAAAAGGAATTGAAGATTATAAGCGCAAGGTGGATCATCCATTCGATGTGAAATTCATTAAAAATCAACAGTAACAATTAACGGCCGGGAGTGTCATGCTTCCGGTTTCTTCTATATAAGGAGTAGACACATGGCAGGTGCCAATATTCTATTATCAGCAGGACTTAATATTGATGAGTCCTTAGCAAATCTAAAGAAAGATATCCAAACAATTCAAGACCGACTCAATGCAGCCGGAATTAAGATCACACTTCCGGTGGACTTGGATGAGAAGATCGTAAAATCCTTAAAGGACATCGGTAACGGCAAGACAACAGCAGAATCCGGAAAGAAGATCGGAGATGTTTTAGCAACAAGTCTTATCAATCAGTTCAATATAAAGGCGAAGTCAGCACAGCGTCAGATCAAAGATACCTGCAAGCAGTTATATACAGTATCAGTCGGAGAGCTGTCCTCCGGGCAGGAAAATCCACGGTTTATGCAGCTTTTTAACGAGCTTGGCGAAGTGGTCAAATCAAATGCGAACGTCTTACAATCCCGTATGGGTATCTATGATGATTTCTATAATTATTTTCAAAATCTTTCTAAAATAAAAATCCCATCTATCGTACAAACTGATCTCGGTAAAGACTGGGACAGTATGCGTAAAGTTTCTGCCGGAAAATTTGTGACAGATAAATCAAAATCCGGCACGGAATTAGATTCCATTTATCAAGAGATGGCAGATAAATATAAGGATATCTTCTCCGGCACGGCAGACCCGACGGAGCAATTCCGGGAAATCGTGAATGCGGTTAAAGCATACCGGGCAGATATTGACAGGCTTGAGCCAGTTGATCCGAAGAAGATTACTGGTTTTGAAGAAGATATGTGGTCTGACATCATCACCAGTATCGGACAGATGCGTGAGCAAATCAAAGCACAGATGCCGCAGGTAACAGATGAAATCGAGAAGAACGTCTCCAATATCAAGAAATCCCTCATGGAAGTTGATGCGTCCTTCGACCATACCGGGATCGAACAGCTTACATCGGATGTAAAGCAATATTTTGCTGCGCTGACTGGTATCTCAGACAAGGATATCAAGTTACAATTCTTCAAGGACGCAAACGAAGATGCAACCTCATTCAATGCGACACTTGATCGTGGACAGGGAATCTTAGAGAAGTATTCCTTTACCATGAATGATTTAGGTCAGTATGTGTATACAGGCGGATCTTTGATCGACCAGTCTGGAAAAGAATTTTCAGAAGTTTCTGTAAAAGCCGCAGAGTACCAGAAGAAACTCGAAGCATTAAAATCTACATATCAGTCATTCTTACAGGGCGATTCCGCCGCAAATCCATTTAAAGCATTAGTAGATGGGATTGATTTCTCCAATATCACCGACAAGGGCAGTCTGGATCAGATGATTGCAAAGTTCAATGAAGCCACAGCACAAGCAAAGGCATTCAACGCAGAAATCAGTAAGAAAGCATCCTTCAATGCGGCTGAAAAGCTGAAACAGTATTTGACCGAACTTCCGGCGCAGATTGACTATCTTGAGACGAAATTTAAAGGTGCGAATTTCCAGATCCCGGACAGTGTGAATCAGTCATTTGCATCCATGCGTCAGTGTTTACAGGACATCAATAAGACTGATGGTCCGGAACAGAAAGTTAAGCTTTACAATCAGCTTACAGGCGAACTGGACAAGGTGACACAGAAGTATAAACAGCTCTCCCTTGAACAGAAGAATGCCGCGAAAGACAGTGCGTTACAGTCCGGTAAGGATCTTCTTGGCACGAACATTGATTCATGGATGAACAAGAATACTGCTGCTGCCAAAGTATTCGCAGATCGTCTCACAGACATCAAATCTAAGCTCTCAGCCGCCGATTCTACGGACTTTAACAACTTAAAGCGTGAGTTTAATGAGATTCAAGCGGAAGCGAAGCAAATGGGTCTTACGGGGTCTAAAGCGGCACAAGAGATGAAATCACAATTTGATTCGATGTTATCTTCTGTGATTTCCGTGACTGCGGCAATGCAGACATTTAGGAAAATGGTTGGAACAGCAAGGGAACTGGACACTTCCTTATTTAATCTGCAAGTTGCCACAGGATCAACCAGAGAAGAGACAAAGGCACTTCTTGAAACCTATAATCAGATGGCAAAAGAGCTTGGTGCAACGACTACAGATATTGCTGATGGTGCGGATGCATGGTTAAGACAGGGTAAAAGTATTGAAGAAGCGAACAGTCTTGTAAAGGATTCCATGATCCTTTCTAAGATCGGTATGATTGATGCGGCATCAGCAACTGAGGATTTAACGAGCGTTCTCAATGGTTTTAGATTGGAAGCTCAGAGCGCATTGGAAGTAGTGTCAAAGCTGTCTGCGGTCGATCTTGAGTCAGCTTCCGATGCAGGTGGACTCGCTGAATCCATGAGCAGAACTGCAACGTCCGCAAATCAAGCAGGAGTCTCTATAGACGAGTTAATCGGCATGATCGCTACATTGAAGGACGTTACACAGGCAAGTGACGAGGAGCTTGGTAATGCCATTAAGAGTATTGTTTCCAGATATTCTCAGATCAAAGCAAATAAGTTTATCGACTATGAGACTGGTGAGGATCTTTCTAATGTTGAAACTGTTCTCGGAAAGATCGGCATTAAGATTCGCGATGGTTTGACTGACTTTCGGGATCTCAGCGATGTATTATCAGAGCTTGCAGCAAAGTATGACAAGCTGAATGATATAGAGCGTAACGCTGTCAACACAGCATTGTTTGGAACATATCAGCAAAACAAAGGTGCGGTACTTCTTTCTAACTGGGACAAGGTTGAGAAGCTGACAAAGGTGTCAGAGGATTCCACAACAGAAGCACTGGATAAATTCGAAGCCTATACAGAAGGAGTAGAAGCGCACATTAACTCTATGACGGCATCATACGAAAATCTGGCATCCATAATCGCAGATAGTGAGTTTCTAAAAGGTGCGACAGACGCGGCATCCGGATTACTTGATGTGATTTCACAGGTGGTAGATAAGCTTGGAGTCCTCAGTACCGCAGCAGGAGCAGTTACAATCGGTGGTGCATTAAAGGGTAACAACATTGGTATTGTGGACAATAATGGTACAGATCTTACCTTCCTTGGAAAGACGGCTGACGAGTTGGAACGTGCATCCGCCGCAGGAGAGAAGTTCGGCGGAATCTTCAATAGAAGTGTGAAAGAACCAATCTTAAATGCGGAGTCCATCATCGGTAATTACAATGAGCTTGTCAAGAAACAGTGTATATCACAGGAACGGATCAATGCCCTAACGGATGATTTTGACATGAGAAAATACCTCTCCGGTCTTAAAGGTGCAGAAGCTGGAATGACTGGTTATACTGCGGCACTGAATATGGGTTCTGCTGCCACATTAAAGCTTAAGATCCAGACAGTAGCGTTAAATGTTGCGCTAAATATGGGGATTGTAGCGGCGATTACAGCCGGAATTACGGTTCTTACAAAAGGAATCGAATTAGGGGCAGAAGCAATCGACAACTATGTCCATCGTCTTGAGAAAGCCAAAGAAGCGGCAGAGGACGCGAAGGAATCCTACGATGAGACAGCATCGAAATTCGAATCCTTAAACGATGAATTAAAGACTACCCAGTCCCGGATTGATGAACTGAACGGCAAGGACCATCTCAGCTTTGTGGAACAGGAAGAACTCAATAAACTTCAAGCCACAAGTGCAGAACTGAAACAGCAGATCGAATATTACCGTGAATTAAAAGAGTTGATGTTCGGTAAAGCCCGTGATAAGGCGAACAAGTATTTTGATACGGAGACATCCACAAAACGGTATGAAGGATGGGATTCCAACAATTCACTTGCGGATTATTCCACTGCAAAAGAGAATCCTCTGCAACGAACAGAGAAGGATGTTGAACAGTATTCTAAGCTCTTAGAGCGGCAGAAGGAATTAAACGCTGAGATCACTAAGTATAAGACAGAACACGTTGACGATGTATTCCAATCACATGAGTTGAACGATAAGACCTCTGAGCTTGCAATAGTGGACAAACAACTCGCAGAATTGAAAGAACGTCTCGTGGACAGTAACGGGGATTTTGTCAAGTTCAAAGCGGATCTGGACTCTCTTGGTGACAAAGATAAGATTGACAAGATCAACGCCCTTGTTACGGCGATCAATAACCTGTTCAGTGATGATGGGAAGGATGCCACAGAAGCATTCGACAAGCTATGGAATGACTCTTCATTCACTTCTGCAAAGCGTGAAATCACAGAGTTAGCGAGTGCCGGAAAACTCACACCGGAAACACTGGAATCGAATGAGGAGTATAAAAAGCTTCTTACGGAAACAGGAAAGACAGCCGATGAGGTATGCAATCACATTCAGTCTCTTGTTGATGCAGAACAACAGGCAGGAAATACAGATGTTTCCGCACCGTTCACAAAATCTGAGATGATCTCCAAAATCAACGGCCTCTCCGAAGGTTTTGAGGAATTAGACAAGATCATGGCTTCTGTTGTTGCGAAGGACAAGGCCTTCGACTTCTCTCTTCTCGATGATAAGAAATTCAATGATACCTTTAAGGGCTTCACGAAGGAATACAATAATTTTGTTGATACTATCTCCAACAATCCAAAGGACATCAAGGCATGTCAGAGTGCATTTGATGATCTTGTGACCGTATGGGTCAATTCCTCTGGTGTTTTAGATGGTGTAAGTGAGGATACCGCCGGATTAACTGCGGCGATGCTCTCTAATATGGGTGTTACTAACGCTGAAGAAATAGTCATGGACGCTTTGGCAAAGAAACATGCGGAAGTTGCGGCTGAAAAATACTATAATGCGAATGCTACTGATGATCTCAAGAACGCAACAATTTCTGAATGCGCTCAATTTGTCAGCGAAGCAGACGTTTCTGAACAATGTAGAAAAGCACTTGCACGTCTTGTTCTCGCAAAGATTTCTGCAAATAATACGAAGATTGATACCTCTTCTGACATTGACCAGATTATCAATCTTGCGAACGCAGCAGGAGCAGGTGCAAGAAGAATTGCACAGCTCAAAACATTGGCTGATACGGTAAATGAGGCTAAGATTACATTACAGAAAAGTATCAGTAATCCAATGAACCTTGCTTTGTTTAATGGAAATAAGGATTTACAAAAGCAGTTTGATGAACAGGGTAAGAAGATTGGAGATACAATAAATAAGCTTCAAAATGGTCAGTTTGATTTTGGCTTCAATGATCTGGACGCTGCCGATTATAAGAAAGCTACTTATGGCGGTGGAAATGACACGGCAAATCGTCTTAATTCTGATGCCAAGTCCGGTAAGGGTAAATCCGAAAAAGATGATAAAAAGTTCGACTGGATCAAAGTTAAGATCGACAAGGTGCGTGAGTCCTATGAAAATCTGATGGATGTTGTAAATGACTCCGACAGTGCTTACTCCACTCAGCTCAACTTCCTTGATGCGGCGATTGAACGTCAGAAAAATCTCATTAGCCTTGAAAAACTTGGTATAGAAGCGTATCAGAAGGAATGGGATTCCGTTTCTGCTGAGATTCCGGAAGAAGTCAGAAACCAGATCATGAACGGTGATTTCAAGATCGACACCTATGATGGCGATAATGATGAAAAACTCATTAAGAAGATTGAGGCGGCTCAGACAGCATGGAATAATCTTTCCGATGCGCAGAAGCAGTACATCACCGACCAGAAGACTCTTGAGGACAACGAAAAGTCCCGCTATACCAAATCTATTGAGTGGAAACAGTCCGAGATTGATGACCTCAAGGAAAAAGCCGATATCGAGCAGACTTCCTATGAGAAGAATATTCAACTCATGGACGAAGCCGTTAAGAAATCCGAGGAGCTTGTAGCGACCGAGAAGCAACACGCCGAGGAGACTAAAAAAGCTTGGGAAAAGGTTCGTGATCAGTTAAAGCCGGAAGATGTCGCAGGAATCCTTAGTGGAAATGCCAACTTTGAGCAGTATGCGGAGTCCGATCCGGAATACTATAAACAGTATAAGGAAGCTTCCCGCCTTTACAGTGAGTATGATAATTCTGCAAAGAAAGCGCGTGAAGACGAATTAAAACTCGAAGAAACTCGTAAACAGGCTTACGAGAAAGGTATTGAATATATCCAGAAGCAGCGTGATGCGATTTCTGGTTTGAATGATAAGGTTCAAGCAGAAATGGATCTTGTTGAACAGTTAGGCGGTATTACCACGGAAGGTATGTATCGTGAACTGATCGACAACAGCAAGGATATGATGGAACTATACGAGTCTGAGGTTGAAGAAATCAAAGGTCGTATGGAAGAAGTTAATCCAAACTCTTCTGAATATTATGAACTTCTAAGCAATCTTCAGTCCTGCGAGACATCCTTAATCGAATGCCAGAAGAATCAAGCAGAATGGAATGAAGCTATCATCCGTCTGCCGATTGAGCGTATTCAGAAATACCTTAATGAGCTTGCGAACATCAAGCAGGATCTCAATAACTTCCTCAGTCAGAAATCTTCTGTTGGTATTGCAACGAATAAGGAACAGTATCAGCAGCTCATCAGTATTGACCAGGCACAGATCGACAAGTATACCGAACAGCAGAAGAAGCTTCAGAACCTTCTCAAGAATTATAAATACGGTTCTGAGAAGTTCAATGAGACTTCCAGCGAGATACAAGAAATCGATAATGCCATCTCTGACCTTATTGTGGAGATGCAGGACTACAACTATCAGATTGCCCGCATTCCGGTTGATAATCTGCAAAAGGTTGTGGACACTCTGGATAACGCCCAGACATCCATTGAGAATCTGACTGCACAGCAGGATGCCCGTGGAATTGATACAACTATTGATCAGTATCAGACCATGATTGATCTTGCATCGAAACGGATCGAAGTATTGTCAACTCAGCGCCAGATGCTTGTACAGTTGCAATCCCAGTTCGAAAAGGGTTCCGACCGCTATACAGAAATTGGCAGTGAGATTCAGGACATCGACAATACGATTTCCGGATTGATTGTAAATCAGTATGAGTGGAATAAGGCGATGCTTCAGATTCCAATTGATAAACTTAGTAATGTCAATGATGAACTGTCAGCATATTCCAGTATTCTCTCTGATGTACTGTCTGAATATGATTCTGCGCTGTCTGGTGTGACGGGAACCATCGACGAACAGATCGACAAGATTAACGAGTTAAGAGATGCAACTGAGAAAGAATACGAAGAAAAGATCAAGCCCTTACAGGATGAACTCGATCTACTGGAAAAGACCAACGAGGCTCGTTCCGTTCAGATCGCATTAGAGAACGCCCAGTATGAACTTGACAAAGCTCGTCAGCAGAAGAAAACACAGGTCGTAAGAAATGGCCAGCTTACCTATGAGAATGATCCGGACGAAATCAGAGACAAACAACAAGCCTTACAGGACGCTGAATACAACAAGGCAAAGTACGATCTCCAAAAGCAGATAGATTCCCTTGAGGAAGAACGTGATGCGCTATTGGAGAGCTACGACAATCAGCTTGACTCCTTAAATAAAATTAAGGATAAATGGTCTGAGATCACGGATCAGATTCAGCTTGCGGCTGACAAAGCGAAGGCTGAAAATCTCTTCGGTGCAGGTTGGGAGGATAAAGTCCTTTCCGGCAACGACGATGACCTTTATAACATGTTCAAAAACCTCTACACGGCAACCTCCGAGCAGAAGGATAAAGCAGACGAGCAGATTTCCAGTAATGAACGTATTGCGGATATGATGCAGATCTACGCTGACAGATTCCAGAGCGGAGCCATGACATATGATCAGGCTATGGCGGGAATTAACAGTCTTGCAACTTCTATGAAGGACGGCTATTCTGCACTGGAAAATCTCGGTGATCTAATGAAAGCTGATAATATTGCTGATCTTGGCAGTATTGCAAGTTCTGCAACGAATAAGATTTCTGAAAGTCTTACCGACCTATCTTCTATCATGGAACGTGTGAAGAACAACTATTCCACGATGGATCCGGCAACGTGGGAAGAGGTCAAGCATGACGTTAAAGAACAGGCAAAGGCATCTGAGAGTCTTTCTGCATCTATGAACGAGTTCAACCAGTATCTTGGTACATTTAAAGAGAACACCGAAGCGATCAATAAATATACCAAAACTTGGGATGATATGCGTGATGATCTGCAATCTCAGCTTGAGCCTTTGAAGAAAGCGGCTGAAGCTCTTGAAAAGATGTCAAGCAGCAGTTCTTCTGGCAGAAAACATAGCAGTTCTGGTGGAAGCAGTTCAAGTAGCAAGGAATCTTCTGGTACAACAGACGTTTATTACCACGGACACTACGCATACTCTTCTGATAGCAAGGGTAACGCTTATGATAGAAATGGTAATTCGGTTAATAAATCGGATGCATGGAATAGTGCAAAAGATTATGTTAATGAGAAAAAGAATTACACTAAAAAGCATGACGGTATTGCGTCTGGTCTTGTCGGCAATAACAAAACAATGTCTGACAACGAGCGGGAATCCCGCTTCAAGAAACTTGGAATGCGTGAGTTGGACACAAATGAGATATGGGTAAAAGCCCTTCGTGATGAAGTAGTTCTCACAAAGGGACAGCAGGAAACCCTATTGAAGAACTTCGATGCGTCCATGAATGTTGGTATCAGAACCGGTGCTGCGATTGGTATGCCAACGGTACAGCCGAGCAAACAGGTGATGAACGATGTCGTAAATGTGGAAATCGGTGATATTCATGTTCATGATGTCGGTGATGTGAATGGTTTTGCAAAGGCAGTTAAGACGCAGATTAAGCCAATCATGACACAGACATTCTCAAGAAGATAATTGTTGGGAGTCGCGAGGTAATACTTGCGGCTCCTATTTTGAGGTAGAAATGGATTATACATAAAAAAATCAACGGCAATACACTGTGATTTGGAGCAGATACCGCAGCAGGAGTATAGAAATAACAGAAAACAGTAGGATGGAGTTCCACACCGGGATTCCATCCTTTCATATTATAAAGGGGTAATTTAATGGGAAGCAATGTAGCAGAACAACAGAAGCTATACGTTCCAATCTGGGAGAAAGTAAACCTTACACTTCCAGAAGCAGCAAAATTATTTAATATCGGCATAAATGAGATCCGATCCCGAACAGACGAACCGGGATGCGACTTTGTCCTTTTTAAAGGGACACACCGATTGATTAAAAGGAAAAAATTTGAGGAATATATTTCAAAGCTACAGGTCTGGTGATGGATCAGAGAATACATGATTTCAATAGACAGAAAAAGAATGTGTGTTATAATGGGGATATATCTTATAAATATATCTCCGCTCAGTATAGGAAGGAGATATTTGATGGAAAGAAGGAAAGATCATAAAGGCCGTGTACTAAAACCGGGTGAAAGTCAGAGAAAGAACTTGACATATGTGTACCGTTATACGGAAGGAGAGTCATCGGAAAGAAATAGTGTATATGCTAAAACCTTGGAAGAACTTCGTGAAAAGGAAGATGAGATCCAGAAAAATATAGCGCTTGGCATATATAATAAGAACTGGACGTTAAACGATCTGTTTTACAGGTATCTGGATCAGAAATCTGAAGAAGAGATGAAGCCTCGTACAAAGTTGAAGTATAGAAAATCATATGACCGTTGGGTAAAGGATTCCGTGATTGGAAAGAAGAAAATTAGTCAGCTCACGAAGTCCGATGTTTCGATTTACTATCGCAACTTAAAAGAGGATAAGAGGCTTGCCAATGGAACGATCCGCTGCATCCACAAATTTATCAATGGAGCATTAAATATGGCGGTCGAGGATAGGATCCTATTGACTAACTGTGCAAAGAAATGTGCGCTGCCATATAGAGCAAATAAAGAGAAAAAGAAGAAGGAAACCAGTACCTTATCTGTGGAGCAGACAAAAGCGTTCTTTACTGCGGCTGAAAATATGCCATATGGCAAATCATATATCCGGGCGTATAGAGTATTTATCGGTACGGGATTAAGATATGGTGAACTGGCGGGGCTAATATGGGATAATCTTGATTTTAAAAATAGGATCATCACAGTAGATCATCAATTTGTGCAAGGTGATAATGAATCAGTTACCCAATATCATATAGATGAACCTAAAACGCAGGAATCCATCAGAAAAGTTCCGATGTCAGATGATGTATATGAGATTCTTTCAGAACTAAAAAGAAATACTTATTTCAGTTCAATGAAATTTGGTATGAGTGTGGATGGTTATAAAGGTTTTGTGTTTCATACACGCTCCGGGCTGCCGCTTTTAGAAGTAACGTACAATAAATTCGCAAAGAAAGTGGTGGGAGAATACAATGCAAAGCATAAGAATAAACTCCCGGAGGTCACCTGTCATACCTTCAGACGCACATTTGGTACAAGGATGGCAGAATCCGGTATGCCTGTGGCGATCCTGCAAAAGCTTATGGGACATGAGGATTACAGAACCACAGCGAAGTTCTACGTTCAGACTGATGAGACTGTAGTAAGAGACCAGTTTTACAAGTCGATGGATGCAATCCAGGTCGGATAAAAATGGAGTAAATGCGGCGTAAATGTGTAAGTTGAACTTTGGAAACACCGATGTTTACTGGATATTTCCCATATATCATAATCCATGGCGAGAACCACGAACTCTCAAGAAGCGGTAAACCGAAACACAGAATCCG